>Ga0335074_10011333_pt1 | contig 12465 bp, 7 predicted proteins | sample Lox_Sample_23_FD_206715 | JGI IMG/M metagenome (GOLD analysis project Ga0335074, IMG submission 206715) | Soil microbial communities from Loxahatchee National Wildlife Refuge, Florida, United States - Lox_Sample_2.3 | ecosystem: Environmental > Terrestrial > Soil > Wetlands | place: USA: Florida...
GCCCGCCGCTCTCGGTCGACTGGCACACGACGCCGTTCGGGATCCTCGGGACGAACCGACTCATCTTCGAACGCGAACCGTGTCAACGTCAGCTTGAGCAGGTCGAGGTAGAGCTGCCGCGAGGGCTCGGGCGTGACGGATCTGCGGAGGCGGAACGCTCGGATCGGAGAAGCGTAGATGACCTAGCCGCGGCGTGAGGACGACGAGGCCATCGGCCCAAACCGCCCAAACCAAAAACCCGTAACGTATTGGTCAATGACGGCATCGAGCCTTATCAGCCCACGCGTGTCCCGTCTCGGCGATGATCCGTCGGGTGATCGCCGCGGCGTCGACGCGTTGAATCAGGGTGGCCCTGGGACGTGACGAGCGTGTCTTCGGGGAACCGACTGCAGGATTACCTCTACTCGATCAGTCAGGGCGCGGCGACGCCCCCGCCCGTGGCACGAGATACCCGTCGCGAGCTCGCAGCCGAGTTCTTCCGCGGCGACGGGATCGAGATCGGCGCCCTGCACCTGCCCATGCCGATGCCGGCGGGCGTCAGCGTCCGGTACGTCGATCGGATGTCCGTCGCTGAGCTGCGCGAGCACTACCCGGAGCTCGACGGTCAGGACGTTGCCGATGTCGACGTCGTCGACGACGGTGAGACGTTGTCGACAATCGAGCCCCAGTCGGTCGACTTCATCGTCGCCAACCACTTTCTCGAGCATTGCGAGGACCCGATAAGGACACTGACGACCCATCTGGGGAAGCTGCGGCCGGGTGGTGTGCTGTTCTACGCCGTTCCCGACAAGCGCTACACCTTTGACTTCCGGCGGCCACGCACGCCACTCAGCCATTTGATCGCCGATCACGAGGACGGCGGGAAGCGGTCCCGCAGCGAGCATTATCTCGAGTGGATCCGGCTGGTCCATCCGGAAGGGAACCCGCCCGACCACGAGACGGCATATCAACTCGCCGCCGATCTGGAGGCCAGGGACTACTCGATCCATTTTCACGTTTGGACCCAAGCGGACCTGCTCGAGCTGTTGCTCTACTGCGATGAGCGGCTGGGATCCTTCGAGATCGAGGCCGTCCGCCGCGTGGGGATGGAGAACATCGTCGTGTTGCGCAAGCACGGCGAGCCGGCAGCCCATAGCCCAGCCGGCAAAACCACGCCATCGGACCCCCAGGCGCGGATAGAGGAGCTCGAGCGCGAGCTCGCCGACGCGCAAAGCGATGCGCGGAGGGCACGCCAAGAGGCCCAAGTGCTCGATCAACGCGCTGAGATGGGCGACCAGGTGCTCGCGGACGTGTTCGACTCCGTAAGCTGGCGCCTCACACAGCCGCTTCGGACGGCGAAGCGGTACGTCGCGCGTCTCCGTGCGTCCCACGGACGTTGAAGTCCTGGTTCAGCAGAACGTCGCGAACGGTCTCAGATCCACCCGCGAAGCTCGCACTGTCAACCGTGCGATTCGAGCTAGACGAAGGATCGGGCCGGGCGCGCTGGTCGGTCGACCCCGACGGGATGAGGGGCCGAGCCCTGGTCCAGTCGGTCGGCTCGGTTGTAACCATCCCCTTGCGACTTGGCGGCGCGGTGGGATTCTCGGCCCGCGTCAGACTGCTACCCCACGACTGGCGAGATCGCGCCGGTGCCCTCCAGGTGTGGGTGGCGAGCACCGACTCGGCCGGTAACCAGCACATGTTGTGGTCAGGATCGCTTCCGACCGCCGCCCTCGGGAACGGCAACCCAGGCGGCCTTCCCGTGAGGTGCAAGGTGCCCGCGTCGAGCACTTCGCTGAAGCTGGGAATCGACCGGCCCGGCTCGGCGGCGGGTCAGACGGCTGACCGTGCTGCGTGGGTTGGTACCGAGTTTGCGGATGGGGCCGGTGCGCAGGCTCCCGCCGTCGGGATAGTCCCGCAGGCGACTCGCCCGCGAAGCGGTCTGCCGCCGTCAGAGAAGCCGTTGATCTCCGTACTGACGCCGGTGCACAACCCGCCCCTCAACATGCTCGAGGATGCGATCGAGTCGGTTCGATCTCAGACGTTCAGCGCCTGGGAGCTCTGCATGGTCGACGACGGCTCCACCGACTCCGCCGTCATAGCCGCCCTCGAGCGCCACGCCAGCTCCGACCCCCGGATTCGCGTCGAGCGACGGGTGATAGCCGGGGGAATCTCCACCGCCACCAACGCCGCGCTTGAGCTCGCCACCGGCGAGTACATCGCCCTGCTCGACCACGACGACACCCTGGTCCCCGACGCCCTCGAGCGGGTCGCCGAAACGATCGCGGCAGAACCCGGCCTCGACATGATCTACAGCGACGAGGACATCGTGATTGACGGCCGGCCGATCTGGCTGCACCTCAAGCCGGACTGGTCACCCGACACGGAGCGCACGAACGGCTATACGTGTCACCTGGGCGTATACCGGCGGAAGCTGGTCTCCGAGATCGGGGGCTTTCGTTCTGAGTTCGACGGCTCCCAGGACGTGGACCTGATCCTGCGCGTCATGGAGCGCACCGACAGAATCGCCCACATCCCGCAAATCCTCTACCACTGGCGGGTTCACGCCAGCTCCACGGCCGGCGGAGACGCGAAGCCTTACGCCTACGTTGCGGCGCGCAACGCAATCGCTGCGCACCTCGAGCGCTGCGGGATCGAAGCCGAGGTCGGATACGGACCCCCGGGCCTCTACCGAGTGGCGCATCGCGTCGATCCACAGCAGAGCATCGCGCTCGTGTTGGCTGTGGAGGGTCCCGCGGGGCTTGAGGAGGCTGCGAGATCCTGGGTCTCGCAGCCGCATCCCACGTGGAAGGTGACGTTGGCCGCGCCGGAACAGGCGCTGGCCGCTTGCGCCGACGCGCTACGCACTGCCCGGGTCGCGAATTCTCAGATGGCCCTGGTCGCGACCGAGGCGAGCACCGACTCCGCGGCTGCCCTCAGCGCCGCCGCCGGTGCCGCCAACGCCGATCTCCTATTGCTCATGCAGGCCCCCGCCGCCGGCCTGACCCACGACTGGCTCACCCGTCTGATCGGCTACGGCAACCAAACCGAAATCGCCGCGGCTGGCCCAATTGTGTTGGCTGGGGACGGCCGGATCTCCCAAGCCGGGGTCGCTCTCCCTGAGGGCGTCCCGCTCCATCTCCTGCATGGCACGCGATCTTCGATGGACCACCTCTTCGGGTACGGCACGTCGGTCTATAACGTGAGCGCAGTGAGCGGGGTGCTGGCAACCCGCTGTGACACCTTCCGGCGGCTTGGCGGCCTAGACCCACAGTTCGGCGAGCTCGCTCTGATCGAGTACTGCCTGCGCGCCGGCGCGACGGGCGGACGCGTGGTGATCGTGCCCGACGCACGACTCTGCACCACCGGTCCTGGCCGCGTTGTCAACGACCTCCCGGCCATCTGGCGGCTACGCAGAAACTGGGCACAAACCCACAGCAACGACCCCTACTACAACCCAAACTACCGAACGGACTGCGGCGACTTCGAGCCCGTCCGGACCTAACCGATGGCTGGATCCACGCTTCAGATGATCGCCGCGCGCGTTTCGCGCGCATCAAATCGGATCGCGCCCACCGACGGTCGAGTGCCCTTGTCCGCGCTGCGCCACAAGCTCGACGCGGAGTCGGCCAGCTCGAGCTGGCTGCTGCATCCCGATGGGGTCCTCGGTCGCGTCCTGCTGCTGCCTGCGGGAGCGACGTTCACCGTCCCCTTGAAGCTTTCCGACGAGGCCCTGTTCTCGGGGCGGGCGATGCTGCTGCCGCATGACTGGCGCGATCGCCAGGGCGCCGTCCACGCCTCGGTCGCGATGACCGACGCCAGCGGCCACGAGCACCTGCTCTGGTCGGGAACGCTCCGGGCCTCGGGCTTCGGCCGGCCCCGCGGGCGCCACGTCGAGTGTCTGCTCCCGCCCGGCACCACGAGCCTGAGGCTGACGGTCGAGGAGCCGGGCGGCCGGCAACCCGCGTCGTTTGCCCGGGCGATTTGGTGGGAGCCGGCGATCATCGACCGCCATGCTCCAGCCCCCCCTTGTCCGCCCTCGAGCCCGGAACCTGGCGCTTCGGCGCGAATGCCGCGCTCTGGCAGGCCGTTGATCTCGGTCTTGACCCCGGTCCACGATCCCCCCGTTCAGATGCTCGAGGAGGCGGTCCGTTCCGTACGAGCGCAGACGTTCACCGACTGGGAGCTGTGCCTGATTGACGACGGCTCCACCAGGCCCGAGGTCCTCGCTGCGCTCGAGCGCCATGCTGCCTCGGACTCCCGCATCCACCTTGAGCGGCGCGAGACGGCGGGCGGGATATCGACGGCGACGAACACCGCACTGGAGCTCGCCAGCGGGGATTACGTCGCACTGCTCGACCACGACGACGCCTTGGTCCCGGACGCCCTCCAGCGGGTAGCCGAGCAGATCGCCAGGCAACCCGACGTCGACATGATCTACAGCGACGAGGATGTCGTAGATGACGACGGCGCGATCGAGCATCACCCGAAGCCCGGATGGTCGCCCGAGCACATGTCCGCACTCATGTACACGTGTCATCTCGGTGTATACAGACGGGCGCTCGCCCTCGACTTGGGCGGGTTTCGCTCGCAGTTCGATGGTTGCCAGGACTACGACTTCGTGCTCCGATTGATGGAGCACACCGATCGGATCACGCACATCCCAAGGATCCTCTACCACTGGCGGGCCCACGCAATGTCCACCGCTGGCGGAGACGTCAAACCGTACGCGTACCTCTCGCAGCCGGACGCGATCGCCGATCACCTGAGTCGCACCGGCGTCGACGCGGAGGTCCAGTTCGCGCACGTACCCGGTATTCACCGCATCGTGTACCGGGTTCGGCCGTCGACCAGCGTCGACCTCGTGCTGGTCATTGATGACGCGGAGGGGCTCGGAGAGGCCGCCGCCTCGTGGCTGTCCCAACCGCATCCAGCCTGGCGCGTGGTCATCGCTGGCCCAGCGCAGTCGCTTGACGCCGCGACGTCCGCCATCACCTCGGCGGGAGTCACCGATTCCCGCATAATCACCGTTCCGTGCCGCCCCGGCGACGATCGCACCACCGCCTTGTCCAGGGCAGCCGGCGCCGCCACATCGGAGCACCTGCTGCTTATGGAGGCCCCGGCCGCGGGGCTGACCCAAGACTGGCTCACCCGCCTGATCGGCTACAGCAACCAACCAGACATTGCGGCGGCCGGACCGGTCGTCTTAGCTGCCGACGGGCGCATCCAGCACGCCGGAGTCGCGATCCCCGAGGGCGTTCCTCTCTACGTTCAGTATGGGTCGCGCGCGACCGGTGCGCCGTGGGCTGTCTATAACCTGAGCGCAGTGAGCGGCGTGCTCGCAACCCGCCGCGAGATATACGAGCAACTCGGGGGCCTCGACCCACAGTTCCGGGAGTTCGCGCTGATCGAGTACTGCCTGCGCGCCACGGAGACCGAAGCACGCGTCGTGATCGTCCCCGACGCCCGCCTACGCTCCACCGGGCTCGACCTCACGACCAACGACCTTCCTGGAATCTGGCGACTGCGGGATCGCTGGGCGCAGACCCACACCCACGACCGTTATTACAACCCCAACTACCGGACCGACCGGGGCGACTTCGTCCTTGTCGACTACGGCTGAGTAACCAGGCCGTCGGAAAATGCGGAAAGAGTGCGATTCCGAGCTGGGGCGTTTCCGCGGGAACGTTTTCGCAGCTCCCGGCCTGCGGTGTCAGGCGGTGTTGGCGATCCAGTGGTTGTGGAGCTTGAGGAGATTGTGGGTCGCTGCCACTAGCCGTAGCTCTGAGTGCACGGCGGCTCTGCCTCTTCGCATGAACTGAGTGACGCGCCGGTTGTATTTGATCTGTCCGAACACGGGCTCGATCGTGATCTTGCGTAGGCCGTAGAGCAGCCGGCCGCGCTCGGTTGTCAACTTCTCTCGCATCTGCTCGTAGAGGCCGTTCTCCCAGCCGGGGCGGTTCCCCTCGCGGGCCGCGCCGTCGGGCGGGACGAGCACCTCGATCCCACGGTCCGCGATCGCCTCGATCTGCTGGGTGTGCCAATAGCCGGCGTCACCGACGACCGCGTCGGGCTGCTCGACGATCCCGTGACCGGACAGCTGCGCGAGCGCCCGATCGAGGATCGGCTCAAGCTGTCCGAAGTCAGCCGCGGCCAGCGAGATCTCGGCGGCGAGGATGATCTGTTGCTCGGTCACCGCGGTCTGCACGTTGTAGGCCTGGCGGTGTGGCAGCCCCTTTGCGCGCATCACCCGCGAGTCCGGATCAGACAGATTGATCGTTCCGTCTGGAACCGTCGGCGGCGTATACGGCTTGCTGTAGCCCTTCATCACCCGCCCGAGCGTGTCACGCGAACTGGCGCGCCACCGCTCGTAGGCGTCGTTGGCGGCGAGATCGACCCGGTGGTTCTCCTCCAGCCGAGCGAGCGCCTGAAACAGACGATCCTCCCGGTCGCGCGGGATCGGCTCCGCCTCACGCTCGCGCCGAGACTCCAGCTCGCGGCGAGCGACCCGAGGCCACTCACGCCGCCCGCGACGCTCGCCACCCCGCCCGAGCACCAACTCGGGATCCACCTCCACATCCTGCTCGGGCTTCTGCGGGCCGACCGCGCGGCCCTTGCGCTCCTCGATCCGCCGCTTGGCCTCCTGAAGCGCGGCCTTTCGGCCCTCCGCCGTGCGCAGCTGCTCGGGCAGCTCATCACCCCGCGCATCGCCATAGAGCTCATCCTCACGCCGGTCAGTCTCCTCGGCCTCCCTGAGGATTTCCCTGACCAGACCCGAATAGGAGCGGTTCTGATCCATCGACGCGTTCGCCTTGATCTTCGTCCCATCGATCATCACCACCCCGACCGACACCAGCCCCGCCTCCCGGCACAACCCCAACACCTGATCAAACAGCTCGGCAATCTCGGTCTGATGCCGGCGGCGGAACTCCGCGATCGTCGAGTGATCCGGCACTCGCATCGAGCAGATCACCTTGTACGCGACATCCTCGAGACACGCCCGCTCGATCTGACGCGAAGACCGATTCCCACGCGCGTACGCGTACAAAAGCAAAGCCACGAGCATCGCCGGGTCATACGGAGCGCGACCCGCGCCGCCAAGCCGATACCCCTCCCGGAAACGACCTAGATCCATCTGCTCAACCGCACCGAGAACCGTCCACACCAAATGATCCTCAGGCAACCACTCCATCAGCGACGGCGGCATCAAAAACACCTGGCCGCGCTCACACGAAACGAAATCTCGAGCCATACCCGGAAGTGTCTTAAACCCTCCAGACGGCACCGATATTCCGACAGCCTCTAACGGTCGCAGTCGGCGCCGACGCCGGCTGCGCATGACGGACCAGCACTTCGGCCACGCGGTGTCCACGCAAGCCCCACTCGGCCATGTGACACAAGAGGTCGCAGTCTTCGAACCCAGCCGATCGCGGAGCCGTTGTAAACCCACCAACCCGGCGCAGCGCGTCTGTCCGAACCAGCGCTGGCGCGTGGATGTCGTTGCGCTCACATACCCGCTTGGGGTCCCACGGAAGGTAATTCAAAACGTAATCGCCGCCGGCCTGGACGAACTCGTCGGGGACACCCGCTACCTCCTGCATCGGATACACGAACGCGATCTCGTGCATCGCCTCCAGCGTCTTTGTCAGCACACCGAGACACCGCGGATAGAGCTCCTCGCCCGGGCCCAGGATCAGTAACAGGGCGCCCCGAGCAATGTCCAGGCCGATATTCATCGCCGAGCCAAGCCCGCTCGCTTCTGCCACCACCAATCGCGACGCGATCTCAGGATGAGCCGACACCCAATTGGCGGCGGCGTGGCGTGCCCCGTCAACATCGCACGGGTCGACGAGCACCACTTCGAAGTCACGGACCCTGCTGCGCGCGAGCGAATCGAGCGTCCCAGCGACCCGCTCGGGGCGATCGCCGAGCGTGACCACAGCGGTCACGCGTGGCGCTCGGCGTGAACCCCACGCGGGGCTCTCGTCTAGCACCTCGGTGCCTGCGGATTGAGGCGGCCGCGGCTCAATCGCTGATCTGCGAACCGACGCTGTACGCCACACGGCCGTGTCGGTGATGGCCGGCTGCGCGCGCGGTCTCCCGAGCGCGGCCCCGGAAGGCACGGGCTCGCCGACCAGCTCGACCACTGCCGCTCGGAGGACCCCGACCGAGAGCGCGTAAGGAGCCCAAGCCTTTATCCGCTCGTACGCCCCGACGCGTACGCGCATAAGCCGTTGCTCGTCACTCAGCAGGTCCTCGACAACATACGGAAGCGAGTCGGCGCTGGTGAGCAACAGATGCTGACCAGCCACCAGAGGCGCCACACCGCCCGCGGCCTCGGACACGACGACAGCGCCGGCATGGATAGCGTCGAGGACTCCTGCCCAGTCAAAACACGGCTGCTCGTCGTTGTGGATGGTGATCAGAACCTTCGCCTGGGTCAGCAGCGGCCAGCGGCCCTCCGCCGGCGTAGCGCCGGTCTCATTCGCGTTCGGAGTGCGCTCGGAGATCTGGAGCACGCAGTTGTGACGAGCAAGTACCCGCGCCGCCCGGCCCAGGTACTTCGTGCGACGCGGGCTATGCGTCCCCAGAAACAGAACATCGATCGGGCGGGGAACGGTTGGATCGAAGCGGTCGAGCGACTTCGCATACCCGCGGGTGATAAGTCGAGCAGCGATGCCCAGCCGGCGCATGGCCACTACCGCGCGCCGGTCGAGGACGAACACGGCCCCGGCCTTCCGTAACAATGCGACGTGCTCCTCGTTGGCCGCGGGCACTGGCTCGCTGCAAACGAAGATTGTGCGCCGGAGGATCCCGGGGTCCGGAAGCGCCTCGTCACCCTCGATGGCGAGGTAGGCCTGGGGATCGAGCAGAACGTAGACCAAGCTCGGTCGGGGCTCCGGGAACCCTCCTAGATGAACCGAGAAAGGCACATCCTGCAAGGCGAGCTCCTGCCCGAGCGTCGTGGCCAGATCGCGCAGCGGATACGGCTGGCAGGGAGACATGACGAACGCCACCTCGGGCATCGGCTGATCGTATCGACCGCTTCGCAGTGCCAAGGGCAGCCGCTAGCCTCTCGCCAGTGAACAGCGGGGTTGCACCCACCGCGAAGGGGGTCTCCGACGGTGGCGGCCCGGAGCCAGGTCAGAAGCAGCTGATCGAGGTCGAGCAGTTCTCGCGCTACCTGTGGGCGGCGCAAGCGGCGCGCGCCCGTGCGGTTCTGGACGCCGGCTGCGGCACCGGCTACGGCTGCCGGCTGCTGGCGGAGGGAGGCGCGCGTGAGGTACTCGGCGTCGACCTCGCCCGAGCCGTCCTGGAGATGGCGGCACCGGAAATGCCGGACTCGGTCCGGCTCCAGTCCGGTGACTTGCACCACCTCGAGCTTGAGGACAACAGATTCGAGCTGGTCGTCTGCTTCGAGGTCATCGAGTACGTCGATGATCCCCTCACGGTCTTGGCGGAACTCGTCCGCGTCCTCGCTCCGGGCGGTCTGCTGTTGGTCTCAGCTCCCAACCCCGACGCCCACCAGCCCGGGAATCCCTTCCTGCTGCACGAGTTCGCGCGCTCGGAACTGGAGTCAGCGCTGGCTGCCCGGCTGAGCCATGTCGATCTCCTCCAACAGCACGACTACATCGTCTCGACCGTGGCAGCCGCTTCGGGTAACGCCGATCGCGAGGGGGGCGGCCGCGACCTCGTCCTAGAGAAGCTACCCGGGGACAGTTCGGCGCACGAGATCTACACGATCGCAATGGCGAGCGACGCCGAGCTCCCCGCTATGCACGATCTCGCCGCCCTGGGCGGATCTGGCGCGCTGAGCTGGTGGCTCGCCGCGTTGGATACGCAGGCGGCGCAGATCGCCCACAAGGACGACCAGATCGCGGAGCTTGACGCCCGCCTGGAGGAACGAGGTCGACTCGTGGAGCTGCTCGCGGAGGCGGAGGCTCGTTCGGCGGAGGTGCCCGAGCTCAAGCTGCGGATCTCGAACCTCGAGGTCGAGCTCGAGGACGCGCTCCGCGCCGGTGCCGCCGCCCGGCAGGAGGCGGACCAGCTGGATCGGATGCTCATGTATGGCCGCAGGATGCTGTGGTTCGTCGGGCCGCTGATCGAGCCGCTGCGGCGCCTCCGTCGAAAGCTGCGCGGCTGACCGTGCCTCGTTCGCCCCTGGACGGAGCGCAGCGGGGGCGATTCGCCCAACTTCCCCGACGCATCTACCTCACGTACAAGTACCGCGGGATCTCCTCCGTCCTGTTCAAGAGCTTCGTCTTCCCCTTGCGTCTAACCCCGCTGGACCGTCTGCTGCAGCTCGGCCCGGGGCCCGGCAGCGACGCCGTCGCGTCGCGGCGGTGGTACAAGCACAATGGTCGTCCGGTTACGATCGTGATCCCGAGCTACCGAGACGCGAAGCTCGTGGCGCAGTTGGTGACGAAGATCCGGCAGACGACGGACCGACACCGTGTGCGGATCATCGTGGCAGACGACGCGAGCGGGCCGGAGCATCTTGCCGCGCTGAACCGGATCGAGGGCATCGAGGTGGTGGCGGCCGAGCAGAACGGCGGGTTCGCGACCAACGTAAACCGCGGGTTGGCGGCGGCCGACCCTCGAGACGACGTGATTCTGCTCAACTCCGACGTCGTCCCCATACGCGACTGGCTCGCGTCCCTCCAGTACGCGACCACGCACAAACCGAAAATCGGAATCGTCGGCGCCAAGCTTCTCTATCCCGACAACCGAATCCAGTACGCGGGAACGATCCGCAACCCGGACGCACCCGAGTGGTTCGACCATCGCTACCGGTTCAAACCGGCCGATTGGGGTCCGGCCGACATCGCCGGGCCAACGCTTGCCGCGACCGGGGCGTGCATGTACATCTCGCGCGAGGTCCTCGACCACGTCGGCATGTTCGACGAGGAGTACGGGATGGGATACGAGGACGTCGACTATTGCCTGCGCGCCTGGCAGAGTGGTTACGAGGTGTTGTACGCGCCGTCGGCCAGGCTGCACCACCACGAATCGGTTACTCGGGGCGCCACCGTCGGTGAGCGCGAGCGAAAGTCACAGCGGGTCTTCTGGGGCCGATGGGGACCCTTCTTCGGTCAGCGCGTGGCCTTGACCGACGACGGCCGCTTACGGGTGGTGTACGTCGCCCATAACACTGGAGTGTTCGGCGGGCTTCGAGTGGTGTTCGAGCACCTCAACGGGCTCATCGAACGCGGTCACGATGCCGAGCTCTGGACGCTGGGAAGGGAACCTAAGTGGTTTGAACTGCGCTGCCCCGTGCGAAGCTTCCCCGACTACGACACGCTGGTGGCAGCGCTCGCGCCGCTCCGGGCGGTCAAGGTCGCCACCTGGTGGGAAACCGCCACCCCCGTGTGGCGGGCGAGCGTCGTCAACGGCGTACCGGTCTACCTCGTCCAGGACATCGAGACCAGCTATTACCCGGAAGTCGCCACGCGACGACACGAAGTGCTCAATAGCTACCGACCCGAGTTCAGGTTCCTAACCACGTCTACGTGGAATCAGAACCGTCTCGCGGAGTTGGGACTGGAGTCCACGGTGATTGCCCCGGGCGTCGACCTTGAAACCTTCCGTCCCCTACCCCGTCTCAGTCGTCGCGAGGACATGTTGCTCGCGCTGGGACGGTCACAGCCGATCAAGAACTTCCCACTCACGCTTTCCGCGTGGCGGCGTCTTCCGGAACCTCGCCCGGAGCTCTGCCTGTTCGGATCCGAGCCTGAGCTTGCCCGGGACCCAAAGATTCGCTACGTGACCGCTCCGTCTGACGTCGAGGTCAACGAGCTTTTGGGCCAAGCCACTGCTTTCCTCCAGACCTCCAGGCACGAGGGCTTCTGCCTGACGGTGCTCGAGGCGATGGCGGCCGGGTGCCCAGTCATCTGCACCGACGCGGACGGCAACCGTGACTTCTGCGTGAACGAGGTCAACTGCCTGGTGCCCGAGACTAGTCCCGCAGCAGTGGCCGCCGACGTCCACCGTCTGCTGGCCGACCCGGCGCTGCGCTCCCGCATCGCACAGACCGGTCTCGCCACCGCCGGCGCTTACGGTTGGCGCGAGCGCATCCACGAGCTAGAGCGGTTCATGTTCGAGATCGCGGGCGTCACGGCCGCTCGCCACTAACGCCGCGGCTCTTACAGATCTTCGGCGACCCGCGGGGCGATCCGGTTGAACACCCAGAAGCCGAGCACAAAGACCGCCAGCACGATGGCTATCGGCTCCACGAGCGCAGCCTTTGAGCCGAGCAGCTCGCTAACGCTCGGCGTTGCGTGAGTCACGAAGGCGTGGCGGAACTGCTGGAAGGCCACCGCGAGTGGGTTGAGCATGTAGATGTGCAGCAACGTTGGACTCAGCTTTTCCTGGACCGTCGTGACTGGAATGATCACCGGCGAGGCGTAGAACACAACCTGGTTGAGCACCTCCCATATCGGCTCGATGTCCCTGAGGTACACAAACAGCGAGGAGAGCAACATCGCG
>Ga0335074_10011334_pt1 | contig 12464 bp, 9 predicted proteins | sample Lox_Sample_23_FD_206715 | JGI IMG/M metagenome (GOLD analysis project Ga0335074, IMG submission 206715) | Soil microbial communities from Loxahatchee National Wildlife Refuge, Florida, United States - Lox_Sample_2.3 | ecosystem: Environmental > Terrestrial > Soil > Wetlands | place: USA: Florida...
CCGTGCAGGGGCCCAAGCGTCGCGCCATGCGCCTGCGCTTCATCCGCTTTGAGTGCCTTTTCGCGCGCCTGATCGGCTACCAGCGTCACGATCGCATTTACCTTAGGATTCACGCGCTCGATCTGCTTAAGATGCGCCTCCAACGTTTCGCGCGCGCTCAGCTTTTTGCGCCGGATCAGGTCCGCCATTTCGGTTGCGGTGAGAAAGCAAATATCCGGGCTTTTGGCGGTGAGCAACTGCGAGGCGGCAGCAGCGGCGCCCAACAATTGCGCGGCCTGCCGGCGGGTGACGAGGGAATCGGACGGCGAATCGGGCATGTTGCGAGTTTATCCAGGTTTGCACATGTGTTGCAATGAGCAGATATGTACGTTCCGAAGGTGTTTGCGGTGGAGGAGCTGCCCCGGCTCCACGCTTTCATGGACGAATTCAGTTTCGCCGCCATGGTGACGCAACACGACGGCCAGATGATCGCATCGCACATCCCATTCATCTTGGACCGCAGCGTGGCGCCTTATGGCGTGTTGCGCGCGCATATCGCGATCCGCAATCCACAGCTCAAGGACATCCAAGCTGGCTCGCAGGCGCTAGTTATTTTTCAGGGACCGCACACCTACGTCTCGCCCTCCTGGTATGTCAAGCCGGAGAACGTGCCTACCTGGAATTACACTGTGGTCCACGCTACGGGAGTTCCGCAAATCCTGGACCGCGATGCGATGGCCGCGCTGTTGAAGGACCTCACGGGCAAGCATGAGCAGGCGTTCGAGAAACCGTGGGATTTCGATCCGGGCAGCGCTTGGATCGAGAAGCTGCTCCCCGAAATCGCGGGCTTCGAGATCAAGATCGAGAAACTCGAGGGCAAGTTCAAGTTGAATCAGAACCGCACGCCGGCCGATCGCGCAGGCGTCATCGAAGCGCTTTCGGCCAGCGAAGATCCGGGGCAGCGAGCCGTGGCCGGGATCATGACTCAGCAGCGCCGCGGCGATTTATCGTAACCTTATTTAAGAATATGAAAGTCTGGGTTATGAAAAGATTGTTAACGCTACTGGCATTCTCTGCGGCCGCCGCAAGTGCGGGCACGCTCTACTTACCCGCTTATCCAGCGTCCGTTCTACTCTTCGATGAGGCTAAGGGCCAAATCGTGGATCGCATTCCGCTCACCACGGGCACGCCCATGTCGATGCGCCTGTCTCCCGACCACAAGAAACTCTACGTAACGACGATCGATCACAACGGGATCGAGGTCATCGACATTGCGTCGCGCAAGGTTATCGACCATTTCGAACTCAATACGCCGACCACGCAATTCCGTTTCCGCGGCGGCGCTGCGGACCCGCAAGGGAAGTTCTTCTATACCGTGACCCGCGAGATCGACAAACGCCCCGAACACTTCGATATCAAGCCGGCCCGGTACACCGTGATCGATCTCGAGCAGCAGAAGATCGTCCGGACCGCGCCGATGGCGCTCGAGGATGAGCGCAGCAATCGCCTGTCCTTTGAGGTCTCACCCGACGGGCGGTACCTGTATCAATTCGGGAGCAAGATCAAAGTCCTCCAAACCTCGGATTTCAAGGTTGTGGACGTGTTAGATCTGGAGTCGCCGGATTCGCCCGGCATGGACGACATCCATTTGGGCGGCGATCTGAATTCGATCAGCCAGCCCGGCATCCGCACTTCCGTTTTTAACTCATCCGACCCTATCGTTCACAACCACATTTTCGGTATCGCGCATCTGAATCTGGAAACCCGGCAGGTGGATTACGATCCAATCGGCCCCGCGCCCGGTGGTATGGCCGGCCTGGAAGTGACGCCGGACAAGAAGGCCGCGTACACGATTATCGCCAACGGCGCCTTCGGGAATAAGCGTTGCGAGTTTTGGAAGTTTGACTTAACCAGCAACCGGGTGACTCAAAGAACCGAAGTTCCGTGCCGCACGCGGTTCAGCTTTGGCATGTCGAGCGACGGCAAGAAGCTCTACATCTACGGCGCCGGTTTTGAAATTGAGGTCTACGACGCAGCCACGCTCAAGTGGGAGAAGACGTGGGACCTCCACAACGACATCACCTATGCGGGAATGGCCGTCCTGCCGTAAGAGCGGTGGGCGGCTCTTCGCTAGCCCTGCTGCGACCGGTCGAAGAGGATGCGGCCGCCGACGATTGTCATGTCCACCTTCAGGTGAAGGAGCTTATCGGGCGAGATCGTAAGCGGGTCCTCGGGCAGCACGATCATGTCGGCCAGTTTGTCTGCTTCGAGCGTGCCCTTCAAGTTCTCCTCGCGCGTGAGGAAAGCCCCGTTGCGTGTGTACATCGTGATGGCTTCCTTGATGCTGACCGCTTCGCCGGGCCCATATACCTTGCCACTTTCGCCCTTGCGCGTAACCGCCGCATAGAGCCCAACCATGGGACCGATCGGCAGGTTGTCGCTTCCAAACGCCATGTAAATGCCGCGCTTGAGCGGCGTCCTGAGGGAATTGTTGGTAGCCAGCCGCTTGCCTTCGAGCGTCGCCACGTAACGGCCTTCCAGATTGTAGGTGAAATTGGGCTGCTGCGCGATCAGAATTTTGTCGTGCTCCATGTAATCGAGCGTTCGTTCGGGAGGAAGGACGGTGAAGTGGCACAGGTAATGCCGATGGTCGTTGCGCGGATAATCGTGCAGCACGGTGTGGTACGCATCCACCGTCATGGCGATGGCCGCATCGCCGATGGCGTGAATGCCGAATTGCCAGCCGAGCTTATGACCCTCTTCGATGTTGGCGTGGATCTGCTCCGGGGTGAAGAAGGCCCGGCCGCGAAATCCCGGCTGCCCTTTATAATCCTCCAGACACCACGCTGTCGGCCCCGTAAATCCGCCATCAGCCGGCATCTCGCCGATCGATCCGACACGCAGGCGCTCATTGCCGTCGCCCGTTTTGCGGCCAAATTCCTTCAGCTTCGCGGCGCCCTCTTTGGCGTGCCCGGCTTCGGACGGATAGCCGACTTGAACGGAGGCGCGCGGAAGCTCCGTTCCGTGCTTCTCGTAAAGAAGCTCCCATTCGGCGAAAGAGCCGACCACATCGGGACGCACCGTAGACCCGGCTTCAATCACACTAGTGATGCCGAGCCGCAGTTGCTCGCGCACATCCTGGAACAAGCTTTCGCGTACATCTTGTGGCTTGTCCGGAGGAACCAGGCGCGTGTATAGATCGGACCGCTCGCGAATCACACCGTTGGGCTCGCCGTTGGCGTCCTTCTCAATGATGCCGCGAGGCGGATTGGGCGTGGCCTTGTTGATATCGGCCAACTCCAGCGCCTTGCTGTTGCCGACCGAGCTGTGGCCGCCGGCGCGCGTGAGCACCACCGGGTTGTTGGGCGCGGCTGCATCCAAATCGGCGCGGAGGGGTTTGCGCTGCTCGGTGAAATGGTATTCGTCCCAGTCGCCGCCGGTGATCCATTCGCCGGGACCCAGCTCCTTCGCCTTCGCGCTGACCTGTTCTTTGAGTTGAGCCAGCGATGTAGTTTCGCGAAAATCGACGTAACGCCGGGAATAACCGCGTAAATGAATGTGCGTGTCCATGAACCCAGGCAATACCGTGCGTCCACCGAGATCGATGGTGCGAGCCGCCTTGTATCGATTGCGAAGCTCATTGCCGCCGACGGCAAGAATTCGTCCGTCTTTGACGGCGATGGCCTGGCGAATCGAAAACGCGTTGTCGACCGTGACGATCTTGCCGTTAAAAAGAACCAGATCCGCAGTTTCGCTTTGAGCGCTTGCCACACCGCTCAGTGTGAGGGCGCCCGCCGCACCTAGGAATTGACGCCGGGACCAATGCATGAAATTCGCCTCGCTTCCTTAAGCCTTCGAATGCTCTTACAACCTTACAATAACTGTGAAAGCTTACGCCACAAGCGAACTTGGCTTGGCCGGCGGCGGCGGCGGCGATCTCGATCACCTCCGGCATTTCCGCTATCATAACGGAATGTTTCACGCATCTCCGCGGCTCGCGCCGGTGATGGGATTGTCCCTTTTTATGATGCCTCTCATGCACGGGCAAGTACTTGGACGAAGTTACGGCCGCTCCGTCGTCATCAGCCAGCAAGGAATCGCAGCCACCAGCCAGGTGCTTGCGTCGCAGACGGGCGCGCAGATCCTGGCGCGCGGCGGATCGGCCGTGGATGCGGCGATCGCATGTAACGCGGTGCTCGCGGTCACCGAACCGATGATGACGGGGCCTGGCGGCGATCTTTTCGTTATGTACTGGGATGCCAAAACGGGCAAGCTCACGGGGTTGAATGCCTCCGGCCCCTCGCCCCGCGCCCTGAACCCGGCGTTCCTCGCGCAACACGGCATCACGGCCATGCCGCAAGACGGAATCCATGCGGTTACTGTCCCCGGCGCGGTTGCAGGGTGGTATCAGATGCATCAGCGCTTTGGAAAACTGCCGTGGAAGGATTTGTTTCACGATGCCATTGAGTTCGCCGAGCAGGGCTTTCCAGTCTACGAAGGCGCGCGCGAAGTCTGGGCGACTCCAAGTCTGGTAGAAGGACTGGAGGCGAATGCGGAATCGAAGCGTGTGTTTTTGCCGGGAGGAAAGCCGCCGCGGGTCGGACAGGTTTTCAAGAATCCGGAGATGGCGCATACTTTCCGCTTGATCGCGGAACAGGGGCCGGATGTAGTTTACAAAGGCGAGATCGCCGCTGCCATCCTGAAAACCTCCGAGCATCTCGGCGGCACGATGACGGCGCAGGATCTCGCGTCGTACGCGCCCGAATGGGTGCAACCGCTGTCTATCGATTATCGAGGCTGGCGCGTTTATGAGCTGCCGCCAAACGGGCAAGGCATGGCCGCGCTCGAGATGCTCAACATCATGGAGACGGCGCCGCCATCGCCGCTGGGCCCATTCAGCGCGCCTGAGATGCACATGCGAATCGAGGCGATGAAGCTGGCATATTCCGATGTCCACGCCAACGTGACCGATCCGCGATTCCATGATGCGCCCGTCGATCAGCTTTTGTCGAAAGAATATGCGCGCAAGCGCGCCGCCCTGATCAATCCCAACAAGGCGAATTGCAACGTGAAAGCCGGCGACCCGATGGCCAGCAACACCACGTATTTGACCGTCGTCGACAAAGACGGCAATATCGCGAGCTGGATCCAGAGCCTGTATTCAGCTTTCGGCTCGCGCGTGACAGTGGAAGGAATGGGATTCGCACTGCAAAATCGCGGCGCGAGCTTTAATCTCGACCCCAAACATCCGAACGTACTCGCAGGCGGAAAGCGGCCGTTTCACACCATTATTCCCGCCTTTATGGAAAAAGGCGATGAACATATCGGATTCGGCATCATGGGCGGCGCAGTGCAGCCGATGGCTCATGCGCAGTTCGTCTCGAACTACGTCGACTACGGCATGACTTTACAAGAAGCGCTGGAAGCCCCGCGTTTCTTCAAGAGCAACGCGCCGGGTTGCGATGTCTATATTGAATCCCGCGTGCCGGAACAGACGTTGCAGCAGTTATCGGAGCGCGGCCACCAGATTCGCATCGGGCGTGCGTACGTCGAAACCATGGGCCGCGGCCAAGCGATTCTCCATAATTCAAGGACGGGCACCAATTACGCCGCATCCGATCCGCGTGCCGATGGAGCCGCGATTCCGGAGCCGCTCAGCCGTTAACAGTTTCTGTCACGATTGCACGAGGCTGCTGGCCTTAATGACCACGTTCGTTTACCGGGTGAGTAACGACACCCGGTAGACCGAAACGAAACAGAGGTTCCCGGCAAGCGTCGAAGAATTAGTGACGGTTTGTGGTTAGCTCACTCTCAGATCGATTTTTGCTTTTCTTGGCTTCCGTCGGTGAACTCGGTCTGTTTGGTTTCCGGGCCATTCGAGAAAGCTTCCACCCTCCCATCGAATTCGGCGAGACGATTCAGCAGCTTTTTGAAATTGGATGGCGTTCCGGCCCCCTTATCATCGTTTCTGGATTCGCTTTCGGCATCGTGCTCGCGTTGCAAACCGGCTCCTCAATGGTTCGATTTGGGGCCCAGGCCATGATCCCGCAGGCCATAACTCTGGGACTGTTCAGGGATGTCGGTCCGTTGCTCGCTGCGTTGCTCGTCTCCGGGCGCGTGGGCGCGGGTATTGGCGCTCAACTTGCCGGAATGCGCGTCACTGAACAGATCGACGCGCTGGAGTCGCTCGCTGTGGATTCCTTCAAGTATCTGGTTGTGACGCGGATCATCGCCTGCGTGATTGCGCTACCAATTTTAACCATCCTGCTGGATTATTCGGGTGTGTTGGGTGGGCTGGTTTCGGAAATGACGGCGTACCACGTCTCCATGCACCTTTTCTTTAACAATGCTTTCGGGCCAATGAGTTGGTCGGACTATATCCCTTTCACAGCCACCACCATCGTCTTCGGCTTCATCATCGGCACCGTGTCCTGCTTCCTGGGGTACACGGCCACGCAGGGCGCCGTCGGCGTTGGGAGAGCATCGACCCGGAGCGTGGTTTTCTCTTCACTTTTGGTGATTTTATCGGAAGTTGTTCTGGTAAAACTCATTTTGTTCTGGTACCCCTGATGAATACGAGATGACAGATACACAGGAAAATAGCACGGCCGTCCGCTTTGATCACGTCTCAAAATCGTTTGACACCAAGAAGGTGCTTACCGACGTATCTTTCCAGATCAAGCGCGGCGAGGCATTTTGCCTTCTCGGCCGTAGCGGGATCGGAAAAAGCGTGACATTAAGGCTCATGATCGGTTTGCTCAAACCCGAACATGGCGAGATTTCGATTTATGGAACGAATATCGTGACTACGGATACCGCGACGCTCAATGGCGTCAGGAAGACGATGGGTTTCCTGTTTCAGGATGCCGCGTTATTTGATTCTCTCTCCGTCGCAGATAACGTCGCTTTTCCGTTGCGCCGCCACACGGATAAATCAGACCGGCAGATCCGCGCGGTAGTTCGGGAGAAACTCAAGGATGTTGAGCTTGAAAAGGAAGAAAACACCATGCCATCGCAGCTATCGGGCGGCATGCGGAAGCGGGCCGGGCTGGCTCGCGCTTTAGCGCTCGATCCCCAGATTCTCTTGGTCGATGAACCCAGCAGCGGACTGGATCGCATTACCGCCATCGAGATTTACAACCTTCTGCAAAGTCTGAAGAAGAGGAGAAACGTGACGTTGGTAGTGGTTACGCACGACGTCGCAGGCGTACATAAGTTCGCGGACCGGTTCGCGGTGCTCGATCGCGGGAGAATCGTGGGGTGTGGAACATATTCTGAAGTCGAAAATAGCGAGAACTCGCTGGTACGCGAGCTTGCGGCAGGGTCCAAAACATGACGAAATCCACAGCCGTCAAAGTAGGCGGTTTCGTAATTTGCGGTGTTTTATTATTTGCCATTGGCCTATTTCTCATCGGAAATCATAACGAGCTATTCGGCAGTCATTTCAACGTTTATACGGATTTTGCCAATGTCGACACTCTTCAGAGCGGCGCCAAAATACGTGTTTCCGGCATGGATGCGGGGGAAGTAAGCAACATTGCCATTCCTAAGCAACCTTCCGGAAAGTTCCGGCTGACGCTGCATGTCAATCGAAAGTTCCATAACATGATTCGAGAGGATTCGGTGGCCAGCATTGAAACCGAGGGGATGGTGGGCAACAAGTTCGTAAACATCCAGAAGGGAACCAACGGGTCTCCCGAGTGCACGCATGGCTGCACGCTGCCGAGCCAGGAGCCGTTTGAGCTGTCCGATCTTTTGCGGCAAGGCCAGAATCTGGTTAAATCTGCTCAGGGCACCATTCAGAACGTCCAGCAGCATGCCGATAACGCAATCGACAATTTCGCCAAGGTCGGCAGCCACACCGATGGGATGATTCTCGCGATACGCGGCAAGGTGGAACGAATCGCGTCGAACGGAGCCAACATTACTAACGGAATCAGCTCCCTCGTATCAGGCGTGCAAAATGGGCGCGGCACCGTCGGCAAGCTGCTCACCGATGAGCAAATGGCGAAAAACGTGACCACTGCCATCGCCCAAGCCAAACAGACCAGCACAAATATTGAAGAGGCTTCGGCCAAGGCGAAGAGTATCGTCACTCAATTTCAGAACGAAAATATTCCGCAAGGCGTGCATCAGACCGTGGCGAACTTCCAAGCGACGAGCAAGGCGGTCCGGGGCGCGGTGACCAGTTTTCTCACCGGACCACAAACGCAGAATACGGCGGATGCGCTGCGCCAGACAATTGATAACGCACAGCGCGCCACGCGCAACCTGGCGTCCGACACCGAAGCCATCAAACACAACTTCTTCCTGCGCGGCTTCTTTCACCGGCGCGGCTTCTACAGTCTGAACCATTTTAATCGAGAAGAATACGCGGCCAGCGATTTTGTCAAACATCCCACACAGCGGATCTGGCTGTCAGCGGAAAACCTCTTTACGACGAGCGCGAACGGCGCGCAACAGCTCACCAGCGAAGGCCGATCCGAAATCGATCATGCGGTTTCTGAAGTCGCAGATGATCTCCCGAACAATCCTGTGATGATCGAAGGCTATTCCGACACGGGAACACCAGCGCAGCAGTACCTGGCTGCATCGCAACGCGCGAATGACGTTAGGAAATATTTGGAGTCGCGGTATCATCTGAAGCCAAATCTGCTGGGAACGATCGCTCTTGAGAATCAACCGCCGCGAGAGGCCGGTTTACGGGTTTGGAGTGGCGTGTGCCTTTCGCTTGTGGTCTCGCGGGATTGACAACGTCACGCTGCAGCTTGACCGGTTCCTTCCGTCCCGGCACTTAACGCGCTTCATTGCTATACTCGGAAGGCAAACAAGCAGTCCGCCCACAAGGGCCACGTCGAGACATCCTTGTCCATGCCTTCTTCGAATTTATCAGTGAAGACGAAAGATCCTAAGAATAAGGCGGTCCGCGCCACGCGCAAAGTCGGCGAAGCGCTGAAGGTTGGCGCGGTGGCCGAACGTTTGGGCGTCTCGGCGTCCATGGTTCGCTCCTGGGAGAAGCTCGGGCTTGCCCGGCCGGCGCGCAGCCAAAGCAAATACCGGCTGTACACCAACGACGATCTGCGCGTTCTGCGGCGCGCGATTTACTTGCGACGCGTGCAGGGGTTGAATGCGCCGGCGATTCTGAATCAGTTGCAGCAAGAGGGGCTGCTGAATCACCGCGCGGCCGCTCCGATCGAAGAGCCCTCGCCCATTGGTCCACGCTTTCGCAAGATGCGCCTGCAGCGCGGAGAATCGCTCGCGACGGTCGCGAACGCGGTAGGAGTATCCATCGGATTCTTGAGCAACCTGGAACGCTCGCAAAGCGGCGCGTCCATCGGGATCATGCGCAAACTCGCGCAATACTACGGACTGAACATTCTCGATCTGTTCAATCCGATCGACGGTACGGGCCCGTTGGTGAGGCCGCGCGATCGCAAAAGCCTGGAAGGTGGCCCGGGAGTTCAGATGGAGCTGTTGGCATCCGGCAAAATCACCATGGAGCCGCACCTGTTTCGCGTCGCCCCAGGCGCGGGAAGCGGCGAATCCTACTCGCACGAAGGCGAGGAGTTTCTTTATCTGGTGCGCGGGCACCTGGACATCGAACTGGCCGGGCAGCCGTTTCAACTCAGGGCCGGCGACAGCTTCTATTTCAGCAGCAAGACCCAGCACCGATGGGTCAATCCTGGAAAAACGGAAACGATTATTCTCTGGATCAACACGCCGCCGACCTTCTGACCGAACTCGTGGATACCTCCTCACTCAACAAAATGGATGCGACGGCGCAGGCGGAGTTGGTCCGGCAACGCAAGGCGTCGCCTCTGGATCTGGTGGACGCCGCGATTAACCGAATCGAAGCCGTGAATCCGCAACTGAACGCTGTGGTTTGGGAGCGCTTCGCGAAAGCGCGCGAGGAGGCTCGATCAGCGCAATTGCCCACGGGTCCGTTCAGCGGCGTTCCCTTCCTCACCAAAGACCTAGGATGCACCACGGCGGGCGAACCGGATTCCGGCGGCTCGCGGTTTCTCAAGGAGAATAACTACATCGCGAGCGTGACCACCGAACTGGCGCGACGGATCAAAGCAGCGGGCTTCATCAATCTTGGCCGAACGAACTCGCCGGAATTCGGCTCCGTTCCAACCACGGAGCCGCTGGCTTGGGGACCCACTCGAAACCCCTGGGATGTGACGAAGACGCCGGCCGGATCGAGCGGCGGATCTTGCGCGGCGGTCGCGGCGCTGATGGTTCCTGTGGCACACGGAAGTGATGGCGGTGGATCGATTCGATTGCCAGCGGCGGCATGCGGCCTTGTGGGATTGAAGCCTACGCGCGGACGCATCAATATGTGGCCATCCACCGAGTGGTTGACGCCGGTGAGCGTGCAAGGATTCCAGACGCGAACGGTTCGGGATCTCGCTGCGTGCATGGACTTCGCTTCCGGCGCACTGCCGGGTGATCCGATGCCGCCACCGGTTCCCGCGCGACCCTATGTAAGCGAAGTTGGAGCGGAGCCTGGCAGGCTGCGCATCGGATTGTGGAATGAATTGCCCGCGCCGTTCGATGGCGAGCTTCATCCGGAGTGCCGGCAGGCGGTGGAGGAAGCGGGGAAGCTGCTCGAGTCCCTGGGCCATCACGTGGAGCTCGCGCATCCGCCGGTTTTGGACGAACCGAAGACGCCAGGAATCTTCAACCGCATTTGGCCGGTACGTTTGCTTGCTGCGCTGCAATCGTTCGAGCGGAAGTTGGGAAAGAGGGCCGGTCCCGATAATCTCGATCCCGATACACTGCATTGGCTGGAGCGGGCGCGCGGCGTCAGTGCGACCGATTATCTGATCGCTCTCGAAGACCTGGACGCGTTCACCCGCGCGTTCGCCGGATGGTGGGCAAGCGGCTACGATGTGCTGGTGAATCCGGTCACGGGAACGGTCACACCGAAGCTCGGGGCGCTCGGAATGGATGCCGCGCGGCTGAAGTTTTCGTCGCTGTGGTGGCCGTTCACTCCGTATTTCAACATGGCGGGACAGCCAGCGATCAGCTTGCCGCTGCATTGGGCCAGCGATGGAATGCCCGTGGGCGTGCAGTTGGGCGCGGCGTGGGCGCGCGAAGACGTTCTGATCCGGCTGGCGGCGCAACTGGAACAGGCCAAGCCGTGGAGCGCGCGAATTCCACCGGTGCACGCGTAACGCGATTTACTTCGCCATCGCCGGGACTGCCGCAGTCGCGATCAAACCGCGCTCCCGAACCATGCTGAAGGTATCGTCGAGAGCGCGGGTGAAACCTTCGAGCATCAGATCGATTTCCGCTTCCTTGATAATGAGCGGTGGGCAGAATGCGATGGAATCGCCTAAAGGACGAAGGATGACTCCATGGTGATGGGCGCGCTTTACAAGATAAGCGCCCACCGCCGCAGCCGCTTCAAACGGGGCTTTAGTTGTCTTGTTCGCGACCAATTCCACGGCGCCGACCAGCCCAATGCCGCGGACCTCGCCCACCATCGGATGCTCGGCGAAGCGGCGCAAACCAGCCTGCATGCGCGGCGCCATGCTGCGGACGTGAGACAGGATGTCGTCCTGTTCGTAAATCTTCAGCGTCTCTAACGCAACGGCCGAGGTCACCGGGTGCCCGCTATACGTGAAGCCGTGACTGAAAACGCCGATTTTTTCCGACTGCTTCACCAGCACTTCATAGATACCCTGGGAAATCATGACCGCCCCGATCGGCATATATCCGGACGAGAGCGCCTTGGCGCAGGTGATAATATCGGGTTTCAAACCGAAAGTGGTGGTTCCCCACATTTCGCCGGTCCGGCCAAAGCCGCAAATCACTTCATCGGCGATCAATAACACGTCATATTTCTTGAGAACCGCTTGGATTTTATCGAAATATGTTGCAGGAGGCAGGATCACGCCGCCGGCGCCCATCATCGGCTCCGCGATAAAGGCCGCGATGGTCTCCGGACCTTCGCTCAGAATCCGTTTCTCCAGCGAGTCGGCCATGCGGGTTGCGAACGCTTCTTCCGATTCGCCAGGCAACCCGAAGCGATAGTAATGCGGACATTCGACATGCAGGATGTTGGCAATGGGCAGATCGAAATCACGGTGGTTATTGGCCAGGCCGGTGAGGCTGGCGCTCGCGACAGTCACGCCGTGATAAGCCTTGAGGCGGCTGATAATCTTCTTCTTGCGGGAGCGGCCAAGCGCATTGTTGCAGTACCACACCAGCTTGACCGCCGTGTCATTAGCTTCCGAACCGGAGTTTACGAAGAACACCTTGGACATCGGTAAAGGCGCGATACTCAGCAGCTTTTCGGCGAGCTCCGCGCCAATATCCACAGCTTTATGAGCAAATGTGTGGTAAAAAGGGAGTTTTAACATCTGGCGATAAGCCGCTTCCGCCAGGCGACGCTCGGAAAATCCCAGGCTCGCGCACCACAGCCCGGCCAGACCTTCCAGATACATCTTGCCGTCTTCGCCGCGCACGAAAACACC
>Ga0335074_10011335_pt1 | contig 12464 bp, 12 predicted proteins | sample Lox_Sample_23_FD_206715 | JGI IMG/M metagenome (GOLD analysis project Ga0335074, IMG submission 206715) | Soil microbial communities from Loxahatchee National Wildlife Refuge, Florida, United States - Lox_Sample_2.3 | ecosystem: Environmental > Terrestrial > Soil > Wetlands | place: USA...
TGTGGACGCAGCCCCAGGTCACCTTCGACGGGAAGTTCTGGCAGCTCAAGGACGCCGCGATGGAGCCCAAGCCGGTCCAGAAGCCGTACCCGCCGCTCTGGTTCGGCGCGGCCGGCGAGCCCGCGCTGCGGCGGGCGGTCCGGCTGGGCGACGGCTTCTTCGGCGCCGGGTCCTCCCCCACGGCGAAGTTCGCCGAGCAGGTTCAGGTGGTGCGGGCGGAGCTGGCCGAGGAGGGGCGCCCGGCCGGGAGCTACCCCATCGCCAAGCGCGTCTACATCGCGATCGACACCGATGCCGGACGGGCGCGGGCGCGGATGAACACCGCGCTGGCCGAGCTTTACGGGCACCGGGTGCAGGCCATCGAGGCCGCCGCGGTCGCGGGCACGGCGGCCGACTGCGTGCGCGAGTTGCGGCAGGTAGCCGAGGCCGGCGCCGAGCTGATCCTGTGCACGGCGCTGTTCGACCAGGCCGAGCAGATGGAGCAGCTCGCCGCCGACGTCATCCCAGAACTCAGCTGACGCCCGGCCCGGAGCGGGGCTGCATGATGGCCTGCAGCATGCTCACCACGGCCGGGTATCCGATGCTGGTCCAGTCCAGGGTCAGCAGGCCGTACGGTTCCGGGGCGCCCCAGTAGTACTGGATGTGGGTGGTGCCCGGCGTGCAGCTCTGGCCGTGGGTCGGGTTGAGCGCCCACCAGCACCAGTCGACGTCGTATTCCTTCAGCCAAGCCTGGATGTTGGCCCACCAGGTGCCGCCACCGCCCGGAGCGGACAGCGTGCTGGCGTTGTCGCCGAACTCGCCGACCCACACCGGGGCGATTCCCTCGGTGAGGATGTATCCCCCGTTCTTGTTCATCTGCGTGATGTAGGCGGCCTGGGACTGGTTCGCGGGGTGATCGGACCAGGAATAGTCGTGCATGCTGTAGACGACCTTGTTCGGCTGCGCGAGCTGGATCCGGTGGCTGGCCACGCCGGTCAGGTCGCCCGCGTAATTCAGTCCCTCGCACATGATCAGCAGGTTCGGGTTGATCTGGTGGAGCAGATTCCCCACTGTGGTGTACATGGCGGCGAAGTCGGTCTGCGTCGCGGTTCCCCACCCCGGGCCGAGATTACTGCCGCCCACCGTCGCCTGGCGAGGCTCGTTCTTGATGTCCATCGCTGCGACCAGCGGATTGGAAGCATATCGCTGGGCGATGTCCTGCCAGGCCGTGGTGAACTTCGCGGCCGGCCAGCGGTCGTTGAACCACAGGCCGTTGGTGTCGTCGTTGGCGCAGCACCAGCCGAAGTCGAGCAGATGGCAGTTGAGGATGACGATCAGGCCCGCATCGGTGAGCGCCTTGACGCAGGCGTCGAAGACCTGAATCGGCGTCGACCCGCTGAGGTCGGGGTTCTGCAGAAGGTACTGATCGGCGACCGGAGTGGTCTGTTCGGTCATCCACAGGCTGAACGGGAACCGTACGCAGTTGAAACCCTGCTTGGCGATGAGCTCGGCCAGCGTGTTGCGGTTGACGCAATCCAGCCCGGCCGGCACTCCCATATCCTCGCTGGCGCCGTACCAGTTCACCCCGGCCAGGCGGACCCGCTTGCCGTGGGCATCGACGATGTACCGGCCACTGGTCGACAAGGGCGTAGCAACAGCCAAAACCATTACCTCCGATCACAAATGCGGACGCTCAACGGTCCCAGGGTGGTGCGGTTCCCGCAACCAGAACGAGGGCTGGCGTGAACAATTCACGACCGGACGGACCACGCTTCGTTCCGAAAAAAATGAATTCAATAAGGTAAAGAGCATGCGGATAGGATTCGGAGCCCCGGTGGCGGGGGCATGGGCGACCCCCGGATATCTCACGGCGTTCGCCCGGCTGGCCGAAGACGCGGGGTACGCGTCGCTGTGGAGCTTCCAGCGGCTGCTGGTGCCGGAGGGCTCCGGGATGGAGCCGACGTACCAGAGCGTCCTCGACCCGATGGTCGCGCTCGGGTACCTGGCCGCCAGCACGGCGCGGATCAGGCTGGGCGTGGCCACGATCTGCCTGCCGTTCGTCTCCCCTGTGGTGCTGGCCAAGCAGGCCGCGACGGTGGACGTGCTGTCCGGCGGGCGGCTCGACCTGGGCCTGGGCATCGGGTGGATGCCCGAGGAGTTCGTCGCGACCGGCGCGTCCACGGCCCGGCGCGGCGCGCGTGCCGCGGAGTTCCTGGCCGTGCTGCGGACCTTGTGGGCCGACGAGGTCAGCTCCTACGACGGCGAGTTCTACACGGTCCCGGCCGGGCGGCAGGATCCGCGCCCGGTGCAGAAACCGGGCCCGCCGGTGCTGCTGGGCGGGATGTCCCGTCCGGCCATGGAACGGGCGGGACGGATCGGGGACGGCTGGATCACCTCCAGCCGCGCCGACCTGTCCCAGATCTCCGCGGGGATCGCGGTGATCCGGGAGGCGGCGTCGGCGGCGGGCCGGGACCCGTCGGCCCTGCGCATCCTCTGCCGGGGCGTGGTGCGGGCGGGCGAGGAGGAGAAGGGACCGGACGGCGGACGGCGGCTGCTGTCGGGCAGTTTCGCGCAGATCCGGGAGGATGCCGCCTGGCTCGGCGAGCAGGGGGTGACCGAACTGTTCTACGACCTGAACTGGGATCCGCAGGTCGGCTCGCCCTTGGTGCCGCCGCAATCGGCGGCGGCACGGGCCGAGGAGATCCTCGGCGGGCTCGCCCCGCGCTGAGCGGAGCGGGAGCGCCGAACGGTCAGTGTCCTGACGGTTGCGCGGCCAGGCCCGCGGGGCCGGCCAGGCCCTCGCGGTGGGCGATGGCGGCGGCCTCGGTGCGGCTGGCGGCGCCGAGCTTGGCCAGGATGTTGGACACGTGCACGCTGGCGGTCTTCGGCGCGATGAACAGCACGGAGGCGATCTCCCGGTTGCTGCGCCCCGCGGCGATGAGCCGGAGCACCTCGCGCTCCCGGCTGGTCAGCGAGCCGAGCACCTCGCCGTCCGGCAGGTTCGGCGCGGTCCCGATCCGGGCCCGGCGGGCCAGGTTGTCGAGCGCTCTGCGCAGCGGCTTGGCCCCGAGCCGGTCCGCCGTGTCCGCCGCCTGACGCCACTGCTCCTCGGCCTCGTCCCGCCGGCCGGCCTCGGCGAGCGCCTCGGCCAGCCGCCACCGGGTGCGGGCGATCTCGTACACGTAATCGGGACCGAACGCGTCGAGGACCGCCTGCCAGGCCTGCGGGTTGTTGTCCCCGGCCGCCCGCTGGTACTCCGCCTCGGCGTGAGCGTGCCAGCCGCGTCCCTCCGGTCCCAGGATGAACTTGGGCCGTTTGGGGAACGCCGCTCCCTCGCGGGCGATGCGCAGCAGTTCGCCGGCCGCGGCCAGCTCGGCGCTCGCGGCCTGGTCGTCACCGGTGGCCCGGGCCTGCACGGCTCGGTCGGCCCGCGCGGCCAGGGCGACCGCGGCCGGCCTCAGGACCGACGGCGAGTAGCCTCCCCACGACGGGACGTAGTCGATGTCGATCGCGGCCTGGGCCTCGGCCAGCGCCTGTTCGGTGTCGTCCTGCCAGAGGGCGTGCTCGGCGAGCAGGCCATGCGCGGTGAACGGGTCCCAGCCGCGGACCGACAAGAACGGCTCGATCCAGGCCCGCCGCTCCTCAACCGCCGGGTTGCCCCGCGCGACGTCGATGAACAGGGCCATCGAGGATAGATAGGCTTCGGGCGGGATGGTGACCCGGACCGGGAAGCCGTCGGCGATCTCCTGCGCGTGATCCCACTTGCCATCCGCGAAGTGGCACTGGAAGTGCAGGTGCTGCAGGTCCACGCCGTACGGGGACATCTCGAGCCCGGTCTGGCTGGCCCGCTTGGTGCCCTGGTGCGCCACGGTCCCGCCGGTGGCCAGATCGCCCCGCTCGAGGTGGGCCCGGGCCAGGTGATAGGCGGAGCGCAGCTCCACGCCGAGCACCATGGCTTCCCGGGCCTGCTTGTGCGCCGCGGTCAGCACCTTGATGGCCTCATCGTTACGGCCCTCGCGGTTGCTCATCAGGCCCATGGTCACCAGCGCGTCCGCCTCCACCCAGGGCGCGCCGGCGGCGCGGGCGGCGGCGATCCCGCGTTCGGCCCACTCCCGGGCCACGCTGTCGTCAGCCTCCATGAGCAGGGCGTAGGCGTAGGTGGTGAGGGCCCGGGCGTACTGCCACGTCGGCGGGTCGGCGGGGGTGGCATCGACCGTGGCCCGCGCGACCTCGGCGGCCTCGGCGGGTGCCTTGGGATCGTCCATGAGCATCAGGTTGAAGGCCAGCCGCTCGCCGATCCTGCTGGCCAGCATGGCATCCACGGCCTCGTCGCGCTTCTCGGCCTGAGCGGCCAGGACGTGCCGCAGCCGCCGGAGCAGATGCACCGCGCGCTCGACGTCGCCGCTGTCCGCCGCGTTGGTCGCGGACTTCAGGCCCAGCTTGCCGCGAGCCATCCCCGCGGTCTTCTCCGGCTCGGTGACCCGCTCCCATAGGGCCAGCGCCTGGTCGTAGTGGCGGTGCGCCTCGGCCGGGGCGCCCAGCTTCTCCGCATCCTCCCCGGCCTGAATAGACGCGGCGAACGCGCCGGGAATGTCATGGCTGGCCAGGCAGTGCTGGGCCAGTTCCGCAGCCGTACCCGGCATCTCGAGCCGCTGCTCGTCGGCGAGCAGCGAGCACATCGTGGCGTGCAGCCTGGTCCGCTCCCCCGGCAGCAGGTCCGCGTAGACGGCCTCCCGGAGCAGGGCGTGCCGGAACACGTAGCCTTCGGTGCCGTGCGGCACGAGCAGCTGGTGGGTGACCGCCTCGCGGACCGCGCCCTCGTATTCGCCGGCCGGCAGGCCCGACGCGGCCCGGACCAGCTCGTCGTCGGCCTTGCGGCCGGCCACCGCCGCGGCGCGGAGCACTTGCTGCGTGGCGTCGGACAGCTGCTCGACCCGGCTGAGCAGCAGGGCCGCCAACCCGGCCGGCAGCATGCTGCGCTGGCCCGGATCGCCGCGGACCGAGGCGGCGAGCAGTTCCTCGGCGTAGTAGGCGTTGCCTTCGGCCCGGGCCACGATGTCATTCAGCCCGGTGGCGTCGATGCGGCCCGGTGCGGCGGCGGTCAGGTGCTCGGCCAGGGCCGAGGGGTCCAGCGGGGCAAGATCGACCGCGATGACGCTGGGCAGCCGCAGCAGCTCGGCCACCACCGGGCGCAGCGGGTGACGCCGGTGCAGGTCGTCGGTGCGGTAGCTGCCGATCACGGCGACCCGTTCCCGGTGCAGCATCCGGGACAGGAACGTGACCAGGTCCCTGGTGGAGGCGTCGGCCCAGTGCAGGTCTTCCAGCACGAGCAGCACGGGCGCCGCGGCCGCCAGCTCGGCGAGCAGGCCGAGCACGCCGCCGAACATCTGCTGCCGGGCCAGGCCCGAGCGGTCCGAGTCGGCGATGGGCCCCTCGCCGCCCTCGGGCAGCAGCCGGCTCAGGGCCGGGCGCGAGCTGAGCGCGTCACGGACCCCGGTGGACTGCGCGGCGCCTCGCAGCGCGTCGGCCAGCGGCAGGTAGGGCACACTGTCACCCAGCTCGGCGCACTGGCCGGACAGCACGGTGAAACCGCGCCCGGCGGCCAGCCGGGTGATCTCGGCGATCAGCCGGGTCTTACCCACGCCCGCGTCGCCGCTGACCAGCGCGACCACCGAGCGGCCTGCCTCGGCGTCGTCGAGCAGCGTGAGCAGGCGGCCGAGCTCGCCATCCCGCCCGACCATCCGCCCGGCTGACATCCGTAGTACCACGTCCACGAGTATCCCATCAGGGGCCGACAATTCCGATTCGTTAAGCTCCTGGCTATACGCTGCGTGCTATGGACAAGGTGAACCGGACGGACGCGGAGTGGCGGGAGCTGCTGACTCCCGAGGAATACGCCGTGCTGCGCAAGGCGGGCACCGAACGGCCGTTCACCGGCGAGTACACCGACACCAAGACCGAGGGCGTGTACCGCTGCCGGGCATGCGGCGCGGAGCTGTTCCGTTCGGACGCCAAGTTCGAGTCGCACTGCGGCTGGCCGTCGTTCTACCAGCCGACCGAATCGGACGCGGTGGTGCTGATCGAGGACCGCTCGCTGGGCAGCACCCGCACCGAGGCGCGGTGCGCCAGCTGCGACTCCCATCTGGGCCACGTCTTCACCGGGGAAGGCTACGACGTACCCACCGACCAGCGCTGGTGCATCAACTCGGTCTCGCTGACCCTGGAACCCGTGGCGTCGTGACACCGGCGCTGCGGCTGATCCGCGCGGAGTCGCTGTCGGCTGGCACCGCGCAGACCAGCGGGATGATCCGGACGGCGGCCATCTCCGGTGACCTGGTCGGCGCCCGGTCGCTGTGGATGGGGCGGACCGTAGTGCCGCCGGGGGCCTCGTCCGGGGATCACCACCACGGAGAATCGGAGACGGGCATCTATGTGGTGTCCGGGCATCCGGTGTTCGTGTTCCGCGATCCGGACAGCGGGTCGCTGGTCCGGCTGGAGACGTCGCCGGGCGACTACGTCTGGGTCCCGCCGCACGTCCCGCACCGGGAAGAGAATCCGTCCTCCGGCACCGAGGCGGTCGTGGTGATCGCCCGGTCCACCCAGGAAGCGATCGTGATCAACGTCCCGCAGCTGTAATTCGGCTTTACGGCGTTGTACTGGCCTCGTGCTGGCCTTGTCCAGCGCCGGGGCGACGTCGGCCATCGGCGCTCCGGGCAGCGTTTCAGCAGCACCGCGCTCAGGTCATCGACCTCGGCCCGGTCCAGGACCGCGGGTACCGGCAGCACCGCGGCGGCCGCCGCCGACGCGGCCAGCTCGGCATCGATGATCGGAGGCCGGCCCACTCTCAGCACGAACTCCCCGGCACCCCAGGCAGAGCCGGAATTGCCGCCCAGCACGCGGAGCGATCCAGTCTCGAAGCCGAACGCCGCGGCCGCGCCCGCGACGGCCCGTGGCACCTCATCAGGGGGCACTGACCGCCCGGGCGCTCATCGTCTGGCCGTCGATGCCGAAGGAGATGATGCGGGTGGGCTGGATGCGGACGATGGTCTCCTCGAATTGCTCGCCGAAAGCCTTGCCGCCCGACGGGACCACCTCGGCGGTCCCGCGGATCTCGATCATGCGCGGCTGCCAGGGCGGCAGCACGTCGTCGACCACGATGGTCGCCCGGCCGGTGCGCTGCACGTCGCGAAGTTTCTTGGTCTGGCTCATCCGCATGCCGCCCACGTCTATGGCGTCGTGTTCGGTGTTATAGCGGAACGACGTGGGGACCACGTGCGGCTGACCGTCCGCGCCGACGGTGGCGATCCGGCCCAGGCGCTGCCCCGCGAGGTAGTCGATTTCGGAGTCCGTGAACACGCTCATGCCGGGCTAACCTGCGGGCCCGCTGCGGCATTCCGCAGGCGCCCGATTCTGTACCGCGGACTATCCGGTCACGGTCGCGATTTCCGGCTGACCAGCCTCAGCGGTCAAGGATGGCCAGGTCGAGCTGGCCGAGGCGGCCGGGGTCGGCGGTCATGTCGATGGCGGTGATCTTCCCGCCGGCGATCGTGAAGGTGAAGACCACCCGCGGTTTCCCGCCCGGAGTCCAGGCGAGCCCGGCGACGCCGTCGATCAGGGCCAGCTGCGCCGCCCGGGCCTGCCCGGAGAACCGGCCGGCCACGTCGCGGGCGCCATGGAGCTGCAGAGGCGCGCCGATCCGCACCGCTGCCCGGTCGGCCCGCAGGATCACGCCCGGGTCGAGTAGTTCGAGCAGTGCGGCGAAGTCGCCGCGCCTGGAGGCGGCCAGGAAGGCGGTGACGACCCTCCGCTGCCGGGCCCGGTCAGCATCGGTGTGCGGGGCCGCGCCCTGGACCCGGCGGCGGGCTCGGCTGGCGAGCTGGCGGGTCGCGGCCGGTGACCGGTCCACGATGGGGGCGATCTCCTCGAAGGTCACCGCGAACATGTCGTGCAGGATGAACGCGACCCGCTCGGCCGGAGACAGCGTGTCAAGGACGGCCAGCAGGGCCAGCCCGACGGAGTCGGCGAGCAGCGCCTCGTCCGCGGGGTCTTGCCCGTCCCGCTGTCCCGCGGGCTCGGGCGGCTGCGCGCCCCTCGGCTCTTCGGGCCGTGACCTGCGGGCCTGGAGCATGTTCAGGCAGACCCGGGCGGTGATCGTGGTCAGCCAGCCGGGCAGGTTCTCCACGCCACCTGCGTCGGCGCGGCTGACCCGCAGCCAGGCCTCCTGAACCGCGTCGTCGGCCTCGGCCGCCGAGCCGAGCATCCGGTACGCCACCCCGCGCAGCCGGTCCCGGTTCTCCTCGAACCGCCCGGCGAGCCAGTCCAGTTCGCTCATCGGTCACACTCCTCCATCGCGGCCTGTCATACCACCTGACAGGCGGAACCCCGCCGATGTGACAAACGGGCCCAGCGCCCCTGACAGGTGGAGGACACCAGGCATGGAACAGCGGATGAACAACCCGGCCGTGACCATTCCCGAGGCCTTTAAGGCCATACAGGCACTGAGTAGCGCTGCGTACCAGGGCGGCGTACCCGAGGCCACGCTGGCCCTGGTGCACCTGCGCGCCAGCCAGATCAACGGCTGCAGCTTCTGTGTGCAGTCCGGCACGGCTCACGCCAGGAAGGCGGGCGAGGCCGACGACCGGCTGGCCACGGTGGCCGCCTGGCGGGATGCGCCGTACTTTTCCGATGCCGAACGCGCCGCGCTGGCGCTGGCCGAGGCCGTCACCCGGCTGGCCGACCGGCCCGACCCGGTGCCGGATGCGATCTGGGACGAGGCCACCCGGCACTACGACGAGCGTGCCCTCGCGGGCCTGCTGCTGTGGATCGCCATCACCAACGTCTACAACCGCCTTAACGTCCCCACCCGGCAGGTAGCTGGTGTCTGGCCGAAGTGGCAGGGCAGCGGCGAGGCTTAGCCGACTGGTCGCCCCGCTAGTCGGGGTTCCGGTCGTCGTACCGGCGGGTGCGCTTGAGCCCGGCGCGGTTGCGCTTAGCTTGCAGGCGCCGTTCGTTCGCGGCCCGGCCAGGCCGGGTGGGGATGCGCGGGCGCGGCGGCGGGGCGACAGCGTCCCGGAGCGCGGCAGCCAGCCGGGCCCGGGCCGCCTGCCGGTTCATAAGCTGGCTGCGCTGCTCGGCGGAGGCCACGGTGAGCACGCCGCCGGCCAGCCGGCCGGCCAGGCGCTCGACCGCCCTGGCCCGGGCCCAGTCCGGGAGCACGGAGGAGTGCCCGACGTCGAAGGACAGCTCGACCCGGGTGTCGGAGGTGTTGACCGACTGGCCGCCGGGCCCCGATGAGTGGGAGAACCGCTCGTGCAGTTCCGCGGCGGGTATCAGCAGCCAGTCGTTCACCCGGAGATCGTCAGGCACCCCTCGACGTTAGCCGGTACCGCCCTGGTCAGGCGAGGTCGGCGACCAGGGCGTGAACCGGCTTGCGGCGGCCGGTATAGAACGGGATCTCCAGCCTGGTGTGCAGCCGGGCCTCGGCTCCGCGCAGGTGACGCATCAGGTCGACGATCCGGTGCAGCTCATCGGCTTCGAAGGCGAGTATCCACTCGTAGTCGTTGAGGGCGAAGCACGAGACGGTATTGGCCCGGACGTCGGGGTACTCGCGTGCCATCATCCCGTGCTCGGCGAGCATCTTGCGGCGTTCGGCGGGATCGAGCAGGTACCACTCGTAGGAGCGGACGAACGGGTACACGCTCAGGTACGCGCGCGGCTCTTCCTCAGCCAGGAACGCCGGGATGTGGCTCTTGTTGAATTCGGCCGGGCGGTGCAGTGCCATCACCGACCAGACCGGTTCGCTGCAGCGGCCCAGCCGGGTCCGCCGGAAACGAACGTACAGGTCCTGGAGGTCGTCCGAGGTGGGGGCGACCCACCAGAGCATGTAGTCGGCGTCCGACCGGAATCCCTGCACGTCGTAGCAGCCGCGCGTGATGACGCCCTTGCCCGCCGCCTGGTCGAGCACGTCGGCTACCTCGGCCGCGGCGTTCCCATGCCCGCCCGCGTCTAGCCCGGTCCGGTCGCTCACCCGGAACACCGACCACATCGTGTACCGGATGAGCTCGTTGAGGTCCCGCGCCTTTGGCTTGCTGGCCGCCTCCGCGGCCTCGGTGCCCGGACCGCCGGACTGGGTGGTCCCTTGTTCGTCAGCCATGTGACCATTGTCGGCCACGGCGGACAAACTCCGTCACCTGACTGGCCGCAGCGCGGGCCGTCGCGATACAGGCGGGTATGCCGACCCCCTCGTAGGCTGCTCCGCAGACGGCCAGGCCCGGCTGAGCCGCGACGCCTGCCCGGATCGTCGCCACCCGGTCCAGGTGCCCGACGGTGTACTGGGGCAACGCGCCACCCCAGCGGGTAACGCGGCGGGCCACCGGAGCGCCGCGCACCCCGGTCGCGGCCGCGAGTTCGGCCGCGGCCAGCGCGGCGAGATCCTCGTCGGCCCGCTGCAGCAGAGCTTCCTCGCCGATGCGGCCGACCGAGCACCGCACGATCTCCAACGGCTCGTTACCCGATTCCGTAGTGTCCGCCAGGTGCGGCCACTTGACCGTGGAGAACGTGACCGCCTTCACGGGCCGCCTGTCCACGGCCGGAACCAGGTATCCGCTCAAGCCCAGCGCAGCCAGCCCGGCCCCGGGAAACGCCGACCGCGGATAGGCGAGCGTGACGATGGCCATGCTCGCGTAGCTGATCTCGCCGAGCGCCGCGACGGCCGCCGATACGCCGGGCACTCCCGCGAGCAGCCGGGCGGCCGGGGGGGCGGGAACGGCCAGGATTACCGCGTCGGCCTCGATCAGCTCTTCCGCTGCCGCCGATCCGACCGTCAGCCGCCAGCCGCTTCCGGTGCCCGGCGCGGCCAGCGCGCGAGTTATCGCGGTCGTCCTGACCTCCGCGCCCGACGCCTTGGCCAGGAAGGCGGGCAGCAGGCCCAGGCCCCCGGCCAGCGTGGTGAACACCGATCCGCCGGGTCGCGGCACCGGGGCCGGTGACGGTAGCAGGGAGCCGACCGCTTCCGCGAGTGACCGGTACCGTCGCGACGCGGCCGAGAGTGCCGGCATCGTCGCGTCGAAGGACAGCTCGGAGGACCGTCCGGCGTAGACCCCGCCGAGCAGTGGGTCGACCAGCCGGTCGACGACCTCCGCGCCGAACCGCGCTCCGACGTAATCGGCCACCGCCACGTCGCCGGCCCGTTCGGTCGCCGGCAGCTCGAGGTCCTCGTCGGCCCGGGCGACTCCGGCGTCGGACACCACTCCGGACCGGGCCAGTTCGGCCAGGTCGGACGGCACCCCCATGAACTGGCGCCGGGGCAGCGGATGAAACGCGCCGAGCGTCCAGATCGCCGCGGAGGTGGTTCCCGGCTCCACCCGGTCACCGGCCAGCCCGACCTGGGCGATGAGCCCGGTACCCTCCGGCCGTGTGACGAGCAGCGCCTCGGCGCCCTCGTCAACCGCGACGCCGGCGATCTCGGACACGGACAGCTTGCCGCCCAGCCGCGGTGATCCCTCCAGCACGGTCACCCGCACCGGCTCGTCGCGGAGGAAGAACGCCGCCGCCAGGCCGGCGATCCCGCCGCCCACGATCACCACGTGCGGCGGCGCAGTCGAAGGGCTCATGCCTCCAGCCTGGCAGACCCTCGTGACCGTGGTGCGTCCGGGACGGTGCGCGATCGTGACCACGGCCTCGGAACCGCCCGGCCGATGCCGCCGTCACAACGGCATGCTGCACAGAATGAGCTTGAACCCCCGGCCCCCGCGCGCACGATTCGGCGCCGCGGCAGGCCTGGTGGTCGGCGGCGCCATGCTCGCCGGGGGGATGCTGCTGGCCGGATGCTCGGGCAGTTCGGCCGCGTCGTCCGGAGCCGCGTCGTCCGGAGCCGTGGCCGCGCCGCCGAGCGCGGCGGCTGTGCCCGCGGCCGGGGTGCCTGGCGCCCGGTCGGCGGCCAGCTCTGCCGGGGGGTCGGCCAATGCCGGCACCACGGCCGTACTGGCGCCGGCCAGCGACATCATCTACACCGCACAGCTGACCGTCCGGGCCGCGAACGTCGGCTCCGCCGCGGCCAAGGCGACGCAGGTCGCGGAGGGCGTGGGCGGTTACGTGTCGAACGAGACCACCTCCGCCGACCCGGATCACCCGTCCGAGGCCACTGCCACCGTCCAGCTGAAGATCCCCGTCGCGTCCTACCCGGCCACGCTGGGCCAGCTCGCGGGCGGCCTGGGCACCCAGCTGTCCCTCCAGGAGCAAGCGCAGGACGTCACCGAGCAGGTGGCCGACGTGAACAGCCAGGTCGCCTCCTACGAGGCGGCCATCGCCCAGTTGCGGGCGCTGCTCGCGCACGCCGGTTCGGTCGGTGACCTGCTCAACGTGCAGAACCAGATCAACACCGAGGAGTCACAGCTAGAAGCGATGCAGGCGCAGCAGCGGGCCCTCAGCCACGAGACCAGCTACGCGACGGTGACCCTCACCATCCTCGGCCCCAAGGCCAAGCC
>Ga0335074_10011336_pt1 | contig 12463 bp, 15 predicted proteins | sample Lox_Sample_23_FD_206715 | JGI IMG/M metagenome (GOLD analysis project Ga0335074, IMG submission 206715) | Soil microbial communities from Loxahatchee National Wildlife Refuge, Florida, United States - Lox_Sample_2.3 | ecosystem: Environmental > Terrestrial > Soil > Wetlands | place: USA...
CAATGCCGCTCCAATGTAGCACCGCAGCGAGCGGCTCATCGAATAACCTCATTCCTATGGGCAAGCCAAGTAGCGTTTGATTCAAGTGATAATAGCCTATCATTATCAGTACGGTCAAGCCCGCCGGCAACCGAAACGAGCGCCGCAACCAGCGGCGCGGAGTGAAAGGGCGGCTTTACGCGAGGAGCAGCGGCGGCGGACGATTGCCGCGGGACGACACGAAGGCGTAGTAGGGGCCGCAGCGTTCGGGCTCGCGCACGCCGCCGGCAACGCGCGCGCGCGGGGCCTCGATCGTCGTCTCGGCATCGAGCGACGTGAGCGCAACATCGATTGCGATGCCGCTGACTGCGCTGATGACCGCCGAGATTGCGAGCGCGACAAGCATCGCTGCCGCGCCGAGGCCGTTGCCTTCGAGCAGCAGGGAGAGCGCGATCGCCGCAAAGATCGCGTGGCCCAGAAGCCGCGAATGCGCCGCCCGGAACCAGAGCGGCATCGCCGCAAGCGCGAGGACGAGAAAGACGAGATGCGAGGGCTCGCGAGCAACAGAAAGCAGCGGGTGCCCGCTCGCTATCGATTCGGAGACGATGTGCCCGAGGACCGCCTTCCCTTCCAACGGTTCTCGGCGTACCCCGTGACCGGGCGCTTGCGGCAACTTTGATAACAAGTTATCATTAAGAGCAATGGTCAAGAACAATCGCAAAACGCGGCAACGGGATGCGCTCAAAGGTGTGCTCGGCCGTTCGGAGCGCCCGTTGAGCATTGCCGAGCTCTTCGAGGAGGCTGCCGAGCAGATCGAGGGCCTAGGCGTCGCCACCGTCTATCGCGCCGTCGGCGCGCTCTTGGAAGAGGGGTGGATCGTTGCGGTCGAGATCCCGGGCGAGCCCGTGCGCTACGAACGCTCCGATAAGGGCCACCATCATCATTTTCAGTGCGAGAAGTGCGAGCGCGTCTTCGATATCTCGGGCTGCATCGACAATCTGCGCAAGCTCGTGCCGCCGAGATTTCGCGTCCGCACGCACGCGGTGACGATCTTCGGCCTATGTGAGGCCTGCGTGCGTTAGCGCGCGTCAGGAGGAGGCTGGGATTTCCGCCACAGAATAGGCGGCTTCGCCAGCATGCACGATTTATCCAGGGGCCAGATCGTCGTGACCGGCGCCGCCGGCCTGATCGGCAGCGCCCTGATTTGGGCGCTCAACCGGCATGGCCTCGTCGATATCCTCGCCGTCGACCGCATGGACGAGTCGGAGAAGTGGCGGCACCTCGTGCCGCTGCGCTTTACCGACTACATCGAGGCCGACCGCTTCGCGCTGCAGGCCGACGAGAATCGCGCGTTCTTCGGCAACGTCGGCACGGTCTTTCACCTCGGCGCGTGCTCTTCGACGACCGAGCGCGACGCAGCCTACCTCATCCGCAATAACTACGAATACACCAAAATGCTCGCGCACTGGGCCGTCGGCACCGAGGCGCGCTTCGTCTATGCCTCGTCCGCAGCCACTTACGGCGCGCTGGAAGATCAGCTCTCGGACGAGAGCGATCTACACGCCCTACGACCGCTCAACATGTACGCGTATTCGAAACAGCTCTTCGACCTCTATGCCGCGCGCACGCGCTTGAGCGAGCGGATCGTAGGTCTGAAATACTTCAACGTTTTCGGACCCAACGAAGATCACAAAGGCGATATGCGCAGCGTCGTCTGCAAGGCCTACGAACAGATACGGGCCAGCGGAAGCGTCAAACTTTTCAAGAGCTACCGTCCGGAGTTTCGCGACGGCGAACAGCGGCGCGACTTCGTATACGTAAAAGATGCGGTCGCGATGACGATCGCGGTGGCGCAAAGCGATACGACGGCTCTGGTCAATATCGGCTCGGGTCTCGCGCAAACGTGGCTCGATCTCGTCCGTCCGATCTTCCCTGCGCTCAACCTCCCCGAGCGTATCGAGTTCATCGAGATGCCCGAGTCGCTGCGACCTAAATATCAATACTCGACGCGAGCGCGGATCGATCGCTTGCGTGCAAGCGGCTACGCCGCGCCGATCACGCCGCTTGCCGACGCCGTTCGCGATTACGTCACGAACTATCTCGTCCCCTCGCGCGTTCTCGATCCGGCACAACAAGAGCTCTCTCTCGTCCGATAACGAGGATCGATGTCAAACTCTCGTTCCGAGCGCCGCCGTAAAGCACGGGGCGGCGCAACGCCTCCACCAAAGCGCGACCCGATGAGCATCGTGTACCTCATCGCGGGCGCCGTGGTCGTCATCATCATCGCCGCGTTCCTGATCTACGGGCAAGTGCAGCATCACGAGGTAGTGCAAGCGTACGCCACGCCGACGCCGGCGCCGAAGACGGCGTTTGCCGGGCAACCGATTCAGCTTACGGACGGCGAGACGATCGGCAAACCCACGTTCAAACTCTACAACGGATTGCCGGATACGCCCATCGGGGGCCGCGGTCAACCCGTCGACGGTATGACCTGCGGTGGAATGGAATACCAAACGCTGCACACGCACACGCATTTGGCGATCTTCTATCACGGAAGGCAGATTGCGGTACCGAAGCTGGTCGGCGGCGTCGCCATTCCACCGCAGGGCTGTCTTTACTGGACGCACACGCACTCGATGGATGGGATCATTCACGTCGAGTCGCCGGTGCTGGCACCGCCGGGCAGCGCCGGGTTCGATCTCGGAATGTTCTTCGACGTCTGGGGTCAGCCGCTAACGCGCGATAACGTCGCCGGACTCAAAGGGCCGGTCATTGCCTACGTGAACGGCGTGCTTTACGACGGCGATCTCCGTATGATCCCGCTGCGCTCGCATCAGCAGGTCGTGCTCGAGATCGGCACACCGGCCGTCCCGCCTCCGCAGTATATCTTCCCTCCGGGCGACTAACTCTTCAGCGCTTGATTGAGCACGGCGGCGAGGTCCGAATAGGGGACTTCGCCGCTGTTGATGTAGCTGATGACTTTGTCGCGACCGATGATCGCGATCGTCGGGTAACCGCCTTTGAGGTAGAGCCGGGCGACGGCGAGGTTTGGATCGTAAATGCCGATCGGATATTTCACGTTGAATCTGATGGCGAAGTTGAGGACGTCGTCTTGCGACTCCGGCGAGGTGCCGTCCATTCCGGTCGTGCTGCCGGGAATAGCGATGAAGGCGACGCGTTTGCCGTAGGCCGCGTAGAGCTGGTTCATGACTTTCGTCTCGCGCTGACAATGCGGACACCAGGTCGCGAAGATTTCGAGCAAGACCGGGCGGTCGACGGTTGCCAGGTCGAACGGTCCGGCGGTGCTCGCGATCGAAAACGCGGGCGCTTTTTGTCCGATCTCGGCCTGCGCATTCACGGGCGCGGTCGAGGCATTCGACAGCGGATGAAACTTCACGTAGACGAGCGCGCCGGCGACGAGGACGACGAGTACGGCGGCGGAGAGGATGGCGAGGGTTCGTTGATTCATCGAGCGCGTAGTCTCCGATCGAGGGCGAGGGCGCCGGGGGCACCCACGGCGATAAAGAGTGCGACGGCTGCTAGGGCGAGATCGAATCCGACGTGCGGCCAGTCTGCGGTCGCGGTATCACCGGGGCCGAAGCAACCGCAGTTCGCGGGAATATGACGCACTACTGCCGAGGCTATCGCGGCGGCGTAGATCGCGAACTGCGCCGCTGCCACGAGCGCGGCGATTCGTGTGAAAAGGCCGAGCAACACGTACAGGCCAAGCAGCACCTCGAACGCCGGGAGCACGACCGCCAGCGGCGCCACGATGCTTGGAGGCAGCAGCCGGAAGCCCGCGATCGCCGCGGCCAGGGCGTCGGGGTGCGGGAGCTTGAGGGATCCGGTGACAATCAGCAACCCGCCCAGCAGCAAGCGGGCAATCGTTACCGCCATGTTCTACCTTTCGCGCAGAGGGCCGGTATGGATTTAGGCTAACCTAATAACGAATGGCCACGCTCGAGTCTCACGTCGCGACCACCGCGACCCGCCGTTCGCTCTGGTCGGTGATTCTTCGCTTTCTGGCCGTTACCGGCCCGGGGCTCATCGTGGCTTTCGCCGATACCGAGGCCGGCAGCGTCACGACGGCCGCCGCCTCGGGCGCCCAGTTCGGCTACAAGCTGATCCTGCTCCAGTTGCTGCTGATCGTGCCGCTCTTCGTCGTGCAAGAGATGACGGTACGCCTGGGCACGGTCACCGGCAAAGGCCATGCGCGCCTGATCCGCGAGCACTACGGTCTGGGCTGGGCGTGGGTGTCGCTGGGCACCATGCTGGTTACCAACGTCGCCGCGCTCGTGACCGAGTTTGCCGGTATAGCCGGCGCCGCCTTGATCTTCGGTTTGCCTGCCGCGCCGCTGGTTATCGTTGCCGCTCTGCTCCTGTGCCTCGTGATCTTTACCGCGTCGTACAAACGCGCCGAGATGTTCGCGTTTGCGCTCTGTTCGGTCGAGCTGCTCTTCATACCGGCCGCGATCGCCGCGCATCCGCCGGTTCACGCAATCGTGATGCAGGGCATCTTCGGCAGCCAACCGCTGCACGACTACGCCTATCTGATGCTCATCGCGTCGAATATCGGCGCCGTCATCATGCCGTGGATGATCTTCTATCAGCAGAGCGCGGTCGTCGATAAGGGGCTCGGCGTCAAGGACATGAATCTCGCGCGCTTCGATACGGCGCTCGGCGCCGTGCTGACGCAGGGCATCATGTGCGCGATCATCATCACGACCGCAGCGACGCTCTTCGTCCATCACGTTCAGGTCAGCGATGCGGCGCACGCGGCGCTCTCGTTTCAACCGCTCGTCGGGCGCTTCGCCGGCGTGACGTTCGGCGTCGGCCTGATCGGCGCGTCGATGCTCGGCGCCTTCGTGGTCTCGCTCGCAACCGCGTGGGCCTTCGGTGAGGCTTTCGGCTGGCGCTGCTCGCTCAACGACGGCTTGCGGGCTCGCCGCTTCACCGCGCTCTACGTCGCCTGCGTCGTGGCGGCCGCCGCGATCGTCCTGATCCCGAATCTCCCGCTGATCCAGATCACGCTCGACGTCGAGGCTTTCAACGGATTCGTCCTGCCGATCGTTCTCGGATTCTTACTCGTCCTGGTGAACGACAAGCGCGTCATCGGCGACCGCGCAAACACCTTGCTCGGCAACGCGATCACCTTCTCGCTCTCGGCGGTCATCATCGTGCTAGGTGCCTGGATGACGATTCAAACGATGCTGCACCCCGGCAGCTGACGTGCGCCCGCGTCTCGCGCTCGCACTCGCGGGCGCGCTGCTGGCCGGCTGCGCGCGCGCGGCCGTCATGCATTTTACCGGCACCGCGCTCCCGCCGGCGGCAGCGCCGGACTTCACCCTCACCAGCGACACCGGTTCTCCCTGGACGCTCTCGCAGCAGCACGGCAAGGTCGTCGCGGTCTTTTTCGGATTCACGCATTGCACCGACACCTGCCCGGATACGCTCGCCAAGCTCGCCTTCGCGATTCGGCGTGCAGGCGGAACGCCGGCCGACGCCGAGATCGCCTTCGTCACGATCGACCCTCACCGCGACACGCCGCACGTGATGCACGTCTACGATCGCCGCTTCGCCGGCGCGAAGATCGTCGGTCTCACCGGTACGGCCGCGCAGATTGCGCGCGTCGAGAGCTTGTATCACGTGTGGTCGAAGGCCGTTCCGAATCCTAAAGGCGGCACAGACTACGACGAAGAGCACAGCGCCTTCACCTTTTTGGTCGATAAGCAGGGCGATTGGCGCGTGATCCACAACGACACCGATGCGCTGCGCGACTACGTCGCGGATTTTCGCGCTCTCTTGCAATGATGTTCGCACTGCTGCTTGCCGGCTTGCTTCCTTTTCACGGCGTCGTCGTGGCACCGCTGCCCGGCGGCGATGTCCTGGTGCGCAACGCGGTCATTACCAAGACGCTAACCGTGCAAACGCGGCGCTACCGCCTTGCACCGAAAGCCGCACTCGCGCCGCAAACCGGCGTCGACGCCTTCCTCGATCGCTCGACGCACCCATGGACGCTTCGCAATCCGGTTGCGGCCGCCGCGTTCGTCGCCGGTCTTCCCAACGCGGGGCGCGTCGTTCCGGTCGACGTGGGTAAGCCTCTGCCCCGGGCACTCCTCGTCGATCAAGACGAGCGGCTGGTGCAAATTCACGATGCCTTCGCGGGCAAGACCATGTTGCTCTCCTTCATCTTTACCCGATGCCCGGACACCGACGTTTGCATCGCGATCAGCACGAAGTACGCGCAACTGCAACACGAACTCGATCCCGCGCACTTCGCGCTCGTCGAGATCAGCCTCGATCCGCTGTACGACTCGCCGGCCGTACTGCGGGCATACGGAAAGCAGTTCGATCAAAATCCGGCGGTCTGGACACTCCTGACCGGCACCGGCTCCACGATCGAGCGCGTGCTCAACGAATTTGGGATCTCATCGATTCAAACCGACGACGACGACTACATCCACTCCGACAAGCTCTTCATCGTGACGCCGCGAGGCCGCGTCGCCTACGTCATCGACACCGCGGGCTGGGATCCGCGCGGCGTGGTCGCGGAGGCGCGGGCTGTCGACGGGATGGCGAGTAACCCGTTCGAGCGCCTCAAGCTCTCGTTGATCGCAAGCGTCGTTGCGATGTGCGGCGGCAGTCAGTACGCCGGCATCGTCTTCCTCGAGATCGCGCTTTTCTTCGTGATCGTGATTGCCGTGACCATCAGCCTCATCATCGTCGGAAGGGTGTTGTGGTCGAAAGCTGCATAATGGCGCAAGCATGGCCGCACCGCGCAAGCCGTTCGACCCGCCGAGTCCGGAACAGACGGCCTTCCTCGAACGCGCCTTTGCGGAGTACGGGAAGGCGACCTACAACTACGCCTTGCGCCTTACCCGCAACGAGGCCGACGCCCGCGACCTGACCCAGGAGGCCTTCATCCGGGTCTACCGTGCTTGGCGCAGCTTCCAGCCCGGGACGTCCTTCCTTTCGTGGATCTACCGCATCGTCACGAATCTCCACCGGGATGAACTTCGGCGCCGGAAAGGACGTTATCAGGAGGAGATCCCCGAGGAGGGCGCCCCGCAACGGTCGCAGACCTCGCGAGCGCTGGCAACCGAGCCGATCGAGGAACTGGTCGAACGGCAGCTAAGCGAGCGCACGTCGAAAGCGCTCGGCGCCTTGTCGGTCGAGCAACGGCAAGTGTTGGTCCTCGCGGATATCGAGGAGTACAGCTACCAAGAGATCGCCGAAATCGTCGGCTGCTCGATCGGAACGGTGCGTTCACGGCTCCACCGTGCACGACACCAGCTACGCCGTCACATTGAATCGCTACCGAAGCCATCATGAAATCGCATCCGAGCCAAGAAGAGCTGATCGACTACCTCCACGGTGAACTCGCGCCAGGCACCGACGCCGAGGTCTTGCTGCACCTCGACGGCTGCGCCCAATGCCGCGAGGGGTATCAGGACGAGGTCGCGCTCTCGGAATCGCTGCGCGACTTTGCTCGGGAAACCGAGCGTGAATTTCCCGCCGGGATTCGGGCGTACGTCCTCGACGCGATCCAACCGAGGCCGCGTCGCCGCTTTGGATGGTGGGCGCTTCCCGCGGCAGCCGCCCTGCTGGTCGCCGGCATCGTCGGTTACGACGTGAGCCTGCACAGCGCCGTGACGATCGACGCCGCGTACTATCTCGACGATCATGCTGCCGTCGCTAGCGACGTCCCGTTCAATGAGGGGAATACCGTACCCGCCGCGCTCTTCCGGACCGAGAACGCGGATGGCGCGCAATAGCGCCCTCCTTTTTGCGGCGCTGCTCCTCGGCTCGACGCCTCCGCCCACCCCCTCCCCGGTAGCCCTTCTGCGCGATGCGATGTCGGCGCCGGCGAGGCTGTCGTACGTCGGCGAGGTGCAGGTTCTGCGCTTCGGGTCGCAGCGATCCGATGCATCCGTCTATCGCATCGAGCACCTTGCTCCTGATTTGACCCGGCGGTGGTACATCGCGCCGCAAGATCTCTACGGCGACGCGATCGTCACGCGCGGATCGACGGATTACTCGATCGACGTCAAACGCGAACGCGTCGTCGTCTCGCCGGACGAGGATGCCGACCAGCAAGTTGCCGCCCGCGGCAATTTCGGTGTCCTGCTTGCGAATTACAACGTGGTGTATGCGCCGAGCGACGTCATTGACGGACGCCGGTCGCTCGTCGTGCTGCTCAACAACAAATACACCGGACAGACGATCATGCGTCTGGACGTCGATGCGGCAACCCGTCTCGTGCTCGACCGCCGCCAGTTTGCCGGTAACGGCTCGCTGGTCGGGGAAACGCGGTTCGAACAGATCCGCTTCACCAAGGCGATCCCGAAGGCGATCTTCGACATTCCCGCGGGTTTGCGCCGAGTGAACGGCATGCGACGCGGGCACGAATCGACCGACGTCGCGCAGGTGATCGCGTCGGCCGGATTTCCGGCACTGGTTCCCAAATATCTTCCCGAGGGGTTCAGCCCTATTGCCGGGGACGTCGTCTCGATCAAGAACGTGCCGACGCTGCACCTCATTTATTCCGACGGCATCCGCACGGTCTCGCTTTTTCAAAACGAAAGAGACGCGGCAGTCGATCTCTCGCACTACAAGGCAACACCGACAACCGTCGCAAACCACCCGGCAAATTACGTTGAAGACGGTTCGACGACGCTCCTCGCATGGTCCGACGGCAATCGGCATTTCGCATTAGTCGGCGAACTCAGCCTTGCGGAGCTAGAAAAGATAGGAGCGAGTGTGCTACCCTAAGCGGGTGCCGGAACGCGATTTACAAACGCTCCTCATTACCATGAAACCTGCTCTCGACCCACGCGAGTGGGTCTTTTGCTGTGTGGACCGCTCGTTTCCGATCGCTGAAGTCAGGCCGCTGCTGACGTTTCGCGAAACGGAAGGCATCACGATCGTCGTGGAGCGTCTGGTCGCCGAGGAATACAACCTCGACTACGCTTTTCCGTCGTCCCGTATCACACTGCGCGCCGAGTCGGACCTCGAATCCGTCGGATTCACCGCGACCGTGACCGCGGCGCTCAGCAAACATACGATTGCGACCAATGTCGTGAGCGGCTTCTACCACGATCACATCTTCGTCCCGCTCGAACGCGGCGAAGAGGCGCTGCGCGTGCTAGAAGAGCTCAGCGCGCAAAGCGCTCGTCGACTGCTCTGAGCAACTCGCGTTGCGCGCGCGGGATCGACTCCGCCGATGCGCCGCTTCGCTGGGTTTCGCCGCGATCGGTCACGGTGACGACTTGGGCGATCGACTCCGTCAGCGCATCGATGTCATAGCCGCCCTCGAGAACGTAGGCGACGCGTCCGTCGCAGTATTGCGCGGCTGTCGCGTTGATCGAACGCGCAAGTGCGGAAGCGGCACCCACATCGACCCCCAGATCGCCGACCGGGTCGCCGGCGACGTAGTCGAAACCGGCGCTTGCAACGATGAGGTCGGGCCGCACGTATCGTGCGACGGCGTCCAGCAGGTGCTCCCAGACCGCGACGAAGGCTTCCGTCGCGATGCCCGAGGCGGGTAACGGCACGTTGACGAGCGCGTCGCCGTCGAGCGCGGCGATCTCGTAACCGGTACCGGGATACGCCGGTGACGCATGTGTCGAGACGTAGCTCAAGCCCTCACCGACGGCGTCCTCCGAACCGTTGCCGTGATGGTAATCGAAGTCGACGAGCAAAACACGACCGCCCGCTTGCGCTTGATACGCGCGCGCCGCGATCGCGGCGTTGTTGAAGACGCAGAAACCCATACCGCGGGCCGACTCCGCGTGATGCCCGGGCGGGCGAACGAGCGCAAAGATCGCTTCGTTACCGCGCACCGCCGCGTCCATCGCCGTAACGGCGCCCCCCGCCGCACGACGCGCGACGTCGAGGGTTCGCTTGTCGACGACGACGTCACCGGTCGACAGATAGCGCGGTTCGCAGAGGTCACCGATCTCGCGTTTGACGAGTTCGACGTACCGGTGCGCGTGCACAAGCTCGATCTCCTCGTCACCGGCATCTCGAGCGCGAAGCTGCTCGCCGGCAAGGCCACGCTGTGCTAAACGCGCAGCGACCACCTCCACGCGGTCGGGTGATTCGGGATGCCCGAGATCGCGGAGATGGTCGCCGTAGATGGGATCAAAGACGATCTTCACGCTTCATTTGGGCTTTTTCGTCGTGGGCTTTTTCGTCGGTTTCGGCGCAGGTTTACTGTCGTCGGCGATCCAGCCTTCGATTTGTTTGTATTGTTTTGTGTCCTTTTGAACTCTCGGCAGCAAACGCTTGTAGGCGCCGACAGCCTTGCCTCGCTGATTCGTCTGCTCGTACGATTTTGCGGCGACGAAGAGCAGCGACGGGTTCTGATCGAGGAAACCCTTCGCGTTGGCGTCGAGGATATCGAAGATCTGGGAGGCTTCCTTGTAGTTTTTCAACGCGAAGTCCGAGCCGGCGATGCAGCCCAGCATCTCCGGCGTCCGGTCCAGCTTGAAGCTTTGCTCGCAGGCGTCCTTCGAACTCGCGTAGTCGTGGACGTCGTAATATGCCTGGCCGAGCGCCTCGAACGCAATCGGGTCGGGCTGCACTTGCGTCAAGTGCTTGAAAAACCCGATCGCGTCGTAGTACCGCGACTGCTGCATGGCGAGTTGCCCGAGACGCGTGAGAGCGTCGGCGTCGTCGTTGTCGATTGCCAGCGCCGCCTGCCACTCGGTCTTCGCCTTGTCGAGCTCTTTTTGACTGGCAAGATAGTCGCCGTACGCGACGTAGATCGGCGGCATCTTCGGGTACTGCGCGATGCCTTGCAAATAGATCGTCTCGGCCTGCGGGTACTTCTTTTCGGTCACGAAGTACGAGGCTTTGTGGATGACGATCTGCGCCTTCTGCAGGTCATCCGGCGCCGCGACGATCGCATCGTCGTACGCTTCGGACGCTTGGTCGTCCATGTGCTGGCGTGCGTAGAGGTCGCCCTTGAAGATCAGGATCTGCACGTTCTTCGGATCGAGCGCTAGCGCGCGCGCGACCTCTTGAAGGGCAACCGGATAATTGTTCTGCGCAGCGTAGGTCTGCGCGATTGCGAGGACCGGCCCCGAGTCCTTGGGATCCTTGGCCTCCGCAATCGCAAACTGCGCTCGCGCGTCGTCGTACTTCTGCTCGGCGGCATAGACGCTTCCCAGCATCTCGTACGACTCCGCGTCGCCCTTGTTGAGCACGATGCTTCGATTCGCGATGTGCTCCGCGTCGGTAAAGCGGTTGGCCTTGAGATAGAGCTGTGTGAGCTGCTCCATCACCCCGACGTTGCTCGGATCCAGATCCTCGGCTTGCTCGAGGTCGGCGATGGCCTGAGCGGTTTGGCCGAGCGAATCCATCGCATACCCATCCAGATAGAAGACCTGCGCGGTCTTGTCGCCCATTTGCAGCAGGTGCTGGGTGAGCTGCGCGGCATAGTCGGGCCGCCCAACGGTCAGCCACTCACCGGCAAGCTTCGTCATCGAGTCCTCGTCGTTGGGATTCGTTCGTAGCTCGGCGATGAGCTTTGGAATCACGACGGCCGGCGGTTCAGGGGAGGCGGTCGGGAGTGCCGAGGGTGAGGGCGAGGGCGACGGCGTTGCTGCGCGCTTGTTCCCTCCGAAGAGTCCGGCTTGCGCCGGTTGCGCGACAACGAGCGCCGCGCCGAGCGCGACCAGCATCGTGAGCAGAAGTGTGAAACGTTTCAAGATGATCGAGATCCTAACTTATGATTTGGCCGCAACAACGAGTTTGGTAAGTTCGGGAACGATAGCGAAGGCATCGCCGGCGACGAGCAAGTCTGAGAACTCGGCGATCGGCGACTGCGCGTCCTTGTTGATTGCCACGATCGTACCAGAAGAACGCATGCCGACCTTGTGTTGTATCGCGCCTGAGATTCCAACCGCGATATAGAGGTTGGGGCTGACCGTTTTGCCGGTCTGTCCGATCTGGAGATTATACGGCACCCAGCCGGCATCGGCCGCGGCGCGCGACGCACCGACGGCGCCGCCGAGCGCGCTTGCAAGCGGCTTGAGCAACGTCTCGAACGGCTCCGGGCCGCCGAGACCTCTGCCGCCGGCGACGACGACCGGCGCCTCTTCCAATGCGAGTTCACCGCTGCCTTCTTCGACGTCTTTCGCGATGACGACGCTATAGCTCTTGCCGGCCGGTTTGTCGATTGCTTGCACCGCTGCGCCGGATCCGCCCGGCTGCGCCGCAAACGCGTTCGGGCGTATGGTGACGATGCCGTAATCGCGTGGGAGAAGCTCGCAGCTGGTAATCAACGCGCCGCCCATCTTCGGCATCACCGCAACGACGGCGCCGCCGTCGAACGTGAAGTCGGTCGCGTCGGCACAGATGCCGGCATTCAGACGGGCGACCAGACGGCCGGCCACGTCTTTTCCGGTCAACGTGTTCGCCACGAGCACGAGCGCGGGTCCGATCGCCTTCGCCGCTGCCTCGAGATAGTCGATCACCG
>Ga0335074_10011337_pt1 | contig 12463 bp, 7 predicted proteins | sample Lox_Sample_23_FD_206715 | JGI IMG/M metagenome (GOLD analysis project Ga0335074, IMG submission 206715) | Soil microbial communities from Loxahatchee National Wildlife Refuge, Florida, United States - Lox_Sample_2.3 | ecosystem: Environmental > Terrestrial > Soil > Wetlands | place: USA: Florida...
CCCAGCGAAATGTCGCGCCCGTTAGTGGAGTTATTATTGTTGACAAAACCCGGTCACCCTGGTAATAACCCGCCACTGCAACCACGCTCCCCACCGGGGGCGGTGAGAGCGATCTTCTGCATGACCCACGCGAGTTGCCTGTCCCACACCGAGTTTCCCACCCAGCCCCGCCAAGGGATTGGTGCGCGCCTCGTCCGCCGGCTCGGCGGCACGGTGCGCAGCGTCATCGCCGGTGGCCTGGCTCACGCCGGCGTGCTGCGGCCGCGTTCAGCTGCGTCGCAATCAGCCACCGCCCGCGACCCTGTCGCGCGCGAGGCGGGCGCGCGTACCGCGCCCGGGCAAACCGGTGTCCCGCGCCGGCGCGCCGCCTCACCGGTCCCGCCCTGCCAACCGGCGCGGCCCGGTTTGCCCGCGCGCTGGCTCGGCCGCCGCCGGGCGGCATTGCGCCGCCGCCCGCCATGCCCCGACACCGACATCGTGTGCTTCACGCCGGAGGCATTCCCCGCTCTCACGCCCGATGCCTGTGCGTTTCTCAATACGCCACTGGAACAGTGCGATCCCGATACTTTGTTGTTCATGTTTTCCGGTCTTGTGCAGCACCTCACCGACCTGCCGGAAGGGGCGGACACGCCCGACCCCATGGAGCTGTTTGCCACGCTCTGGGCCCGTCTGGGCGAGCTGCGCGCCGGCACCGCGCCGCATGCTCCGCCGGCCGAGGCCCCAGCCCCACAGCAGGCCGTCCCGGCCGCCGCAGTGCCGCCTGCACCGATCGTTGTGCTGAGCTCGCATTCGCCGGCGCAGACACACCCGCCGGTGGAGGCGCCGTCGGCCTTGCCGATGGCATCGCACATCCCGCTGACCGAGGCATGGTTGTCCGCGCCGTCCGAGGCGTCGCAACCGCCGCCCCGCGTGCCGCCGCCGCCGGCGCACGAAATGCCACCCGCTGACTCGCCCCGGTGCGCGGCGATCGTCGCCGCAGCCGCACCCGCGACCGCGCGAGCAATCGTTTCTATCCCACAACACATACCGCGCGATTGTCGCGCGGCCCCTCGCCGCAACCTACCTGGCTGCAACTGCTTGTTACGATATCGAACCGTATCGGCTTGCTGCCACGGGATCCGGTGGTTCCGGCGCTGTCACGCGCTGTCCCGCGCCCACCTGCCGAAACGCCTGGGGTCACGGCATTGGTCTTACGCCGCCCGCGCCAGCCCGGCCTGAACGCCGTGCCGCGCCCGATCCGGCGCGGTCGCAGGGCAACCAACGGGGCAACCAACGGGACCGCCGCATGGCAGCCCCGCCAGCCTGATTCGCCCCATGCCCATTGCCCCGGCAGAGCCCCCGCCACGGCAACATCCGAGGCGGCGCCGCTCGCCTGTGCCAACGACGCCGCGGATGCCGTGCTCGCGCGCATGGCAGGCGCCAATCGCTGGGCTGCTAATCCCACGCCGGTTCCGCCGCGGCATTGCGTCCCGACACCCGGCCGAACGCCAGGCATTCGCCGATATTGCCGGTGCCCTGATACAGGTAGCTGTAGATCGACCCGAGCTCGCCCGCGCTGTACAGCCGCCCGATCGGCGAGCCATCCGGCCGCACGATCTGGCCTCGCTCGTTGCGCCGCGGCCCGCCCTGCGTGTTCAGCATCGAGGGCGACAGCTCCACCGCATGGAACGGCGGCGCGACGATCGGGCGCAGCATCAGCGTGCGGCCGAACGCCGCATCGCGCCCGGCCTCGCAGCCCTGGTTCCAGCGCCGCACGCTATCCTCCAACGCCGCCGCATCCAGCCCGATCAGCGCGGCAAGCGCCGCCAGGCTGTCGGCCCGGCGGATCCAGCCTTTCGCCAGTTCGGCGCTGTTGTCAGGGCTCCAGTCGTAGCGTTCGATGATCTGCGTCCAGCCATGGCTCGGGTGCTTGTCATACAGCGGTCCGGCGGCGAGCAATGTCTGGTCGAAGATCATGAACATCGGGCACGGCGTGGCCAGCGGCAGCCAGCGTCCGTTCACCGGCACCTTGCCGTGGCGCGTCTTGAACTTCTCGTCGCAGAAGCGCCGGCCGTCCGGCCCAACCACGATCATGCCGCCCGGCATCTCCTTGCTGTAGTGCAGTGCCTGCATCGAGAACGACGTGCGCACGTCAGGCACCTTCAGCGCCATCGAGGGACCGGCGTAGTTGTTCATGTGCCAGAGATCGGCGCCAACGGTCATCGCCATCGTGATGCCGTCGCCCTCGTTGTACGGCGTGCCGGAGGTGTAGCAATACGGGATGCCCGGCAGGTAGTCGCGGATCATCTGCTGATTGTTCTCGAAACCGCCGCAGGTCAGCACCACGCCGCGGCGCGCCTTGACCCACACCGTCTCGTCGCGGCGCGCTGCCCGCACGCCAAGGATGTCCCGCGTGACCGGATGCTGCACCAGTGCCTTGCCCGGGGTTTCATAATGCACCGGGATCGGGCGTTGCGTGACCAGGCGCTCGAACAGCTTCCAGGTATTGGAATAGCCATAGGTCGGGCCGTCATGGAATTTGTGGGTGCACCCGGCGCCGGGAAGGTCGGGGAATTCGATGCCGACCGGCGGATGCTGATGCTCCTGCGGATCGCCGCCCAGTCGGGCGAGCCATTCGTTGTTGCGGCACATCTCTTCCGCCCAGACCCGCACCATGGGTTGCGGCACCGCATACGGCCCGCACAGCGCATTCAGATACGCCGCGGCTGGCGCCGCCGAGGACGTGTTCAGATAGCCCTGGCCGGCGACGCGGGTGTTGCCGCCATGCTCGCCCTCCGGGGCCTTCTCCAGCATGACGACGCCGACACCGAGATCATGTGCGGTGACCGCGGCGGCGACGCCCGCGGCGCCGAAGCCCACCACAACGACGTCCGCTTCCACGTCCCAGCGGCGTGGCATCCAGTCCTGCTCTTCCATCTCGTCCCCTGCCGGCAGAGTCGGCCTGCGTTGCCCCATTGCTCGACGGGGGATGCGGCGCCGTCCGAAACCAGCCATAACCGCTTCGCCGCGGCAGCTCAATTCGCCGGGCTGTCGCTGCGCCAGCAGAACGGTACGCCGCGCGGCAGGTTCTCGCGGGTTCTGGCGGATTCCTCAAATATTCGTGACAAATATGGGGTCTGCGAGATAGACTGAGCGGATGCGGCATCTTCGTAATCTGGGCCTTGGCTCGCTGATCGCTCTGTCTGTCCTGTCGGCCTGCGCTGCGGCCGACCCGCCGGCCGCTGCGAGCGCCGGCGCCGGCGCCGTTCCGCTGCGGGACTACACGCCTTCCGGCGTCTACGCGGACTTCCTCGCGGGGCGGTTCGCCCTGGCGCAATCGGAGCCTGCCGCGGCGGCCGATGCCTTCCTGAAGGCTCTCGCAGCGCAGCCCAATGATCCGGCCCTGGTGCGGCAGGCGTTCTTCGCCGCGGTGCTGAGCGGCCGTGCGGCCGCGGCCGAACTCGCGCTGCGGCTGCCGGATGACCCCGTCGCCCAACTGGTTCTGGTCGGGCAGGACGTGCGTGCCGGCAACTGGGGGCAGGCCGAACAACGCTGCGAGCATCTCCCCGAGCAAGGCCTGCCGCAGCTTCTGCGTCCCTTGCTCATCGCCTGGACGCAGGCCGGCGGCGGCGATGCCAGCGCCGCCCTGGCGACCCTGCGCCCGCTCGCCGATGGCCGCGGCTCTCCCGGCATCTTTGCCCTGCACGCGGGCATGATCGCGGATCTCGCCGGCCTGCGGAATGAAGCGGCACACGCCTATGGCGTCAGCCAGACGGATATGCCGCAAATGAACCTGCGCATGGCGCAGGTGCTGGCGAGCTGGGATGCCCGGACGAACCATCCGGCCGCGGCCCAGCATGTCCTGGCGGCGCTGGTGGAGGGTGCGCCGGACATGGCGATTGCCTTGCCGGCGCTGGAAGCGGCCAGCGGCGTGCGTGTGGTCGGCGATGCGCCGGCGGGGATGGCCGAGGCGTATCTTTCCCTCGCCGGGGCCCTGCGCGCGCAGGCCTCCGACGATTATGCCATGATCATGCTGCGCCTGGCGTTGGACCTGCGCCCCGACCTGACCGCGGCGCGGATCATGGCCGCCGACATCCTGAGCGGCGAGCGCCGTGACGCGGCGGCCTTGCGGATGCTGGCCCCGGTGGCGCAGAGCGATACGCTCGCCGCGCTGGCGGACATGCGCCGCATCAACATCCTGTTGCAGATGGGCCAGCGCAACGCTGCCATGGAAGGCGTGAACCGGCTGGTTGCGGCCTATCCCGACAGTCCGCTGCCGCTGATCCAGCGCGGCGACGTCCTGCGCCAGACAGAGCAATTCAAGGCGGCCATCGCCGCCTACTCGGCCGGCATCGCCAGGCTGGCTCATCCCGGAGCCGACGACTGGCCGGTGTTCTACGACCGCGGCATAGCGTTCGAGCAAGTGCACGATTCGCGCAGTGCCGAGGCCGACTTCCGCACGGCGCTGCGACTGGCGCCGGATCAGCCCTATGTGCTGAACTACCTGGGCTACACCTGGGCCAACAAGGGCGAGCATCTCACCGAGGCGCTGCACATGATCCAGTCCGCGTCAGAGAAGCGTCCCAATGACGGGGCGATCACCGACAGCCTTGGCTGGGTACTGCTGCACCAGGGTCATGTGGCGGAGGCGGTGCAGGTGCTGCAGCGGGCGGTGGAGCAAGATCCGGAGGATCCGACGATCAACGGGCACCTCGGCGACGCCTACAAGCAGGCGGGCCGTCTGCTGGAAGCGCAATATCAGTGGCGCCGTGCGCTCACGCTGAATCCGGGGCCCGAGGACGTGGCGAAGCTGGAGTCCAAGCTGCAAACGCCTGCCACCGCATCGGTGGCGAGCGGCCGGCAATAACGCCTCCTGAACACCCGGTTCAATTCACCCGCTTCTCGTACCCCGCCCAGAACGGCACCCGCAGCTCCGTCTTCAACACCTTGCCGGCGCCCGATAGCGGCAGCGGACGGTCGCGCACCTCGACGCTGCGCGGGCACTTGTAATGCGCGATCAGCTCGCGGCAGTGCGCGATCACCGCGGCTTCGGTCACGCTCCGCCCGGGGCGCGGCACCACCACGGCATGCACCGCCTCGCCCCATTTCTCGTCCGGTATGCCGATCACGGCCGCCTCGCCCACGGCATCCAGTGTCAGGATCGCGTTTTCCACTTCGGCGGAATAGATGTTCTCGCCGCCGCTGATGATCATGTCCTTCAGCCGGTCGACGATATAGAAATAGCCATCGTCATCCATGAACCCGCCATCGCCGCTGTGGTACCAGCCGCCGCGCAGCGCCGTCGCGGTTTGCTCCGGCTTGTTCCAATAGCCGAGCATGATATTGGGGCCGCGCACCTGCACTTCGCCCACCACCCCTGGCGGCACTTCGTTGTCGTCGGCATCGGCGATGCGCACCTCGCACAGCATCGCCGCCTTGCCGCAGCTCCGGCTGCGCCCGGGCACCTGCATGTCGCGCGGCTCCAGCGCGGTGCACAGCGGCGCGCCTTCGGTCATGCCATAGAGGTGCAGGAACCGGCACCAGGGCAGCTTCTCCGTCGCGCGCTGCAGCACCGCATCGGGCATCGGCGAGGCGCCGAACGGGATCATCGTCAGCGTCGAGAGATCGTGTTTGTCGAGGTCCGGATAGTTCACCAGCGCATTGATCATGGTCGGCACCAGCAGCGTGTTGGTGACGCGCTCCTGCGCCACCATGGCAACAACCGCGGCAGGATCGAAGCGCGGTATGAACACGTGCTTGCCGCCCAACATCGTCACGGCGAAGGTCGAGGCGCCGTCGGCCAGATGGAACATCGGCGGCGCATGCAGATAGACGCTGTCGCTGCTATAGCCGACGGCAACGATGATGCCGGCGGCGTTGGTGACCAGGTTGCGGTGCGTCAGCATCACGCCCTTGGAAACGCCGGTCGTGCCGCCGGTATAGTAGATGCCGGCGACATCGTCGTCCTGCGCTTCGAATTCGGGTGCCGCCGGCGCCGTTAGCAGGCTTTCGAAGTCGCGGATTCCCGCGGGCGGCGGCGTATCGTCCAGCCAGTAGACCTGCCGCACCTGGCCCAGCCGGCCTTGCAACGCTGCCACCGATTGCGCCATCGCCGCGTCGGTGAACAATACCGTGGCGCCGCTGTCGTCCAGCATGTAGGCGATTTCCGGCGGGGCGAGCCGGGTGTTCAGCGGCACCGTCATTCCTCCCACCGCCGGCACCGCGAACAGCAGCTCGAAATACCGGTCACTGTTCAGCGCGAGGATGGCGACGCGGTCGCCCTTTCCCACGCCGTTGGCTTGCAAACCGCCGGCGATGCGCGCGATGCGCTCCGCGGTCTGGCGCCAGCTACGGCGGCGCTCGCCAAAGATCGTCGACGGCGCCTGGGGACGCGTCTGCACCGCCCGCTTCAACCCCTGACCAAGATGCATGCGTGCCTCCCTGTCGTTGTCGTGTCGTTCACGCGGCGGCCCGACGCGCTGGCGAGGCGCACAGCATCTCGCGAAACGAACAGGCTCGCAATCGCTCGCGCGGTGGCGAGGACCGCGTCGATGAAGGCGCCCACCGCAAGGGTCACGCGGCCTTCCGTTCCATGCATCGTGCCCCGCCGGTCGTCCTGGTCACGCGGCCGCCCGCGCGGGGCCTGGCAGGCGATCGCTCCACCCCCTCCCGCCACGGGAGCTTGGGTGTTAAACGGCCCGCATGGACGCAATCACACCTCCCGCCACCGCCACGCCCCCCGCCACCGCCGGCAAGGCGTTGGCATGCTCCCCCGGCGCTCTGGCCGGCATCAAGGTGATCGACCTCACCCGCGTGCTTGGCGGCCCCTATTGCACGATGATCCTGTCGGACCACGGCGCCGAGGTCATCAAGATCGAGCCGCCCCAGGGCGACGAGGTGCGCGACTGGGGCCCGCCATTCCATGACGGCGACGCCAGCTACTTCATCGGCGTCAACCGCAACAAGCACGCGATCGCGCTGGACATCGGCAAGCCCGCCGGCAAGGAGGTATTGCTCCGCCTGCTGCAAGGCGCCGACGTACTGACCGAGAACTTCAAGCCCGGTGCCATGGAGAAATGGGGCCTCGGCTACCATGACGTGTTGCAGCATCGCTTCCCCGGCCTGATCCACTGCCGTATCTCGGGCTTCGGCGGCGACGGCCCGCTGGGCGGACTGCCGGGCTATGACGCGATCCTGCAGGCGATGACCGGGCTGATGAGCGTGAACGGCGACGCCACCACCGGGCCGATGCGGCTCGGCACGGCGATCGTGGACATGGGCACCGGGCTTTATTCCGCGATCGGCATCCTGATGGCGCTGCACGAACGCGCCCACTCCGGCCGCGGCCAGTACCTCGACATGACGCTGTACGATTGCGGCATGTCGCTGCTGCATCCGCAGGCGGCCAATTATTTTCTGAACGGCAGGCGCCCCGCCGGCACCGGCAATCCGCATCCCAACCTGGTGCCCTACGACAAGTATCCCACCAGGACCTGCGAGATCTTCATCGCCAGCGGCAACAACGGCCAGTTCCGCAAACTGTGCGAGCTGATCGGCCGGCCCGAGCTCGCCGACGATCCGCGTTTCGCCAATAACGGCGAGCGCAACCACCATCGCGCCGTGCTCGGCGCCGAGCTGGCCGATGCCTTCGCGGAGCAAGATGGCTACGAACTGGCCGACCGGCTGATCCGCAACGGCGTGCCGGCGGGTCCGGTCATGCCGGTGGATGAGGCGGTCGGCGCGCCGCACACGGCGCATCGCGACATGGTGACCGAACTCGATTGGTACAAGGGGCTCGGCACCCCCATCAAGATGTCCCGCAGCCCCGGCGGCACCCGGCGCCCGCCGCCGCGTTTCGGCCAGGACGGCGAGGCCGTGCTGCAACGCCACGGGTTCTCGCCCGCCGATATCGCCGCGTTGCAGCGCGACGGCGTGCTGCATACCAAGCGGCGCACCTGACGGCGGCGCAATTCAGCACGCCCTCCTGCACGCCCGCCGATGCCGCTCGACCTTCCCGCGCGCGACGTCCTGAAACTGCCCGGCGAGACCAGGATCGCCTGGGCAGTGTTCGATCCGCTGTGGTACCGCAACACCTACCCCGACGCCGCACAGGCGGTGCCGGATGACGACCCTGCCGCCTTGCTCGCCTGGTATCTGGAGCGTGGCCAGCAACGCCTCCATTCGCCCAACATCTTCTTCGACGAAGCCTGGCACCGCCATGCTTATCCCGCGGTCGGCGCCATGGTGCGGGAAGATCGCATCAGCTCCGCATTCGACGCCTATTGCCGTGACGGCCAGTCGCGCTCGCCGCACTGGTTGTTCGATGAGCCCTGGTACCGGCGCCGATACCAGGACCTGACCGACGATACGCTGCAGGCGAGCCATCTGGTCAACGGCTACGATCACTTCCTGCGCCACGGCGCCGCCGAGGGCCGCATCGGCCATCCCCTGTTCGACTCGCGCTATTTCATCAACCAACTGGAACCGGCGGAAGCAGAGCAAGCGCGTCCCGATCCGTTCGGCCATTACCTGCGACGGATCACCCAGCCCGCACCGGAACCACGCACCACGCCGTTCTTCGATCCGGCCTGGTACCTGCGCCAGTATCCGCCGGTCGCGGCAGCGCTGGCTGTCGGCACCTGGCACTGCGCGCTGCACCACTATCTCGGCAACGACACGCCCACCGCATTCGATCCGCTGCCGCAATTCTCGGAGCAATTCTACCTGGCGCAGAACCCCGGCGTCGCCGACACGGTGGAACGCGGCGAGCGCCGCAATGGCTACGCCCATTTCCTGATCCATGGCGCGGCGGAATTGCGCTCGCCCTGCGCAACAATCGATCTGCGCTGGTATGCCGCACAAGCGACGGTCGGCGACGATCTGGACCATCGCAAGGCTGCCGACGCTTTCGAACATTGGCTGTTGATCGGCCGCCACCAGGGATTGCGCTCCGCTCAGCCAGCCGAGGAGCGTCCCACCGAGGGCCAGGCGGAAACCGTGTTCCGCCGCCAGGCGGGCATCATCGCGCAACACGCCGGCCGCACGCCGCTCGATTTCACCACGGCAGAGAAGCCGATCCTCAGCGTCGTCATGGTGGTGCGCGACCGGCTGGAGCAAACGCTCGCCGCGCTGGCGTCGCTGCGCGGCAATCTCGCCGGCGATCTTGAACTGGTGCTGGTGGACAGCGGCTCGACCGACGGCACCCACCACCTGACCCGCTATGTGCGCGGCATCCAGTTGATGCGGTTCGACACCGACGTCGGCCCGCTTGCCGGCGCCAATGCCGGCTTGCTCGCCGTCCGTGCCGACGCCACGCTGCTGCTGTGCAACGACGTGGCGCCGCTGCCGGGCGCGCTGGCAGCGGCGCTGCGCTGCCTCGCTGCTGCCGACGACGTCGGTGCGGTCGGCGGCAAGATCATCCGCCCGCACGGTGTGTTGCAGCAGGCCGGCGCCATCATCTGGCGTGACGGATCGGTCCAGCCCTACCAACACGACGCCTCGCCGCTGGCGCCTGAAGCGAATTTCCGCCGCGATGCCGATTATTGCTCGCGCCTCTGTCTGCTGGTGCGCACGGCCGTGCTGCAACAACTCGAAGGCTTCGATACCGCGTTCGCACGCGGCGGCTATGACGACGCCGATCTCTGCGTGCGGATCCGGCAGGCAGGTTTCCGCGTGATATATGATCCTGGCGTCGCCTGCTGCCTGGTGGCACAGAGCGCGCCGCCGCTGCCAACCGACGTCGCGGCAGCGCGGGAGGCCTTCTGCCGCAAGCACCATGACTGGCTGCAAGACCGCCCGCCGGCCGACGCCGCGGCAACGATCTTTGCGCGTCACGCCGGTGCCCGCACACGGCGCATCTTGTTCATCGACGACATGCTGCCGCTGCGCTCGCTCGGCTCCGGCTTCGTGCGGGCCAATGATCTGATCCGCAGCATGGCGACGATGGGCTATGGCCTGACGGTCTACCCGGTGCTGCCGAACCGCAGCGAACTCGCCGCCATCTACGCCGACATGCCCGAGGGCGCCGAGGTGATGCACGACCACGCGCTCGACCGGCTGCGCGACTTCTTGCGGCTCCGGCCAGGCTATTATGATGCCATCTGGATTTCCCGCACGCACAACCTGGATCGCGTGCTGCCGCTGCTGCAAGGCGCCCTGCCGGAAGGTGCGCCGCAACCGCGCATCGTGCTGGACACCGAAGCGATCGCCACGCTGCGCCAGGCGGAGCGCGCCGCACTGGCCGGCGAGCCATTCGATCAGGACGCCATGCTCTGCGATGAATTCGCCAATGCCGGCCAGTGCCAGGCCATCGTTGCGGTGAACGAAACCGAGGCACGGACGCTGCGCGCGCTGGGCCACGGCCCCGTCACCGTCATCGGCCACATGCGCGAGCCGCGCCCGACGGAGCGGCCGTTCCATCGCCGTGCCGGCATGTTGTTCGTCGGCGCCATGCACCAGCCGGACAGTCCCAATTTCGACAGCCTCTGCTGGTTCGTCGATGCGGCGCTGCCGTTGATCGAGCGCGAGCTGAAATGGGAAACCCGGCTGACCGTGGTGGGCTACACCGCGCCCGAGGTGACGCTGGACCGCTTCCGCAACCACCCACGCGTGACGTTGCGCGGCGCCGTGGCCGACACCGAGCCACTCTACGCATCGCATCGATTGTTCGTAGCGCCGACGCGCATCGCGGCCGGCATGCCGTACAAGGTTCACGAGGCCGCGTCGTTCGGCCTGCCCGTCGTGGCGACGGAACTGCTGGCCCGGCAGCTCGATTGGCAGGACGGGCGGGAGTTGCTGGCGGTTCCCGCCGCCGATCCGGCGGCCTTCGCGCAGGCGGTGGTGCGGCTGTACCGCGATCCGATGCTATGGCGCACGCTGCGCGAGGCGGCACTGGAGCGGTTGCAGCGCGAGAATGATGCCGCCGGCTTCGCGGCCGCGATCGCGTCGGTGCTGGGTCCTGCCCGCATGGTCAACTAGCCAGGGAACCGGTTCCGACCCGATGCGGCGGGTGCGGCAGGACCACCATCAGACGGGATCACTCCGTCTCGCAGCCGGGCAACCGACCCGGGTGACCGGTTAGAGAGGCTTAAGGCTTTTTTAAGACTTGGCAGGGATACTGCGCGCTTGCCATCCAATCGGGGAATCTTACCGATGAACTGGTTTCCGCAAGTGCAGCAGATTCTCGCCGACGTGATGTGCGTGCCTCCCGATGCCGTCCAGCCCAATACGGTCCCGAATGACATTCCAGCCTGGGATTCGCTGCGTCACCTGAACCTGATCGTTGCGCTTGAACAAACGCTCGGCGTCAAGTTCACGATACGCGACATCGATCGGATGACGGGGATCGCGGAAATCTGCGAGATCGTGGGCCACCGGCTGGAGGCCTGAGATTCCGGTGCGGGCATTGAACAAGGAGCGGATCGTTTGCCGCGAATCAACCCTTTCGGTACTGACGGACTGCGCGGAGCCGCATGCTGCCGACCAGGCGCGGCCGGTGCTGACCCTGCTGCACGGTATGTTCCGCAGCAGCCAGGTATTTGTTGACCTGCTTGCGCCCTATCGGGATTGGGCCGACGTGCTTATCCCCGATCTACCCGGAATGGGCGAATCGGAAGCGCCACTGCGGGATGGCCTGAACGCTATATCGGACGAGGTCGCGCGCCTGATCGAACGGCGTATCCCGGGAAGGCAACTCATCCTTCTCGGCGAGTCGGCCGGCGGTATAATCGCCTTGTCCTGCTGCGCCGGACGCTTGCCGGTCACCGCTTTGATATTGCTTGACCCCCCCTTGAGCATGAGCAAGCAGTGGGTCATCCAGCGCAACTGCCTTGGCGTATCGGCCCGGGGCCATTCGTGGTTTGCTCGAACGTTGGCGAATGTTCTGGCGGGTGTGAATTGCGATAGCGGCGAACTGCAGGAGCGGATTTATTATCATTTATTCGAACATTTGGCGGTACCCTGCCTGATCCTCACGGGCGATATTCCGCTCATGCCGGTTCGTGCCGTCAAAGGCGTTCCGAACTGCTTCGACGCGGTGGACGCATTCATTGTTCGCAGCCTTGCCCCTGATTGTCGGATCGCGAACCTGGCCAACTGCGGGCATTTGGTTTACGCCGATGGCGGACAACGCTGCCACGACCTGATCCATGGGTTCGTCGCGGGCCTCTATTGATGCCGGACCCAGCGCTCGCCGCCGCGCTCGCGGCCCACGACATGAGCAAGATCGCGGCCGCGGTCCGGGCGCTGGTCGAAGCCCGCGAGCCACCGCTGATCGAGGCGATCAAACCACACCTGACAGGCCTGACCCTGACCATGGACAGCATTGCGCTGCTGGGCAGGGCCATGATGTCACACTGTCCGCGTGTCGCCGCGCCACTCATGGCACGACGTTCCGGTGGCGCACGCTCCATTACCGTGATGGGCACCAGCCATGTGCGGTTTTTCGGCGGACACCCGATCTTCTTTCCGCTCTTCATCGGCATGG
>Ga0335074_10011338_pt1 | contig 12462 bp, 7 predicted proteins | sample Lox_Sample_23_FD_206715 | JGI IMG/M metagenome (GOLD analysis project Ga0335074, IMG submission 206715) | Soil microbial communities from Loxahatchee National Wildlife Refuge, Florida, United States - Lox_Sample_2.3 | ecosystem: Environmental > Terrestrial > Soil > Wetlands | place: USA: Florida...
CGGCGGGCAGGCGGTAGGTATACAGGCGGCACGCCTGCATGCGCGGCAGCCAGTCGGCCTCCATGACGTGGACCCGGGTCGCGGCGCTCTGGCCGAAGAACCGCTCACGATCCTCCGAGGTGGTGGCCGACACCGGCCAGATGCATCCCCGCGGGCAGTCTCTCGGAAACCAGAACGCCGGCGCATGGCGGCTATCAACCGCCCATACCAGCGGAGGGGCCTCCGGGTTGGTGGCCGGTCTGCGCGGCCGGAACCGGCCCAGCGACGGATCCTCGCTGAAGTGCCAGAGCGTGAACGGGCCTTCACCGTCATACGGCGGGGCCGGCTCGCGGGCTAACAGATGCTCGGGGTAGTCCGCATCCATCGCTGGCCGCCTTCCACCGGCTACCGGCCGGGCCGGCTCGGGGTGCCGTCTCGATGGGCGGTGAGGATGGCGGTGACGCTGCGGTCGATGTCGTCCACGGTCGTGGCCCAGTTGCTGATGCTGATGCGCATCGCCCGGCGTCCGCGCCACACCGTGGGACCGCACCAGCAGGTCCCGTCACGCTGGATCGCGGAGATCACCGCATTGGTCCGCTCATCGTCGCCGAAGCTGGCCACCACCTGGTTCAGCCGTACCTCGTTGAGCACCTCGACGCCGCCGGAGGTGAGCTGGGCGGCCAGCCGCTTGGCCAGTGCGACGTGCCGTTCCACCAGCGCGGCGACGCCGTTGCGCCCGAGCGAGGCCAGCACGGCCCACACCTCGGCGCCGCGGGCACGCTGGGAGGACTGCGGGGTGAACAGCATCGGCTCGCGCGCCTGCCCGGAAGGGAGGTAGGCGGCGTCGGCGCGCATCGCTGCCTGGAGCGCACTTGCGTCGCGCACCAGCGCGATGCCGCAGTCGTAGGTGGTGTTCAGCCACTTGTGGGCATCGGTTGCCCACGAGTCGGCGCCGGTCACTCCGGCGACCTCCCCGGCCAGGCTGGGAGCGGTGGCGGCCCACAGGCCGAAGGCGCCGTCGATGTGCACCCACGCCCCCTGTTCACGGGCCCACCGGACCAGCGGGACGAACGGATCGCTCGCGCCGCTGTTGACGTTGCCCGCCTGCAGGCACACGATCGCGGGTTCGCCCAGGCGGGGAAGGCCGGCCGGGACGATGCGCCCCTGGCCGTCGACTGGCAGCCGCAGCGCACGGTCCCGGCCGAGGCCGACCAGGCCCAGCGCCTTGACCACGCTCGCGTGGACCTCGCCGCCCGTCACCACCTGTACGGGGGGCGCGCCGACGAGCCCCAGCCGGGCGGCGTCCCAGCCTGTCCTGGACAGCACGGCGTCGCGCGCCGCGGCCAGGCAGGTCGCGTTGGCCATCGTCGCCCCGGTGACGAAACCGCCGCCGGTCCCAGCCGGCAGGCCGAGCAGTTCGATGACCCACCGCAGTGCGAGGTCGTCCAGCCTGGCTCCGGCCGGCGACATGACCGACAGCCCGATGTTCTGATCCCACGCGGCGAGCAGCCAGGAAACCGCGACGGCAACCGGCAGCGCACCGCCGGTCACGAACCCGAAGTAGCGCGGCCCGGCGCTGGCCACCGTCGCCGGGGAGCCCGTCTCGTCAATCATCCGCAGCACCGCAACAGGGTCGAGCCCTTCGGCCGGCAGCGGGAAATCGAGCCGTTCGAGAGCGGCGAGGGCAGCCGGCGGTGGCGCGACCGGGCGGTCCCCGATCGTGGACAGGTAGCTCCGTGCCCGCTGCCCAGCCTCGGCCAGCAGCGCGTCCGATCCCGGCTGGCGTCCTTCGCGTTCAACGTCCATAGTCACCACCCTGCCCTAGGCGGCCCGGCTGGGTGGCCCGTGGCTGTGCAGGACGCCGCTGCCATCGGGGCTGGTCGCGATCACTGCCCGGCCGACGGGGCGACGGCTCGTTCAGCCGCTGGAGGCTCGTTCATCCGCTGGAGGCTAGGACTTCGTGCCAGAGGCCGCCGTTCAGGTTGATGTTGTTGCCGGTGGCCTGACCGGGGGCGTTGTCAGCGATATAGGTGTACAGGGGATGCCCGTCGTAGGTGGCCTGCATCGTTCCGTCCGTCCGCTTGATCGTGCCCAGCGTGCCGGTGACACCGGGGCCGGCCTTCTGCGCGCCATACACCGGCGGCCAGTAAGCGGCGCAGCTCCCGTAGCAGGCCGACTTGGTCGGGGTGTCCGGCGCGAACCAGTACAGCGTCATGCCCTTGGAGTTGGTCAGCACGGTCGCGCCCTTGATCTGGATTGTCTTCAGAACCTGGCCGGAAGCCGTGGGCGAGGCGGGGGCGCTGGGCGCGGTGGCCGCCCCGGCCACGGCTACCCCAAGCAGGACCAGGGCCAGCGCCGATACGCCGCCGACCGCCACGCGCGCGCCGGGCAACCCGTCGGCCATGCCCGGGCCACGGTGCGCGTGGTGCGGCGCCGGCGCCCGCGCCGCCACCGGCGCCGGGGCCAGGGCCAGCGCGGCCAGCACCGCGAACGCGGCGACCTCGATCACCCCGGCCACGATCCCGGCGGTGGTGCGAACCTCACGGAAGCCGAACAGGCCGAACCAGATCGACAGCAGGTAGCCACCCAGGGTGGCCAGCCCGAACAGGGCCCCGAACACGGCGACGATCCGGCTGCCGAGCAGCCCGACGGCCAGCCCGAGAACGAAGGCGGCGATGACCTGGAGCAGGAACAGCCAGCCGATCGTCGGGATCGTCCGGTATCCGGTCAGGTACAAGTCAAGGTGGATCGCTCCCGTGGCGATCAGCAGCCCAGCCCCGGCTGCCCGCAGGGCAAGCTGCTGCCTCGTCCGAAGCGGGCGGTGCGAACTGTCCATGACCGTTTTCACGTTCATGCCCTCTTCCACGCCCGCGCGCCGCTGGCGGTTCAACCCGCCGGCCACACCCGGTTAGTACCGAGGGTAACCGCAGTGATCAAGGCGGGCCGCCCCCCGGGCCCCGCTCAGTCCGTACTCCCAGCGCTCACCGACGACCGCTCCGGCGCGCCGGCAGCCCCGCCGAACCGGTCCGAACGCGGGCGCACCAGCGTGAACGTCTCGAACTCGGTGTAGTTGGGCGTGGGCGCGCCCGGCTCACCGGTCGCCGGGTTGACCGGGTCGGCGCCCAGCGCGTGGTACTGGGTGACGCGGATGCTGGTCATCCCGCCCCGCTCGCCCGGATCCACGTCGAACACCGCGATCCCGTAGCCGGTCGAGGTGTCCCGCCTGGCCGACCACGTGGCGTCCTCCACCGCGTCCGCGGCCGGCCGCTCGTACACGTCCGGCGTGGAGGTCAGAACCGGGCGGTTGGACTTGGTGAAGACCTTCGCCTGCGGCAGCCCGTCGGCCGTGTCCACGCCGTAGTCGTCAAGGTTGGCGTCGGTCCCGCCGCAGCCGAGAACGAGGTGGACGGTCCCGCGGCTGGTGTCGAACACGCCGGTGTCCTCGGTGGTCACCGGGTGCGGCCGCATGGTCTGCACCGGAGCACCGGTGGCCACCTCGGTTCCCACCAGGTTGTCGAAGCCGCGGCACGGGAACGACCGCTCGTAGTCGTGGTCGTGCCCGTTGAGCACCAGGTCGACCTGGTAGCGGTCGAACAGGGGCAGCCACTCCTGCCGGATCCCGAGGTCGGAACCATTGCCGGTGGCCGAGGACGAACACGCGATCTGGTGCATCTGCGCGATGATCCAGTCGATCGACGGGTCCGACCGCGCCGACGCCAGCGTCCGCTCCAGCCAGGCGGTCTGCGCACCACGCGAGTAGCCCCGGATGTAGAACGACGCGCCCGGCCCGATCGGCGGGTTGCCGGTGCCCGCCACCGGCGTCAGCGGGTCGGGCCCGGCCACGAACGCCCCGGCGTCCTGGTAGATGACGTCGTCCGCGTCGAGCGAGACGAACAGCACCGAGCCGACACGGAACGAGTACCAGCGCCCGCGGAACCAGGGCACGCCGTTGTCCGGCAGCTGGTACCGGGTCAGGTACGAGGTGAACCCCTGCGGCCCGTTGTCGAACTCCACCTCGTGGTTGCCTGGGCACGGCATCCAGGCCCGGTTGGCCGCCGATGTCTGGTTGTTGTTGCCGAAGTCACGCCAGACCTCCGGCTGCGTCGTCGGGTTCAGGTCGCCGTAGCACAGGTCGCCGTTGAGCAGGTGGAACAGGGGCTTGAACGACTCCACGGCCGCGACGGCGTAGGCGCTCTGGCCGTAGGAGAGCACCCACTGGGTGTTTGGGGTGGCCAGATCCCCGAAGCTGGTGAACCGGAACGGCGCCCGGCCCAGTGGCGCGGTGGTGAACGGGGCCGTGAACGGCTGGGCGCTGCTGTCGTTGTCCGCGGTCACCGTGTACGAGTACCCGGTGTCCGGGGCGAGCCCGGATATCTCGGCGTGATAGGTCCAGACGGTCTCGCCGTTGATGCCGTCGGTATAGGTCCGCTGGACGGCCGGGATGGTGCGGCCGAAACCGCCACCCCGGCTCAGCAGCACCCGCGGGCCGGTGGCCTCGCCGGGCGACGCCCAGGACACCGTGACGCTCGTCGCCGGGTCCGCGCCCCAGGTGAGATGAATCTGCTCCGGCGTGCCATCCGATGACCCCGCCGCCCGGCGGGCGGGTGGGCGCGCCGAGCCGAGCACCGCGACCGGGCCGGCCGCAGCCAGCAGGCCGGTGCCGCCCGCTCCGGCCAGCACCTGCCGACGGGTTAGGGGAGAGTCATCCATACCAGAAAGGCTGACAAAGTACCTTGAACGTCACGTGACCACCCGACGATCAACAGCGTCAACGGTGGTGAACACTGAACCCTTTTCGTCCGCCGGTTTCGCTCCCCAGAGCACCTGGCCAGTCTGGGGAGGAGGAAAAAGGTTCACTAGTGCACAAAGTTACTCAAGCACCGCGTTCTCACCAACGCCGAATATCTTGAACGTTACGGTCCGGGGTGGCCCGGTGCCGGTTCCGCACCCGGGGGACCGGGCGTTATCGTCGCCACTATGCGAGGCGACGACGCGTTCTGTGGAAATGTCGTTGACCGGCTGGCCAGCCTGCCGGGTGTGCGGGCCGTGGCTCTCGGCGGCTCTCGCGCGGCGGGGACCAGCCGCCCGGACAGCGACTGGGACTTCGCCATCTACTACCGGGGTGCCTTCCGCCCCGACGACCTGCGCGCCGTCGGCTGGCCGGGAACGGTATCCGAGATCGGCGGGTGGGGCGGCGGGACGTTCAACGGGGGCGCGTGGCTGCAGGTCGACGGGCGCCAGGTCGACGTGCACTACCGCGACCTCGACGACGTCGACTACCGGCTGGCCGAGGCCCGCGCGGGCCGGTTCGCCGTCGAGCGGCTGATGTTCCATCTGGCCGGGATGCCCACGTACATCGTGGTTGCGGAACTGGCGCTCAACCGGGTGCTGTCCGGCGAACTCGAACGGCCGGCCTACCCGGACGCGCTGCGGGCGGCGGCCCCGCCCCGGTGGTGGCAGGACGCGCAGGCCACCCTGGACTACGGCCGCCGCGCCTATGCCGCTCACGGGAAGCTGGCCGAGACCGCTGGCACGATCGCGGTGGCCGCGGGCCAGGCCGCGCACGCCGTGCTGGCGGCCACCGGGCAGTGGGTGACCAACGAGAAGACGCTGCTCGAGCGGGCCGGGCTGCGGGGCGTGGACGGGACCCTGGCCGGCCTGGCGCCGGACGCTGGCCGGCTGACCCTGGCGGCCGACGACACGCAGGCGCTGCTGCAGACGGCGGTCACGCAGGCGGCAAACCGGGGCAGTCCAGCGGTCGGCGAGAACCACGCGGGTGCAAGATAGACCAGTGACCACCGATGCGGCCGGGGCCGCTGACGCCGAGCCGCAGGCCGTGCTGTCACCGCTGACCGGCGCGGCGATCTTCCTGGTCGTGGTGATCAACCCGGGGCCGGACAGTGCCGATACGGTGCGCGGGCTGTGCGAGGACCTGGCCGGCCTGGTCCGCGCGGTCGGATTCCGCGGCACCGAGGACTACCTGACCTGCGTGGCCGCGATCGGGGCGCAAGCCTGGGATCGGCTGACCGGCCGGCCGAGGCCAGCCGGGCTGCACCCGTTCCAGGAGATCTCCTCCGGGCCCCGGTACGCCCCGGCAACGCCCGGCGACCTGCTGTTCCACATCCGCGCCGCGCGGATGGATCTGTGCTTCGAACTGGCCACCCAGATAATGGCGCGGATCGGTGGCGCCGTGACCGTGGCCGACGAGGTGCACGGCTTCCGTTATTTCGAGCACCGCGACCTGCTCGGCTTCGTGGACGGGACCGAGAATCCCGACGGCCGGCTGGCGTTCGACTCGGTGGTCATCGGTGACGAGGACCCGGCGTACGCGGGCGGCAGCTACGTGATCGTGCAGAAGTACCTGCATGACATAGCCGCCTGGAACGCGCTGCCGACCGAGCAGCAGGAACGGGTGATCGGGCGGACCAAGCTGGCCGATATCGAGCTTGACGACGACGTGAAGCCCCCGTACGCGCACAATGCGCTGACGACGATCACCGAGAACGGCAGCGAAGTGAAGATCGTCCGCGACAACATGCCGTTCGGCTCGGTCGCAGCGGGAGAGTACGGGACCTACTTCATCGGCTACTCGCGCTCGCCCGCCGTCACCGAGCTGATGCTGCAGAACATGTTCGTCGGCCGCCCTGAGGGCAATTACGACCGGATCCTTGACGTCAGCGAAGCGGTCACCGGCGGCCTTTTCTTCGTCCCTTCCGCGCCCCTGCTGGAGAGCCTGGCCGGGGTGGCGGACACGGAAGAGCCGGGCCCGCCCGTGCACAGCGGTTCACTGAACATCGGCAGCCTGAGGGGAGCATCTGGAGATGAATAACCTGCACCGCGAGCTCGCGCCGGTCTCCGACGAGGCCTGGACGCAGATCGAGCAGGAGGCCGCCCGCACGTTCAGGCGCCACCTGGCCGGGCGGCGGGTGGTGGACACCGGCGGGCCGGCCGGCCTGGCTTTCTCCGCGGTGGGCACCGGCCGGGTGCGCGGCATCGACCCTCCGGGCGAGGGCGTCCAGGCCCGGCTGCGGCAGGTCGTGCCGCTGGTCGAGCTGCGCGCGCCGTTCTCCCTGAACCGCGAGGAGATCGATGACGTGGCCCGGGGTGCGCAGGACGCCGACTGGCAGCCGGTCAAGGACGCCGCGCGGCAGATCGCGTTTGCCGAGGACGGGGCCATCTTCGAGGGCTATCAGGCGGCCGGCATCGACGGCATCCGCCAGGGATCGAGCAACCCGCCGGTGATCCTGCCGACCGACGTCAAGGGCTACCCGGCGGCGATCGCGCAGGCGCTCAGCCAGCTGCGGGTGGCCGGGGTCGACGGGCCGTACTCGGTGCTGCTCAGCGCCGACGCGTACACACAGGTCAGCGAGACCAGCGATCACGGGTACCCGATCATCGAGCACATCAAGCGGCAGCTGAGCGGCGACATCATCTGGGCTCCCGCGATCAGCGGCGCGATCGTGCTGACCACCCGCGGCGGTGACTTCAGCCTGCATCTCGGCCAGGATCTCGCGATCGGCTATCTCTCCCACACCGACACCGAGGTCATCCTGTACCTGCAGGAGACGCTGACCTTCATGATGCTCACCAGCGAGGCGGCGGTCGGCTGCACCTCCCCCAGCTGAGCAGCCCCCAGCTGAGCAGCCCCCAGCTGAGCAGCCCCCAGCTGAGCAGCCCCCGGCTGAGGATCAGGCGGTCGGCTGGCTCACGGTGCCGACCGGCGTGCTGGCGCGGCTCAGCTTGTCGCGGACCCGGTCGGCGTCGGGATGGCGCAGCTCGTCCAGGATGCGCAGGGCCTGCCGCCACACCGCGATCGCGGCCTGGCGGCTGCCTGCCTCGCTGTGCATGTCGCCGAAGTGGGTCAGCGTCTCGGCCTGGCCGGCGCGGTCGCCGATCTCGGCGAACAGGCTGATGGCCTGCTGATAGCAGCTCGTTGACTTGGCGTGCTGGCCGAGGTGATGGTGCGAGTAGCCGAGGGTGTCCCAGGTGTTGGCCTCGCCGCAGCGGTCGCCGAGCTCACGCTGCAGGCTGAGGGCCTGCTTGCTGCGCAGCAGAGCCTGCTGGTGGTCACCGAGCAGGGCGTGGTACCAGCCCACGTTGGTGAGGGCACGGGCCTGCCCGGGCCGGTTGCCGGCCTCGCCGAACAGGGCCAGCGCCCGGCGGGCGTGGCCGAGCGCCTCGCGGTAGCGGCCCATGCGCTCCATGAGCTTGCCCAGGAAGACGTGGGCGCGGGCCTGGCCAACGCCGTCGTCAAGGTCCTGGTAGAGCTGGAGTGCCTGGGACAGGTACGCGCCGGCGTCATCCAGGGCGCGGAGCACGTAGCAGGTCCGGCCGAGCGAGCAGAGCACATTGGCCTGCCCGGCGGTGTCGCCGAGCCGCACGGTGGCGGCCAGCGCGGTGTGCCGGATGGCGGCCAGTTCGTGCCACTGGCCGTGCCACTCGAGGTAGTCGGCCAGGGTCCAGGGCAGCTGCCATGCGGGCATGTCGAAGCCGGATTCGGCGGCTCGCCCGGCGATGGCCAGCAGCACCTGGTGCTCAGCGGTGAACCAGGCCATCGCCTGCTCGTGGCCGTCGATGTTTTCGGGCAGCGTCCCGGGCTGGACCGGGTTCAGGTCGAGCGTGCCGCGGCCACGGTTGATCACGATGGCGGCGGCGTGGGCGGTGTGCAGGTAGTGGTCGAGCATCCGGGCGGTGGCGGCCTGGCGGGCGGCCGGGGTGTCGGTGGCGGCGGCCTGCTCGGTGGCGTAGGTGCGCAGCAGGTCGTGGAAGACGAACCGGCCGGGGGCGGGCTCGGCGAGCAGGTGGCACCGGGTCAGCTCGCGCAGCAGGCGGCGGGCGACGGACAGGTTGAGACCGGCCAGGCTGGCGGCGGCCGGCGCGGTGATCTCCGGCCCGGGATGCAGGCCAAGCAGCCGGAACAGGCGGGCCGCCGGGGGGTGCAGGCTCTGGTAGGACCACGAAAGCACGGCCCGGACGTCGGTGGTGTCCTCGCCGGTGGACAGCGCGTCAAGGCGCCCCTTGGCGTCCCGCAACTCGGCAGCGAGCGCGGCCAGCGTGAAGCTGGGGTGGGCCACCGCGCGGGCGGCGGTGATGGCCAGCGCCAGCGGCAGCCGGGCGCAGGCCGCGATCAGCTCGCTGGCAGCGGCCGGCTCGGCGGCGACCCGGCCGGGCCCCAGCCGCTGGGCCAGCAGCTGGCGCGCCTCGTCCTCGCTCAGCACGTCCAGGCCGATCTGCGCGGCGCCGTCGGACACCGCCAGGCTGGCCAGCTCGTTGCGGCTGGTGACCAGCACCCGCGCGGCTGGCGTGCCCGGCAGCAGCGGCCGGACCTGGGCCGAGTCCCGGGCGTTGTCCAGCACGATCAGCACCCGCTTGCCCGCCAGCAGGCGGCGGTACAGCGCCTGGCGCCCGTCCTGGGTAGCCGGGATCCGGGCCGCCGGGACCTGCAGCGCGTCCAGGAACGCCCGCAGTGCCTCGGTCGGCGACAGCGGGCTGGCCGGCCCGAAGCCGCGCAGGTTCACGTACAGCTGCCCATCGGGGAACTCCGCCGCCGCCTGCCGGGCCCAGTGCACCGCCAGCGCGGTCTTGCCCACCCCGGCCGTCCCCCCGATGGCCGTGACCAGCACCGGCTCGCCCACGGGCTCGGGCACCGCCGACAACGCCCGCAGCTCCCGCGTCCGGCCGGTGAAATCCGGCACCGCGGCCGGCAGCAGGCTGGGCCGCACGGCCGGGACACCTTCGGCGTCTTCCGCCCCGGGCTGCCGCGGCACCGAGGTCACGGCGGACGGGGCGGGCGGGGCGGGTGCGGGCAGGAGGAGCGCGCGGTCGGACCGCAGGATCTTCTGGTTCAGGTCGCGTAGCCCGGGACCGGGCTCGATGCCGATCTCCTCGACCAGGTGCCGGCGGGCCTGCCGGTAGGCGGCCAGCGCGTCGGCCTGCTGCCCCGACCGGTACAAGGCCAGCATCAGCAGCTCGTGCAGCCGCTCCCGCAGCGGCTCGGCCCCGGCCAGCGCCTGCAGCTCGGGGATCACCTCACGGTGGCGCCCCAGGTGCAGGTCGGCGTCGATCCGCGCCTCCAGCGCGTCCAGCCGCATCCCGGTCAGCCGCGGCACCTCGGCCACCGCCAGCACCTTCGAGGGCACGTCGGCCAGCGGCTGACCCCGCCACAGCGCCAGCGCCGCGGCAAACTGCGCCGACGCGGTATCCCACGCCCCGGCCCGCGCGGCGGCGCGCCCGGCCGCCTGCAGCTCGCCGAACCCGGCCACGTCCAGCTCGCCCGGCCCGACCTCGATCAGGTACCCGGCCGGGCGGGTCACGATCCGCTCGTACCCAGCCGGCCCTAAGGCCTGCCGCAGCCGCTTGACGTAATTCTGCAACGTCACCCGGGCCGTCTCCGGCGGATGACCCTCCCAGATCGCCGCGGCCAGGTCAGCGGACGAGACAACCTGATTGGCGCGCAGCAGCAGCGCCGCCAGCAGCACCCGCTGCTTCCCGGCCGACACGCTCACCCCGTAGCCGCCGGAGCGCACCGCCAGCGGCCCGAGCAGGCCGAACTCCACCAGACCCTCCCACCGTAGCCGCAGCGAAGTGCTTCAGACCAAGGCCTCGCCACAGCCATCGTAACGGGACCAGCGGGAACACGCCCATGGTAACCGGACCAGCACGGAAACAGCCGGCCATTACGGCCAGGACGTGGCGGGCAGCAACGGCGGCGGGGACCCGATGGTCACCGGCGGCGGCTCGCCGGTCCAGCGTTCCACCTCGACCAGTGCGTGCTGGCCGGCGCAGCCCTGGGACAGCCGGGAACTCGGAATGTCGGCGGTCAGGACGTTCGGGTTCCCGTGTGCGCACAACCGGGCCGCCTCGCCGACCGGGTCGAACCAGGCTCCGGTCGGCAGCCTGACCACGCCCGGGCGGATGGCCGTGGTCACCGCCGCCCCGGCGAAGCAGGCGCCACGGTCGTTGAAGACCCGGACCACGTCCCCGGCGGCGATGCCGCGGGCGGCGGCGTCCTGCGGATGAAGCTGGATTGCCTCGCGGCCGGCCACCTTGCCCCGCTGGCTGGTCGCACCCATGTCGAGCTGGCTGTGCAGCCGCGTCCCCGGCTGATTGGCGATCAGCAGCAGGGGGAACCGGCTGGCCAGCGGGCTGCCCAGCCACTCGTCGGGCTCCAGCCAGACGGGGTGCCCCGGGCAGTCTGGATACCCGAAGCCGGCCACGGTCGCCGAGGTGATCTCGATCCGGCCGCTCGGCGTGTACAGCGGCGACCGGTCCGGGTCCGCGCGGTAGCTCTCGAACAGCGTGAAGTGCTCCGGCCCCTCGGGCAGCCGGCACTCCCCGGCCGCCCAGAACTCGTCGAAGCCGGGGACCTGGTGCCCGGCGCCGAGCATGCCGTCGCGCCATTCGCCGTAGAGATGCTCGAGCCACTGGCGCGGGCTCCGGCCCTCGGTGAAGGCCCGGCCGAACCCGAGCCGGGCGGCCAGCGCGGCCAGGATGTCGTGGTCGTTGCGGGCCTCACCCACGGGCTCGACCGCGCGGTGCATGGCGATCAGGTGGGAGTCGCGCCGCCCGCTGCCGATGTCTTCACGCTCCAGGCTGGTCGTGGCGGGCAGCACGATGTCGGCCTGGCGGGCGGTGGCCGTCCAGTGTGGCTCGTGCACCACAACCGTGTCCGGCCGGGCGAACGCCGTGTGCAGCCGGCCGAGGTCCTGGTGGTGGTGGAACGGGTTGCCGCCCGCCCAGTACACCAGCCGGATGTCGGGATAGGTGAGCCGCTGGCCGTTGTAGTCGTACCGGGTCCCGGGGTGCAGCAGCATGTCCGCGATCCTGGCCACCGGGATGAACGTGCGCACCGGGTTGCGGCCCTGGTGCAGGGTTGGCAGCCGCAGCAGCGCGCCGTGGCTGCCGACATCGCCCATGGAGCCGTAGCCATGGCCGAACCCGCCGCCGGGCAGGCCGATCTGGCCGAGCATCGCGGCCAGCGCCAGCGCGGCCCAGACCGGCTGCTCGCCGTGCTGGGCCCGCTGCAGCGACCAGGTGACCGTGACCAGGGTGCGCGCAGCCGCCATCCGCCGCGCGAGCGCCCGGATCGCCTCCGGCTCGACGCCGCACACCGGGCCCGCCCAGGCCGCGTCCTTGGGCACGCCGTCGCTGTCGCCGAGCAGGTACCGCTCGAAGGTGCCGTAGCCGACGCAGTACCGGTCGAGGAACCCCTTGTCGTGCAGTCCCTCGGTGGCCAGGGTGTGGGCCAGCCCGAGCATCAGCGCGACGTCGGTGGCCGGGACCACCGGGTGCCACTCGGTCTCCAGGTCGTCGGGCAGGTCGGAGCGCAGCGGGCTGACCAGGACGATCTTGGTTCCCTTGGCGGCGAGTTCCGCGAGGTAGCCCGGGGTGCCGTGGGTGGTCATCCCGCCCGGGGTGACGCAGGAGTTCTTCTCCGGGATGCCGCCGAACGCCACGATCAGCTCGGTGCTGGCCACGATCGTC
>Ga0335074_10011339_pt1 | contig 12460 bp, 13 predicted proteins | sample Lox_Sample_23_FD_206715 | JGI IMG/M metagenome (GOLD analysis project Ga0335074, IMG submission 206715) | Soil microbial communities from Loxahatchee National Wildlife Refuge, Florida, United States - Lox_Sample_2.3 | ecosystem: Environmental > Terrestrial > Soil > Wetlands | place: USA...
AGTTCGTGCAGGCACTGATCTTCCCCCCGTCTAGATCAATTACGGAAGTCCTATTCCACGAGCAGCGGAGATTTACACACGCGATGTCCGTTTAGCTGGAGAACAATGGCCCCAAGCAGATGAAAATAGCCGCTAATTCCCCGCCGGGAGAGCGCCCGGCTGCCGCGTGTCTCGCTCAACCGCGCCGGACCGGCGGCACGAGCCGGGCCAGCGCCGTACTACCCGTTCATGATTCCGGGCTCGTGACAATCGGGGCTGGGCCAGCACCGCCTGGTGAGTGTGGCCGGGACGAGGCGGGCAACGCCAGACTGGCAGGCCCCCCCACGACCCTTGCGCGCCCGAGAGTGGCTCGGCGCGCAGGCTCCCTTGGGTCGGCCGCAGCTGCGGACGGCCTCCCCGAACGCGATGCCGCCTCGTCCCGGTTAAGCACAGCCAACCGCTCTCCGGCACGCTCGGCCACCCCCGAACTCGGGGATGCGGGCCGCCTCTAGAATTCTCGCTACCGCACGCAACCGCAGCCGATGGCACCGTCAGACGGCGGAGACCATACTGGCGCGGCAGCAGGGACACCCGCGAACAGGACGCTGATGGCGCTCGATTCGGCTCAGGTGACGGCGCACGTGACCACTCCGTCAGGACGCGTGATCGGGATTCCCGCCGGTACCCGGCTGGTCTTCGGCCGGGGGCCGGACGCGGACCTGGTGATCCCGGCCGGCCGCGGCCTGTCCCGGCGGGCCGGTGCGATCAGCGCGGCCGCCGACGGTGCGTGGGTGGCCAACATCAGCTACACCCATGCGCTGTATGCCGAGGGCGACGGCTACCGGATCCGGCTGCCCCGCCTGGACGGGCCGGGCGAGCCGTCGGCCGGGTGGTTCGTCCGGGAGGGGACGGCGCTGATCGGCTCTGGCGCGATGCTGGACGAAGGCCAGCCACTGCGCCTCGCCGTGGCCCTCAGGGCCGCCGCGCTGAGCGGCGCTGGGAGGGCTGACGATCCCGGGGCTGGCGGGGATCACGCCCAGGTCCGGCTGACGGCGATCCAACTCTGCTCCCGCTCTACCTGGATCCGAACACCAAGCTCTTTCTCGTTGCGCTGATGTGGTGCCGGCCGTGGCTGATCGACCCGGCGCGCAGCATGCCGCTGCCCCGCACGCCAGAGATCGCCCGCGCGGCGCTCGAGGTCATTGACGCCCATCACGAGATCGATTGCTTCGACAACGACCCGGCTTTCCGTGACCGGCAGTCCGCGCGGGTCGGCGAGCATATAAAGGTGCTGCGCCGCAAGATTGCCGAGCGCGGTCTAGCCCGTGCCGGTATCCGGCTGTCCGATGAGGTCGCGGTGGGAGCGCTCATCGATGCTGGCATCATCACCGCCAGCGACCTGGCCCGCCTCACGGACCCGGCATGGTGCTCCCGCCAGGAGAGCGGCTCGGTCAGTGCAGGCTGCGGCAATCCGCCCTCCTCCCGGTACGGGAGGCTAACGCCCGAAGATGTCGGCCCGCCAGGTTTCCCATGCGAACGGCCCGGTCCTGCCGTACCGAGGGCAGGCCTCCCTGGCCGTGGGGTGCTGGCCTCCTTGCCGCGCCCAATGCGGCCAGATACGCTGCCAGGCAGTGGCAGCGCACAACCTGCCTGCTTCCGAGCCAGCGAGCGGCCCGCGCCGACGATGGCGACGAGGACAAGGGTCCACGACTCGTGTGCACTCTCCAGTCATGCCATTCGTCTTTGGCGGGCAGTCGCGGGCGGACCCGCCGGGAAGCGATCAACCATGACTCGGAACAAGGCCCAGAAGATAGCCACCCGCCAGCGCATGGCCGAGACCGGCGAGCCGTACAGCGTCGCCCGGCACGTGATCGAGGACGACCAGGTTCAGGCGGAACCGCCGGAACCCCCGACGGCCGGCCCGAACGCAACGGCCCGCGACGACCGCTGGTACGCGCGGGTAGCCGAGGAAGCGGGCATCAGCGTCGCCGAGTTCAAGGCGCAGGAAGCCGCAGCCCGGGCGGCTGACCTGGCCGACGAGGCTCAGCAGCGGGCCGACGCGGCGCAAGAGCGGGCCGACCAGGCACAGGAGCGGGCCGAGCAGGCGCAGGAAGCGGCCGAGCTGGCCCAGGCGGCCGCTGACCTGGCCACGGAAGCCGCTGAGCTCACCCACAGCTGGGCGGACGAACAGGAGCGGGAACGGGCGCAGCAGCGGGCCGACCAGGCGCAGCTAGCCGCCGACCGGGCGCTGGCCGCCGCCGGACTGGCCCAGGAGCAGGCCGAACGGGAGCAGGAACTCGCCCACCGGGCGGAGGAGACGGCCGACGAGGCGCAGGAGCGGGCCGAGGAGTTGGCCGAGGGGTCCGACGACGAAGACGACGAGGGCGGCCCGGCGAACTGGCCGTTCGGCGACTGGGGCTGGGGCCAGGCTGGGCGGGAGTCGCCGGGCCATGGGCCGGGGCTGGACTGGGACCGCCTTGACGACCTGGGCGACCGCATGCAGGCCAGGGTGGCCAGGCTCCGGGAGCGGTTCGACCAGGCGCGAGAGCACGCCGAGCGGCTGATCGGCCAGGCCGAGCGGATCGTCAACGCGGCTCAGGCCGAGCCCGAACACACCGACCAGGGCTGACCGGCACGCGCAGCCCCGGCGGTAAACCCGGTGCGCCCGGGTGCCCGCCGGGGCTAGCGTGCGGGCATGCGGCACGATGACCGGGCGGACCGCCCGGTATGGCGCGTGACCTCTGGCGAGCCCGCGCCCGACGCTGTCGAGCGGCTGCTGCGGATGCTGCCTCGCTGGTTCGGCATCGAGTCCTCGGTCCTCGAGTACGTGGCCGCCTCCCGGACCCTCCCGGCCTATCTGGCCTGGCCGGGCGGCCCGCAGGCGGGCAGCATGCAGGTGGCCGGCCCGCAGGCGGGCAGCACGCAGGTGGCCGGCCCGCAGGTGGCCCAGCCGAGCGGGGTGCTGCTCGGCGTCCGGCACTTCCCGGCCTCGGCCGAGATTTACCTCATGGCCGTGGACCCGGCCTGGCACCGGCGCGGGGCCGGCCGCGCCCTCGTCACCGCGCTCGAGGCCGACCTGATCGCCCAGGGCGTTGAGTTCCTCCAGGTCAAGACCCAAGGACCGGGCCGCCCTGATGCTGGCTACGAGAAGACGAGGCAGTTCTACACGGACGTCGGCTTCCGGCCACTGGAGGAGATCCACGGCCTCTGGCCGGGGATCCCGTCCCTGATCATGATCAAATCTCTCCGGCGGGGAGGCCGGGCCAGCATGCCGGACCGCCCCGCGCAGTGACTGAGCTGGGACGGAGCAGGCCTGGCGCACGGTCGATGTGGTTGACAGGGCGGCGGTTGGCCCGTATACAATCAGTCAGTTGTACAACTAGCTGGTTGCAAAAGGAGCCGACGTCATGATGGATTTGATCTCTGCCGAACGGCGGGAACTCACGGGCGTGCTCGCTGGCCTGAGCGCCGAGCAGTGGCAGTCGCCGTCGCTGTGCGCCGGCTGGACGGTGGGCCACGTGGCGGCGCACCTGACGATGCCGTTCCGGATCAGCGAGGAAGAGTTCGCGCGCGGCATGGCCGAGGCGCACGGCCAGTTCACCGAGTTCTCCGACGGCGTGGCGGCCCGGGACAGCCGGCTGCCGCAGGCCGAACTGGTCGCCGCGCTGCGGGACAACATCGACAACCCGTGGGCCCCGCCCGGCGGCGGCCAGCAGGGTGCGCTGAGCCACGACCTCATCCACGGCCTCGACATGACCCGGCCGCTGTCGATCACGTACCCGATCCCCGACCAGGCCATGACCATGGTGCTCGACCTGATCACCGGCCAGGACGGCGCGAGCGTGTTCGGCGTCGACCTGGCCGGCATCGAGCTGCGGGCCAGCGACCTCGACTGGTCATCTGGTACCGGCGACCAGGCGGTCGGGCCGTGCCGCGACCTGCTGCTCCTGCTCGCCCGGCGTTCGCTCCCGCACGACACGGTCACCGGGCCGGCTGCGCAGCGGCTCAGGGACGCCGGCCGGTGACCACGGCCACGACGACGGCCACGGACGACCTGAGCCTGACGTTCGCCGCCCTGGCCGACCCGACCCGGCGAGCGATCCTGACCCGGCTGGCCGACGGCGACGCCACCGTGACCCAGCTGGCTGAGCCGTTCGCCCTCACCCAGCAGGCGATCTCCAAGCACCTGAAGGTGCTGGAACGGGCCGGGCTCATCTCCCGGGCCCACGTGGCCCAGTCCCGGCCGTGCCGGCTCGAGCTGGCCAGGTTCGACTCCGCTGCCGAGTGGATAGGCCGCCACCGGCAGCTATGGCAGGATCGCTACGACCGGCTCGACCAGCACCTGTCCGAACTGCGGTCGCGGCAGGAGGGAGAGAGCCAGTGACCCGGCCCGCCCAGCCCGGCGAGTTCACCTACCGGCGCGTCCACCGCGCGTCGCGGGAACTGCTGTTCGACTGCATGACGCAACCCGAGCACCTCGCGCAGTTCTGGGGGCCGGCCGGGACCAGCACTCCGGCCGACGGCATCACCGTCGACCTGCGACCGGGCGGCGCGTTCGATACCGTGATGATCAGCGACGCCGACGGCAGCCGGTACACGATGCGCGCCGTCTACGTCGAGGTGCGGCGACCGGACCGGCTGGTGTGGGCCGAGCCCGGCGTCGAGGGCGGCATGACCACGACGATCACCTTCACCGACCTCGGCGACGGCACAACGGAGGTCGTCACGCACCAGACCAACGTGCCGGCGGCGTTCGCCACCCCCGAAGGCCAGGCCGGCTTCAAGACCAGCCTGGACCGTTTCGCCGCCTACATCACCACGCTCACCGGGCGGTAACCGCGTCAACTGGCGGCCGGCCCGGGCAGCGACAGCGTCGCCCCTAGCTGGCGGAGCACTCAGCTGGTCCCGGGTACGGGTCCTGCTCTGGCTCAGGCGTGAAGGTGAAACCCGCCACAGCGAACTGCGGCAGCGTCTTGGAGCCGACGGGGCCATCGTCACCCGGCTGGTCAAGAGTTCGAGTACGAGGGGCTGCTGTTTCGTCGTCCGGATCCCGCGGACAACCGCTACACCCTGGCCGCCCTGACCAAAGCCGGCGAAGCAGCAGCCGACGAGGTCGAGCGGTCGCACCAACGATTCCAGCAGCAGTTGCTGGCCGGGATCAACGAGAGCGACCGTCAAGCCATGCTTCGCGTCCTGCGGCGGTTCCGGGCGAACGCGCATCACCAGGAGCTGCCGTGACCGGCTGCGAGCAGGTGCGCGCGGGTGTTCGTGCGGGTGTTCGTGCGGCGGCGGGCTAGAGCCGGTCGAGCGCCTCGCGCAGCGGGTCCAGGCCCATGCTGCCCAGGCTGAGCGCCTTGGAGTGGAACTCCCTGAGGCTGAAGGCGTCCCCGGCGCGGTCTTTGGCCTCGGCCCTGGCCTCCAGCCAGATCTGCCCGCCGAGCAGGTAGGACGGGGCCTGCCCGGGCCAGCCCAGGTAGCGGTGCAGCGCAAAGCGCAGCCGCTGCTTATCCAGGCTGGAGTGCGCCTGCAGGAACTCCCAGGCCAGGTCCTTGTTCCAGCGTTCGCCCTGGCCCATGCTCCAGCTGGCGTCGTCGGGGATCCGCAACTCCAGGTGCAGGCCGATGTCCAGGACCACATTGGCGGCGAACAGCAGCTGCCCGTCGAGCATCCCGAGGTGCGCTCCCGGGTCGGCCAGGTAGCCGAGCTCTTCCATGAGCCGCTCCGCGTAAACAGCCCAGCCCTCGCCGTGCCCGGAGACCCAGGACATCAGCCGCTGCCAGCGGTTCAGGTTCTCGCGCTCCGCCTTTTTCTGGCACATCTGCAGGTGGTGGCCGGGAGCGCCCTCGTGGTAAATGATCGTGACCTCCTTCCAGGTGGCGAAGGAATCCAGCCCGTCCGGCACCGACCACCACATCCGGCCGGGCCGGGACCAGTCCTCCGACGGGCCGGTGTAGTAGATACCGCCGTCGTTGGTCGGGGCGATCAGGGCCTCGATCCGCCGGGCCTGCTGCGGGATGTCGAAATGCACCTCGTGCAGCTCGCTGATCGTGCGCTCGGCCAGGTCCTGCATCCAGGCGCGGAAGTTCTCGCGCCCCTCGATGTGCCGCGCCGGGTCCGCCTCCAGGATCGCCACGGCCTCCTCCAGTGTCGCCCCCGGCTGGACCAGGTTGCTGACCCGCTTCTGCTCGCGGCGCATCCGGGCGATCTCCTGCCAGCCCCAGGCGTAGGCCTCCTCCGGATCCACGGTGGCCCCGAGGAAGTACCGCAGGGCCCGGGAGTAGACATCGCGCCCGCAGGCGTCGTTGTCCCGGGCCAGCGGAAGCAGTTCCCCGGTCAGGAAGACGCCGAGCTCGGCCGTTGCGGCGCTCGCCTGTCCGGCTGCCTGCTCAAGGTCGCCGCGCAGCGAGTCCGGTACGCCGGTGAGCCGCTGCACCAGCCCGGAGTAGAAGGACTCTCCCGGCTTGGCCCAGGCGGCGCACTGCTTGGCGACCTCCTCCGCCTGGAGCCGGGCGGGAGGCCGCCCGTCATGGGCGGCCTTCAGGAGAGTCTCGGACAGCTGCCGGTAGGCGGCGGGGACAGCCGCCATGCGCTTGACGATGTTGACGGCGGCCTCCGCGCCGTCGGTGGGCATCAGATCGAAGATCTGGCGCACCTCCTGCACCCAGCTGGCGATCACATTCAGCTGGCTGGTGGCGTCCCCGGCGTCGTAACACTCCACGGCGACGCCCAGCCGCTCCCGCATAGCCGCCCGGGCCACCTGCTCGCGCGGCCCCGGAGCCTCGGCCGCGTCCAGGGCCGCGAGGGTCGAACGGTCGAACTCGGCCCGCTCGGCGAAGCCGTCCGCACTGAGGTCCGGCAGCTCGTGGTCGTGCCCGGCGATCCCGGCGTAGGTGGCCATGTACGGGTCCAGGGCGGCCACGCGCTCCACGTACTCTTCGGCGATAGCGTCTATCGAGGCCATACCCCGGGACGCTAGCTGTAGCTGGCTAATCCGGCACCTGGATTATCAGCGGCTCATGTCACGCGCCCGAACTATCGGACAAGCCGGATCAGAACACTGCGGTAGGTATCCGGGCGGCCATGGCGGGCCAGCTTGCGTCGGCGGGCCAGCCTGCCGCAGCTTGGCGCGGCGGGCCAGCCTGCGGCGTCTGGCCGGGGCTCATGAGGCCAGCGGGCCGCCTCGCGGCCGGTGCCTACGCGGATGAATGTACCGATGGGCGCGCTATCAGCCGCCCTGCGGTACATTCGCGCACTCTGGTCACGGTCATGCTGTTACTCGTGTGACCAGTGAGCCGCAATGGAGGCCAGTCGCCGCTCCGCCATCCCTGGAACAGCGGCGTTCTCATGAAAGACTGGCCCGCACCAAGGTCTGGCTGCCACGGGACTTTGCCTGTACCGGCCGACGATGGCCTCAGGGAAGAGTCTGCCAGTACGCTGCCCCAGCTCCCTTGTTCTTTCCAGGGGCGCCGGTCAGCGCCAAGCCGCCCGATTCGGCAACCGAGAAGCCGAACTGGTCGTTGCCGGAGCAGCCGGAGTTGACCAAGCTCGCCTGTTCGCGCCAGGTCACGCGCGAGCGCGTGTACTCGTAGGCGGTCCCGCAGTGGGTGGACGCCTGGAACGGGGCGCCGACCAGCGCGGTGCCGCCGGACAAGGCCGCCGACCACCCGAAGTCGTCGCCGGTGGCGCTGTGCGGGTCGGTCAGCTCGGCCTGCCGAGACCAGGTTGTGCCCGAGCGCGTGAATACAAAGGCCGCGTTTGGCCCGGCATCGGCGCCGATCACGACGGTCGAACCCGAGATGGCCACCGATGAGCCGAGGTCATAGGGCGGTTCATTGGGGCAGGCAGCCACCTCTCCGGTCGGGAGCAGCGTCGCCTGCGCGGCCCATTTCTGGCCGGACCGGACGAACACGAAGGCGCAGCCGATGTTGGGGGCGCCGGCCACGACGTACGCACCCGAGACGGCGACCGAGGCACCAAAGTTGTCCTCGCCGGTGGTGTCGGGATCGAGCAGGATCGCCTGCCGGTGCCAGGCCTCCCCCGAACGCACGAACACGTAGATCCCGCCAAGGCCGTTGGTCTGGCTCTGGATGGTGCTCACCAGCGCGGTCGTAGCTGACAGGGCAACCGACGAGCCGAACCCGTCGTTGCCGTCGTACGGGCTGCCGGACGGGCCGGCCAGCGTCGCCTGCCGGTACCACGTCTTCCCCGAGCGCGCGAACACGTACGCCTGCTCGGGAAGGCCCTGTCCTATCGCTCCGACCAGCACGAACGTGCCGGAGCGGGTACTCGAGACAGCCACCGCGGAACCGAAATACTCGTTAGCGCTCCGCCGCGGATCTTGCAACGTCGCCTGGTGCTGCCAGGTCTTCCCCGAGCGCACGAAGACGTAGACGGCACCACGGCCGCCGTTCACGGTCACGGCACTGGCCAGTGGGACGCCGACCCCTCGCCCGGTGCCAGGCATACTTTTTGGCATGCCGTGGACAGATACGCCATGGGGGCCGTGGGAACCGGCGAGCCTGGCCGAGGTCGCGCAGATCTTCAACCGCGTCGAGGCCCGCTGGTGGATAGCGGGCGGATACGCGATCCAATTGGCAGTCGGAAGGCCGGTCCGGGAGCACAGTGATATCGACGTCCTGGTACTGCGGCAAGATCAGCTCGCGGTGCAGCGTGCGCTGGCGGGCTGGCAATGGCACGCAGCCGATCCGCCCGGCACGCTGCGCCCCTGGCAGCAGGGCGAGCAACTGCCGGCCGGCGTGCACGACATCTGGTGCCGGCCCGGGCCGGAGCAGCCCTGGCGGATCCAGATCATGCTCGACGAGTCTTGCGATGAGGACTGGGTATCCCGGCGAGATCAGCGCATCCGGCGACCCATTGCCAGCCTCGGGTCGGTCAGCGCCGATGGCATCCCTTACCTCGCACCAGAGATCCAGCTCTTGTACAAAGCCAACCAGCGACGGCCCAAAGACGAGATCGACTTCGCTGTGACCTTGCCGTTGCTGAGCCAGTCGCAGCGGCAGTGGCTGGGTGACGCGCTGAGGCTCGCCTACGGACCCGGCCACGCGTGGCTCACCCGGCTGATGTGCGGTGGCGGGTGAGCGCCACCCCGGCCAGGACCAGGGAGGATTACCGCCGTGACGCTTTCGCTGAGGACCAGGACGCCGAGAATGATGGCGACGACGGGCAGCAGGTAAAGCACGGTGGACGCCACGGTCGCCCCTTCGCTGGTGATGATCTGATAGGCCAGCACGTAGGCGACTCCGGTTCCGATAAAGCCGAGCACCGCAATGGCCGCGATGCTCACGGCGGTGAAGTGCGGCGTTGGCGGTAGGCGGCAGCGGCGGCGCGGTCGTTGCACTGGTCGCAACAGTAACGGCGGGTCCGGGCGCGGCTGTGGTCCACGTAGACACAGTTGCATGGGGCGGCCTGGCACGTGCCCAGGCGGGCGGTACCGTGGCGGACCAGATGGACGGCCAGCGCGGCGAGCAGGCGGGTGCGCAGTGCGGTCATTCCCCGCTGCCCCGCGGCAGGATCCCAGCGGGCCGTGTCCTTACCGGGCGTCAGCCGGACCGGAGGGCTGGCCAGCGGCTGCCAGGCGGCGGGCAGCCGGGTCCACGTGATCGAGGCGGTGGCGAATCCGGCCGCGTACCCGGCGAAGGTGAGCCCCGAGGCCAGCGCGCTTTGGCCGAGGGCGTGCTGCAGGTAGAGGGCGGTGGTGAACAGCAGGCCGCCGTAGCTGGCGTGCAAGGTGGAAATCCCGGCCAGGCCGCTCCGGACACCGGGCCGGGCCAGCAGGCCCGGGTCGATCAGCGGCTGGCGGCCTTTTGCGGCCAGCCGGGCCTCGTGCTGGGCGAAGACCACCAGGGCGGCAGCGCCGGCCGCGAGAACCGGCCACGACCAGATCGGGTGTCGCGCGGTCTTCGCCGGGGATACTGCCATGCATGATCGCCCGGCGGGCCCTTCCGCGCTACCGGGTCGCCATCGAGGTGCCGCACGCGGGCGGCTGGCGCTCGTGGAACACCGTGGCCGATGCCTTCGAGCGACGGCTCGCCGCGCAGGCCAGCCCGGACGTGCAGGAGCCGGGGCTGGCTTCGGAGATCCGGCGGGGCAGCGACGTGGTCCGGGTCCGGATCACCATGACGGTCCGTGCCGCCGACCCAGGGCAGGCGGGCGTGATCGCATGGGATGTGTTCAAGGTGACCGTCGGCGAGGACGTCGCGGCGTGGGACGTGGCGGCGGCTTCGGCTCAAATCCAGCCGCTGACGTGGAGTGTTCACACGAGACCGCTTCGCCAGCCGTGAGGCCGGCGTGGCGGCGGCCGGCGATCAGCCGCTGGACTGGCTTATCCGGGTGCTGCGGGGAGGTAGATACGGAACGTTGCGCCGCGGCCTTCCCGGGAGTCGGCCTCGATTGTGCCCCCGGCGTCGGTGATGATGCCGTGGACAGTGGATAGCCCCAGACCGGTACCTGTGCCTGGCTTGGTGGTGAAGAAACGCTCGAAGATCCTTCGCTGGATATCCGTGGTCATGCCAATGCCGGTGTCTTGGACGGCGAGTTCGACGTAGCGTGCTGGCTTTGTCCCAGGGTGCAGCTGCGAGCTGTCCGCGCTGAGGTCCGCAGTACTGGTGCGGATGGTGAGCGTGCCGCCTTCTGGCATGGCGTCACGGGCGTTGACAGCCAGGTTGAGCAGCACCTGCTCGAGCTGGCCCCGGTCGGCTCGCACTGAAGGCAGGACCGGCGAAGGTTCGAAGATCACCTCTGCCCGGCCGCTCATGCTCATGATCAGCAGATCCATCATGCCGCTGATCAGGATGTTGAGGTCGAGCCTCTCGGTGTTGGCCTGGACTCGGCGGCTGAAGCTGAGCAGGTCGCCGGACAGATGGACGGCCCGGTCGGCGGCGCCGCGGATATCGTCCAGAATGCGGCGCAACTCGGGATCGCGGATATCGGTGACATCTTGTGCCATCTCGGTATAGCCGACGATGACCGCGAGCAGGTTGCTGAAGTCGTGGGCAATGCTGCTGGTCAGCTGTCCGACTGTCTGCAACCGCTCGGCCTGCTGCAGTTCAGTTTCCAATGTGCGGCGCTCCGAATGAGCGCGGACCAGGGCGGCCTGGGCCTCGGCGTTGGCGATCGCGGTGGCAGCGAGCTCGGTGAAACCGGCCAGCCGCGTTTCAGTGCGGTCCGGCAGCGGTCCCGAGCGGGATCCGGCGATCATGATGCCCCACAGGCAGCCCTCGACGCTGACCGGCACGCCGACGGCTGCGCGGAGGCCAAGCTCACGGAAGCCAGCGGCGGCCGGGCCCGAGGCGGCCGCGTAGTCATCGATCCGCGCTGCCCGCCCGGTCTGGGAAACCAGCGTCGCCACGTTGTGCCCGCCGAGCATTGCCTGGGCGCCGACCGGGAAGGCAGGGCCGGTGCTGCTCCACGCGGCCACCACCGTTCTCGCGCCGTCCGGCTTATACCGGGCCATCGTCGAGTAATCGGCGTGCAGCAGGCGCCCGGCTTCCTTGGTGACCGCGGTGAGCACCCGTGCCGGAGACGCCGCGCGGGCCACCAGTGTTGCTACCCGCCGCAGCGCGGCCTGCTCCTCGGCGAAACCGCGCAGTTCCACGCGGGCCTGGGCGTTGGCGATCGCGGCCGCGGCGAGTTCGGTGAACCTGGCCAGCCGCACCTCGGTGTCAGCCGGCAGCGGCTCCGCGCGGGAATCCACGACCATGAACCCCCAGATCCCGCCGTCGACGCAGACCGGCACGCCGACAGCTGCGCGGAACCCATGCTCGCGGACGGCGTCGGCGACCGGCCCCGAAGCGTCGGCGTAGTCATCGATCCGCGCCGCCCGCCCGGTCCGGGAAACCAGCGTGGCCACATTCCGCCCGCCGAGCATGGCCCTGGTGCCGATCGGGAACGCAGCACCGGTGCTGCTCCAGGCCGCCACCACCGTTCTCGCGCCGTCCGGGTCATACCGGGCCATCGACGTATAGTCGGCGCCGAGCAGCCGCCCGGCTTCCTCGGTGACCGCTGCGAACACATCCTCTGGCGGCGCGCTGCGCGCAACCAGCGTCGCCACCCGCCGTAGCGCCGCCTGCTCCCCCGTAAACCGGCCATCGCCGGTTCGCCCCGGCAAGGCAGCCATCCTCAGGAGTGTATCCGCGCTCAGATTTGCCTGGTCAGAGCCGGTCCGGTGGCACGCGGGTGATCGCCATCACCGTGCATCTTCGCCGTTGATTGCACCATATGGCTATTTTTTGGCAGATGAGCCGTATGCCCTCGATGCCCCTGGGCGATCTTGAAATTTGCTGAGCCGCAGTCAGAGGGCTGGGCAGCGGGCGAGTTGGTCTGAAGGTCAGCTAGTACCCGAGAGACTACTCGTGAGGTAGTCTCTCGGGTATGAGTGTTCCGCTGACGCTGTTGGGGCTGCTTGAGCGCGGGCCCAGCCATGGGTATGACCTGAAGCGCGACTACGACGCTTACTTCGGGC
>Ga0335074_10011340_pt1 | contig 12459 bp, 10 predicted proteins | sample Lox_Sample_23_FD_206715 | JGI IMG/M metagenome (GOLD analysis project Ga0335074, IMG submission 206715) | Soil microbial communities from Loxahatchee National Wildlife Refuge, Florida, United States - Lox_Sample_2.3 | ecosystem: Environmental > Terrestrial > Soil > Wetlands | place: USA...
TAGACGCTTATCAGCGCCCGCCTGATGCGGATCCTGGTCACATCGCCTCCCCGATCGTTGCCTTCCTGCCCCGGACGCACCAGCCTTCGCGGAGCATCCGGCCCACGGTGCCGACGAGCAGCGCCCGCTCGGCGACCTTGATCCGCTCGTGCAGCGTCACCTCGTCATCGTCGTCCGCTACGGGCACGCAGGCCTGCGCCAGGATCGGTCCGGTGTCCACGCCATGGTCGATGAGGAAGACCGTGCACCCGGTGACCTTGACCCCGTGGGCCAGCGCATCGCGGACGCCGTTGGCCCCGGGAAAAGACGGTAGCAGCGCCGGGTGCGTGTTCACGCAGCGGCCGGCGAAGCGGTCAAGGAACGGCGCCCCCACAAGCTTCATGAACCCGGCGAGGACGACCAGGTCCGGCGCGTGGCCCGCGCACGCGCCCGCCAGGGCCCGGTCCCAGTCATCGCGGCCGGGAAAGTCCGCCAGGCGGACGGTGAAGGTCGGCAGGCCGGCCCGTTCGGCCCTCGCCAGCGCGGCGATGCCGCCACGGTCCGCGCCGACCGCGGCCACCTGGACCCCGTAATCCGTGTCGCGGCAGGCGTCGATCAGGGCCTGAAGGTTGGTCCCCTCCCCGGAGACGAGCACCACCAACCGCGACGGCATGGATGCCATCCTAAGGACCCTATGGCAGGTGGGCGCAGTGTGCCGGAGGGAGGCAGAATAGGAGCCGATGGCCAGATACCAGCCACCGGGCGGGCGCGGAGCACCGCCCCGGGGGACGCTACCGGCCCGGCAGCTGCCGCCGGCCGATCCCGCCTTGCGTCAGCGTGCCCTGGCGGCACTCACGATGGGCGTGCTCAGCCTGCTCGGCCTCGCGCTCGGGCTTGGCAACCTGCACCGCGGAATCTACGTAGCCGTGCTGACCCTGGTGTTCGCCGTGATAGCGATCTGGCTGGGCGTCAGCACGAGCAGGAAAGCACGGCGCAGCGGTACGGCGCGGCCGCGCGGGGCCGTCAGCGGCATCGTCCTGGGCGGCTTCGGCCTTGCGTTCAGTGCCTTGTGGCTCCTGGTCCTCGCGGTGTTCTGGCCACAGGTGAACGCTTATTACTCCTGCATGAGCAGCGCGAACACGGTTACCGCTCAGCAGGCGTGCCATACCCAGTTCACCAACTCGGTCGGCGGCGAGATCAGCTTCCTGCAAAACGGCCGGTAACGGTAACTCGTCGTCCGGCTCATCCCGTTCATCCAGGTCGTAGGCGGCCCAGGGATTCAGGTAGATCCGGTGGCCCTCCGCATCATCGGTCTCGTCCACTATCCCGGCCGTGACCCAGCCCGCGACCGCTGCGTCCTCGTCCTGCACCAGACGGTCCGCGACCCTCCGGCGCGAGCCCTTGCGCAGGATGAGCCAGTTCGTGGCGGCGGCGGTCAGCGCCGCGGGCACGCCGATCTCCAGGACGGCCACCAGGCTGACCTGCCATCCGGACGGGCCCACCACGGCCAGGCGCCCGTCGCCGAGCGGGCCGCCGGAGAACGCCGCCGTCAGCCCGGCCAGGCCGCCCGCCGCCGCACCGGCGATGAACCCCCACAGCGGCGCCGCCTCGATCACCGGAGTGGGCGTGATCCGCGCCGTGACGATCCCGCCGAACGCCCCAGCCAGATAGGGCACCGCGAGAACCAGCACGGCGTCCCAGCCCTGACCGCCCGGTCGTGCTCCCCCGGGCAGCGCCGCCAGCATCGGGAAGATGGGGACCGTCCCGAGCGCCGAGCCGGTCGGGGCGACGAAGGTGCCCGTGCCGAAGGCAAATCCCGGGCCGAGGGTGTAGGCGACGGCCCAGACGATCGCGTTCGGGACGTAGGCGAGCTGCGCGAGGAGGAGCAGCGCCGCTCCCATCGGGCCGGGGTCTAGCGCGCCGGTGGCCGCCCGGACCTCCGACAGGTGCACCACCAGCGAGCCGCCCGCCAGCACCGCGCCAGCCGCGGTGAGGATGGCGACCGACGCGAGCATGCCCATGACGATCGAGCGCGGCCGGGCGGGCATCAGCCGACCGACCAGCCGGGACCAGGGTGCCACCGCGCGGGCGGCGCCCAGCCCGCCCGCGACCAGGGCCAGCAGGAACGACGCGACGACGGCCTGCCAGAGCGTCGGCGCCACCTGGGCCGTCCGGCTCGCCACGGCCACCGCTCCGGCCAGCAGGGTGTACGGCAGGGCCAGGGCGACCGCGGCGTAGCCGACGTGGCGCAGCCGGGTGACCGCTCCGGCATGCACCACCCACCGCCCGGCCAGGAAGAGCAGCGCACCGGGCAGCAGCACCAGCCCGAGCGGGAGCATCCCGATCCGCCCCGCCCCGCGGACCGTGAACCCGACGTGGTGCGCGACCAGCCACAGCATGGCGGCCGTCCGCAGCACCCCGGTCAGCCCGCTGCCGATGCCCACGTGCGGGGCGGTGATCCAGCCGATCGCGGTCAGGGTGACCAGCACGGCAAGTCCGCTGGCCGCCCCCGCGCAGGCCGCGATGGCCCCGGTGACCACCAGCGGCCGCGCGGGTCGGCTTCCCCGTCCGGACCGTCCCGCGGAGCCGGGGACGGAGGACGGCGGAGCCTCGGCGGATACAGCCACAAACCTGATCCTGACAACGCCAGCCGTCCATCCCAAGCAGGCGCGCCGGGTTACCGCGAGAGAACGGAGCGAAGCTCCCGTCGGTCCGGCGACCCCGGGCCTAGCGCTGCATGATCTCGCGGACCAGGGCGGCGGTCTCGCTGGGGGTCTTGCCGACGCGGACGCCGGCCTTCTCCAGCGCTTCCTTCTTGGCCTGGGCGGTGCCCGAGGACCCCGAGATGATCGCGCCGGCGTGGCCCATCGTCTTGCCTTCGGGCGCGGTGAACCCGGCCACGTAGCCCACGACCGGTTTGGTCACGTGCTGCTCGATGAAGGCTCCGGCCCGTTCTTCGGCGTCACCGCCGATCTCCCCGATCATCACGATCGCGGCGGTCTCGGGGTCGTGCTCGAACGCCTCCAGGCAGTCGATGTGCGTGGTCCCGATCACCGGGTCGCCGCCGATCCCTACGGCGGTCGAGAAGCCGATGTCGCGAAGTTCGTACATCATCTGGTAGGTCAGGGTGCCCGACTTGGAGACCAGGCCGATGCGGCCCTCGGTGGTGATGTCGGCGGGGATGATGCCGGCGTTGGACTTGCCTGGCGAGGCGACGCCCGGGCAGTTCGGCCCGATGATCCGGGTCTGGTTGCCTGCCGCGCTGGCGTACGCCCAGAACTCCGCGGTGTCGTGCACGGGGATGCCCTCGGTGATCACGATGCACAGCGGGATCCGCGCGTCGATGGCCTCGATCACCGCGGCCTTAGTGCCCGGCGCGGGAACGAATACGACCGACACGTCGGCGCCGGCCTGCGCCATGGTCTCCGCGACCGTGCCGAAGACCGGGACGTCCACGCCGTTCAGCTCGACCGTCTGGCCCGCCTTGCGGGGGTTGGTGCCGCCGACGACGTTGGTACCCGCGGCCAGCATGCGCGCCCCGTGCCTGCGCCCCTCCGAGCCCGTGATGCCCTGGACCATGACCCGGCTCTGGGCGGTCAGGAAGATGGCCACCGGTTATGCCCCCTTCGAAGCCAGTTCGGCGGCCCGGCGGGCCGCGTCGTCCATCGTCGCCACCTGCTCGACCGCGGCGACGGCTGCCTCGGACAGGATGCGCCTGCCCTCGGCGGCGTTGTTGCCGTCAAGCCGGACGACGATCGGGCGGTCCACGTGCTCGCCGCGCGCCTCCAGCATGCCGATCGCCGAGACGATCCCGTTGGCCACCGCGTCGCAGGACGTGATGCCGCCGAACACGTTGACCAGGACGCTGCGCACGCTCGGGTCGGACAGGACGATCTCCAGGCCGTTCGCCATCACCTCGGCGGAGGCCCCGCCCCCGATGTCAAGGAAGTTCGCCGGCCGGATGCCGCCGAACGGCTGGCCCGCGTAGGCCACCACGTCCAGGGTGGCCATTACCAGGCCCGCGCCGTTGCCGATGATGCCGACCTCGCCGTCGAGCTTGACGTAGTTGAGGTGCTTCTCCTTGGCCCTCGCCTCGATGGGGTCGGTGCTGCTGAGGTCGTTGAACCTGGCGTGCTCCTGCCGGAACGCCGCGTTGTCGTCCAGCGTCACCTTGCCGTCGACCGCCAGCACCGCGCCGTCCGTGGTGAGCGCCAGCGGGTTGACCTCGGCTAGCGTGGCGTCCTCGTCAGAGAACATGGCCCAGAGCCGCTCGGCGACGAGCGCCGCTCCCGCGGCGGCTTCGGCCGGGATGCGGCCCGCCGCGATGATCTCGGCCGCCTTGGCGCTGTCCACGCCGGTCAGCGGCGACACCGGGATCCTCGCCACCGCCTCCGGGCTGGTGTGGGCGACCTCCTCTATCTCCATGCCGCCCTGCACCGTGCAGATCGAAAGGAAGGTGCGGTTCGCCCGGTCCAGCAGGAAGGACAGGTAGTACTCGGCCGCGATGTCGACCGCCTCGGCGATCAGCACCGAGTGGACGGTGTGGCCCTTGATGTCCATGCCGAGGATCTGGCTGGCCTTGGCGTACGCCTCGTCCGGGCCGTCCGCCAGCTTCACTCCGCCGGCCTTGCCGCGCCCGCCGGTCTTCACCTGGGCCTTCACCACGACCAGCGGATGGCCCCGGGCGGCGAACTCCGCCGCGATCTGGCGCGCTTCGTCGGCCGTACGGGCCACCTTGCCCGCCTGCACGGGGACGCCGTACCCGGCGAACAGCTCCTTAGCCTCATACTCAAACAGGTCCACGCTCAACCCTCACCATTTCTGCTGGCCATAAGCTATTTATCAAATCATCCAAGGGCTGTTGGTAGCCTAACTGGAAGCCTAACGTTCAGTCCTGGCCGGCCTCCGTTTGTCTCTTCTCTGCTCTCGAACAACGGGCCCAGCGCGATGGCAGCGGTACGGGTCACCGGCCGGAGCTGGTGCCTGCACACCACCTCAGTTGTGTGAGTGCTGGAGTGGCCCACCGCGTCCGCGATCTGCTCGATGGGCACACCCGAATCCGACAGGAGCGAAGGTGTGGCGCAACTCCCGGGCGCCCAGTCACGGCCGAGGCCTGCCTTCTCGGTGATCCGCTCGAACTCCATGCGGACATCGGTCGCGTACATCGGGCCGCCGAGGCCGGTGCAGAACACCAGATTGTTCTCCTTCCACGCCGCTCTGGCCTTCGCCCGGGCAGCCGCCTGCTTCGGGACCAGCTCCCGCAGCGCCTGCACGGCGATATCGGGGATCTGGAACACGCGCCGCGACTTCTCGGTCTTGGTGTCTTCGGTGCGCCGTACCGATAGGTAGATGGCCACAGTGCCAGCCTCAAGATCCACCTCGGACCAGCGCAGGGCGCGAGCTTCCTCGGTGCGGATGCCGCCGAGCATGCTTACGGCGACGTATGGCCACAGGCGCTCTCCCTTGGCTGCATCCGGTACGGCAAGAGCCTGCTCCAGGTTGAGCGACAGGACGCCCGGGAACGTCGGTTCTGATGGCCCAGTGCGGCCCCCTTATGGCGCCTCCAACCTCCGTGGCGTGAGAACCGGCTGGCCACGCATAATCAGGCGGATACGCGAGCAGCCATGACTGCCGAGTCAACTGCGCCTCTGCGATCAGCAGACCGCAGAGGCGCAGGTCGGCGCGCTCGGGAGTGCGTCGTCTGGGGCGCGACTGACAGGCGCCCGTTGCCCGCCAGAAAGCTGGTGGACGACTATGCGCAGCTCAGTTCGCGCAGGCCTGCCAGGACTGGGCCACCGGCACCGCAGATGCGTGCGGCCCCGGATCCCCGGATTCTCACCGGGTGGTCTGGGGCCTCACCTTACGTCCTCCGGTTTCCCCTGCGGGCTTTCCTCCGGTTTCCCGTCTGCCCGCCGGGTTCTTCCCCCTTCGCCCGCCTTCCTCTGGTTTCCCTTCGTCCGGCGTTCTCCGGTGCGTTCCCTTCGGCCGTTGCCCGGTTCCGGTTCTCCTTCGGTTTCCCTCCGGGCTTTCCCTTGAGCAATCCTCACGTTAACGCTGCCGCAGGGCGGTTCCGCAGGCATTGGTCCCGGGCGGCAGGGACCAAGGTCACCAATCCTGCCGCGGCCACCTCGCCCGGATCACGCGATCCGCCCGCACTGCAGATGGGCAGCGGCTGGGCAGGATCGGATGCCGTCACAGAATCGCCTGTTACCAGCGGCCGCGAGCGCAGGACATCGCCGCGACCAAACCGCCCAATCAGGCGGTTCCCGAACCTTCTTACGTTCGTGGCTGCGGTCGCCGTCTGCGGCGAGCCGGCCGCGATCACCCATCTTCGGTGGCAGGGGAATCTGGCAAACTCCATAGGCATGGCCGCGAACCTCGTCCGTAGCACCCGGCTCTTCCCTGGTGCCCCGTATGCCTACGCTGCCAAGGCTTTGCGGGGCGTTCTTATCTTCACCGCTGGCGCCTGCCCGCTCGATGAGCAGGGGCAAGTGGTCGCCCTGGGCGATGTCAGCGCGCAGATGCGCCAGGCTCTGCACAACCTGCGGATCGCCCTGGAGGAGTCTGGGGCGACAATCCCTGATGTGCTGAAGACGACCGTCTACGTCGCAAGCAGCGATCGTAGTGACTTGGTCACCGCCTGGGATGAGGTAGCGGGTTTCTTCGGCGATCACGACGTGCCGAGCACACTGCTCGGCGTAGCTGTCCTGGGTTACCCGGGCCAGCTCGTCGAGATCGAGGCCATCGCGGTTGCGCCGTCGCACTTAGCGCCCAGACGCCAGGCCGCACACCCACCGTGAGTGATCACGGTCTGACGTTCTACACCTGACGCCGACTACGCCGTGGCGATGGTTGAGGTGGTGCATCACCCCGTCGGAGGCGTGACGAGCGCCGGACAACTATTGCGGCGTTGCCCGCTTCTTGTCCGGGTACTACCGTCACCCATGGCAAATGGTGCGGGTGAGCGGCAAGTTCCCCTGCCGGGGACGGTCCCGAAGGTACGCGATCACTTGGCCGTGTCGTGCGCGTCGTGGTAGTTCCACCACTGGTAAGGCGGTGTTTGCGGGTAGCCCTCCGGCGAATCCTCCCACGTCTCCTGACGGCCGAGAGCGGTGATGTCGAGGTAGTTCCAGGTGTTGCCCATCTGCTCGTCGCCGCGATCGTTGATGAAGTAGGTCCGGAAGACCCGGTCGCCCTCGCGGATAAAGGCGTTGGTGCCGTGCCACTGATTGACGTCGAAGTCCTTGTCGAAGTCGTCGGTGATCGTGTACCAGGGGATGTGATTCCACCCGTGGCGGTCCTTCAGGCGCCGGATCTCGGCCTGGGGGGCCCGGGAGGCGAAGGCGAGCGTCGTGTTCCGCGCGTGCAGGTGCCCAGGGTGCGCGACCTGATCCGCCCCGAAGGAACAGCCCACGCAGGCCCGGTCCGGGTAGGAGCCACCCTCGGCATACGTCGTCACCTCGGGTCCATAGAAGGCGCGGTAGACGATCAGCTGGCGACGCCCCTCGAACAGGCCAGCGAGGCTCACCCGGCCGGCCGGGCCCTCGAACCAGTACTCCTTGTCGACCGCTACCCAGGGCATTCGCCGACGCTCGGCCGCCAGCGCGTCGCGGGCGCGGGTCAGCTCCTTTTCCTTGATGAGGAGCTGCTCGCGCGCGGCGTGCCATTCCTGCGGCGAGACGATCGGTGGTGTCTTCATTCGGTCGTCCTCCTTCGTGGTCAGGACTTTGGAGACGTCACCAATGCTGACGCCGGGCCGGCGCCGGACTCATCGGTCCTGGACCGGGCAACGCGTAGTCCCGCGGAACAGCTCGGCCAAGTCTTGGAGATGGCCGGCTTCTACCCACCATCCGGGCGCTGGAGCAGCCGGCGGGTCCGCGTTGCCCTGGTCGCTGGCCGACGCCAACACAGCGTTCCGGGCAGACGGGCAAGGCCGGGAACTCGACCGTGCCGTTCTCCCTGCCTCTTCGTCCCCAGCCGGCCCGGAACATGCTGCCTCGTCGAATAAGCGACAGGCCGCTCTTTGCTGAAAGCGCCTGGAACACGCGGGATCAATCGTTACGGAACGCCTAACGCCCCGTCGCCGTCTCTCCCCGAGGCGTCGCAGAACGGCGCTCGGGCACAGGTCTGGTCTCGGATGCTGGCCACGCTCGGTGAGAGGCCGGCCGGGGCGGTCGCGTGCGATGGTGGTCGTGAGCCAGGCGCGTCAGGAACTCGAGCCGATGGCCGGCCAGTAGCCGGCCATCGAGGATCTCGCTCGGGCGCAGCATTCTGAGCCGGTGGCTGATGCCGGGGAGCTGGCTGCCGGCATCTGGGAGCCGGATGCGGAGCTGGCGGCGTTCCTGGCCGATCTGCGGGCGAGCCGGAACGCCTCGCTGGCCTGACCGGCCGTGCGTGACGTTGTCCTTGATGCCGATGCCGCGTCGTTGCTGCGGAAGCAGCAGGCGCCGCCGTGGGTTCTTGGGCGTGTTGACGGTGCCCGGGTCTGGCTGACCTTTGTCACCGTGGGCGAGCTGGCGAAGTGGGCGGTGGTCCGCCGGTGGGGTGAGGACCGGCGCCGCCGCCTGGACGACTGGACGGCCGGCCGCCCGGTTATTCCGTACGACACGCAGATCGCCCGGGTGCGGGGCGCGCTGGCCGGGGCCGCCCAGCTGCCTGGACGGCCCCGGCCGCAGAATGGACCGGATGCTCGCCCGGCGGGCCGAGCCCCGGCGGCCACCAGGAGCGCGCCGAGTTCGTTGCGGTCCAGCGCGACGGCGTGGGACTCGTAGTCCACCCGCGGGCGGCGGATGTGCGCGGCGGGTGAGTGATCGATGAGTTCTTCGTCGACGGCGTACTTGCAGGACCCGGCGATGGTGATAACCGCCGGGTGACGGTCGCGCGGGCCCGGCCCCTGGCCTCCAGCTCCCGGGCGAAGGACTGGATGTCGGCGCGCCGGACGGCGAACAGGGCCAGGGAGCGGGCCCGGCACCAGGTGGTGAACTGGCGCAGGTCGAGCACGTAGGCCTCTCTTGTCAGGCTGCGGTATCCGGCCAGGAACCCGGCGCGGGCAAGCCGTTCGGCGTCGGTGACGGCGGGCTCCGGCTCTGGCTCGTGTTCCGGGGGTAGCTGACCGGGGCGGACGTGTGGTGTCCGGGTGTGCGCGATCGTGCTGGCTCGGTGATGGCCCGGCCCGCAGGCCAGGCCGGCGGACCACGGCAGCTCGGCCTGCCCGGCGCAGGCGCGGGTTCCGCGATTGCGGCGCTCTGTTGTCAGCCGTAGTGGCGCAGGTGCGGCCATATCTGGGCCCATGGCTCGCGAAGGCCGGTGCAGATATAGACGTGGCCGCCCCATTCCTGGTTGTGGAGGCCGTACGGATTGGACAGGGTGGCCGCCACCCGCACGCTGGTGAAAAACTGCGTGAGGTAGAGGTAGGCGCCGATGCCTGTGATGTCGACGGGCCCCGGCATGACGGCCACCACGGTGGTGGCGCGCGGGTTTCCTGGCCCCCACCACCATTCGCTGTTCTGCCCGCTCACGGCGGTCGGCAGCCCGGTCCCCCGGCCGAGCTCGTTGATGGCGCCGGCTTCGCCGTAGTCGCCAGTGAAGATCACCGCGCTGGCGCGCTGGCGCGGCGGCAGCGACTTCCACACCCCGTCAACGGTCTGCACGAACTGGGGCCAGCCGACGGTCTCGCCCAGTGTCGGGTTGGTCTTGTAGGTCCAGGCGATGTCAGCCGCCGGGAGCACCGGCAAGACGATCAGGACGGCCACCGCGGTGGTGAGCGCGCTGGCCAGCAGGAGATTGCGCAGCCGGCCGCGCCGCGCCTGCAGCCACGCGTCGACGGCCACGGCGCCTGCGCCGAGCAGGTACACATACGCCGCGCCCAGGTAAGAGGTCTGCGCGCCGGTGGTGACCGCGAAGAGCACGAACAGCAGCCCGTACGCCCAGGCCATCGCTTGCCATAGCGGCCGTCCGGAGCGCCAGAGGAAGCGCAACCCGGCCACCCAGACCCAGGCCAGGGCCAGGGTCACCATGCCCAGCTGGCCGACGACCCAGGTGCCGATATTGGCCAGGCCGCCGTTTTCCCGGTTCAGCGCGTGGGTCATGGCGATGGTCGCCCACCCGTGCTGTGCCTGCCACCACAGGTCGGGGACCTCGAAAGCCACCGCGATCGCCGCGCCGGCCAGGAACCAGCGGTTCCAGATCATCCGGCGGCCGCCGCTGAGCAGCGCGCCGATGACCAGTGCGATGGCGAAGAAGCTCATGCTGTGGTCGTCGGCCACGCCGAGGCCCGCGACCAGGCCCCCGGCCAGCCACCAGCGGCAATCGCCGGTCCGCCCGATCCTGGCCGCGACCAGCGCCAGGCCCGCCCACGCCAACAGCTCGTAGGCGGTCGTGTTGGCCACATGAGCGGCCCCCAGCAGCACCGGCATCGTCGCGGTGCCGATCGCCGCCAGCAGCTGCGCCCGCTTGCCGCCACCGAACTCGCGGGCGATCAGCCCGCCGACCACCACCGTGGCCCACGCCGCGAGCGCGGGCCACACCCGCAGCCCGGGCAGCGACACGCCGAACAGCTTGAGTGACACCCACGCCAACAGCGGCCCGAGCACCGGCTGATCAACATAACTGGCCTGCAGATGCCGCGCGCCATCCAGGAAATACAGCTCATCGCGGTCAAAGCCATACCGCGGCGACAACGCCATCAGCACGGCGAAGACGATTCCGCCAACCCAGATCACGCGCCGGTCGAACGGGCTGGCGACCGGCATCACGGCAGCGGCGGGCAGGGCCTGCCCCGATCGCTGGCCGGATTCGGCGGCGGGGATCGGGCCGGCCTGCAAGGCCTCGCTCAGCCCGGGCAGCGCCCGGTCGCGGCCGGCGCCGGATGCCCGCGGGTCGCCGGGTGGATAATCGCCGGCACCTGCGTCCATGATTGGTACTCCTTCGGCACAGAGTGTGGGGGTGAACCTGGCGGTGATGCTCCTCGCAGCGGTCCGCCATGGCGGCCACTCGTTCTCTCTCCCCGGCAGCGGACGGGCCGCTGCCCTCCGGAGGGCAGACGCTGCGGCCGGCCGGAATTCATCGGAGGCCCCGGGACGCGGCGCGCGGCGCGTCCTCTGGCTAGCGACCCGGAGGCTAGCTACAGCCGGATCCCACTCGACGGACACACGAAAAGCCGACGCCGACATCGGAGCGTAACTCGAGGAGATGAACCGCACCGGCACGTGTGCACCCTGACGCACCAGACACGCCGCATCCTCGCCAGGTCAGATGAAACCGCGCCACCTGCTCCGTCACATCCAGCGGGCGCTCGCCAGGGTAATCGGCGAACTCACGTCGTAGGGGATCAGGTACACCGGCCCGGAGCAGCAGGGCTTTCCCAGGGCGGCGGCCTGATGTCGCCGGTCCCGGCTGGGGATTGCTAGCCGGCGGCCTGGACGGTGGGTTGCAGCAGGTCGCAGAAACGGCGGGCGAACAGGTAGGCGTCTCCGGGCCAGCGCGCGGACAGGTAATTCCGGTCGGTCACGGCGAAGGCCGTGGTGTCGTCGGTCGCGGTGCCGCGCGCGGTGAGGGTCAGCGGGCCTCGCTGGAACTGGCTGCCCGGGTTGTCCAAAGCGGCTTCGACCTCGTCTTGGACGTAGGCAGGATAGGTCCGGTAGTAGCGGCCGAGCCGCCACGCGGTGGCCAGGTAAGCCATGCGTTCCATGTAGCGGGGCAGGCAGGTCGTCCGGCGGCCGGACAGGACGCTGCGGCCAGTGGCGGGATCGCGGGCGCGCGCCAGCACCAGCACGCCGTGGCAGATCGCGCCGACCGGCCTGCCCAGCGCCCAGAACCGGACGACCTGCTCGCCCAGCACCGGCGAGCCGAGGTACTGCCGCATCCCCGGTGCATGCCCGCCGGGCAGCAGCAGGCCATCGAAGTCGGCCGGGTCCAGCCCGGCCCAAGCCACCGGTGAGGTGAACTCCGCAGCCCTGGTGAGCTCGGCGTAGAAAGCCCTGGCCTCAGGCGCGGCCCCGAGCTGGCCGAAGATCACGCCGTCCAGCAGCCGGGGATCACCGGCCGGGATCGTGCCGGCCTGTTCGGTGGCGAACACTACCTGATGCCCGGCCTCACGCAGCAGCTGCCACGGCACCGCGACCTCCGTGATGTCAAAGTCCCGGTCAGGAAGCGGAATCAGCACGCGCACCCAGCCATCATCGCAGCCCGCGCCGCCTGCGGGTACGACCGCGAACCACGCAAGTAACCCGCAACGCTCGCACCTGCGGCATGGCCGTCGGCTGGGGGTGGGCCTCTATGGTGGCGGCATGGCCTCGTGGTGGCACCGCGACGTAATCGCGCCGGGCAAACTGCCGCTGATGCTGTGCTTTCTCGCCTTCGTCGTCACGTTCGCGGTGACCCGGACGATCACGCGCATGATCCGCGACGGCCGCGGCCCGTTCCGGAACCAGGTAACGGCCAGCGGGACGCACATCCACCACGCTGTCCCCGGCATCATCT
>Ga0335074_10011341_pt1 | contig 12459 bp, 10 predicted proteins | sample Lox_Sample_23_FD_206715 | JGI IMG/M metagenome (GOLD analysis project Ga0335074, IMG submission 206715) | Soil microbial communities from Loxahatchee National Wildlife Refuge, Florida, United States - Lox_Sample_2.3 | ecosystem: Environmental > Terrestrial > Soil > Wetlands | place: USA...
AAGACCGTGCAGGTGCTCAGGGAACGAGGAGCGCCCAGCCACCTGATCCGCTACGACCTGGGCGGCCAAGCCGAATAAGTCAGGGCCGACTAGACAGGGCCGACTAGACAGGGCCGACTAGACAGGGCCGACTAGACAGGAACAGGCGGCTCAGACCTTGCGCCAGCCGGGGGTCCACGTGCCGTCGGTCACCGTGTAGTCCCCGAACAGAGCCGGCGCCTCCGCGCGCATGATCTCGCCGATCCTGCCGAACACCAGGCGGATCTCCTCCTCGGCGCCCTGGTCGGTGCGGGCCTCGATGGTGTGCCGCAGGGTGCGGATGTTCGCCGTCCAGACCAGCCCGGTGGCCACGCCTTCCGGTGCGAACCGGCGCATGAACGAGGTCTTGGCCTTCTTCTCGTGCATCTTGGTGCCGTCGTCGTCCAGCCCGAAGTGCCCGGCCATCCACAGCTGGAACTGCTCCAGCTCGGTCAGCAGCGCGGTGGCCCGCTTCATCAGCTCCGCGTCGGCCAGCGCCCACTCGGGGAACCAGAACGGCAGCTCATCCAGCCGGACGAAGCGCAGCGACTCTTGCGACACCGCCGTCCCCGGCCGGTGCCGGACCACTTCGTGGGTGAAGACGCGGGAGACGTTGTGCAGGACGAAGGTGAAGCTGACGTGCTCGAGCACCGAGCCGTGCGCCTGCTTCAGGATGTTCTGCAGGTACTCGGCCTGGTCGTCGCGGACCTTGCGGACGTTCGGGTTCAGGCCCGGCTCCCAGGACCGGTAGCACATCTTCCCGGCGAACTCGGCCAGGTCCTGCGCGTCGTTGCCGAGCTGGTCGCGGTCCAGCCGTTCCAGCCACCGCTCGCCGCCCACCTCGCGCAGGTAGGCGGCCATCGCGTCGTAGTCGACCTTCGGCCGGGCGACCAGGAAAATCTCGGGTTCCACGCTCCTCATGCCACAGCACACTACAGCTCAGCGCCGGTTCACCGGGGCGACCGACACGGATCAGCGGACGGCGCCGGCCCGCGCCCGGCACAGGTCCAGGACATTGGCGATGACCTGGTGCCCGGCCCGGCCGGTGGCGGTCAGGATCGACTCGGGGTGGAACTGCACCGCCCAGTGTCCGGCCGCGGTGTCCTCGATGGCCATCACCACGCCGTCGGGGGTGGCCGCGGTCACCGCGAACCCGCCCCGGACCGAGTCCGGCGGCGCGTACAGGCTGTGGTAGCGGCCGGCGGTGAACTCCGCGGGCAGCCCGGCCAGCAGGTCTCCCCCGGTCACGCGCACCAGCCCGGGCTTGCCGTGAGCCGGCTCGGGCAGCAGCGACAGCGTCCCTCCGGCGTGCTCCACCATGGCCTGCAGGCCGAGGCACACGCCGAACGCCGGCAGTCCCCGCGCGTAGACCTCATCGAGCAGCGCCGCGCAGCCGAAGTCGGCCGGGCGCCCGGGGCCGGGTGACAGGACCACCAGGTCCGGTGCGTAGGAGTCGAGCAGCGCCGGGGAGAACCCGGACCGCAGCGTCGTCACCTCGGCCCCGTGCTGCCGGAAGTAGTCGCCGAGCGTGTGCACGAACGAGTCCTGGTGATCGACGAGCAGGACCCGCAGGCTGCGGCCCCCCGCCGAAGGCCCGGCCGGCGGCTCACCGGCCGGCAGCGTGGCCGCCCGGCCCGCCGGGCTCGCCTCGCCGTACGCCAGCCGGTCCGCCTCGGCCAGAGTCTCCAGCAGGGCCCGGGCCTTGATGTGCGTCTCGGCCTCTTCGGCCTCGGGGATCGAGTCGTACAGCAGCGTCGCGCCCGCGCGGACGGCGGCGATCCCGCCGGTGATGTGCGCGGTCCGCAGCGTGAGCCCGGTGTTCATCGACCCGTCGAAGCCGATCTTGCCCACCGCTCCGCCGTACCAGCGGCGCGGGGCCTGCTCGTGATCCTCGATGAACTGCATGGCCCAGGTCTTCGGCGCGCCGGTCACGGTGACCGCCCACATGTGGGTCAGGAACGCGTCGAGCGCGTCGTACCCGGGCCGCAGCCGGCCCTCGATGTGGTCCACGGTGTGGATGAGACGGCTGTACATCTCGATCTGGCGCCGGCCGATGACCCGGACCGAGCCGGGCACGCAGACCCGCGCCTTGTCGTTGCGGTCCACGTCGGTGCACATGGTCAGCTCGGACTCCTCTTTGGCCGAGCCGAGCAGGGTGGCGATGTTGGCCGCGTCCTCCAGGGTGTCCTCGCCGCGCGCGATCGTGCCCGCGATCGGGCAGGTCTCCACCCGGTCGCCGGTGACCCGCACGTACATCTCGGGCGACGCGCCGACCAGGTACTCCCCCTCGCCCAGGTTGAACAGGAACTCGTACGGGGCCGGGTTGCGCTGCCGCAGCAGGTCGTAGAACGCGGCGGGCGACGCGCACCGCCCGTGGAAGGTGTGGCTCGGCACCACCTCGAACAGGTCACCGCGGGCGAACCGCTCCCGCGCGTCGGCTACCACCCGCGCATAGCTGCCGGGCTGCGGCGGCGGGGGAAGATCATTAGGCCGAACGGACACGGGCGCGTGCTGCGCGCCGGTGCGTGCCGTCGGGCGCTCGAGCCCGGCTGTCGACTCGCCGCCCGCTTCGAACTCGTAGCTGAACCTGACCGGCTCCTCGCGTTTGCGGTCCAGCACCCAGATCTCGTCGGGCAGGTGCAGGACCAGGTCCCGCTGCCCGGCCGGACGTTCGCGCCGCAGCCGGACCGGCTCGAACTGGAAGGCCAGGTCATAGCCGAACGCCCCGTACAGGCCCAGATGCGGATCCTCGCAGCCGAACGCCGCCGCGATCTCGCGCAGCGCGCTGAACACCGTGGGCCGGCGGCTGCGCTCCTCCTCGGTGAACTCCCGGTCGGGCTCGGGGATGACGACGGTATCGTCGCCGGCCGACCCTGTTGGCTCGGTCTGGCCGGCTCGCGCCATGGCCGCGCGGATCACCGGCAGGACCACCCGGCCGCGGTCGTTCAGGGCCCGGGCCGTGATCCGCCGGCCGGTGGCGATGATCTCGGCGCACGGGTCGGCGTAAGCCATGACCCAGCGGCTGTACCGCCCGGGGTATTCCATGCCCGAGCTCATCACGCCGCCGCGGCGCTCATCCACGAGCGCCGCGATCCGGTCGAGCTCAACCGGGTCGAACGGGGCGGCGGTGCGGGTGACCCGCACGCCGCCGCGGGTCATCAGTTCCGTGCGCTGGGCGTCCACGTGGCCCCTCCGGGTTCGGGCCCGGGCGGCGGCCGGGAGAAAAACAAAACGACCGCCGTCTCCGGGCGGTCGCTTCGGTGTCTGAGCGCAAGACAGCGGGCCGCCTACCGGCGGCGCCACCACTGTGCTGTCCGGCAAAGCCGGGCTGCTCGCGTCACGGGTATCAGCGTAGCGGATGGCCGGGTGTCCCGCCAGCGGGGTCCAAGGGGTTCAGCCCGGGCAGGCCGAGTGGAGCTCAGGCATCCGCCAGGCCGTGGCTGCGGACGAGATGAGCTGGGCTTCGGAGCGCAGCTCCCGCTGGGAGGTGGTATCCGCGCTCGCGGTACCGCCGGACAGGAAGGCCTCGACCAGCTGCCGCACGGCGGGATGGCCGAGCAGGCCGCCGTGGAACGCGGCGACGAAGAGCACGTTGCGCGGCCACGGGCATTCGGGCAGGGTCACCGCGTCGGCGAGCGGGATGACGGCCAGCCAGGGCACGGACCGCTGGTGGCTGACCTGCTCGAAGTAGCGGGCGCCGAATTCGCTGACCGAGTCGATCAGCGCGTCCGCGCCCGAGCTGCCGTACGGCGACATCCCGCCGATCAGGTTGTTCAGCGTGGTCAGCGCCACGCCCGGGACGGTGCCGTCGGCCTGGCCCAGCTGGCCCGGTTCGACGATGGGGCTGAGCAGCGTCAGCGACCTGACCGGCACGTGCGGGTGCCGGGCCAGCATGGCGTACAGGCCGAGGGTTCCCTCGCTCTCGGCCACTACGTCCACCGGCACGCCGACCTGCTGGTACAGGTCTTCGACCTGGGCGGCCATCTGGTCGCCGAGCACCTGGATGGGCAGGTTCCCGGCCGACGGGCCGTACGGGATCGGCTGTCCGGCCGCGTTCAGGCCCAGGTAGGAGAACTGGCGCACGAGCAGGTTCGGCTCGGCCGCCTGCAGGCCGTTGGCGGCGTTGCAGCAGCTCGACCCGAACCCCTCGACCACCAGCACCGCGCCCTGGGGCTTGGCCTTCGCGGCGGTACCGGCCTTGCCCTTCCCGCTGGCCTGAGTCGCTCCGCCCGACGCCCGGGCTCCGCTGTCCCCGGCAGACCGGCCCACCGCGGTCAATCCGGCTCCTTCGCCGGTGCTGGTGACCGGGGCGTTGCTCGTCCCGGTGGCGAAGTGCACGGTACCGGTGAACGCCAGCCGGGTCAGCCCCACCACCAGGGCCAGGACCATCACCGCGGCCAGCGGCGCCACCGGTACCCAGGTGGTCCGGTTGAGCAGGGAGCGCCGGATCCGCTGCAGGGTGGCGCGCCAGTGCCAGGGGTGCAGCGGCTTCTCGATCGACCGGCGGACCGCCGCGGCGGTGAGTCCGTACCAGGCTCGCGCGTCGATCACCCCGGCCAGGCCGGCCACGGCCACGATGCCCAGCGTGTCCAGGTGCGCCATGGCCGCCGAGGCCAGGGACAAGACCAGGAAGGTGGCGATCACCCAGGCGGCCGTGCGTACCGGCGGGAGCCGCCGCCACCAGGCCTGGCCGACTCCGCCCTGGCTCAGGGCCACCGCAGTGCCGAGCAGGATGGGCACCGCGGCCAGGTACGGCCAGGAGAACGGGAGCAGGGCCGCCCCGAACATCAGCGTGACCACCGGCGACATCACCAGCCCGACCACGACGGTCAGCACGGCGCAGGACACGACCGAGGTCAGGAAGTGCGGCCGGGGCAGTCCCGGCGCGTCGGGATCAGCCTGGCGGGGCCAGGCCAGCTGGACCAGGACGGCATCGGTCGCCGCCCGGGCCGATACCAGCAGCATCAACACCGCGGTGAAGCCCAGCCAGGACTGGTTGAACGCGAACAGCCAGCGCAGGTCGTGGTAGGCCGCGAGCGGCGGGAGCGCGGTGACCTGGGGCGCGAGCGGCCGGGCATCGGGCGCAAGGAAGGACAGAATCGCCGCTTCGGCCATCGCGCCCCCGGCTGCAAACGCGATGAGACCCCGATGCCGGAAGAAAGCGCCGGCCAAAGCCGCCTCCCGTGTGCCTCTGCCCCCGCTTCGGCTAGTTTCAGCCTAACGCGCGCAAGTGCGTCGCTCCCTGTCAGGTGCAACCGGACACGGCGGGCCAGTATGCCCCGGGCGGCGGATTTCCGGATAAGAGCCCGAGAGCTTCGGTGTAGCGCGCCAGCGCGGACAGCTGTGCTTCCAGGCGGGCCACGGCAGCCCGCGACGTCTGCATCCGGCGCGCCACCTCGGCCCGCGACAGACCCAGCTCGGCCCGGCGGCTGGCCAGCGAGGCGATCAGCGTTGCCCCGCCCTGGTCAGCGCGGGCACCCTGCGACCGGACGGGCGGCCGGACGGGCGGGCGGCCGGGCAGGCGCACCTCCATGCTCCGTGACCGGCGCGCGTCCCGGTGCAGGTAGCCCGTGCGCTGCAGAATGCCGAGCTGGTACAGGACGCTCGACGTGCTGACCAGGCCAACCGCGTCGGCGATCTCCTTCATCGACGGAGGGTAGCCGCGTTCCAGCACCGAATCCCGGATCACCCGGAGTATCTTGCGCTGCCGCCAGGTCAGCACGTGGCCGGGATCGGCCTGTTCGCGGTCGGCCATCATCTCATCACGCTCCCGATCCGGTACCGAGCCTGAGAGTATCCCCCGGTACTGACATTCGGCCGGCGCGGAGCGCGGGTCAGAACTCGAATCCGCCGGAACGGCCGTTCCGGTCGGCCAGCAGGCCGGCCAGCGTCGAGATGGCGATCTCGGGTGGCGTCCGCGAGCCGATGTTGAGCCCGATCGGCCGGTGGACCCGGGCGATCTCCTCCGGCGGGACACCGAGTTCGGTGAGCATCGCCACGTGCGGTCCGACGTGATGCGGGTTGCCCATGAGCCCGATCCACCTCGCCTTGGTGGCCAGTACGTCGCGGAGCACGACCCCGAGTTCGGGCCGGTGATGGTCGGTCATCACCACGTCCGCGGAGTCGTCCAGGTCTTCCGGCGGGACGGTGATCAAGGGGAACCCGAGCGCGGCGGCCCCGGCGGCCCGCGCCTCGTCGGGTTCGAGCAGGAACCCGCGGAACCCGGCGTCCGCACCGTATCTGAGCAGGAATCCGGCGACCGGCGAGGCGAAGACCGCGACCAGGATGCGCTCCCCCGGACCCGACGATCGGGCCGAGACGGTTCTGGAGTCCGCGGCGGGGACGGCGCCGTGCGCTACCGCGCAGGCCGGGTCTTCGTCGTGCTGGTGCGTGTGCTCAGTCATGAAGCTAGTTTCTCCCCCGCAGCTGATGGGTGGGTAGGGTGCAGACGTGATCTCTCGCGACGATATCCGCCGGTGCTACGACACGATCCGCCCCTACGTCCGCCGCACGCCGGTCGTCCAGGTGGATCTCAGCGAGCTCGACGAGTCGGGCGAAGGGTCCGCGGCGCTGCCGGCCGGGACGCTCAAGCTGGAGCAGTTGCAGTGCGCGGGCTCGTTCAAGGCCCGGGGCGCGTTCACCAACCTGCTGCTGCGGGAGGTTCCGCCAGCCGGGGTAGTGGCGGCGTCGGGCGGCAACCACGGCGTGGCCGTGGCCTACGCCGCGCACCGGCGCGGCGTGCCGGCGAAGATCTTCGTGCCCACCGTGTCCGCGCCGGCCAAGATCGAGCGGATCCGCCGGCTGGGCGCCGACCTGGTGGTCACCGGCGAACGCTACGCTGACGCGCTGGCCGCGGCCGAGGACTTCCAGCGCAGCTCGGGCGCCATGAGCGTGCACGCTTACGACCAGCGTGAGACCATCCTCGGCCAGGGCACCCTCGGCCTCGAACTGGCCGAGCAGGCCGCCGACCTGGACACGGTGCTGGTGCCGGTCGGCGGGGGCGGCCTGATCGCCGGCGTCGCCTCCTGGTTCGCGGGCGCCGTCCGGGTGGTCGGGGTGGAGCCCGATGGCGCGCCCACGCTGAGCTACGCCCGGGAGGCGGGCCGGCCCGTCGATGCGCCGGCGGGCAGCGTCGCGGCGGATGCCCTGGCGCCGCGGCAGGTCGGCGAGCTGGTGTTCCCCATCACCCAGGCCTACGTCGATGACGTGCTGCTGGTCGACGACGCCTCGATCCTCGCCGCGCAGCGAGCCTTGTGGCAGGCCTTCCGGGTCGCCGCCGAGCCCGCCGCCTCGGTCGGGATCGCGGCCCTGCTGGCCGGCGTGTACAAGCCCGCGCCGGGCGAGCACGTCGCGGTGGTGATCAGCGGGGCCAACACGGCGCCGTCCCAACTCGGCTAGCACCGCTCGGCTAGTACCGCTCGGCTGGCACCGCTCGGCTGGGATACGGGAGACTGGTCACGTGCGGTTCGTGTTCACGCCTCCCGCCGACCACGCGGCCGGCCTGCTGACCCTGCCGTGGTCCGTGCCGCTGGCCAGCTGGCGGGACGACCGGCTGGTCGAGATCCGGCAGCGGGGCATCTCGCGGCACGTGGTGCGGTTCGTGTACGACGACGGCACCCTGTACGCGCTCAAGGAGCTGAGCGAGCGGCTGGCCCGGCGGGAGTACCGGCTGCTGCGGACGCTGGCCGACCTGAACATCCCGGCCGTGGAAGCGGTCGGGATCGCGGTCGACCGCGATCCTGAGCACCCGGACGCCGACGCGGTCCTGGTCACCAAGTTCCTCACCTACGCCGCGACCTACCGCGCGATCTTCTCCCATCCGCGGGGCATCCAGCCCATCGACGGCCTGCTGGACGCGCTGGCCGAACTGCTCGTCCGGCTGCACCTGTCCGGGTTCTTCTGGGGCGACTGCTCGCTGTCCAACACGCTGTTCCGGCACGACGCGGGCACCCTGGAGGCCTACCTGGTCGACGCCGAGACCAGCGAGCACCATCCGGCCCTGTCCGACGGGCAGCGCGACTACGACATCGAACTGGCCACCGAGCGGGTGGCCGGCGAGCTGCTCGACCTGCAGGCCGGGAACCGCCTGCCGGACGACATCGACCCGTTCGAGATCGCCGATGAGCTGGTCCGGCGCTATGAGTCCTTGTGGGAGGAGCTGACCCGCGAGGAGATCCTGAACCCTGCCGATCAGCGGCGCCGGATCGCGGAGCGGCTGGACCGGCTGAACAAGCTGGGCTTCGACGCCGAAGAGGTCGAGCTCATCCCCACCCCGGACGGAAACAAGCTGCGGGTGCGCACCCGGGTCGCCGAATCCGGGCACTTCGCCCGGCAGCTGTACCTGCGGACCGGGATCGACGCCGGGGAGAACCAGGCCCGCAGGCTGCTCAACGACATCGCCAGCTTCCGCGCCTACCTGGAGCAGAAGGAGGGCCACCCGGTCTCGGAGATCGTGGCGGCCAACCGGTGGCTGGAGGAGATCTACGATCCGGTCATCGCCTCGATCCCGGAGGAGCTGCGCGGGCGGCTGCCCCCGGCCGAGATCTTCCACGAGATCCTCGAGCACCGGTGGTACATGTCCGAGGACGCGGGCCGCGACGTCGGCACCACCGCCGCCACCAAGGACTACCTCAGGTGGGTCCTGCCCAAGGCACCCGAACCGCTGGACGAGACGCTGGGTGACGCGACCGGGCCCATCGACGTGGTGAGCGGACCGCTGGACGGGTCGGCCGAACGCATGTGAGGCTTGCGGGCCGGCTTCGCCGGGCTACCGGAACGTCGGATAGGCGGCGTCCGGCTCGTCCCCCGGAAGGCGGCCTTCACCGTCGGCTGCGCTTGCTTCGGTGTCTTCCTGAACGCCTCGCTTGAGGCCGCGCAGGGCCACGAGCGCCGCGACCGCCATGATCACGCACATGCCGTAGAGCACATCCCGGGTAGCGCCGGCGAAGTCGGCGCGGATGAACTGCGGGATGGCGGCGACGTTTCCGTTGCCTCCCTGCAGCTGGGCGATCTTCGCCGCCTCCGCGGACGCCGCCGGGCCGGGCAAGCCCTTGGCGGCCAGTGAGGAGGTGATCGCGGACCGGAACTCCGAGATCAAGATGGTGCCCAGGATGGCGAAGCCGAGGCTAGCGCCATAGTTGCGGACGGTCTGGGTGATCCCGGTGGCCTCGCCGTAGGAGTACCGAGAGGCCCGGTTGATCGCGTCGGTGTTGGCCTGCCCGAGCATCAGGCCCATGCCCGCCCCGGCCATGACGATGTAGATGACCTGCCCGCCGACGTGCAGGTCCGTCACCCGGCCGGCCCACAGCCCGAACCCGAGGGCCGCCAGGGCACAGCCGAGTACCACCGGCCGCTTGGCCCCGATCCGGTCCAGCATCCGGCCGCCGATCTGCGCGCAGATCACGAAGCCGAGGAAGAAATACAAGATGAGCAGGCTGGACGTGGTGGCCTTCTCCGCCAGTGCGATCTGCCCGTATAGGGCGGCGAAGAAGAACACCGGGATGAACGCCATCATGGCGATGCCGAGGATGATGTTCTCGACCAGGAACGGCCGGTTATTGAAGATACGCACGTTGATCAGCGGCGAGGCGGTCCGCCGCTCGACGGCGAAGAACACGATCAGCAGCACGACGCCCGCGGCGATGCTGGCCTCGATGGCCGGGTTGCCCCAGCCCCACAGGGCCGACTGCTGGAACCCGAACACGGAAAGGCCCACCCCGCCGATGATCAGGGCCAGGCCGCGGTAGTCCATCGGCGCCGGGCGGGATTCGTTGGCCGGCTTGGAGATGGCGATCAGCGCCAGCGCGATCAGGGCGACGGGGATGTTGATCCAGAAGATGGCCCGCCAGGTCCACTCGATCAGGTACCCGCCCGCGATCGGGCCGATCGCGGTCAGGCCGCCGGCGACGCCGAAGAACAAGGCCAAGGCCCGGCCGCGGGAGTGCAGGTCGAAGGTCTCGACCACGATGGCGATCGCGGCCGGGAACATGATCGCCCCGCCCGCGCCCTGCACCGCCCGGAACGCCACCAGCCACGTCTCCGCGGCACTGCCGCTGGGCGTAGCGCCGCACAGCGCCGAGGCGCCCGCGAAGATGATCACCCCGAGTACCACCATCCGGCGGTGCCCGGCGATGTCGCCCAAGCGGCCGCCGAAGGCGAACAGGGCCGCGAGGGTCAGCAGGTAGGCGTTGATCGCCCACTGCATGCCGCTGCTGGACAAGCCCAGGTTGTGCTGGATCGTGGGTGCGGCGATTGAGACGATCGTCTGGTCGATGAAGGTCATCGCCACCGCGAAGATCATCGCGGTCAGGACCAGGCTCCTGGACTGGCCGCCGCCGGCGTTAGTGCTGACGCTCATGTTCTCCCGCCCTCGCCATCAACATGATCTGACTCCAGTCTCGATTCACGCAGGTAGCACGTCATCAGTCAAATAACTATGACCATGGCCTCGTGCGGCTCCGCGGCGGGCGTGACGGCTACGCGGCGGGAGCGGCCCGGATGAACTCAGCGATCACCGCGCCGAGCCGCTCGCCGGCGTCCTCCTGCAGGAAATGGCCGGCGCCGGAGATCACCGGGTGCTCCAGGCCCGCCGCTCCCGGGACCGTGCGTTCCAAGATGGGCGCCATCGAGCCGGTGATCGGGTCCCGGTCGCTGAACGCCACCAGGAACGGCTTGTCCCAGGCGGCCAGCCGCCGCCAGGCGGCCCGGTTGGCTTCGGACGCGGGGTCATCCGGGGTGGTCGGCACCAGGTTCGGCATCGCGCGAACCGCGGCGGCGAACGCCGGGTCGGGGAACGGCGCTTCGTAGGCGGCCAGTACCTCGGGGGCCAGCGCGGTCACGCAACCGGACTGCACCAGCCGGGACACGCTCAGCGCCGGCGCCGTGCGGACCACTTCGCGGAACCGCAGCCAGACGTCGGGCATCGGCTGATCGCCGGTGGGCAGCCCGGTATTGGCCGCCACCACCCGGGCGAACCGGTCCGGGTGCTCGGCGACCAGCCGCAGCCCGATCAGGCCGCCCCAGTCCTGTCCGACCAGGGTCAGCCCGTGCAGCCCGAGCCGGTCGAAGGCCAGCGCGCGGATCCACTCCACGTGCCGCGCGTAGCTGTGGTCGGCCATGTCGGCCGGCTTGTCCGAGCGGCCGAACCCGGCCAGGTCGGCCGCGATGACCCGCAGTCCGGCGTCGGCGAGCACGGGCATGACCGTGCGGTACAGGAACGACCAGCTCGGCTCGCCGTGCAGCAGCAGGACCGGTTCGCCGTCCAGCGGCCCGGCTTCCACGTACGCCAGCCGGAGGCCGCCGACATCGGCGTATTGCGGCGGGTAGGGGAAGCCGGGCAGATCAGCGAACCGATCCTCGGGCGTGCGCAGTACCTGCATGCCGTCATGCTGTCACGAGAACGGTTACTAGGGCAGCGACCACTTCTCGTTGGAGGTGCCCTTGCAGCTGTAGACGATCAGCTGGGTGCCGTTCTTGGTCGAGTAAGCCGGGTCGTTCAGGCACAGCGCGCCATTGTGGGCCTGCAGCTTGAACTCGCCGTTGGCCAGATGGCTCCACTTCTCGTTCGAGCCGCCGTTGCAGGAGTACAGGATCACCTTGCTGCCGCTGCCGCCATTGGCCTTGTCGTTCAGGCACTTGCCGTTGTGCTTGAGCTCATTGCTGCTGAACGACCAGTTCTGGGCCTGGTCGGAGCTGCTGCAGCCCCAGATGATGGCCGCGGCCCCGTTCGCCGAGCTGTTGCCCTTGTCATCCAGGCACTTCCCGCCATAACCCTTGACCGGATGCACCGAAGATGTCGTGGTGGTGGGGGTCGGTGTGGGGGTGGCGACCGCGATGGGCGTGTAGTCCAGTGTGGCGACGTAATCGCTGAGGGGCTGGGGGTCGGCCGAAGGCAGGCTCATGGTCACAACCACGTCGCACGTGCCGGTCTGCGCGGTCAAAGGCAGCTGCGGGATGTTGTAGGTAAGGGGTGTCCCCGTCGTCTCGCCGCTCGCCGGCTCCGTCAGTGTGTCGGTGTTATACGTGCAGCTGAGCGTCGTCACGTTGACCGAGACTTGTTCGCTGGCGGAGGCGTCGGTGACGGTCACCGATATCCCGGACGTCGAGGGGATCGTCTCGCTGATCGTGCACACGTAGGAGTCGCCGGCAGTGGTCTGCGGCTCCCCGGTGCACTGTCCGATCTGAGTTTGCGCGTGGGCGACCTCCAGGGTTGCGCTCATCGCGCCGACCGCGAGCAGGCCGGTCACCGCACCATAGACGACAAGACGAGGTATTCCCCGCATCAGCAACTGCCTCTCTAGGTTGTTTTTCAGCCCGGTGCTCCCCCCCGAAGGGTGCTAGCTGCTAGGGCAGCGACCACTTCTCGTTGGAGGTGCCCTTGCAGCTGTAGACGATCAGCTGGGTGCCGTTCTTGGTCGAGTAAGCCGGGTCGTTCAGGCACAG
>Ga0335074_10011342_pt1 | contig 12459 bp, 11 predicted proteins | sample Lox_Sample_23_FD_206715 | JGI IMG/M metagenome (GOLD analysis project Ga0335074, IMG submission 206715) | Soil microbial communities from Loxahatchee National Wildlife Refuge, Florida, United States - Lox_Sample_2.3 | ecosystem: Environmental > Terrestrial > Soil > Wetlands | place: USA...
GACGGCGATCATCGTCGAAAGACCGATCGCGGAATCCATTGAGTAGCGTCCGCCGACCCAATCCCAAAACTCGAACATGTTGGCAGTATCGATACCGAACTTCGCGACCTCGGTCGCATTGGTCGAAACGGCCACGAAATGCTTTGCAACCGCCTTCTCATCGCCGCCGAGCCCTTCGAGCGCCCATGCGCGCGCGGCTCTCGCATTCGTCATCGTCTCGAGCGTCGTAAACGTCTTCGAGGAGATGACGAAGAGCGTTTCCTCCGCCTTCAGATCGCGGACGGCTTCACGAAAGTCGGTACCATCGACATTCGAAACGAACCGGAAGGTCATGTTGCGATCGCTATAATGACGCAACGCTTCGTACGCCATCACCGGACCGAGGTCGGAGCCTCCGATACCGATATTGACGACGCTCGTAATCCGCTTGCCGGTGTGCCCCTTCCAAGCGCCGCTCCGGATGCGGTTTGAGAACTCGCTCATCTTATCGAGCACATTGTGGACTTCGGGGACGACATTGACGCCGTCGACCATGATCGATTCATTCTTGGGCGCGCGCAACGCGACGTGGAGAACCGCTCGCTTCTCGGAGATATTGATCTTCTCGCCGCTGAACATCGCGTCGATCTTCTCGCGCAAACCTGAGGCAGTTGCGAGGCGGACGAGGAGATCCATCGTCTCGCTCGTTACACGATTCTTGGAATAATCGATGAAGACGCCGGCCCCTTCGACGCTGAACTTTTCCGCGCGTTTGGGATCCTGCGCGAACAAGTCGCGCATATGCTGTCCGCAAATCTTTTCATAGTGCGCCGATAACGCGCTCCAAGCGGACTCTCTAAGCGATGCATCCACGACAGTCGCCACTTCTCTTTACTCCTTCTTATAATTCCATCAAATCGCTGCCGACGATTATCTCCCCTGCGAAACCCTGGGCAGCTCCCGCGCGCCACACCTCGTCGTCGATTCCCTCAGACGGGACAAAGTGATTCAGTACCAGCGTGCGCACCCCGGCTCGGGTCGCAACCGTGCCGACGTCCTCGAGGCGCGTGTGGCTTGCGGTCAAATGTTCACGAAGTCTGGTCGCATTCTTAAGGCGCCCCAATATCTCGGCGGTGCCACCTTCATGCAATACCTCGTGGACGAGGACGTCGGCGCCGCTTGCAAGATCGATCAGCGCTTTGCAAGGCGCGGTATCTCCAGAGAAGACGACTGACCGATCCGCAGTATCGAATCGAAACGCGAACGATGGAACCATCGGTGGGTGCTCGACGAGCGCCGCGTTCACGATCACCCGCGCGTCCCTGTACACGAGACCCGGTTGTGCGATCTCATGAACGCGGACCAGCGCATCGATGTCCGGACGTCCTTCGTCTTCAAGACGCGTTCGGATGTCGACATCCGCGAAGCGGCGAAATGCGCTGAGCATCGTGCGAAGCGGCGGTGGTCCGAGCACATCGACGCCACGATCGAATCCCGCGCTCCAGGCGAGCTGAATGAGCGTCCCGGCATCGACATTGTGATCCGAGTGATGATGCGTGACGAACATCGCACGCAATCCGCGAATGTCGAGGCCCGCAAGCGCGATCTGACGCGCGACTCCGTTCCCGCAATCGACGACGTAGAGCGAATCATCGACGACGACCGCATTTGCGGGTGCGGCACGCGAACGTTTCGGAGACGGCCCGCCCGCCGTACCCAAGAGCACGATACGCGTGGCCACTACGCTGGAGCCAATCGAGCTTCGACTGCGTGCTGTGCAATGCTTGAAAGCGAGGTGATCACCAAAAACCAAAATGTCGCGACGAGCAGCAACTCGATCGTGTGGAGGTTTGCCGATGCAATATTTTCGGCCGCGGTCAGCAAATCACCGCCCGCAATTACGGAGACCAGCGACGTCGCCTTCAAGAGATTCGTAAATTGATTGACCGTTGGTGGGACGATCACCGCGAAGGCCTGCGGCAGCACGACTCTTCGCATCGTCAGACCGCTCGACATACCGAGAGCGCGCGCGGCATCAACCTGGCCGGCCGGGACGGCAAGAATTCCGGCCCGGATGATCTCGGACATGTACGCGCCTTCGTTCAGACCGAGCGCGAGAATCGAGGCGACGAACGGCGTTACAACCGTATTCGTTCCCGCCGAAACGAGCGCGATGTCGGTGAATGGAATGAAGATTCCAACGCGTTTGAAGAGCAGAGCGAGATTTCCCCAAAACAAAATCTGAACCAGCAGGGGGGTGCCTCTGAACGCCCATGTATAGGCACCGCTCGCCCACCGGAAGACCGGATTTTGCGAGAGGCGCATGAGCGCAAGGCCGAGGCCGAGTCCAAGGCCGATAGCACCGGAGACGACGGCCAGCTCGATCGTGGTACGCAGACCGGCCAAAATTGCGGGCGCAAACTGATACTGCGCGATCGTTGCGTGATCGATATTCGGATTTTGGGCGATCGAAACCCCGATGGCGATTACGACGGTCAGGACGACCGCGCTCGCAATCCAGGTCCACAGATAGCGCATACCAAAGCCTCTTACATGCGTCTTTTCGCAGCGCTCCTGCTCGCACTCTCCCTAACCGCACCTGCACGTGCCGCGGACACGATCAACGCCGGCACGATCACGAACAGTCCGCCGCTCGTGAGCTACGCCTCCGACGGAACGACGCTGCAAGGCGTCATCGTCGACCTCGCAGCTGCGATGAGCAAACATCTCGCTCATCCGATCGCATTTACGCCGATGACGTTCGACGGCTTGATCCCTGCGCTCCAAGCCGGACGCATCGATGCCGCCTTCACGCTGATGAACGACACGCTCGAGCGCGAGAAAGTCCTCGATTTCGTCGACTTCTTCCGCTTGAGCACGATGTTGTTGGTCCAAAAGGGAAATCCGCAGAAGATCACCGGCATCGAGAGCCTGTGCGGAAAGACGGTCTCGACGGTGCGCGGCTCGACGCAGATCCTGCTCGTCGACCAGCAAAACGCGCGCTGCTCGGCGGATCACAAGCCGCCCGTTGAAAACCTCGAATACACGCAGCCTGCCGACGCGCGGCTGCAGCTGCAGAACGGCCGCGTCGCTGCCTTCCTCGGAAACTCCCCGGTCATGATCTATCTCGCGAAGACCGCGGGCGGCGGCACGATCTTCGACGTCGTTATGGGGAAAGAATATCAGCCGGTTCCGCTGGGCATCGGCGTTCTAAAATCGAATGTCGCCCTGCGCGACGATCTGCAAAAGGCGCTGCGCGCAGTCATCGCGGACGGCACCTACAAGAAGATTCTCGAAAACTACGGCGTTGCAAACGGTGCGGTGAGCGAGCCGACGATCAACGGCGCCAAGAGCTAAGCGCGAAGCGCGCCTCGCAGGCGCGGATTGAGCAGATCGTTGAGCCCGTCACCGAGCAAGCTGAACCCGAGAACGCTCGCCAAGATCGCCGCACCCGGAAACACGCTGATCCACCAGCTCTCTCCTAAAAAGGGCTGCGCATTGTTCAGCATCTGCCCCCAACTGATGAGCGCGGGGTCGCCGAGGCCGAAGAAGCTGATACCGGCTTCGAGCAATATCGCATGCGCGATTCCCTGCGTCGCCGTCACGATGACCGGCGCAAGCGCGTTCGGAAGCATCACGCGGTAGCCGATGTACCAATTGCCGGCACCGAGTGCGCGCGCTGCTTCCACGTACTCCGCCGAACGCAACGCGATGAATTGGGCGCGAACGACCCGAGCCGTCAGAGGCCACGCCACGATCCCGAGCACGATGATGACCTTATCGATCCCCCGCCCGACGATCGCGACCAGTACCAACGCCAAGAAGAACTGCGGAATTATCTGAAAGAACTCGGCAACGCGCATCAAGACGAGGTCGACGACGCCGCCGCGATAGCCGGCGATACCGCCGATCGAGAGGCCAATGAGCGTCTGCAACAGCGACGCGCCGATGCCGACGATCAGTGAGACGCGACCACCGTACACCACTTCGCTCCAAACGTCACGCCCGAGATTGTCCGTGCCGAACAGTCCGTTCGCCAGCGGCGGCGCGAATGCAATAGCGCTGGTTGCAAGCGGGTCACGATGCGCGATGAGCGGCGCCGCAATCGCGGCAAACGCCACGAGACCGACGAGAAGCGCGCCGATCTTCACGCGCGCGAGCGCGGATCGACGCGCGCTTGAAGCATGTCGGCCGCCAGGTTCGCTAAAATTGCAACGAGGCTGGTGACGATGAAGATTCCGATCAGCACCGGATAGTCACGTTTGAAAAGGGAGTCGTAGAGCAAGCGGCCCATCCCGGGCCAGCTGAAAACCGTCTCGACGAGTGCCGAGGTCGACAAAAGCAATCCGACGCTGTAGCCGCCCGCGGCGATCACCGGGATCAGCGCATTGCGCAATGCGTGCTTGAAAACGACGAGGTATGCGCTCAAGCCTTTGGCGCGCGCCGTACGGACGAAATCGAACTGCAGCGTCTCGATCATGCTCGAACGCACCAGCCGCGTCATCAGCGCCAAATGACCGGTCGAGAGCGCAAGCACCGGCAGCACCAAATGCCGCGCAACGTCTGCCAGCTCACCGAATGCGGTCGGCTCCGTGTGCAGGGAATGCATGCCGAGCGACGGCAACCACGCGAGCTTCACGGCGAATCCCAAAATCAGCAGCTGGCTAAGCCAAAATCCCGGAATCGAGAAACCAACGAGTGCTAGGACGGTCACTACGTGGTCCGTCGCACGCAGATGACGCACCGCGGCGAGCGTTCCGAGGACGATGCCGCCGAACGTCCCGAGAGCGAAGGCGGAAGCCGCCAGGACGAACGTTGGTCCTATCCGCTCTCCGATAACGCTGACGACCGGCGCGTTGTACGCGAACGAAAACCCCAAATCTCCATGCAGCAGGTGTCCTGCGTAATCGAGGAACTGCACCCACACGGATTGATCGAGCCCGAGATCGTGACGCAACTGCGCGACGTAATCGGGCGGAGCCGGGTAGTCGCCGACGAGGGCCGTAACCGGGTCTCCCGGGAGCAGATGCGTGATCGCGAAGACTATGGCGATCACGCCGAAAAGTTGCGGTACGACCAGCGCTATCCGCGCCAGGCTTGATCCCATTCGTCGTAAGGCTGACCGCTCTGCCACAAGCCGTGAAGGTTGCTTTGCGCGGCATCGACTTCTGTTCGGTCGATCAGCGGAAGCAGCGGCAGCTCGTGTGAAAGCAAAACCTGTACCTGATCGTAATATTTCTTCCGGTCGGCGGTGCGCACCGTTAGCGCTCCCTCGCGGAATAGTTCGTCAACCTTGGCGTTTGAATAGCCGGTCGGATTCGAGAACGGAATCCCGGGCGGCGTCGTGATGTACTCGCGCGCGATGCCGATCGCGGGGTCCCCGCCGGTCGTATATGCCTCGATGGCTCCCTCGAAGTCGCGCTTCGTGAATTCGACGTCGTTGAGGACGTTGCGCTCAAATGGCTGGAGCGTCACGGCGACGCCGACGGCCTGTAAGTCGTCACGAATGATCTGTGCGGTCGCGGGAAAGCCGGCTTGCGCGACGTTGTAGACCAGGCGGAACGTAAAGCGCGTGCCGTTCTTGCGCGTCAAGCCCAACTTGTCCAGCGCCGCATTCGCTGCCTTGGGATCGTACGGATACATCTTCGTCAGATCGACCTGCGGGTCGTATGCCCAAAGCTTCTGGTGGAACGCGCTTTTGGCGACATATCCGATCCCAAAGTAGGCTTGCTCGAGGATTTGCCGGCGATTGATCGCACGCATCAACGCAGCACGCACGCGGGCGTCGTTGAGCGGCGGCTTCGTGTCGTTCAAGAAAAACAGATAGTTTCCGGGAACATCGGTGTCGTACTTCAGTTGAATCTTGTGATCGGCGCGCAGTGCGCCGACTTGTTCCTTGGGCAGAAAGAAGCTCTGCACGTAGTCGATCTCGCCCGTATCGAGGCCTTGCACACGCGAGGCTGCATCGGGCACGACTTTTGCGATCACCGTGTCAAAATACGGAAGACCTTTGCGGAAGTAGTCCGGATTGCGAACCATAACGACCCGATCGCCGCGGGTGTAGCTCGAAAACTTGAAGGGCCCCGTTCCGATGGGATCGTCGCTGTTGTGCGGGTTGCGCAAGACGTCGGTTCCCTCGTAGATGTGCCGCGGCAGAATCGCACCGTCCTGACACGTCATCTGCTCGAGAAATGGTCCGTAGGGCTTCTTCATCTTCACGATGACGGTGTACGCATCGGGCGTCTCGACGCTTGCGACGTTCGCAAACGCAACTTTGGCGCGCGGATGAAATTTCGCGAGCACGTTCTCAAACGTGTACTTCACGTCGGCCGACGTAAACGGCTGGCCGTCGTGCCAACGGACGTCGCGACGCAGCTTGAACGTATACTGCATCCCGTCGGGCGGGATGAACCAATCGGTCGCGAGCTCGGGATGCGGCTTCCCTGCACGATCGCGATACGTCAGCCCGTTGAACATCTTGCAATCGGTGGATAAGGCCTCGACGCCGGTCGTGATCGCAGGATTGAGAGTCTCGGGATCCGAGCCGATCGCGAAGACGAACGTCCCGCCGTGAACTGGTGCTTCTCCCTGCGCCGCACGAAGCGGCGCGAGGAGCGCAAGCGCTAACGCGCAGACGAGGGCGATGCGCATTCGATTCGGTCCTTTACCCAGGGATCTTCAGTGTCGAGACGCGAGCGCACGGCTTCCGCGTCGAGATGCGCGGCGATCGGCTGCTCCGAGGCACACGCCTCGAACGCAATCCGTCCCGCCATCTGCGCAGCCATCAGCAGCCGCTGCACGTCGATCCGTGCACGCGTGTCTTGGGGAGTTAAAAGGAAGCGCGTCTCCGCACCGGGATCCTCGTAGCCGGCGATCAACCGGAACGACGGAATACCGCCCAGGAAGAAGTTGTAATGATCGGAGTTGCCCATGACCGGGCGAATCAGATCGACGGGTATCGGCGCATCCTGCGTGTGCCGTTGGACGAACCGGCCGACGTCTTCCATTTCGCTGATGAGCGCCGAGAGCCGATCTGCCCCGACGATCGTGTCGAGGTTGACGACCAGCGCAATTTTTTCGCGTTCGGATTGTGGGAGCTCCGTGACGTAGCGGCTCGACCCGTACAAGCCCCACTCCTCGAATGTAAAGAGCATCAGCCGCAGACCTCGCCGCAACGAACCGGCGACCGGCGCGAAGCGGCGTCCGATCTCGAGTACGGATGCAGCCCCGCTGGCATTGTCGAGTGCGCTTTCCGCGAGATGGTGTCCATCGAGATGCGCGCACACGACAACCCACTCGTCGGTCTGCCCGGGGATCTCGTAGACGATGTGCCGGCCTTGGACGGGAACGCGCCGCCCGTCGACGAGCATGCGTACGTTCGTAATGCCGTCGGACGCGGACGCGGCGATCTTCGCGCCGGCTTCGTACGAAAGTCCGACTGCCGGGATATCATCGGGCTCGCCGCGACCGGATGAGCCGCTGACGACACCGACCTCGGGCAGATAATTTGCGATACAGAATGCGGCGGCGCCGCCGCGTTTCGCCCAGTCGTATTTCCTGCGCCGGTGCACGTGGCGCACCGTAAAGGGGAATTCGTGCCGCACGAGCACGGCGCGTCCGCGCAGCCGGTCGCGCTCGCGGACGAAGTCGTCCGATGTGCCGCGCCCAAGATCGACGATCTCGAGATCCAGTCCCTCCGGCGGCGTCGACGGCGAGAGCACGAGACTGGTGCTCTCGAGATCGGTTCCGTCACGGAGCGCGACGCTGCACGCGAGGCGCTCCCAGGCTGTGTACGGATATTCGATGCTGCAGGATCGGCCGGCCCCGATCTCGCTCAGCCGTCCTTCGACGAATCGACGCGCACGGAGCTCGCTCTCGGTTCCACCGAATCGGCCGCCAAAATCGCACAGCGCATTGAGATCGGAGCGAAGCTCTTCGATAGAAAACGCTCGCTCGAAGCGATGATCCACGTGAGAGCCTACGGATGCTTCCCTGAAAGTCCTGCGCAAGATTGCCCCATAGGGAAGGTTTCGCAGCATGTGCTATCTCCCAAGCATGAGGGGAGCCGCGATCAATACGGACGCGTTTTACGATCAGCTCGAAGAGCTCGGGAAACGCCTGTACATCGAGTCACAAATCGACATCCCGCCCGATGTGCGAACAGCCATCAATGCAGCCATGGAACGCGAGAGCAGTCAGGTCGCTCGAGGCATCGTGAACACGATGCTGCGTGCCATGGACATCTCCGACAAGAAACAAACGCTCGTCTGCCAGGACACGGGCTTCCCGATCTTCTTCGTGACGATCGGCCGCGGGTTCTTAATCGACGGCGCACGCTTGATCGACGCATTGACCCGCGGAATCGAACGCGCCACGGTCGATCATCCGCTCCGAAGCAGCATCGTCTCACCGATCACGCGCGAGAACCGGCAAACGAGTACCGGCGAAGGCATTCCCGTCGTACACATCGAGTTTTCGAATCAGATCGACTACATCGATCTCTTGATGATCCCCAAGGGATCGGGTTCCGAGAACATGTCGTTTTTGAAGATGCTCTCGCCCTCGGACGGCATCTCCGGCGTCAAGAAGTTCGTGATGGAAATGACGGTCGGCGCGGCCGGGAAACCATGTCCGCCGACAATCGTCGGTATCGGAATCGGCGGAACGTCCGACCTGTGCACGCTGCTCGCAAAGAAAGCCTCGATTCGTCCGCTCGGCGAACGCAATCCCGACCCGCAAATCGCGGCACTCGAGCTCGAGCTCCTCGAGGCAATCAACGCCACCGGAATCGGTCCGATGGGCCTCGGCGGCGACACGACCGCCCTCGACGTTCATATCGAAGCTGCCTGGACGCACATCACCTGCAATCCAGTCGCGATCAATTTCCAGTGCTGGCGCGGCGAACGGCGTCGCGCGAAAATTTATGCCGACGGCGACTACGAATTTGGCTACTGAGCATCGCCTTACGCCGCCGATGTCCGAAGAGGACGTGCGCGCGATGCACATCGGCGATCTCGTGTACTTCACGGGAACCATCTGGGGCATCCGCGACGCAACCTATATCGCGATGTACGATCGAAAGCGCCCCTCCCCGGTCGACCTAGCCGGGGGCGTGCTGTTGCATGTCGCACCGAACGTGCGCAAGCTGCCGAACGGCAGGTACGAACCAATGACCGTCGGCACGACGACCAGCATGCGCATGGACCGCTTCACGGAAGCTTCGCTCCGAGAATCCGGCGTGCGCGCCGTGATCGGCAAAGGCGGCCTTTCCGACACGTCGAGCGCCGCCCTCAAATCGCTGGGCGGCGTCTACCTTGCGATCGTCGGCGGCGCTGCATCGGTCGAAACCGAACAAGTCGAAGCGATCGAAAACGTCTATTTCGAAGATTTGATGCCCGAGTGCTTGTGGGAATTTCGCGTCCGCGATTTCGGTCCGCTTACGGTCGCGATGGATGCGTACGGCGAAAGCATTTACCGTAACGTGGCCGATACCGCGCAGGAGCGTCTCGCTTCGATCTACGCCAAACTCGGCATCACGTGAATCCCGAATACGACGAGCTTACCTGTGATTTTCTGATCATCGGGAGCGGCGGCGCGGGCTTGATGGCGGCGCTGCATGCGTACGACCTGAATCCGGAGCTCAAAATCGTCGTCGTAGCCAAGGGTCTGGTCGGGAAGAGCGGCTGCACGCGTCTCGTTCAAGGCGGCTTCAATGCCGCGCTCGATCCAAAAGATTCGGTCGAGAAACATTTCTTCGATACGATCAAAGGCGGCGGATTTCTCAACAACCAGGATCTCGCGTGGGCGCTCGTTTCGGACGCGCCCGAAATAATCCGAAAGCTCGAAACGAAGGTCGGCGTCTTCTTCGATCGGCGACCGGATGGGACGATCCATCAGAAGGCTTTTGCCGGACAGTCCTTCGACCGCACCGTTCACCGAGGAGATCTGACCGGGATCGAAATCGTCAGCCGCCTGCACGACCAGCTCTTCGCGCGCAAGATCGCGCTGATCGACGAAACGCGTGCGCTCGATTTGATCCCGGCGAAGGACGGCGACGGCATCGCCGGCGCGCTGTTGCTTCACCAGCGAACGGGAGCCTTCACGCTGGCGCGCGCCCGGACGACGCTGCTGGCGACCGGTGGCGGCCCGCGCATGTACAAATTCTCGGCCCCGTCGATCGAAAAGGTCGGCGACGGTTACGCGATGGCGTATCGCGCCGGATGCGATCTCGTCGACATGGAGATGATGCAATTCCATCCGACCGGGATCCTGGCGGGCGCATCGCGGCTTTCCGGCATGGTTCTCGAGGAAGGTTTGCGCGGCGCCGGCGCTTATCTCCTCAACGCAAACGGCGAGCGTTTCATGCAGCGCTACGATCCGGAGCGAATGGAACGCGCGACGCGCGACGTCGTCTCTCGTTCGGCGTATCTCGAGATCATGGAAGGCCGCGGAACACCCTCCGGGGGGGTCTATATCGACGCTTCGCACCTCGGCGCAGATTTTGTCGCGAAAACATTTCCTGGAATGGTGCGCCGCTGCGCCGAAGTCGGCTACGACCTCACGCGCGGACCGGTCGAAGTCACGCCGACCGCTCACTTTCACATGGGCGGCGTCGCAATCGACGATCGCTGCAGAACGTCGATGCCCGGTTTGCTCGTCGCGGGCGAAGATGCCGGCGGCGTCCACGGCGCGAACCGCCTCGGCGGCAATGGCGTTGCGGAATCCTGTGTTTTCGGTGCGCGCGCCGGCATCACGGCCGCGCAAATCTGCGCGGAGCGCGAGATGCGTGACGTCGATGCATCCGCAGTCGACAGGGCGCTCGACGCAGCGATGGCACCGCTCACACGCGCTGAAGGTGAGAACCCGTTTGCGATTCGCGATCGAGTGCAAACGGTGATGTGGGAAGACGTTGGTCTCGTGCGCAGCGGGCACCAGCTTACCCGCGCCCGCACAACGCTCGAGACGCTTGCCGATCGCGTCGAACACTGTGCGGCGCCGAACGAGCGGCGCTGGAATCTCACGTGGCAGCAGGTTCTCGACGTCCGAAATCTCGTCACCGTCGCTTCGCTCACTGCACGCGCGGCCGAACACCGCACCGAGACGCGTGGTTCCCATGCGCGCAGCGATTTCACGAAGCGCGACGACGGACGTTGGCTCGTCAACATCCACCTGCAAAACGATCGCATCTTCGAGGCCCCCGTCAGGATGACGCGCATCAAACCGGACGCCGCCGTCCCGGCATGAGCGTTCACAAAACGTTCCGGATCCGCCGCTTCGATCCGAGCAACGATGCGCGCCCCTATTGGGCGACCTATTCGATCGAAGCCAAGCCGAAGTTCAGTGTCCTCGATGGCCTCTTCGCAATTCTCGAAAACCAAGACGGGACGCTGGGATTTCGCTACTCGTGCCGAGCGGGGATGTGCGGCTCGTGCGCAATGCGCATCGACGGGCGCGAAGGACTCGCCTGCCGGATCCGTCTCGAGAATCTCGGAGCGACGATTAGCGTCGAGCCGCTGCGCTCGCTCCCGATCGTCAAGGATCTCACGACCGACATGACGCCGTTCTTCGAAAAGTACCGGAAGATCGATCCCTTTTTCGTCGGCGATGCGCCCTCGTTTGCGCAGGACATATCCGAACCGCTCCGCGTCGATCCCGCCCAGCCGTTACGGCAAAGCGCGAATCGCGCGATCGATTGCATCTCGTGCGGCGCATGTTACTCGGCGTGTCCGACTGTCGCCAGCAATCCTGCGTATCTCGGCCCGGCTGCGCTCAACCGCGCGTTCGCCTTGGCCGCGGACGAGCGCGACCGCGAATCCGATCGCTTAACGCTCGTCAGCGGTCCGGAGGGTGCGTACGGCTGCCGCTCGGTCGGGAATTGCGTTTCGGTTTGTCCGGCCGGCGTTGCGCCGCTCGCGGCGATCGCGCTCTTGCGTCGCGGAAAGACCGCCGGTGCGACCTAACGCGACGGGAGTCGCGTGGTGGTATCTGCGCGTCTCGGGCTTACTCGTCGTCGCACTCGTGCTCGGGCACCTCTTCGTCATGCACTACGCGAACGCGCCGTCCTCGACGACGAGCTCGTTCGTCCTCATTCGGTGGTCCAATGCTTTCTGGCGTGACTTCGACTGGGCGCTCTTACTGCTGGCCTTGACGCACGGTCTCGTCGGCATGCGCAACGTCATCGCCGACGCAGTTCCGAGCCGCATCGGGCGCCGCGCCAGCGAAGGTATTCTCGCTATCCTCGCCGCGGCGTTCCTGGCCGTTGGGACGTTATCGATAGTGAGCGTCTCGCACGGTTTGCAAACACGAGGCATTCTTTCCGGCGCAGCGTGGATCGTCCCGGCGCTCGACGCATTGCTCGGTGCCCTCGCCATTGCCACGTACCTGGCGATTGCAGCCATCATCGCCGCATTCGTAGCTCGCGCCCTCCTGCGGCTTCCGATCGGCTGGTGGCAATTCCATGGCCAATGGGCTTGGGCACTC
>Ga0335074_10011343_pt1 | contig 12458 bp, 9 predicted proteins | sample Lox_Sample_23_FD_206715 | JGI IMG/M metagenome (GOLD analysis project Ga0335074, IMG submission 206715) | Soil microbial communities from Loxahatchee National Wildlife Refuge, Florida, United States - Lox_Sample_2.3 | ecosystem: Environmental > Terrestrial > Soil > Wetlands | place: USA: Florida...
AAGTGGAGAAGATGGCGAACCGGATCGAAGTGGATCCGGGCGCGTACGATCCGATTCTGGGGCATTCCTACGCCGAGATCGCGGGGATGTCGCGCAGCATGCATCGCAGCCAGGGGATGGGCGCGGCGGAGCGCAAGGGAGCGGCCAAGGATTATCTGATCACGCAGATGGGGCCGGTGGCGACGAAGGACATTTTCGACGGCATCGATATTACGTGGAATCGCGTGACGGGCGGCGCGGCGGTAGGGCAGATGACGGCGGAGGCGGCGCGAGATTTCAATCCCGAAGATCCGATCAAGACGGTGCCGCTGCTGCTGAAGGCGGAGAAGCTGATCGGAACTTTGCACGATCCGGCGATTGCGAGGAAACTGCGCGAAGCGTCGGAAGCGATCGTGCTGTGTTCCGGGCTATGGCTGGATGCGGTGTCGGACAAATTCGCGGTCACGCCGGGCGGAGGGCTCAAGTTCGATGCGACGGCGCTGAATCGCGAGCACATGGCGGTGGAGGTGAAATCCATCGACATAAAAGGCATTTCGCCCGCGGCGAGCAAGGACAAGTTCGGGGGCGTGCTGCCGTTCAACGATCCGAAAGTTTATGCGTTCACGACGACGGTGGGCGAGCATGCGGCGTTATCACAGCCGTACTGGCTGGTGGAACCGAAGCAGGGCGATACGTACACGGTGCCGAATCAGCTCGACATCGGACTGCCGGAAAATCCGCCGCTGTACGAAGCGCATTTTCATTTGCTGATCGAGTCGAACGAGGTGGAAGTGGTGCGGCCGGTGGACTACCGGTATATCGAGCGGGCGCAGGGGGAGCTGACGCGGCCGGTGGTGGTGGAGCCGCCAGTGGCATTGCAATGGTCGCAATCGGCGATTCTGTTTCCGAACGGCGCGGCGAAATCGGTGGTGCTGCAGGTGCAGTCGAATATTGCAAAAGCGGCGGGCAAGGTGGAGATTCAGGCGCCCGCGGGATGGCGGATCTCGTCGCAATCGGACAATTTCGAGCTGGCGTCGGCGGGGCAGCAAAGCACGGTGCCGTTCGAGCTGACGCCGCCATCGGGAAATGCGCAAGGGGCGCTCGGGGCGAAGGCGCGGGTGGGGGATGAGACGATCGCGACATCGATGGAGACGATCAATTACCCGCACATTCCACCGCAGGTGTTGTTTCCGCCGGCAGCGGCGAAACTGGTGCGCGCGGACGTGAAGCTACTGGCGAAGAACATCGGGTACGTGATGGGCGCGGGCGACGAGATGCCGCAGGCCCTGGAGCAACTGGGGGCGGAAGTGGCGCTGCTCAGCCCGGCCGACCTGGCTTCCGGAGACTTGAGCCGCTACGATGCGATCGTGACCGGGGTGCGGGCGTACAACGTGCGCGCCGATCTGCGCGCCAACGAGGGCCGGCTGATGGATTACGTGAAGAACGGCGGGACGCTGGTGGTGCAATACAACGTGGCGGAGGGCGGCAATCCGTTCGGCGGGGACACCAGCATCCTGGCGAATATCGGGCCTTATCCGATCACGACGGGGCGCGAGCGCGTGACGGTGGAAGAGGCGCCGGTGGTGTTTTTGCATCCGGACAATGCGATCATGCACAAGCCGAACGAGATTACCGAGCGCGATTTCGAGGGCTGGATTCAAGAGCGGGGGCTGTATTTCGCGTCCAAATGGGACGAGCATTACACACCGCTGTTCGAGACGCACGATCCGATGCAAAAGCCGCAGGACGGCGTCACGCTGTACACGCGGTACGGCAAGGGCGCGTACATCTTCACGGCGTTTTCATGGTTTCGCGAGCTGCCCGCGGGAGTGCCGGGCGCGTTTCGCATCTTCGCAAATTTTCTGAGCGCCGGAAAGAACTGAGTGAGCGGCGCGCCGCACAAAACGCCGCACCCGATCGATGAGCCGCCGCCGATTCTGGGCACCTGGCGGCGATTTTACCTGGTGGTGCTGGTCTATCTCGCGTTTCTGATCCTGCTGTTTTACTTTTTCACCCGAGCCTTTGACTCATGAGGCCGCTGGACTGGGCGGTGATGTTCACGTGGCTCGCGTTCATCGTGAGCTACGGGCTGTACCGCGGGCGCGGCAGCAGCACCATGAACAAATACCTGCTGGCGGGCAAGACCATGCCGTGGTACGCGATGGGGCTATCGATCATGGCGACGCAGGCCAGCGCGATCACGTTCATTTCGACGACCGGGCAGAGCTACACGGACGGGATGCGGTTCGTGCAGTTTTATTTCGGGCTGCCGATCGCGATGGTGATTCTGTGCGCGACGGCGGTGCCGATTTTTCATCGCGCGAATGTGTACACGGCGTACGAATATCTGGAGCAGCGCTTCGATTCGAAGACGCGGTCGCTGGTGAGCGTGATTTTTCTGATCCAGCGGGGGCTGGCGGCGGGGCTTTCGCTGTATGCGCCGGCGGTGGTGCTGTCGGTGGTTCTGGGATGGTCCGACCGGACGACCACGATCCTGATGGGCGTGCTGATCATGGCCTACATTTCGTTCGGCGGGATCAAGGCGGTGACGTGGGCGGACGTGCAGCAGATGTTTTTGATCCTGTGCGGGCTGGTGCTGGCGATGGTGCTGGCGGTGCATCTGCTGCCGGGGAACGTTTCGTTTCGCGATGCGGTGAGCCTGGCGGGCGCGGCGGGGCGGCTGAACGCGGTGACGCTGCACTTCGACTGGAACGACCGGTACAACATCTGGAGCGGACTGATCGGGGGAATGTTTCTGGCGCTGGCGTATTTCGGCTGCGATCAATCGCAGGTGCAGCGCTACCTGACCGGGAAATCGGTGACGCACAGCCGGTTGAGCTTGCTGCTGAACGCAATGGCGAAAATTCCGATGCAGTTTTTCATTCTGTTCATCGGCGCGATGGTTTTCGTGTTTTTCATTTTTGAGCAGCCGCCGGTTTTGTTTCAGCCGGTGGAGTTGAGGAACGTACAGCAGAGCGCGCAGTTTCCGGAAGTCGAGCGGCGGTATCAGCATGCGTTCGAGGATCGGCGGACGGCTGCGGATCAATACCTGGCGGCGGAGCATGCGGGGGATAGCGCGGCGCGGCAGGCGAGCATGCAGCGGTATCGAAGCGCGCAGCAGGAGCTGAACGATGCGCACACCGCGGGCGAGCGACTGGTAGGGAAAGAATTCGACGACACCAACTACATATTTCTATCGTTCGTGACGCGCTATCTGCCGGTAGGCGTGGTGGGGCTGCTGGTGGCGGTGATCTTTTCGGCGGCCATGTCGTCGACGTCGGGCGAGATTAATTCGCTGGCGGCGGTGACGGTGATCGATATTTACCGGCGGCACGTGAAGCCGGATGCGTCGGACCGCCATTATTTGGTGGCGTCGCGGATGGCGACGGTTTTTTGGGGCTGTTTCGCGATGGGGTTTGCGCAGTACGGGAAGAATTTCGGCGCGTTGATCCAGGCGGTGAACGTGATCGGGTCGTTGTTTTACGGCGGGCTGCTGGGCGTATTCGTGCTGGCGTTTTTCTTTCGCGGCGTAGGGGCGAACGGCGCATTTTTCGGCGTGATTGCGGGGGAGGCGGCGATCTTTGCGGCGAACCTGTTCACGAACATTTCGTTTCTTTGGTACAACGTGATCGGCTGCCTGGTGGTGGTGTTAGTGGGCGTGGCGGTGTCGCGGATGTTTGACCGGACGCCCGGGGGCCACGTGCTCGACCTGGGCAATGCCGCCGATGGAAGCTGAGCTGAGCAGCGCCGCGAGAGGTGTGAATGCGGCACACACGAGTGTGAATGCGCCACGCGTGCGATTGCAGGGCAGGCTAGCGCGGCGACACTTCGTCGGGCGGCTGGTAATCGTGCAGCAGATCCTGATAGCCGTTCATGGCCAGGCGGCAGGCGAGTGAGGAGCCGGCGAAGCGGGCGCGATGCCAGGTTTGTTTGGGCGTGTAGACGATATCGCCCTGGTCGGCGATGAAGATGGGCAAAGATCCGATTTTGTATTCCATTTTGCCGAGCAGAATGAACCAGAATTCTGGCGATTCCTCGTGAAAATGGCCCTTGAATGCGTCGGTGACGGGCGCCTGTTTGGCGGGATCGCCGAGGATGATGTTGGCGACGGCGCGATCGTCGGCGATGAAGCGGTGCTGCTTGTCGGCGCCGGCGACCACGGCGTTGAAATCGATATAGGGCTTGTTGCCGTGGTCATACTTGCCCTGGCCCTCGATGCGGACCTTGACGAAATTGACGCCGTCGATGGGGACGGGAGTTTCGTCGGCGGGGTACATGGTTTGAGCGCCGGCGATGTTGACTTCGAGGCGCAGGGAGGGCTGGTCGCCGACGGTTTCGAGAGAATAAACAGTGCGGTAGGGCACCTGGACGAGGAAACCCTTGGAGGCGATGAACGGCTCCTGGCCTTGGATGGTGAAGCGGATCTGGCCGGCCTGGACGATCCACCATTCGCGGGTGTCGGGGTGGAAGCGGCGGGGCGTTTTGGTTCCGGGGGCCATGGATATGTAGTCGGCGTGGAGGAGCGAATCGCTGACGACGGTCTGAGTCCAGTTGGGCTGGCCTTTGTGCTGGGCGAGCAGGTCGGCCAGTTTCCAGAGGGGACGATTGGGCGCGACCCAGGGGTTGGGCTGGGTGGGCACGGGGGCCCAGGCCAGGCGGCTGTCCTGTTGGGAGAGCAGCGGGAGGGCCAATAAAAGGGCGGAGAGCAGGAGTTTGGGCCGCATCACACGTCCACGTTATCATCCGGCGGATACGGTGTAAATGGAGGGAGGGGCGCGCAATCTTTCGGCCAAAAATACCAGCCGGATGGTATGGTTTGGAAGAATTGGGCGTCTTAGGTTAAAGACTGGAGCCCCATGCAAACGACGCGGGCGACCGATCTTACGGCCGCCGACCTGGAGAGACTGAAGGACTTCGACAGTTGCACGGTTGCCAACGCGATTGAGCGGCTGAGCGTGCGGCTGAGGAACGAAGGCTTCCTGTCCGGCGCGGCGCGCTGCCGGTTTCCCAATTTTCCGCCCATGGTGGGCTACGCGGCGACAGCGCGAATCCGGACGTCGGCGCCGCCCATGAGTTTTCGCTGCTACTACGACCGGATGGATTGGTGGAACTACGTGGCGTCGCTTCCGGAGCCGCGCGTGATGGTGCTGCAGGACGCCGATCATGAGCCCGCGTTTGGGGCATTCGTTGGCGAGATTCACGCCGCGATCGGGATCGCCTTGAAGTGCGTGGGCTGCGTGACGAACGGCGCGGTGCGGGATCTGCCGGCCATCGAGGCCATGCAGTTTCAGGTATTCGCGCGCCGGACATCGGTATCGCATGCCTACGCGCATATCATCGAGTTCGGCGAGCCGGTGGAAATCGGCGGGCTCAAGATTTATTCGGGCGATTTGCTGCACGGGGACCGGCATGGAGTGGTCAGTGTACCGTTGCCGGTTGTATCGGCTATCCCGCAAGAGGCTTCCCGGATTCTCGAGGAGGAGCGGGAACTGGTGCAATTCTGCCGTTCGCCGCGATTTTCGCTGGACGAATTGGGCGAGCGGATCGGGAAAATGAACCCGGGCTGCGATACACGCTCGCGGGAAACCGATTAGATGTTATGAGCCCCAAGATTGGATTGCTTTTGCTCGCGTGCCCGGCGGTGGCGGCGCTCGCAATATTGTCGAGTTGCGGCAATTCGAAGGTTCAAGCCAAAAATGCGGCAGGAGCGAACCTGGACACGACGGGGGTCCCGGTGGGCGTGGTCGAGGTGGGACGGCGGGATCTGGAACGCAGCATTACCATGTCGTCGGAGCTGGTGCCGTTCCAGGAGATCGACGTGTACGCGAAGGAATCGGGTTTCGTGAAGACCCTCCAAGTAGATTACGGGACGCATGTGGAAGCCAATCAACTGATGGCGACGCTGGAGATCCCGGAATTGGAATTACAGGTCAAGGAAGACGACGCGGCCATCAAGAACGCTGAGGCACAGATCCCGCACGCTCAGGAAGAGCTGAATCGCGTGGAGGCGCAGCAAAAGGTGCTGCAGCTCCAGTACGACCGGCTGAACGGCGTGTCGCAGGCCAAGCCGGGCCTGGTGGCGCAGCAGGAAGTGGACGATGCGCAGGGCAAGTCGCTGGCGGCAGCGGCGCAGGTGGAAGCCGCGAAATCGACGCTGCAATCGGCCGAGAGTATTCTGGCGGCGGCGCAGGCCAAGCGGGAGCACGACCAGGCGCTGTTCGATTATTCAAAGATTACCGCGCCGTTCGCGGGCGTGGTAACGCAGCGCTACGCGAACCTGGGCACGCTAATGCAGGCGGGCACGGGATCGAGCACGCAAGCGCTGCCGCTGGTGAAACTCTCGGAAGACGACAAATTCCGGCTGGTGATTCCGGTGCCTGAATCGTACGTGCGGTACATACACATCGGCGATCCAGTGACCGTGGATGTTCCGTCGCTCAATCGCAAGTTTCCCGGCAAGGTGACGCGTTTTTCGGTGGACGTGAAGGAAGACACGCGGACCATGCACACCGAGGTGGATGTTCTGAATCCGCAGCGGGTGCTGCTGCCAGGATTGTATGCGGACGCGACCGTGGTGCTGGAGAAAAAGGACAACGTGATCGCGGTGCCTTTGCAGGCGGTGGATCAAAATAACGGCCGGACCACGGTGGATGTGGTTAGTTCCGCCGGAAAACTCGAGGTCAGGCAAATTGAGCCCGGCATCCAGACGCCCGATTACCTGGAAGTTGTGTCCGGATTGCAGGAAGGCGACCGCGTAGTGGTGGGAGACCGCGGAGGACTCAAAGAGGGAGAAGCGGTGGAACCCAAGATCGTGGAACTGATTCGCTACCAAAATTCCGAACAACAACGCTAGCCTGCAGGAGCCGGCCCGATGCCACGTTTTTCGATTCGCAATCCGTACTTCATCATTGTTTGCTGCCTGGCGCTGGCGGTGATCGGCATCAACGCCTATACGCGGATGCCGGTGGATCTGTTCCCGGCCATCAATCTGCCGGAGGTGGTGGTGGCGACGTTTTACAACGGCATGCCGCCGCAGGACATCGAGGTGGCGATCACCAATCCGCTGGAGCGCTTCTTCACGCAGGCGAGCGGCATGAATCATATGGAGTCGCGCTCGCTGCTGGGCGTCAGCATCATCAAGGCTTATTTTCAGCCCGGAACCAATGCCGATTCGGACGTGACGCAGCTATCGAACCTGGCGCTGGCGGATCTGAAGCGTCTGCCGCCGGGAACGCTGCCGCCGATCGTGATGAAGTTCGATGCCTCCAGCCTGCCGGTGTGCCTGGTGACGGTGAAGGGCGAGGGATTGAACGAAACGCAGCTTCACGATCTGGCGCAATTTCAGATACGCAATCAGATCGCGGTGGTGAACGGGGCGGAGATTCCGGCGGTGTTCGGCGGCAAATATCGCCAGGCGATGGTCTATGTGGATCCCTACAAGCTGCTTTCGCGCCAGATGAGCGTGATGGACGTGGTGGATGGGGTAAACGACAGCAATCTGATTTTGCCGGCGGGCGACGTGAAGATCGGGCCGCGCGATTATTACGTGTATTCGAACAGCCTGGTGAAAAACGTGGCGGACCTGGACAGCGTGCCGCTGAAGACGGTGGGCACGAGCTGGGTTTCGGTGGGAGACGTAGGCAAGGCCGAGGATTCGAGCCAGCTGCAGTACAACATCGTGCGCATCGACGGTCAGAAATCCGCCTACATTCCGATCATGAAATCGGGCGGCGACAGCAACACCATCCAGGTGGTGGACGATGTCCGGGCGCTGGTGAAAAAGCTGTTCGATCTGCCGGCGCAGTTAGTGACTGCGATTGTTTTCGACCAGTCGGTTTTCGTGCGGCAGGCGTTGAGTACGGTGGTGCACGAGGGGCTGATCGGCCTGCTGCTAACAAGCCTGATGATCCTGCTGTTTCTGGGAAGCCTGCGGGCGACGGTGGCGGTGCTGCTTTCGATTCCGATCTCGATCATGGCGACGTTCGTGGTGCTCTACATGCTGGGGAGCACGATCAACACGATGATTCTGGGCGGGCTGGCGCTGGCGCTGTCGCGCGTGATCGACAATTCGGTGATCTCGCTCGAGAACATATACCGGCATCTGGAGATGGGATCGTCGCCGGCCGTGGCGGCGGAGCAGGGCGGCGCGGAAGTGAACCTGGCGGTGCTGGCGGCGACGCTGGTGGACGTAGTGGACTTCTTTCCGGTGACGCTGCTGTACGGCGTCAGCAAGTTTTTGTTCTCGGCGCTGGCGGCCGCGTTTTGCCTGGCGCTGCTGGCTTCGTTCGTGGTGGCGATGACGGTGATTCCGCTGTTCTGCTCCCGTTTTCTGAAGGCCATGCCCGCGGGGCACGGGGAGCATCATGAGGAAGACGACGAGCACGCGCCCACGGACCGACCTCTCCTGGACAAATCCTGGGGCGGCCGCTTCAACGCCTGGTTCAATCGCAATTTCCATAAACTGCTCAATGTTTACGAGCGCGCGGTGCGGTTTACTTTGAAGGCGCCGGCGGTGACACTGGTTGCTCTGCTGGGCGTATTCGCGGCCAGCCTGCTGATCTATCCGTTCCTCGGCCTGGCGTTCTTTCCGCGCACCGATGCCGGCCAGTTCACGGTGAACGTCAAGGTGCCGACGGGCACGCGCATCGAGGTGACCAACGATTATGTGGCGAAGATCGAGGATCTGATCCGCCACATTGTGACGCCGAAGGACTTGAGAATGGTGCTCTCGAACATCGGCGTGGTGAACGATATCTCATCGCTCTACACGCCTAATTCCGGCATGTACACGGGGTTCATCCAGGTGCAGTTGAACCCAGGTCACGAGATCGGCAGCTACGAATACATGGACCGGGTGCGAGAACAGATCGCCGAAAAATTCCCCGATGTGCGGACGTTTTTCCAAAGCGGCTCCTTGCAGGACGCGATCCTGAATCAGGGCCAGCCCGCGCCGATCGACGTTCAAGTGAACACGCGCGATATCGGCCTCACTTACAACACGGCGCTGAATCTGGCGGAGCGCATCCGCAAACTGCGCGGAGTGGGGGAGATTTATATTCCCCAGGACATGAACTATCCGTCGATACGGATGGACATCGACCGGGTGCACGCGGCCGAGCTGGGGCTATCGCAGAAAGACGTGGTGGACAACGTAATCACGGCGCTGAACTCCAACATCATGATCGCGCCGAATTACTGGGTGGATTATAAGACCGGCAACGACTACTTCTTGAGCGTGCAATACGCCGAACACGGCAAACCGGCCATCCACAACCTGGTGGATTTCAAGGAGATTCCGCTGCGCGCGCCGAATATGAAGGAGCCTACGACGCTCGATTCGGTGGTGAAGCTGGTGAGCCTTCAATCTCCGACCGAGTTGGATCACTACCAAATCCAGCGCGTCGTGGATGTTTACGTGACTCCGGTGGGGGAGGATCTGGGCCGGCTTCAGACCGGGATTCTGAAGACCGTCGCGGACGCGAAGCTGCCATCCAACGTTCGGGTGACGTTGCGCGGGATGGTGAACAGCATGAACGAATCGTTCAAGAGCTTCGCGCTGGGATTCACGATCTCGGGAATCCTGCTGTTTCTGATCCTGGTGGCGCAATTCCGGTCCTGGCTGGATCCGATTTTGATCATGCTGGCGATTCCGATGGGCTTTGTGGGCGTACTGATTATTCTGCCGCTGACGCACACCACGCTGAACGTGATGTCGCTGATGGGGGTGCTGATGCTGATCGGCATCGCGGATTCGAACAGCATTCTGATCGTGGATTTCGCGCACAAGCTGGAAGAGCAGGGCTTGTCGGTGAAGGACGCAATCGTCACCGCTTGCCGCGTGCGGCTGCGGCCCATTTTGATGACATCGCTGGCGACCATTATCGGGATGATTCCGATGGCGTTGAAGCTGGGCGAGGGCGGCGAACAATACACGCCGATGGCGCGGGCCATTATCGGAGGTCTCACTACTTCGGTGCTGCTGACCATCTTCATCGTGCCGGCGGCCTATCTGCTGGTTTATGGGAGGAAGAGAAGGAATGTTCCGCAAGCTTAGCCCGACGCTCGTGCTCCTGGCCGCGCCCATGGCAACGTTGGCGCAGGCGCCGCCCATGCTGACGCTCGAACAGGCCGAGGCGCTGGCCATCAAGAATCATCCGCAGATTCAGGCGGCGCAGAACGAGATCAATTTCGCCAATCAACAGGTGGTGATCAACCGCGCGCCCTACTTTCCCGGGGTCACGGGGGTGGTCACGGGATCGCAAGCGGAATATCGCGCCAGAATCGGCGCCGGAGATCTCACGGACTCGCGCGTGTTCAACCGGGAAGGCCAAGGCGTGATGGTGGAGCAACTGATCACGGACTCCGGCCGCACTCCGAATTTAGTGGCGAGCGCGCGCTTCGAGGCGCAAGCAGTAAGGCAAACCGCGACCGCCACGCGCTACACGGTGCTATTGGACGTGAACCGCGCGTATTTCAATGTGCTGCGCGCGCAGGAAACGGTGAAGGTGGCCGAACAAACCGTCAATGCGAGGCGGACCGTGGATACTCAGATCACGGAGCTGGCCAAGAACAAGCTGCGCTCAAATCTGGACGTGGCTTTGGCGGACGTCAATGTTTCCGAGGCCAAGCTGCTGTTATTGCGGGCGCAGGACAGCGTGACCGGGGCGCTGGCGGAATTGGGCCGGTCGCTCGGTTCGGACCAACCCGCCGGCTATCAGCTGACAGGCGAACCGCTGCCGCCTGGTCCGCCGCCTACGGCCGATGCGCTGGTGATGCAGGCCATCGACAATCGGCCGGAGCTCGCGTCTTTAAGGGCGTCGCGCGAGTCGGCTTACAGATTCTACAACGCCGAAAAAGATCTGAAGCGGCCAACGGTGAGCGCGATGGCGGTGGCCGGGTATACTCCCTATATTCAGAATCCGACTTCGACGCCGATTCCTCCGGAGTACGAAGCGGTGGGGGTAAACGCGAGCATCCCGATCTTTAACGGGCATCTGTTTACGGCGCGCGCCGAGGCGGCGTACCAGCGCGCCCTGGAAACAGACCAGCGGCTGCGCAACGAACAGGAGAGCATCAGCCGGGACGTGCGGGTGGCCTGGGCCAGCGCCAACGACGCTTATCAGAGGATCGACGTGACGGCGCAGTTTTTGCGCGAGGCGGCGCTGGGGTTGCAGCTGGCGCAGGGGCGCTATGACCTGGGACTGGCGTCGATCGTGGAGCTGACGCAGTCGCAATTGAACGTCACGAACGCGGAGATTGAAAATTTGAACGCCAAGTACGATTATCAGATTCAGTACGCCGCGCTCCAGTTCACCATTGGCCTCCTCCGATAACGCACGAGTTTTCCGCGAAGTCCAGCGCCTGCCTTTGAAGCGCACGGGCGTGGTGCTGGCGGTTCCGCCCCTGGGGATGACGGCGCTGCTGGTGTGGCAGGTGGCGCTAGGGCATCCCTGGGGGAAGGCGCCGATGTCGAACGGGAACGTAATCGGGTGGACCATTTTCCTCTGGCTGATTTATTTGCGCCTGATCACGGTTCGATTGGTGACTGAGGTTCGGGGCGGTCAGCTCACGATCGCGATGCGCGGGCTATGGCGATCGCGGCGGATTCCGCTCAGCGGCATTCAATCCGTGGAAGCGATCGCGTTCGATCCGGTGCGCGATTACGGCGGGTACGGAATCCGGCGGATGCGCGGCGGGACGGCTTATGTAGCGGACGGATCAGGGGGCGTGCGCCTGACGCTGGGGAGCCGCGAGACGCTGGTGGTGGGGTCGCAACGGGCGGAGGAGCTTGCGCGGGTGATTCGCGGCGCCTAGCGCGACCGGTGTTGTTTACCGCGAGCGGCGGGCTCGGGTTCGGGCGGCTTTGCGAGCGGCCTGGCTTCGGCTGGCTGCGCTCCGGCTGCGAGCGCTGGAACGGGCCTGACGGGACAACGCTGAATGAGATGCCGCGGCGCGGCCTTCGCGCTTGAGGGCTCCGGTGACGGCTCGGGATCGCTTGCGGGACGGCGCGTGCTTACGGCCGCTGGAACCTTTGGCCGTGTCGCGCGCGGCTTGCCGGCGGGTCCGCGCCGAGGTCTTGCCTTTTTTGGGCGGCGGAAGCTTCACTCCCGCGCGCCGCGCCTTGGAGAGCCCGATGGCGATGGCCTGTTTCGACGAGCGAGCGCCGTGCTTGCCTTCGCGGACGTGGTCCATCTCTTCCTTGACGAATTCTCCGGCTTGGGTGGACGGAGATTTTCCTTCACGTTTGTCCTGTTCCGCACGCTGCAACGTTTCTTTTTCCGGCATTCGAATCTCCTTCTAGACTTTACGCTTCACAACAACTCGCGAACCTTGTTTCCAAAAATGGTCTGGACGAGCTTGCGGCGGTCCGGCGTTCCGCGGGCGAGCGACTCGGCGAAATGCCTGGCCTGCTTGGCGGTGACCTTGGCGGGCATGGGCGGCTCGTTGGGATCGACGACGGCTTCGATGATGACAGGGCC
>Ga0335074_10011344_pt1 | contig 12457 bp, 11 predicted proteins | sample Lox_Sample_23_FD_206715 | JGI IMG/M metagenome (GOLD analysis project Ga0335074, IMG submission 206715) | Soil microbial communities from Loxahatchee National Wildlife Refuge, Florida, United States - Lox_Sample_2.3 | ecosystem: Environmental > Terrestrial > Soil > Wetlands | place: USA...
ACGCAGGCGAGCCACCGTAGCCTCATCCGTGTGCGCGGCGACCGTACCCGCAGCCATTGCGATGCTCCTTCAGAATCTAAGGAAACTTAGGATCCTCCTCACCCCGAGACAAGCCCCTCACAGCACCGGACACCTCCCCTGCCAGCGGTGGAGCCCGTCGCGCCAAGGGACGTGAGGAACACCGGCTATCGTCACAGATAACCGGCTCGCGCGCCGAGGCACACGGTGATGGCGGCCGCCCGCCTCGACGGCTCGCAAAGGCGCCGCCCGAGCTTCTCCTCATCGCCGTGCAGAAAGTGACCCGGGAGTGTCTGACGCGGGAGTGTCTAGAGACTGGAGGGGTCGTTGTCGTTGCCATAGCCCGTCGCCGGCCCGGGTCGCAGCGCTGCCCGAGCTGGCAAGATCGCCGACGGATTGCATAGCTCTCGCCTCGCTTCCCCCTACTTTCTGGACACTGCCGCTCCTGACCCGCCCGAGTGCTTCCGGCTGGAGCGAGAGCTTGCCGGCCCGGATTTCCACCGGGGAGAACAGTGCGCCTTGGCAAGGCACACCCCAGAACGCACGAAACGCCCGGATTTCACAGATCTCTCCGCCGTTCACCTGGTCTGTTGGACCCAGATCGCGGTCCAAAATCGAAACCGCCGCTGGGCTGCGTTGGATCGAGGTTGAACGCGCGCCGATGACGCTGCGGCAGGCAAAGGCGATGCATCGCGCCGGCCACCTGCTCAGAGCGCTGCGTCGGGAGGGCGACGCGACCTATGTCGTGGTGAAACTGCGGCGATCGGCGTTGGCCGCACGGCGCTGGCTGATCCTGCCCGGACTAGAGAGGGCGTGAGTCCCGGAAGCGTCACTCGACTGGCAGCCAACGTGTTGGCAAAGCTTTGAGGTGCCGGCCCCCTGCCGGCACAATGGATTTTTTCCCACTCTCGCCCCGCCACCTCCGGGCGGGGCGTTTTCTCACTCCAGAGTGACCTAAACGTCCGGCGAGTAAGCATCATACCCACGCCGCCGCTCATCACCACGCGGCGGCGCACCATCATCATCAGGCGGCCCATCACCACGATCTCGGTGAGCACGACGAGGCCCAAGAGCACGCAACCGCGGCTCACGAGCATAGCGAGCTCGCTCATAAACATGCAACTACCGCCCATGAACATTCGCAAAAATAAGAGCTTGGGCGTGGGACCTGCGGCAAGGCTAACTCAGCGGATTCTTCCCGGAGCTGGCACGCCCTAGCCGGCGCGCGGCGGGTAGGGCTGGGAACGTGGTAGACGCCGGCGGCCAGCACGGCGGGTCGGCATGACCAGCCGCAGCCGCTCTCACGGCGTCCCGGGTTCAGCCAGCAGCTACCTGGTCGGGAGGCACTGCCCCAGCTTGTCCGGAACTCATGCCCCGGACTCGCGATGACGCCGTCCGCCTATTGCCCGGCCTGGTCGAACAGCACCCGAGGAGGAAGGACGCAGGCATAGCGCCAGCGGAACCTCGGGATGTGAGAGATCAGATCATGGCCGCGAAGAGCACACAGAAACCCGCTCAGCAGCCCGACCGCACCCCGCAGAATCGCCAGGCGATCACGTTGGAACTCGTCATTGCGCTCGCCCCTAGCCACACTCGATCATATGAAGCGGTGCTCCGTTACCGGATAGGTGTGGATGAACGGAGTTTGTTTCAAATTCGTCATACCGCGCGCACGCGCATCCTCGTAAGAAAACCATAGTTAGACGATTGCCGCGACCGAGACATCCAGCACCAGCACCGGCACCTCGCTGCGCGGGCCGCGCTGACGCAGCGGGATGTTCTCGACCAGGCCGATGAGGCCGGCGGCCTTCGAGGTAGCGGCGCGATATTCGGCAAGAGCCGGTGCAGCCGCTTCGGCCTGCCCGGCGAATACCGTGATCTGCTTTGCAGCCCCGGTAACTTCGGCAGGTGGTGGAAGGATTACGCGATCCGTGCACACCACGCGCAGGACCGACCCGATGAACAGCGGGGAATCGCGGTCGCAGGCCGCCATTTCGGGCGATCTGGTCGTCGCCTCCTGGCTGGCATCAGTGTCGTACGCCAGCTCGGCGAAGCCATCCAGTGGAAGTTCCCCTCTGGGCGCGGCGATGTGGTTCTGGCTGTACCGCCGCAAGCGCGGGAATCTGCAGACCAGCGGACCGTGCGGATCAAGCCAATGTCGCCGGAACTCGTCGAGCGATACGCCATGTCGGCGGCGCATCAGGCTGAACACGACGATCCTGGCTGCCTCCAAATGGCACCGCCCCAGCAGTGCTGGGCAGGAATCTGCTGTTCTGGCCTCAGGCGCTGAGCCGCGGTGGGCCGCGCGAGCCAGGAGATCATGCAGGACGATCTGTCGCGCCGTCTGCCCACGCGCGGCACTGGCGACGAGTTCGATCAGCTGCTCGATGGGTTCAATGCTTTGCTCGACCGCATCTCCGTGTTGATGGAGAGAGCGTGCGCCAAGTCTCCAACAACATCGCTCGCGACTTGCGCACGCCGCTCGCGCGGCTGCTGCACAGATTCGAGAACGTTCGCCGCCGCCTGCGCACGCCCGTCGAGTATGAGGCGGCGATCGACCGCTCGATCTGCGATGCCACCTCGATCCTCGACACCTTCGCCGCGCTGCTTCGCATCGTGCAGATCGAGGCTGCCACAGGGTTGTGGCAGCCAACTGCGGCTCCTCGGATCAGCCATATGACGCGCCTCTTCCGCCCGTTGCTGGGCACGACCCCGGCAGAATACCGCAACTCGGTCATCGGCTAGAGCAGTTCAACTCGACCATTCCCCGCCCGTCACGGCCGCTTGGTCCCGGCCCATCCACGCCTTTGCCGGCCGTAGGTAAGGCATCGGGTCGAGTTGAACCGGACCGCCGAGGCCCCCTGCCCAGCAATCCTAGACAACGCGACGGGCCAACTCCGTTCAAGACCCTGCCCAGGCCTCTCTGTTGAAAGAGCCCAGCTGCGCACGAGAGAGAATGACCATGACTTTCGAAACTTTCGATACCTGGTTCCGCGCCGTACAGCAGTTTAGGCCGATTCCTGTCCCACCCGACGATGGGTGGTATGATGCGTATCTCGATTGCCTCGACCCTGAGGAAGCAGCGCGCAGTATACAGCCGCGGCAAGTGCAGGGATGCCTGTACCCGCTATGGATCGCGATAAAGACCTTTTTTGATTAGGGTCCATCTCGGCCTCTCGAGCTCTCCAGCGAGGAATTGCGCGCGTAGGACCAGCGTATACCCGCAGGGGCTCACTCTAATAGGGGGTCAGTTTTGGATGCCGATTGACACCTGTCGCGACAACCGCTCGGTCGTCTGTGACCGGGTGCCCGGCCGCTCGAGGCATTGGCGCTGGCCCGCGGCGAAGGGCGCCACGGGCGGCTGAAAAAGACGCTCGGCCGAGTGCCGATCACTGGCACTAGCTGGACCGGCTGGTCCACAACGCACACCGCCTCGTGCTGAAGGGGGAATCACTGCGAAAGCGGGCCGCGAAGACGCTCACGCTTGACGCCGAAGCCGCCGCCTGACCCCATAGCCATGCCGATTTCGACCCTGGCCGGGATCGCCTGGAAGCCCTGTCCGCCTTCGATCGGATTCACTATCCGGCTTCAATCGGAATCGCCGTCCGCCATCGTCGAAATCCACACAAACTTCGACGCCCTGGGTGAAGAGCAAGATCATGACAGCAGCACGACCACCGATAGTATTGATCATCACGAGTATCATGCTCGTGCTAATCGGCCTTTACTTGGGCATCGGCGGCCTATGGCTCGCGGCCATCGGCGGCTCGTTCTATTATGTCATTGTCGGCATTGCTTTCCTTGTCACGGCCCGGCTGGTCTGGCACCGGCGCGTGGCGGCGTTCTGGCTCTATGCCGTCATTCTGCTTGGCACTCTCATCTGGGCAATTTGGGAAGTCGGCTTCGATTTCTGGGCGCTTGCGCCGCGCGGCAACATCATCGTGCCCATCGGCGTGTGGCTGCTGCTGCCCTTCGTCGCCAACCGGTTCCTTGGCCCCGCCCGCGCCGCCCAAACCGCACTTGGCGTCGCGGTCATTCTCGCGATCATCACCCTCGGCGTCTCGCTCACGCGTGATCCGCACTCCATCCGCGGCATCACGCAGAATGCGAACCAGCCCGCCGGCAATGTCGCCGCCGCGGATTGGACAGCCTATGGCGGCACCAATTGGGGTGACCGCTTCTCCAGCCTGAACCAGATTACGCCCGCCAATGTCGGCAAGCTCCAGCTCGCCTGGCAATTCCGGACGGGGGATATGAAGGGTCCGAACGATCCGACCGAAACGACGGACGAGGACACGCCGCTCAAGATCGGCAACACCCTCTATGCCTGCTCACCACATCAGATTCTGTTTGCAATTGATGCGGCAACCGGCAAGCTGCGCTGGAAGTTCGATCCGCAAATCAAGGACAACCCGACCTTCCAGCATCTCACTTGCCGCGGGGTTTCCTATCACGAGACCGTCGCCGGCGCGACAACGGTTGACGGCCAGCCTGCGCCGACCGACTGCCCGCGCCGGATCTTCTTGCCGACCGATACTGGCATCCTCTATGCCATCAATGCCGATGACGGATCGCTGTGCCAGAGTTTTGGCGACCATGGCGAGGTCGATTTGAAATACGGCAGCCCGTACCAGACGGCGGGCTTCTACGAAGGCACGTCTCCGCCTGCGGTAGGTTCTCAGGTCATCGTCGTGGGCGGCTCGGTCATCGATAACTGGTCGGACAAGGTGCCGTCGGGTGCCATCCGCGCCTATGATGTCTATTCCGGCAAGCTGGTCTGGGTCTTCGATGCCGGCAATCATGATCCGAACGAGATGCCCTCGGCCACACATCAGCTGACCGCGGGCTCGCCTAATTCCTGGGCGCCTTCGGTCATCGATGAAAAGCTCGGGATGGTCTACGTGCCGCTGGGCGAGGGCGCGGACGATATCTGGGGTGGCCACCGCACGCCGGACGAGGAGCGCTATGATTCTGCGCTCGTCGCACTGGATCTCAAGACCGGCAAACTCGTCTGGTCCTTCCAGAACGTGCATCACGATCTCTGGGATATGGACGTTCCTGCCCAGCCGAGCCTCGCGGATGTAGAGACGGCAAATGGCGTGGTGCCGGCCATCTACATGCCTGCCAAAACCGGCAATATCTTCGTGCTGGATCGCCGCAATGGCCATCTGATTGTCCCGGCGCCTGAGACGCCGGTACCGCAGGACGGCGCACCCGGCGATCATCCGGCGCCGACGCAGCCTTTCTCGGATCTTTCCTTCCGGCCGCGCCAGAAACTGACGGGCGCCGATATGTGGGGTGCCACCACCTTCGACCAGCTCGCCTGCCGTATCAAATTCCATTCTCTGAAATATGAGGGGCCTTTCACGCCGCCCTCCGTCCAGGGGACGCTGGTCTTCCCGGGCAATCTCGGCATGTTCGAATGGGGTGGTATTGCGGTTGATCAGGCGAATCAGGTCGCCATCGCGAACCCAATGGGCGTTCCCTTCATCTCGCGCCTCATCCCGCGCGGGCCGAAGAATCCTGCCGAGCCTGCCGCCAACCTGCCGGCCGGCACCGAGACCGGCGTGCAGCCCATGTTCGGCACCCCGTTCGGCGTGCAGCTCGGACCCTTCCTCTCAACCATCCACATTCCCTGCCTCGCGCCGCCATGGGGCAATATCGCGGCCATCGACCTCCGCACCAATCAGGTGATCTGGGAGCATCGCGTCGGCACTATTCGGGACGAGACGCCGCTGCCGCTGCCCTTCAACCTCGGCACGCCGATGCTGGGTGGTCCACTCGCGACGGCCGGCGGCGTCGCCTTCCTGACCTCAACGATGGATTATTACATCCGCGCTTTCGACATGAAGGACGGCAGGCTGCTCTGGCAGGACCGTCTGCCCGCGGGTGGCCAGTCCACCCCCATGACCTATTCGGTGAATGGCAAGCAGTACATCGTGACGGTGGACGGTGGCCACGGCTCCTTCGGGACCAAGCTTGGGGACTATATCCGCGCCTACGCTTTGCCGGACGGGTCCTGATCCTGCTACGTGAGGGGGGAGCGGAAGAAAACTGGGGGTTACGCGGCGGCACAGGGCTTATCGATTCCGGTTCCCGAGGCGCCGCGAGGCTTAGGGTATCATTGAGTACCGCGGCGCGGAACTGCAGGAGGTAATGGGCGCCGACGGGCGACCATCGCATCTGCTGGCGCTTGTTCATGCGGCGATTCACCAGGTTATTCACGGGAGTGTCTGGAAAGTGGGGGGCTGAGTACGGGTGCGATATGACCGACCTGGCCGTTACGGGTTGGAGATCACGGATGGGATGGGTAGTGCGCTTGATCGAGATCGGGATCGATAACCCGGCACGGAGTGTCGACGTTCTGGAGTTCGGGCCCCGCAGCTCACTCTCGAGCGGATCCGCAAGGTCATGGATGTCTTCAAGGGCGAACGCGCCACTCGTACGAAGGGACTATCTCCATAGCCAGAGCGCGCGGCTCGTCAAATATGTCGAACGGTACCGTGCAGGCTTGCGCGTTGGAACTTCGGCGACTGAAGGCACGGCCAACTTTCTGGTGAATCGGCGGATGAGCAAATCCCATCAGATGCGGTGGTCCCGGCAAGGTGCTGACCTGCTGTTGCAGGTGAGGTGTGCGGTCTACAATGGCGCACTCTGCGTGGGATTCGGTCACCTCTTTGAGAAAGCCGCCAGTTCAGACCTGCCCCTGGCAAAAGCGGCGTGACCCCCACTTTCCAGGCACTCCCCTTTTGGGTCGGGGTTCCACTCGGTGCCGATTCACAACCGGACAGTTTTTGTGATTCGGCGTGGAAAAAGGGCACCGTTTTGTCAGCGGTCACGAAAATCGATAGTATAACCTGGGCCTTCAGACAAACGCACTAAGGCCCGTGATCGCGCGCCCCACCACGAGCGTGTTGATCTCGCGTGTCCCCTCGTAGGAGTAGATCGCCTCCGCGTCCGCGACGAAGCGCCCGACGTTGTGATCCAGGAGTATGCCGTTTCCGCCCATGAGCTCGCGGGCCCAGCCGACGGTCTCTCGCATGCGCGTGGTGCAGAAGGCCTTGGCAAGCGAGGCGTGCTCCTCGTCCATCTGGCCTTCGTCCTGCATCTGCGACAGGCGCGCAACCATACACTTCGAAGCCGTGACGTTCCCCAGCATGCGCACCAGCAGGTCCTGCACGAGTTGGAAGCCGCCGATCGGGCGGCCGAACTGCTCTCGCTCCCGAGCGTAACGGAGCGCGAGCTCGTACGCGCCCTGCGCGCAGCCTACCGCCTCCCAGGCGACCCCGGCACGGGTCATCCGCAGGACCCGGGCCGTGTCCTTGAACGAGCGTGCATCAGCCAGGCGGTTCGCCTCGCCGACGCGGCAGTCCTCGAGCCTGATCCGCGCGTTCTGCACGGCGCGGAGCGCGATTTTGCGTTCCATCTTCTCGGTGGTGAATCCCGGCGTCCCCTTCTCGACGAGGAAGCCCTTCACCTGACCGTCCGCGGCGTCACGCGCCCAGACCACCGTCACGTCGGCGAAGGTAGCGTTGCCGATCCACGCCTTCTCGCCGTTGAGGATCCAGCAATCGCCGTCGTAGCGCGCAGTCGTTGTCAAGCCGCGCGCGGCGCCCGACCCGACCTCCGGCTCCGTCAGCCCGAAGGCGCCGATCTTCTCACACCGCTGCATCGCCGGTAGCCAGCGCCGCTTCTGCTCCTCGGAACCGCACAGGTAGATCGATCCCATGGCGAGGCCGCTGTGTACCCCGTGGAAGGTGGCGATCGAGCAGTCGATGCGGGCGAGCTCCAGCATGACGAAGCCGTCCAGGAGCGCGCTCCCACCAGCGCAGCCGTAGCCTTGGTAGCCCACGCCCGCGACACCCAAGGCGCTGTAGCCGGGGAGCAGCTCGAATGGGAATTCCGCACGCGTCCAGTATCTCGTGATGACCGGCGACACCTCTTGTTCCATGAACGTCCGTACGCGCCGGAGCAGGGCCTGGTCCTCGGTGCCGAGCAGGTCAGCAATCCTATAGAAGTCGCCGTGCACGCTGGCTCCTTTTTGTCCCTCATCCGGTCGGGCATCGCTCGCGCCGGTGTTTTGCTGAGTTGGCATCATCCGTCCCGCCTTTCCTCTTTACGTTGGAGATTCGTCCTCGGTGTCGGCCTAAGCGTTCGGCGCCTCCGCCTCCGTCAGGAAGTGTCGTACCACAGGGGCCAACACGTCCGCGGACGTCAGCAGGCCCAGGTGCCCGTCCTCGAACACGTGGAGCCGGGCGTTCGGGATCAGGCGCGCCATGATTTTTGCGTTGACCAGCGGCACGATCGGGTCGTCCGTCCCCGACAGGATCAGCGTCGGCTGGCGCAGCCGGTGCAACCAGTGGATGCTGGTGAATCCGGTGATCCCCAGCAGTTGCGAGTAGTAGCCGAGCGCTCCGGCCGACCGGATGGCCTTCCCGTGGAGGGCAATGAGTTCTGGGTTCTCGCGGACACGGCCGCCGTAGAGTTGCGGTGCAATCTCCGCCATGTGGGCGGGATCGCTGTAGCGCCACGGTGTCAGCATCGCGACGAGGGCCGACGGCCGGCCGGGCACCATGGTCGCACCGGTGGCAGTGCTCACAAGGACAAGCCGCCTGCAGCGATCCTGGTGCTCGCGGGCAAACTGCTGCGCGATGATGCCGCCCAGCGAGATGCCAAGCACGTCGACTTCGGGATAGGCCAGCCTGTGGAGCAGCCGTGCCAGGAGTTTGGCGAGCCCCGGCGGCCGGTACGGGATGACCGGGGCGGGCGACCCGCCCGTGCCTGGCAGGTCGACGCGGATCGTCTCGATGCCGCCATCGAGCGCGTCGACGAAGGGCTGCAGCAGCTCAAGGTTGGCGCCGATGCCGTTGATCAGGAGGAGCGGCCATCGCTCTCCATCGCCCGCTCGGACCGCGACGCGCATCTGCTGCCCGTCGACCTCGACGGTCTGAAACTTTGTTTCGTCATCGGGCAATGCCACCACCGCGCTTCACGGTTCGAAGACGTAGGTGCCCGGACCCTTGGCCCTGGGCCGGCGACTCCCGAGCGTCACGGGCGCTGGGCTCTGTTGGCCAGAGCGCGCCACGAGCCAGTCCCGCCAATGGTCCCACCACGAGCCCGGCTGCGGCTGCGCCGCGGCGAACCATGAATCGGCGGCCGGTTTCGGGTTGCGTAAGAACTTGGCTTTGGGGTTGCCCAGGGTGATGACGCTCTGGATGTGGCCGCTCGAGCTCAGCACGAACTCCTTCTGCCCGCCCAGCATGCGTGTTGTCGCGCAGCAGGCCTGCCAGGGAGTGACGTGATCCATCATGGCCGCCAGGATGAACGTGTCGCACTGGACCTTCCCGAGGTCGATCAGTGTCCCGAGCAGGCGGAGGGCACCCGGCCGCAGCAGCGGACTATTGTGGTAGAGGTCGGGGTAAACGCTGTGCAGCGCGGCCGGCAGGCGGGTCGTGTCGCTGTTCCAATAGAGGATATCGAAGGCGGCCGGATCGTTCCTGGGCAGGTAGTTGTTGCCCCAGTATTCCTCGCGGGTTGCGAGCGGCTGCATGTGCAGTCCTGCTTCGGCGAGCGGACCGGAGTTCACGACTGACCGAAGCGCTGGCGCAGCGCCTTCTTGTCGAGCTTCCCTACACTTGTCTTGTCGAGCGTCTCCGCGAGGATGACGCGCTCAGGAACCGCCCACTTAGAGATCACGCCCTTGTCGCTGAAGACTTGCAGGTGAGCCTTGATCGTGTCCGCGTTCAGGGTACCATCGCGGCTGCCTTTGGGGACGACGATCGCAAGTGGCCGCTCGCCCCACCTCGCGTCCGGCACACCGATAACGGCGACCTCGCTCACGTCAGGGTGCTGCGAGACGATGTCCTCGATCTCCAGGGACGAGATCCACTCGCCGCCGGTCTTGATCACGTCCTTGATGCGGTCGGTTATCTGAAGGTAACCGGCCGGGTTAATGTGTCCGACGTCGTTCGTATGCAGGTAGCCGCCCTGCCAGAGGACCTCAGAATTCTTGGGATCCTTGAAATAGCCCTGGGTCAGCCAGGGCGCTCGCACGACGATCTCACCCGTGCTCTCGCCGTCGCGCGACACGTCGTTCATCTCGGGGTCAACGATCCTCAGGTCGACCAGCGGAAGTGGCAGCCCCGTCTTGGTCCGGATCTCGATCTGCTGGTCGGCGTCGCCCTCGAGCATCGTGGGCGTCAGGTGTGCCAGAGTGAGGAACGGGCAGGTCTCCGACATGCCGTAGCCGGTGAAGAGATCGATGCCCCGCCCGACAGCGGCCCGGGCGAGCCCCTTAGGCAGGGCCGAGCCGCCGATGACCACCTTCCACCCATTGAGGTCGATGCCCGCGCTCGCCGGGCTCGTCAGCAGCATGTGGAGCAGCGTCGGGACGCAGTGGGAGAAGGTCACCTTCTCCACACTGATGAGCTTGAGCAGCGTTTCCGCGGCGTAGCGCCCAGGATAGACCTGCTTCAAGCCCAGCATGGTCGCGATGAACGGCAGCCCCCAGGCATGGACGTGGAACATGGGCGTGATCGGCATATAGACATCGGCTCGATGGAGCCGGCCCTGCATCGCCGAGGTACCGAACGCCACCGCAGCGCCGAGCGTGTGCAGCACGAGCTGACGATGGCTGAAGAACACGCCCTTTGGCAGCCCGGTCGTGCCGGTGGTGTAGAAAGTCGTGGCGCGGGTGTTCTCGTCGAAGTCGGGGAACTCGTACTCGGCGGAGGACGACGCGAGCAGCTGCTCGTACTCGGCCGCGATCTCGAGCGACGTCCTGGGCACGTCACCGCCGTCGGAGAGGACAACGATCTTCCTCACCCGCTCGATCCGGTCCCAGATGCCCTCGAGCATTGGCAGGAAGTCGGCGTGGACCAGGAGGACGTCGTCCTGGGCGTGGTTGATCGTATAGAGGATCTGCTCCGGCGACAGGCGGACGTTCACCATGTGGAGCACGGCGCCCATGCCGGGGACGGCGAAGTAACACTCCAGATAGCGGTGGCTGTCCCAGTCCAGCACTCCTACGGTTTCGTCTGGCCCGACGCCAACGGTGGCGAGCCCGTTGGCGAGCCGCCTGATCCGCTGGCCGAGCGTCCGGTAGTCGTACCGAAGCACGTCGCGGTAGACGATCTCCTGGTCCGGGGCCTGCCGCAGCGGCTGGTGGAGGAGGTGCTTGATAAGCAGGGGGTAGCCGTAGGCTGACGGCGTGCCCTCGATGGATTTCGTCGGAACGGCCCGGTGGGCTTTCGCGACGGTCCGCTGCTGTGTCGTCTCGATTGGGTCAAGCATGACATTAATCTCCCATTGTGCTGGCTTCTTGTCGGCCTCTTATGGATCGCTACTGCCCATCCGACATTCAGATCCGGTCAAGCGGCGGCCCGCAATGTAGTTGCCCGGATAATCTCGTACTCAGCTGCGTGGAAGCAGGCGGTTCGCCATTTGTAGTCCCGGACGCTGCCCGACCAGTTATTAGTGATCCACCCGTCCGTCGTGTTGTACCAGCTTGTGCAACTACCGGCCCATACGGTTCCCCGCATGTCGTGCTGCAGTTGCCGGTCGAACCGCGCCGGGACCTCGAGACGCACATCGATCGCATCGGCCTGAAGCTGGCGGGTCGCCGCCAGCGCCTGCAGCAACGCGCTTGCAGGCGAGATCGACATCGTGTCGCCAGCGCGAGGAGTGGAAGTGAACGCCCTCGAAGCTCGCGCGCCTCTCGATGCCGCCGAAGCTCGGCCGGTTCAACTGTCCCCGGGCAGTGACGACGTTGAGCGCCGTGACGACACCGCCGGTGGCGGTCCGGATGTGCCACAGCGTTGCCAAGTCGTCCCAGCGCGCTTCCGCGATCTCGGCATTGAAACGGGGATGTGGCTTGAGGCCGGAGCGCTGGACGGGCCGCTCGATATTGCTCAGGATTTCCGGCTGCGCGCAGTAGCAGTACACGTGGCTCCAATCCGGCTGGGTGTCGAACGCATACCAGTACAGGTGCGACTGGATGTCGCACGCGGCGCCGGGATAGCTGTTGTCGCGCCACGTGCCGCCGACGCGATCGGATTTTTCCAGAATGACGAAGAGGTCTTCACCGTCCGCCTTGAGCCGCATCGCCATGCCGAGACCGGCGAGGCCGGCGCCGATGATCGCAACGCGGTAACTTTTCTTCACGCTAACCTCCTGCTGGCCGGTCGATGCGGTCGGCGGCCAGAAGGATGGACCGAGCGGTGGGCGACGGTATTGAACGAACCGGCACGGAAGTTTTGAATGTTCTTGCGTTCGGGGCTGGATGCGCTTTCGCCGGCGCGTCAACTCGGCTCTGTCACGCGTAACCGGTCAGCCCTTGCCGGGTAACGTCGAGCCGTCGCTTGAACAGCCGCGCCAACTGGCTTTGGTCGCTGAACCCGGTCATGGCGGCTATTTCGGCGATCGAGTGACGCTTGCCCCG
>Ga0335074_10011346_pt1 | contig 12456 bp, 9 predicted proteins | sample Lox_Sample_23_FD_206715 | JGI IMG/M metagenome (GOLD analysis project Ga0335074, IMG submission 206715) | Soil microbial communities from Loxahatchee National Wildlife Refuge, Florida, United States - Lox_Sample_2.3 | ecosystem: Environmental > Terrestrial > Soil > Wetlands | place: USA: Florida...
ATCGCCTCGGACGCGGTGATCATCGGCTTCAACGTCCGGCCGGCCGGCCGGGCGGGCGAGCTGGCCCAGCGCGAGGGCGTGGACATCCGTTACTACTCGATCATCTACCAGGCGATCGAGGAGGTCGAGGCCGCGCTCAAGGGCATGCTCAAGCCCGAGTTCGAGGAGGTCCAGCTCGGCACCGCGGAGATCAGGGAGATCTTCCGGGTCCCGCGGGTGGGCAACATCGCCGGCTGCATCGTCCGCACCGGCTCGATCCACCGCAACAGCAAGGCGCGGCTGATCCGGGACGGCGTGGTGATCTCCGACAACCTGACGGTCGAGTCGCTGCGCCGGTTCAAGGACGACGCGACCGAGGTCCGCGAGGGCTACGAGTGCGGTATCGGCGTCGGCTACAACGACGTCCGGATCGAGGACACCATCGAGACCTTCGAGATGAGGGAGAAGCCGAGGGTCTGACCACAGGGGGCCGGAGGGGACCGACGCCGTGTATGTCGCGGCGCTGACGCTCGACGTGCTGCTGGGCGACGTGCACTCGCTGAAGGGCAAACGTGCCGTCGTCCGGCCGCTCGTCGCCGAGCTGCGCCGGCGGCACCCGGGCGTGGCGGTGGCCGAGACCGGCCACCTGGACCTGCACCGGCGGGCGGAGATCGGCGTGGCCGTGGTGTCGGCGACGGCCTCGAACGCGATGAGCGTGCTCACCGAGTGCGAGCGCCTGGTAGCCGGGCACCCTGAGATCCAGCTGCTGTCGGCGCGGCAGCGGCTGTTCAACGAGGAGGAGTGACCGAGCATGGATGCCGCCCGGGCCCGCAAGCTGGCCGACCGGATCAGCCAGATCGTCGCGGAGATGCTGGAACGACGGATCAAGGACCCCCGGCTCGGCTTCGTGACCGTCACCGAGGCCCGGCTCACGAACGACCTGCGTGAAGCCACCGTGTACTACACCGTGCTCGGCACCGACGCCGAACGCGCCGATACAGCCACGGCCCTGGCCAGCGCGACCGGCGTCATCCGGTCCGAGGTCGGCCACCAGCTCGGGCTGCGGCACACCCCGTCGCTGGAGTTCGTGGCCGACGCCCTGCCGGAAAACGCCCAGCGGATCGAGGAACTGGTCGCCCAGGCCCGCGACGCCGACGCCGAACTGGCCCGCAGCCGCGAGGGCGCCGTCCCGGCTGGTGACCCCGACCCGTACCGCAAGCCGGCCGAGCCCGAGGACGACGGCGAGGACGAATGAGCGCAGGCAAAGACGGCCTGGTCATCGTGGACAAGCCTGGCGGCATGACCTCCCATGACGTCGTGGCGCGGATCCGGCGGCTGGCCGGGACCCGGCGGGTGGGCCACGCGGGCACCCTGGATCCCATGGCCACCGGGGTCCTGGTGGTCGGGGTCGAGAGGGCCACCCGGCTGCTCGGCTACCTGGCCCTGACCGAGAAGCAGTACGACGCGACGATCCGGCTCGGCCAGTCGAGCGGTACCGACGACGCGGAGGGCGAGATCACCGACGTCGCGCCGGCCACGCACGTCACGGACGAGATGCTGGCCAAGGCGGTACGAGACCTGGCCGGCGAGATCCAGCAGGTGCCTCCGTCGGTCAGCGCGATCAAGGTCGACGGCCAGCGCGCCTACCGGCTGACCAGGGCCGGTGCCGCGCCGGACCTCAAGTCCCGGCCGGTGACCGTCTACGAGTTCACGATCACCGCCGTCCGCCCCGCCGGAGATGGCCACCTGACCGACGTCGACGCCACCGTGCGCTGCTCGAGCGGCACCTACATCCGGGCCCTGGCGCGTGACCTCGGGAACAGCCTCGGCACCGGCGGCCACCTGACCCGCCTGCGCCGGACCCGGGTCGGCGGCTACGGCCTGCAGGACGCGAGAACCCTGGAGCAGCTGGCCGGGCAGTTCGAGGTCATGCCGCTGGCCGACGCGGCCGCGGCCGCGTTCCCGCGCCGGGACCTGTCCGCCGACGAGGCCCGCCGCCTGGCCCACGGCGGTCGCCTGGCCCCGGAAATGCACAGAGCCCCGGCCGCGCAGACCGAGGGCCCGACCGCCGCGTTCGCCCCCGACGGCACGCTCATCGCCTTGCTGGAAGAGCAGGCCGGCCAGGCGCGCCCGCTGGTGGTCTTCGCCGCCAGCTAGGCTGGCCTGGGCCCCAAAGCCGGAAAAGGAGGGAACGGGGATCGTGTACCGCTGGTACGGCCTGGACGATGTGCCGTCCGACTGGGCCGGTTGCGTCGCGACCATCGGCGTGTTCGACGGCGTGCACCGCGGCCATCAGCGGGTCGTGGCGCGGGCCGGGCAGGTCGCGCAGGAGAGAAACCTGCCGCTGGTCGTGATCACCTTCGACCCGCACCCGGACGAGGTCATCCGGCCCGGATCGCACCCGCCGTTCCTGACCACCCCGCGCCGGCAGACCGGGCTGCTGACCGGCCTGGGCGCCGACGCGGTGCTCGTGCTCCCGTTCAGCCTGGAGTTCTCCCGGCTGAGCCCGGATGAGTTCGTCCGGACCGTGCTGGCCGAGCGGCTGCACGCGGCCGTCGTGGTGGTGGGGGAGGACTTCCGGTTCGGGCACCGGGCCGCGGGGGACGTGCCGCTGCTGGCCCAGCTGGGGGAGAAGTACGACTTCACCGCCGAAGGCGTCCCGCTGCTCGTCACCGGCGGCGCGACGATGTCCTCCACCTACATCAGGGAACGGCTGGCCGCCGGGGACGTGGCCGGGGCCGCCGCCGCCCTCGGCCGGCCGCACCGGGTGGAAGGGGTGGTCGTCCGCGGCCACATGCGGGGCCGGGCGCTGGGCTTCCCGACCGCCAACCTGGAGACCCCGCCGCACACCGCGACCCCCGCCGACGGCATCTACGCTGGCTGGCTGATCAGCCTGGACCTGGACGGGGCCGAGGTCACCCGCTGGCCGGCCGCGATCTCGGTCGGCACCAACCCGACCTTCGACGGCACCGACCGCACCGTCGAGGCCTACGCGCTGGACCGCGACGACCTGGACCTGTACGGCACCCACGCCGCCATCGAGTTCACCGCCCGCCTGCGCGGCAACGAGAAGTTCGATTCCGTCGACGCCCTGGTCGCCCAGATGCGTGAGGACGTCGCGGCGGCCCGCGCCCGGACCGCCGGCTGACCCGCCGCGCCCATCACCGTCCTTCTTTTACGCCGAACGAAACGGCGTCCACGCCCCCGGTCACCCGATCCGCCAGACCGGGGGCTCAGCCGCGACTACCGGGACCGCTTCCAGAACGTCCGGGACGCGCCCGGGTTCGCGTCCGCGGCGAACTCGGTCAGCACCCCGATCGCCTCCTGCCACAGCGCGTCGAGCCGGGCGCCGCCCGGCGACCCGGGCTCGTCGCAGGCGCGCAGCTCGCGGGCCAGTTCGGCGAGCCGGGCCAGGCCGGGCGGCCCGGCCAGGGCCGGGTCCGCGCGCAGCGCGGCCAGCAGCGCCTCGATACGGGTGGCCAGGTCGGCCAGCAGCCGGGCTCGCTCGCCGTCGGCCGCACCCGCCGCCGCCCGCAGCGCGGCGGCCTCGTCGGCCGCCTGCCGCCGGGCCCGCACCAGCCGTGACACCTCTCCGGTACCCGGCGCCACCATCGGCATGGCCGTCGCGCCGCCCGGACCCGTCATCGGACTCGGCCCCGCGCCGCCCGGACCCGTCAGCATGACCCCCTTCCTGGCCCGCATGGCCGTCGCGGCCGCGGCGGCCACCGGGCCGGCCGTGGCATGCCACCCGATCGCCGGCGGATGGCCGAGCCCGGCCGGATCCCACCCGGCGGGCAGGTCGACGGGCTGGGTCACCCGGTGCGGGCCCGCCCCGTCGGTGACGACCCGGGTATCGACGGCCACGAACGCCGTGAACCGGCACAGCACGCCATACCGCAACGACACGTCGGTGATCTGCTGCTCCAGTCGGGCCAGCGCGGCGGGGTCGTGGCCGGGCTGGCTGGCGTACCGGTCCTCCAGGTCACGCACGTGCGCGCGGGCCCAGACGGCCGCGGCGGCCGGGTTGCCGCCGGTGACCGCGCCGACCTTGCTCTCGAACGGCGTGCCGTCCGCCGCGGTGCCCGTCACCGTGATCGTCCCGCCCGGCTGCCCATGCCAGCGCCCGGTCAGCGTGACCGCCACCCCCCCGAACAGGTCCGGCAGCAGCCTCGGCGCCACCGTCCCGGGCACGATCGCGCCGCTGTCTCCCGGGCCGTCCGCGGCCAGCGCGAGCCCGGTGACCAGCGGCGCGCCGATCCGGCGGTGGATGCGCGCGGCCGCCTCGTCCAGCCGGTCCTCGGACTCCACCAGCTCGCAGCGCCCGCGCCCGGCCGCGGCCAGCCGGGCCAGGAACCCGGCGTTGACCGCCTGGTCGATGCCCATTACGTGCACCCGGATCCGGTCGAGCCGCGTGCCCATCCGCTCCAGGATCTGGTCCTCGTTGCCGACCTGCCCGTCGGTGACCAGGACCAGCACCTGCTCCCGGCCGTCGGCCGCGTCGGCGAGCAGCCCTGCCGCCTGCTCGAGCGGGGCGAGCATCTCGGTGCCGCCCCGCGCGTCGGTCCGGGCCAGCCACTCGACGGCTCGGAACCGGTTCCGGTCGGTGCCGGCGGCCAGCCCGTCCGGCAGATCCGGCGGCCGTTCCACCACGTTGTCGAAGCACAGCACCGCGAACCGGTCGGTCCCGGTCAGCGTGTCCGCGATCCGGGCCGCGGCACGCCGGGCCGCCACCATCTTCCAGCCGCTCATGCTGCCCGAACGGTCCAGGACCAGCACCACGTCCCGCGGCCGGGGCCGGGCGCCGCCGGACGGCGGCACGACCGTGAGGGTGAACGTGCCCTCGGCCGGGTCCGCTCCCGGGTCCGGGGTCAGCATCAGCGACGTCGTCATCTGGTCCTGGCCGGCCAGGGCCAGCCGGAGGATGAAGTCCCGATCCAGCCGTTCGCCCGGCCGGAGCCGCACGATGGTGTGGCCGTCGGCGCCGCCCTGCTCCGCGGTGCCGTGCAGGCTGCTGCGGATCCCGGCCAGCGGCAGCCCGGCCGGGTCGATATCGGCGCTCAGCGTGAGCCGGACCGGATTGGGGAACCCGGGCAGCAGCACCGGCGGGCTGATCCGCGAGGCGTCGGGGACCGCGTCGGTGTCGGCGGCGACCCCGCTGCCCGCCGGAGCGCCCGGCAGCGCGCGGCCCGGAATGTAACGCGGCGCGACCACCAGCGGGAACCGGAACGTCAGCTCGCCGTCGGCGTACGGCAGCGGCTGGGCCAGCACCAGCCGGACCGTGACCCGCTCGCCGGGCAGGATGTTCCCGACCCGCATGGTGAACACGTCCGGCCGGTCCTCCTCGGCGATCCCGGCCCGGCGTCCCTCCGCGATCGCCCGGTCGTAGTCCTCCCGGGCCTGGCCGCGCTCCTTCAGCAGGCCTTCCACGACATGCCCGGCGCACTCCATCCGCATCGCGGTGACCGCGGCCCGGTCCGGCAGCGGAAAGATGTACGTCGCCTCCAGCGGGACGTCGAAGGGGTTGCGGAACTCCTGGGTCAGCTCTACCCGGGCCGAAGTCCCGGCGACGGCCGCGTTCACCTCGACGGCGTCCAGCGGCAGGTTGCCCCGGCTGGTCGCGAGCGCCCCCAGCCCGGCGTCCGGGTCGGCGGCGTACTCGGCATCCAGCGGTGCGATCTCAGTAGTCATGTCTGGCTCCCCTCGGCAAGCTGCTCGATTTCAGGTGTCAGGTGCCTGCTGGCCAGTTCCGCCAGCAGCGGCCGCGCGGCGTTCACGAGTGCGGTCACGTCGTCGGGGCCGGGCTCGTGCCCCCCGTCCTCGAGCAGCAGCGTCACCCCCGGCGCGAGCCTGATCCCTCGCACGATCCCGCCCGCGCCGCGATCCGCGGGGCCCGGATCCCGTCGGCCGGCCGAACGCGCCCAGAAACGGGCCGGTGCCGGTCCGGGCGTTTCCGGCGCGGCCAGGTCGGCCGGGACCCGGGCCACGGCCGCCAGGGCCTCGTCGGTCGCGCCCGCCAGCTCCGTCTGGATCTCGGCCAGCGACCGTCCCTCCGCCTGGCGGCGCTTGACCGCCACCAGCTGCAGCAGGTGCCGTCGCCCGTACTGGGCCACCCGGCCGCGGCGGCTCAGCGGAGGATCCACCAGGCCCACCGTGACGTACCAGCGAACCAGCCGTTCGTTCGGCACGTCCCGGACCCGCCCGTTCGCGGGCGATGCCGCCGGCCGGTCAGCGGTCAGCGCGTCGGCCGCCAGCTCGGCCAGCTCCAGGATCGTCCACGTCCCTTCCATGCGCCGATTATGACACTGTAACTATTACAGTGTCAAAGAGCCTGTGGCACCTCAGCGGGCTGGGATGCCCGTGATACCAGCCCGCCCGCAACGCCGCCGCCCCGGTCGCATCCGGCCGGCCCCCCTGCTCCTCCTGCGACACCAGCCAGCACCTCCCGTCCCCACCCCGCCCCAGCCGGCGCCCGCGATAACGGCGCGCACGGGCAGCCCCGGCATCACGGGCCGGAAACCATTGCCGAGGCTTACCCGGTCACGACCATCCCGGCCGGCCTCAAGGCGAACTCGACGCTGACCATTACCTTCTGGGCCAGCGACGGCACCACTAAGCAGACCGAATCCGTCCCCATCAATATCAAGACCAGCCGCGCGCGTCGTTACTGAACGCCAGCACCACACACCGGCGCCCGCGCTCGGAACCGGGCGCGGGCACCACCGCAGGAATTGGCCGCCCGGCCGTTAGGCGTCGGCCAGCAGGGCCTGCACGGCGTGGCGCAGCGGGGCCAGGCGCTCGGCGGCGGACCCGCGGGCGGCCGGGAGCGATCGCCCGGCCAGCGGCTCGACGATCTCGATGTAGCACTTGATCTTCGGCTCGGTGCCGCTCGGGCGCAGCACGACCCGGGCGCCCGGCAGCCGGAAGATCAGCACGTCGGCCCGCGGCACGCCGCGTGCCCCGTCGCCGGCCGCGAGATCGGCCAGCGACGTTACCGGCTGGCCGCCGAGCTCAGCCGGGGGATCGGCCCGCAGCCGTCGCATGACCTGCGCCTGGTCCGCGGTGCGCAGCGTTACCTGGGAGGTCAGGTGGACGCCGTGCGCGCTCTCCAGTTCGTCGTAGCGGTCGAGCACCGAACGCCCCGCGGCCTTTGCCCCGGCCGCCAGCCGCAGCATGGCCAGGGCGGCGCCGATGCCGTCCTTGTCCCGCACGACGTCACCGACCGCGTAGCCCAGCGCCTCCTCGTAGCCGAATAGGAACCGCGCGCCCGGCACCCCGTCGCCCGCCCGGACGATCCACTTGAACCCGGTCAGCGTCTCGGCGTACCGGGCTCCCGCCGTCGCCGCGATCTTGGACAGCAGCGTGGAGGAGACGATGGTCGAGGCCACCAGCCGGTTCCCGGGGTCGGCGTCGCCCGCCGTCCGGTCCAGCAGGCTGGCGCCCAGCAGGGCACCGACCTGGTCTCCGGTCAGCACCACCCAGCCGGCCAGTCCCTGCCCCGGGCGCCGGGTGGCCACGGCCAGCCGGTCGCCGTCGGGGTCGCTGGCCACCACCAGGTCGGCCCCGAGCCGCACCGCGTCGGCCAGCGCCAGGTCCAGCGCGCCGGGCTCTTCGGGGTTGGGGAAGGCGACGGTCGGGAAGTCCGGATCGGGCCGGGCCTGCGCCGCGACCACGTGCGGTGCCGCGAACCCGGCCTGGGCCATGGCCCGCAGCATGAGGTCCCCGGCCACCCCGTGCATCGGGGTGTAGACCACGCTCAGCTCCGCCCGGTCGAACCCGGCGCCGGCCGCGGTGGTCACCACCGCGTCCAGGTAGGCCCGGGCGATCTCGTCGCCAGGCCAGGTGATGAGCGGGCTGCCGGCCTGCGCCACCGGAATCTGCGACAGCGGTCCCAGCGCGGCGATCCGCGCCTCGACCTCGGCGTCGACCGGCGGGATGACCTGGGCCCCGTCGCTCAGGTACAGCTTGTACCCGTTGTCGGCGGCCGGATTGTGGCTCGCGGTGATCATCACCCCGGCCGATGCGGCCAGGTGCCGGACCGCGAACGCGAGCAGGGGAGTGGGACCGGGCTGGGGAAGCATGTGCACCGCGATGCCCGCGCCGGCCAGTACCCGGGCCGCCTCGCCGGCGAACTCCGCCGACCGGTGCCGCGCGTCGCAGCCCACCACCACGCTGCTCCCGGAGCCCGCGGAGTCCAGCAGCCAGCCCGCCACCGCGGCGGTCGCGGCCCGCACCACCGCGCGGTTCATCCGGTTCGATCCCGCGGCGACCACGCCGCGCAGCCCGGCCGTCCCGAACTCCAGCCGCCCCGCGAACCGGTCCCGCAACTCCGCGAGCGCCTCCGCCGCATCCGGCCCCCCGCCCGCGTCACCCGCATTACCCGCCGCGCCCGCCCCGTCTCCCGCGCCAGCGTAGGCCCGGTCGAGCAGCCCCTGCAGCTCGGCCTGGTCTGTGTCGTCGGGATCATCCGCGATCCACGCCTCGACCGCGCTCCGGAGCTCAGCCCCAGTACTCACTTCCACCACCAACCCCTCACGCCCCAAGATCGGGGAGGATTCGGGTTCCGGGGAGCATTTGGTGCACTAGAGTCCCCCCAATCCTCCCTTAAGCCCGAATCCTCCCAGCAAATCAGTGCCCCGCGACCGCAAGGCCGCCACGCGGGGCAGTGCCGCTTCACGGAGCGACGCACCGCCGGCCGTTCGGCATAGGAATTTATGCCTTGATGTAGGGGATGCCCTCGGCCCGGGGGCCGCGGACCTTGCCCACCAGCCCGGCCAGCACGATGATCGTGACCACGTACGGCGTCGCCAGCAGCAGGTCGGACTGGATCGGCGTGTTCAGGGTCGACATGATCGACTGCAGCTGGGTGGTGAACCCGAACAGCAGCGCGGCGCTGATCGCGCCGAGCGGCGTGTACCGCCCGAAGATCATCGCGGCCAGCGCGATGTAGCCCTCGCCGGAGGTCATGTCCGCGCCGAACGAGCCGACCGAGCCGATCGTGAAGTAGGCGCCGCCGATGCCGGCGATCAGCCCGGCCGCGATGACGTTGCGGTACCTCATCGCGATCACGTTGATGCCCACGGTGTCGGCCGCGATCGGGTGCTCCCCGATGGCGCGGGTGCGCAGCCCCCAGCGGGTGCCGAACAGGCCGATCTGGACGCCGGCCAGCGCGAAGTAGGTGATGTACAGGAACACGGTGGCGTCGAAGAAGACCGGGCCGATGATCGGGATGTCGCCCAGCAGCGGGATCTTGACCGCGGCGAACGTGGACGGCGAGTTCAGCGTGTTCTGGTAGGGCACCATGAGGCCGTCGAACAGGTACCCGGTGAGGCCGAGGACCAGCGTGTTGAGCACCACGCCCAGGACCACCTGGTCGACCCGGTAGCCGATGGCGAACACGGCCAGCAGCACCCCGACCAGCGAGCCGGCCAGGGCCCCGCACACCAGGCCCAGCCACAGCGAGCCGGTGACGCTGGTCACGATCGCGGCGGTGAACGCGCCGAGCAGCAGCTGGCCCTCGATCCCGACGTTGATGACCCCGGAGCGGGAACACACCACGCCGGTCAGGGCGCCCAGCATGATCGGGATCGACTGCCCCAGCGTGCCCTGCAGCAGGTTGACGATGTTGAACGCCGTGGTCAGGCCCGCGTCGGCCCAGCACAGCAGGGCGAGCACGAACAAGAACATGACCACCCCGATGGCCACCCGCCGCAGCACCTTGCTCAGCGGCAAGAACGCGCGCGCCAGCGCTATCGCGATCGTGATCCCGCCGCACACGTAGCAGGTCACGGCGGCCGGGAGGCTGAGGTTCGGCACCGTGACCTTGGCGAACGGCTGGGAGAACGCGAACGTCGCGTCGCCCTTATGCGAGTAAGCGCCGAGGACGAAGATGTTGATGAGCCCGAACGCCAGGAAGGTCGCCGGCGCCAGCCACTTGCGGAACGGGCTGACCTGGGCTTCGGCCACGATCTCCTGGTCGGTCAGGACCTGGCTCGCGATCGTCATGCGTTCCACCCCTTGGACATGACTCCGCCCACGCCGCCGGCTCGGGCGTCCCGCAACCGGTACATCGCGCGGATCAGCGGCGGCGCGGCGACGAACAGGACGATCACCGCCTGCAGCACCTCCACCATGTCCACCGGCGTGCCGGTCACGGCCTGCATGAGCGGCGCCCCGGCGTGCAGCGCGCCGAACAGCAGCCCCGCGAGCACGACCCCGCCCGGCCGGCCCAGGCCGAGGAGCGCGACCGTGATGGCGTCGATGCCGTAGGTCCCGTAACTCTGGAAGTTGACGGTGAAATCGGTGCCCTGGATGACGGTCGCGCCGGCCAGCCCGGCCAGCCCGCCGGCCAGCAGCATCACCAGCACCCAGGTCCGCTCCACGTTCATGCCCGCCACCCGCGCGGCGCTGGGGTTCTTGCCGATGCTGCGCATCTCGAAGCCGGTCGTGGTCCGGTTCAGCAGCCACCACACGCCTGCCGCGCAGGCCAGCGCGAGGAGGAAGCCCGCGTTGATCCGCAAGTGCGAGCCGAAAAGCAGCGGCAAGTGCGCATTGCCGGCGATGGCCGCGCTGATCTGGTTGGTGTTATGGGGCGCCTGCATCAAGTAGGGGAAGGAGAGCAGATAGGCAAGGAAGTAAATCATGATGTAGTTCATCATGATCGTGACGATGACCTCGTGCGCGCCCGTGCGGGCCTTGAGCTCGCCGGGGATCCAGCCGATCGCGGCGCCGCCGACGAAACCGCCGAGCACGCACACCACCACGTGGACGAAGAACGGCAGGCTGATCCCGTACCCGAGGTAGGTGGCCAGCACCATACCGCCGATGACCTGGCCCTCCGCCCCGATGTTGAACATGCCCGCCTGGTAGGGCAGCGCGACGGCCAGCCCGGCCAGAATCAGCGGCGTGGCCTGGACGCACGTCTCCGACAGCGGGTTGAACACGGCGGACAGGTAGCCGTCGTGGATCGCCGCGCTGAACGAGGCCTGCTGGAACAGCGCCGAGACCGTGTGCGGGTTGAAGATCGAGCCCTCGAACATCTCGATGTACGCGCCCACCGCGGTGTCCCAGGCCGTGGCGATCGCGTGCCCGGGATCGGAGAACAGGTTGCCCCAGGCGTGCAGCACGGTGGTGTTGGTGAACGCGTTCAGCAGCCCGCCGACCACGAACGCCGTGAAGATGGCCAGGACGGTGACGGTGAACGTATTGCCTTCCAGGATCGAGTCCCGGATGATCCGCCCGGGGCCCGGCCTGGTCGCCTTCTTCTGGGCCTCGGCCGCGCCGGCCGCGCCCGCCTGATCGCTCATTCTCCCGCTCCCGGACTGGCCGTCGGAGTACTGGACGTGGGCTCCGTCCCGGGGTCCGCCGCAACCTCCGGCGCGGAAGGCTGGTCGGCCCCGCCCGCCATCAGCCGCCCGAGTTCCTCCACCGGCACGGTCGGCGGCCGGATACCGGTGATCTTGCCTTCGTACATGACCGCGATCCGGTCCGCCAGCGCGTAGATCTCGTCGAGTTCGGCGGAGACGATGAGCACGGCGACGCCCCTGTCGCGCTGGTCGACGATGCGGCGGTGCACGAATTCGATCGAGCCGACGTCGAGCCCGCGGGTCGGCTGGCTGGCGATGAGGACCTTGTGCTCCTGCGCCAGTTCCCGGGCCAGGATGACCTTCTGCTGGTTGCCGCCGGACAGCGTACCGACCGGGGTCTGCGCCGAGGTGGTGCGTACGTCGAATTCCTTGACGCGTTCGGCCGCGTTGGCGGCGATCGCGCCGGGCTTGAGGTTGATACCGGACGCGAAGGGCGGCTTGTCGTACTGGTCGAGCACCATGTTGTCGGCCACGGAGAACTCGCCGATCAGCCCGTCTTCCTGCCGGTCTTCGGGCACGTAGGCGATGCCGGCGTCCAGCCGCTGGGCCGGCGTGGCGCGGGTGAGGTCCCGGCCGTTCAGCCTGACCTCGCCCGCCACCGTGGGCCGCAGGCCCATCAGCGCCTCGCACAGCTCGGTCTGCCCGTTGCCCTGCACACCGGCCACGCCCAGGATCTCGCCCGCCCGGACCTGGAAAGACAGCTCGTTCACGAGCACCCGGCCAGCCTGGTCGCCGACGGTCAGGTCGGCTACGTCCAGGACCACCTCGCCCGGCTTGGCCGCGTCCTTGCTGACCCGCAGCTGCACGCCCCGGCCGACCATGAGCAGGGCGAGCTCGTCCTCGCTGGTACTGGGCGGCCGCTGCCCGACCACCTTCCCCCGGCGCAGGACCGTGATCGTGTCGGCGATGGCCTGGACTTCCTTGAGCTTGTGCGAGATGAAGACGATGCCCGTGCCGCTGTCCTTGAGCTGCCTGATGATCCGGAACAGGTCCTCGGTCTCAGCCGGGGTGAGCACCGCCGTGGGCTCGTCGAGGATCAGCACGGTCGCCTCCCTGACCAGCGCCTTGACGATCTCGACCCGCTGCTGGATGCCGACCGGCAGGTCCTCCACCA
>Ga0335074_10011347_pt1 | contig 12455 bp, 11 predicted proteins | sample Lox_Sample_23_FD_206715 | JGI IMG/M metagenome (GOLD analysis project Ga0335074, IMG submission 206715) | Soil microbial communities from Loxahatchee National Wildlife Refuge, Florida, United States - Lox_Sample_2.3 | ecosystem: Environmental > Terrestrial > Soil > Wetlands | place: USA...
GGCAGGCCGCCGAAACGGGTTCGGACGGGAAGCTCGGCACGGCGCTCAATACCTGCGGCGGACTTGCGACCAGCTGGCTCGACGGGATGCTCTACACCGACGCGAGCGGATTGGACTACGTCCACAACGGTGACGCGAACACCTTCGGGTCGTCGGCGAGATTTCGTTACGAGTTCGGTGATTCGCAGACGATCACCGGCATGGTCTTGACGTCGAATCACATCACGAACATCGTGTGCGCGAGGCTTCAGTACAACGGCATTCCCTGCGGTTACGGACCGAACAATTATTCGGCGGGAAGCGTGAGCCTTTTCTCGCTGAGCGACGATCTGTTGGCAGGCGCAACGTCGATCCAAGCGACGGTCTATCAGAACCGCTCGACGTCGCTCAGCGACGAACTCGATCGCTACGTCGATGGGGTCGCGTCGCCGATCGGCTCCTCGGGTCTCACGGATAGCCGCGGTTTCACGCTCAACGCCATCCTTCCGGCGGCGCAGCGGCATACGATTTCGGTGACGGCATATGGTTCGTGGGGCACGTCGCAGACGTTTCCGCTCAACAGCGCGGCGGAGCCGTACTTCACCAACCTGCAACACAGCAACTATGCCGCGGCCGAAGTAACGGATTCGATTCATTCGAACGAGCATCTCTCGTTCTCCGAATCGGTCGGCGTTACGCAAGCAACGGGCGGCTTCGGCGGCGTGCTCGAGACGTTGGCGACGACGTGGCACCCGAACAAATACGATACGTATTCGGCGTCGTACACGATGCAAGGCTCGCCGGGGCAACAGACGCGCTCGACGATTCTCAGCGATCCCGACGCGCTACGCTTCACCTGCGACGGCGCGGACAGCGTTGCATTCGGCAACGCGCCCGGCGCGGCTCCGCAAGCGAGTTCGTCCACGTCGACGAATCTCTACTACGCGCGGAGTTGGATCGGCGGCGATCTCTCGGTGCGCCTCTATCGTCAGATGCAGAGGAACACGCTCATTCCGACCGACGTAAACGGCACGATTTTGCTGGCGAACGGCACGCTGTCGCCGGCGTATATCGCGGCCGTGCAGCAGATTTTTCAGAGTGACGCGGGTTGCGGCACCGACGTGCCCTTCGCCCCGAGCCAGCTGTACTTCAGCACGCCGGTTGCCGGCGTCGATCGCCTCTATCAGGGCGTTCAGGTTACGGGCTATGCGACGCTGGGCAATCTGATCGTGCAGCCGTTCTGGAACACGACGGTATCGCAAGTGTTCTCGGACTCGCCGCTGATCGACAATCCCTATTCAATCACCCAATCGGGCCAGCAGTTGCCGAATGTTCCGCTGCAGCGTGCCGGTGTGATCTTCGATTACAAGGCGCGTCACTCGGCGCTCGAATACTACGCCGACGCCGAATACAACGGGCGAAACAATCCCAACAATCTCCCCGCATACACGCAGTTCGACGCCGCGGTCAACGCCACGTTCGACAAGGGAAATCTGACCGTCGCGGCTGCCAACATCTTCGGCACCGACGCCGGCGTCTTTTCGAGCTATGCGAACGCGGTGCCGTTCTACACGCAAAGCGGACAGATCGTCCCCAACGTCGCACGTCCGCTCACGCCGCGCACCTATACCGTCACGTACACGGTGCGATACGGACCCGGAGCGCTCGGCAATACGCACCTGCAGGCCGCCGCGCAGCCGCGTGGGGGCTATGGCGGCGGCGGCCGTGGCGGCGGCGGGTTCTTCCGCGCTTCACCCTTGCCCAGCACGGCGCCGGCAAATCCGCTCGACGTTTCGTCTGACGACGCGCGCTGCCCGGCCGACGCGCACGCAATCGCCGTGCAGCTCTCGACCGAACTCAAGGCGTACGTGGCGCAGATCGAAGCGGCAAAGACGGCGAAAGGCTATCCCGCCACAATGCCGGCCCCGGCGATCACCGACGCGACGGTCACCTATCATGGCTTAGGCAGCACGTATGCGTTGACGATTCAACCCCACTTCCCGAACGAGAACAACGCCGGAACGCTTGCATCGACGGAGCTCGCGAAGGCAACACCGAGCCCTGCGCCGGGTCGGCAGCGTGGCAACGCGCGCGGCGGCGGCGAGTTCCGGGTCTTCTTCGGATGCCTCACGTTGCACATCGCGGAGCAGAGCGACGTAACCGCGCACAATCTCTACGCACCGAACAATGGCGTCTTCGGGCCGCCGCAGATCACGTTCATGCCGGCGTACGGGCTCTACGCCATCCGTCGCCAGCAACAGCAGGCGGGACAAGAGAGCTTCCGCGTCTACGTGCTGCCGTCGACACCGCCGAAGGATCCGTTTGAGATTCGCAACGCCCCGGAATGCACTGCCGATCTGCGCAATACCGCAAGCGAAGCGCTCGCCGAATTGCGGGCGTACTTCGCGAACGGCACACCGCCGCGCTTGTGGACGATTACGGCGCACACGGCGAAGAACGGTGCGTGGTACGGTCTCGCCCCCGGCGACCCCGCGATGGTCTTCTCGCTGCTCTTCTGTGGTCGCGTTGCAGCAACGACGCCGGAAGAGCTGGTGCCGAAGGGCTGGGACGGCTTGATGCAGCCCGATCTCAACTACAACAGCGCCTACGGCCTCTATCTGATCCGCCCGGAGCCGCGCAACCCGAACCTGAACGGAGGGCCGCCCCCGCGGCCTTAGAATCAGCGCGTCCCTAGCGTTCCGGCGAGCGATGTTGCGAGCGCGCGCGCTCGACCATCTCGCGCATGCGCGGATGCGTGCCGGGGATCGTCGTGATCCACGATTCGAAATGCGGCACCGGCTCGCCGCAGCGGAAGAGCACGTACCACACGTTCATGTCGCCGAGGAAGGCAAAGCGCTTCTTCATGTCTTTGGCGAGCGCGTCGTAGTCGTCGAACGAGCCGGCGTAGCCGTGAAACGAGCGAAACGAGCGCTCGACCTCGAGCAGTGCCGCGGCGTTGGCGATCGTCGCCGTGACCTTGCGCCGGCTTCGAAGGATTCCGGGATGCGCTAAGATTCGCTCGACGTCGAGTGAGTCGAATGCCGCAACGCTGCTGGGATCGAAGTTCGCGAAGGCGTCACGGTAGTTGTTCCAGTGTTGGGCGATCGCCGACCATTTCACGCCGGCCTGAAAGACGGCGCGCGTCACGATCTCCAGGATTTCGGCCGGCGAGGGCTCTTCGACGACCTCCGGAACCGCATCCGGACGCGGCGCCACCATTTAGGGGGCGTTGCGCGTCGCGTCGAGCGCTAACGCGGTCATCATCGCGACGCCGTTCGGGAGCGCGCTTTCGTCGATGTCGAACAGGCTCGAATGATGCGGGTGGCTCGTGTCGGGTCCGCCGCTGCAGCCCAAGGTGTAGAAACACGTCGGGATCTGCTGGGCGAAGTACGAGAAGTCTTCCGCGCCCATGAGTTGCGAAGCTTCGACGACGAGATCGTCCCCGACGGTTTGAACGGCAAGCGCGCGAGCGTAGCGCGTCTGAGCGGGATCGTTGGCGGTGACTGGGTAGCGCCAGACGTAGTCGTATTCGTAGCTCGCACCCGACGCGTCGCAACACGCGCGAAGCACGCGCTCGATACGTTGCGGCATGGCGTCGCGAACGTTGCCGTCGAACGCCCGCACGGTGCCGAGTAACCGGCAGGTACGCGGAATGACGTTGTGGGTGGTGCCGCTGTGGATCGCGCCGATCGTCACGACGGCAGGCTCGAGCGGATCGACCATGCGCGAGACGATCTGCTGCACGCTGGTAATGAAATTTGCCGCCGTGTAGATGGGATCGATCGCGTCCTGCGGTGCCGATCCGTGTCCCCCGACGCCGAGGATATCGATTTCGATCGAATCGCTCGATGCATACATCGGACCCTCGCGAAAGCCGAGAACGCCGGTCGGATATTTGGTCGAGAGATGCAGCCCGTAGCCGCGTTCGATGCCGAAACGCTCGATGACGCCGTCGTCGATCATCGCCTTCGCGCCGCCGAGGCCTTCCTCAGCCGGCTGGAAGAGCAACACGATCGTTCCGGCGAGTTCGTCGCGCCGCTCGGCGATCAACGCCGCGGCGCCCAGCAAAATGGCGACATGACCGTCGTGCCCGCAGGCGTGCATGGCTCCGTCCGCTTGCGAGCGATACGCGTGGTCGCGCTCTTCGAGGATGGGAAGCGCGTCCATATCGGCGCGGAGCATGATGGTGCGCCCGGGACGGGTTCCGCGTGCGATGCCGACGACCCCGGTCGTACCGATTCCCTCGTGGACCTCGTAGCCGAGCGCGCGCAGTCGCGCAGCGACGATGCCGGCCGTGCGGTGTTCGCGAAAGCCGAGTTCGGGATGCATGTGCAAGTCTCGGCGCAGCAGGGTCACGTCGTCGGCAAGGTTCTGTGGAACGCTAATCATTATGTGTGCTTACCTCCCGGCAGGGACTCAGGTCGCAAGGGTCGCAGAACGGGGCACGCGCAAGAGGAGCGCGAGCGATGACCAAGACGGAACTCTTCACCGAGTACGCCGCATATCACGCGGATCGTCGTAACCGTGCATGCCATGCGGTCGGCATCCCATTGATTCTCCTTGGAGCGATGGGTCTGCTGCATTTGGTCGGGTTCGGGCCGGTCGATCTTGCGATCGTTGCCGGCGTTGCGACGCTCGTCTATTACGTCTCCATCGATCCTCGCGGCGCGCTGATCTCTGCGGTGCTCTTCGCCATCATCTATGCGATCGCGATTCGGCTCCCGTGGCAGATCGCTCTCGCAGCACTCGTCATCGGATGGGTATTCCAATTGGTCGGTCATCGGTTCGAGGGAACCAAGCCGAAATTCTTGGAGAATCTCGTCTATCTACTGATCGGGCCGCTGTATTTCTTCGAAGAAACCTTTGATTCCGTTCTCGGAGCTTGACCACCAAAGGAGTTACTCGTTCGTGTACGTCGACGAAATGCTGAACTGCGTGGATTGTGGCCGCCAGTTCGTCTTCAGCGCCGGGGAGCAGCGCTTTTACGAGCAAAAGGGTTTTCAAAACAAGCCGAACCGCTGTCCTGACTGCCGCTCCGCCCGTAAGGCGATGCGTTCGCAGAACGGCGGCGGTGGTGGTGGCGGGGGCGGCGAACGTGCCGCGCGTTCGCGCGAAATGTTCCAGGCAACCTGCAGCAACTGCGGGGGCGTGGCCGAGGTTCCGTTCAATCCGCGCGGCGACAAGCCCGTGTACTGCCGCGACTGTTTTCAATCCCGGTCGAGCTATCGGTAATTTCCGGCGCCTAACCGGCCGAAACTTCCTCCAGCGGGCGAGGTTGCGTGGCTAACGAAACCGCGACGACCACCAGCACGTTGGCCGCGAGGCCGACGAAGCCGGGGTTGATGCCGAACGGCGCGATTCGGGTCGCGGAGAGTGCGACTGCGAGCGTGATGCCGACGGCGATGCCCGCGGTAATGGCGGGCGCGGCGGCGCGCTTCCAATAGCAGCCGAAGAAGAACGCGGGCACGAACTGCGCGATGCCGTTGTACGTCAGCAACAGCAAATTGACGAGCTGGGTGCGGTAGTAGAGCCAAAAGACGAGCGCCAGCAACCCGAGCACGACGACCATGATGCGCGTCGTGCGGAGCCGGCCTTGCTCGTCGAGACCGATGCCGAAGAGATCGCCCGCGACGTTCTTGGCAACCACGCTCGCCGAGCTCAGAAGGAGCGCGGTCGAGGGGATCAGCGCACAGAGAGCCCCCGTTCCCGTCACGAAACCGAGCACCCAGGCCGGATAGTAGCGCGAAACGATCGCGAGAAACGACTGATCGGCAGCGGGGCCCTTGAGGCCGGGCACGATGAGGAGCGCCGAAAATCCGGCAAAGAAGATCAGCAGCATCACGATTTGATAGAGCGGCAAGAACATCGCGTTGCGGCGGAGCACGTTTTCGTCTTTGGCGCTGAAGATCGCGTTGGTCGATTGCGGTCCCGCAAAGAAGCCGAGTCCGGTCAAGAGCACGGTTGAGACATACCAGAGCGACCCCTTGGAATCGGTCAAACCACCGAGGATCAAGTGATCCGGATGGGCGCGCAGCACCTGATCGAAGAGCGTTGGAATCGATCCGAAAAATTGCAGCGGGATCGCGAGCCCCACGAACAGCAACGCACCGATGACCAGCGCGTCTTTGACGATGCTGGCCCACGCCGTGCCGCGTAACCCGGTGATGAAGACGAAGGCGATGATCAACAAGAAGGCGACGACGGCGCCTAGCACGGGATCGATCAAGCCCTGGCCGGAGACGGTGAGAAAAATCTGCAACGCCGAAAGCTGAAGTGTAATGTACGGAACCAGCGCCAGGACGCCGACGATCGCTACCAGCGTCGTGAGCGTGCGACTGCCGTAGCGCACGTGGAAAAGGTCGGGCTGCGTGAGCAGTTCGTGCTCTTTACCAAGCCGCCAAATCCAGGGGAACAAGAAGTAGTAAAAGATGTATCCGCACGTGCCGTAGGCCATGATGTAGAAAGCCGGCGCGCCGAAGCTGTACGTCCATCCTGCCGCGCCCAGAAACGTGAAGCTCGTGTAGATTTCGCCGGCGAGCAACACCCAGAGAAAGACGGCTCCGAAGCCGCGGCCACCGACGATGTATTCCTGCGGCGACATCGTAAATCGGCGGACGCTCGAGAGCGCGAAGACGACCGTACCGATGACGATGACCGCGATGATGCCGAGCGCGACCGGAGCGTTCACCAGTGGCCCTCGATGCGGCCCAGCGTCCACACCCATACCGGCGTGGTCAGAACCCAGAAGGCGATCCAAGCCAGGAGAAACGGCAGGCCGAAGATGCGCGGCTCCACGTGATTGACGAACGGCACCGCGACGGAGAGCGCGCCGAAGGGGATGGCCGCAAGCAGGAAGCGGAGCCGTCGCTGCATCTATCAAGCCGATTATGAGGCAAGCGACGCCTTTCCTTGAAGTCCCCCGTCACGGCGGCCGCGGTTCGTTCGATACAGCCTATGTCGAGCGGATCGAGTCGAGCCTCGGAGCGGGGACTCCGGCCCCGCCGGCGCCCCACCCGTTTCGTTTGCGCAGGATCACGCGCAACCGCGTTGTCATATCGCCCATGGATATGTACAACGCGGTCGGCATGTCTTCCCCGACATGAACGACTTCGCTGAGGTCAGCGGCAAACACGCGCTCGTGACCGGCGGTGCGCGCGGCATCGGTAAGGCGATTGCGCGCCGTTTGGCTCAAAGCGGTGCCCGCGTTTCGGTCGTGAGCCGTCAGCCCGCCGCCGCTGCAGCCGAATTTACGACCGCGCAGGCCGACGTCAGCGACGAGGAAGCGATTCGCGCCGCCTTCGCCCACTGCCGCAGCGTCAACGGCCCGATCGAGATCCTGGTCAACAACTCCGGCATCTCTGATTCGGCGCCACTGCTGCGCACGTCGCTTGCGCTCTTCGAGCGCATCGTCGCAACGAATCTGACCGGGACGTTTTTGTGCAGCCGCGAGGCGGCGGCCGACATGCTCGCCGCGAAGTGGGGTCGAATTCTCAACGTCGCCAGCATCGCCGGGTTGCACGGCGCGCCGTACATCTCGGCGTATTGCGCGAGCAAGCACGGCGTGATCGGCTTCACCCGTGCGATCGCCACGGAGCTGGCCGGCAACGGCGTCACCGCCAACGCGATTTGCCCCGGCTACACCGAGACCGACATGATGCAGCAGGCGATCGAAAAGATCATCAAGCACACCGGCTCGAGCGTTGAGTCCGCGCGCTCGACGCTTGCGCTCATGAATCCCGAAGGGCGTATCGCAACCGTCGACGAGGTGGCGCGCGTCTCGCTGGAACTGATCTGCAGCGAGAAGAACGGCATTTCGGTCGTCATCCCCGGTGGCCAAGAATACTAGTCATAATCGGGAATCTCGGTCAAGCGTGAGGTCGATACGACGGGTATGCGCCGCCGGCATCCTCGTACTGGCCGCGCTGTTTTCGCCGCAACATCGTTGCGCCCGTGCAGCCGAGCACGGAGCTACCCGGTGGCTTTGCCGGCCCGGCACGATGACGGACGATCCTTGCGTCGCCGGCATCGACACGACGCTCGTCGGCGCGCATGGCCCGATCGCGATCGAGCGGCGGCGTCCCGCTTCGAAGTCGCGCTTCGACTGCTTCTATCTCTATTCCACGCTGAGCATGGAGAAGAGCGAGAATGCAGACCTGCGGATCGACGATCGTATGCGTGCCGTGGCGCGCGGCGACACGTCGCAATTCTCGCAACTGTGCGCGGTATGGGCGCCGGTGTACCGGCAGATGACGATCACCACGATCGCAACCGGCGACCTCTCCCGCATAGTGCAGGCATCGAAGATTTCGTACGCCAGCGCGCTACGCGCCTGGCGCGAGTATTTGACGCGCTACAATGACGGCCGCCCTTTCGTCCTGCTGGGCGCTTCGCAGGGTGCGGCCAACATGCTGCTGTTACTGCAGAACGAGATCGATCCCAACCCGACGCTGCGCCGCCGGCTCGTTTCCGCAATTTTGGTCGGGGCGAACGTCACCGTGCGGCGCGGATCCGACCGCGGCGGGAGCTTCAAGCACATCCGCGCGTGCAGCCGCATCGGGCAAATCGGTTGCGTGATAGCGTATCAGAGCTATATCGGCGTGCCGCCGGAAGACAGCTCATTCGGGACGCCGGGTCAAGGCGTGAGCCGTTTCATCGGACAGAGCGCGAGCTCTGGACTTCAGACGCTCTGCACGAATCCCGCCTCGCTCGGCGGCGACGCTCGCGTAGCGCTGGATTCACTCTTTATGGCCGTACCGCCGAGCGCTCCGGTCTCGAGCGCGTGGGTCGAATATCGTGACCTTTACCGCGGGCAATGCCGAAGCACGACGACCAAGACCTGGCTGGACGTGCAGCGCCGCAACGTCCCAGGCGACAGCCGGCCGGTGCTGCACCCCTACCTGCCGGCGCGCTGGGGTCTGCACGAGTTCGATTGGAGTTTATACTTGGGCGATCTTCTGCGCGACGTCGCCGCGCAAGAGGCGTCGTTCGAGACCGCCGCAACGACGAAGCGCAAGCGTTAGGCGCCGTACCAGCGAAGGTACGGCCAGATCGCGTCGAGCGGCATCGATGGCGTTGGTCTGGAAAGTTGACATGAGCGACGAATCCGTGGATCCCACACGCGAGCAGATCGAGGCCTTGGCGGCGAGCCCCGATTCCGGCCCGGTCGTGATGCTCAATCTGCTGGCTTTCCGTGAGGGAGGGCGCGAGCATTATCGCTCCTACATGGCGGCAGCGAAGCGAGCGCTGGAAGAAGTCGGCGGGCGCGTCGTGCTGATGGGCAAAGCCGCGCAACCGTTCATCGGTCCGCCAGACGAACGCTGGGACGAAGTGCTGGTCGTGCGCTATCCCAGTCGCGCTGCGTTTCTGACGATGCTTTCGCTCGACTACTATCGCGATGCGCTCGCCCATCGGCGCAACGCGCTCTCACGGACGCGCCTCATTCCGGTCGACCTCGAGCCACGTTAGGCGCCGTACCAGCGAAGGTACGGCCAGATCGCGTCGAGCGGCATCGACGGATCCTTGCAGAGGAAGATCGGCGCCGGGCCTTCCACGACCCATTTGAGCGGTTCGTTCGACGTACGTACCAAACGGCACGACCGATAGTACCTTTTGAGGAGATCGATGCGCGTTGCGCCGATCGCAATCATCGTCACTCCGCTATAGCCGTGCGTGCCCCACAACCAATACGTGTTTTGGCTGCTGATTGCACTCGGCAATCCATACCGAGGGCCGAAGAAGTCGATCGCGCCGGCATCGGCATAGGTGTCGGCATAGATTGCGACCGCGCCGCGATCCGGTAACGCATCGTACACCGTGCTGACGTCGCGCGCGAGACGGTCCCATCCGAACTCCTCGGCATAGACCGGTTGAATCAGGTGCGCGCCGGGTCCGCGGCCGGTGAGACCGAGTGCTTGCGAGTAGGCGATGAAGCCGTCGATGGGCAGGACGGGGAGCGAGAGCGGCATCGTCGCGACCGCAGAAAGCGCGAGCGCCGCGAAAAGCGTGACGCGCAACCACGCGACGGCGCGTTCGAGAACGACGGCGCCGATCGCGAACAGCGCGCCGTAGATCCCGATGATGTAGTACCCTTTTGCTTCGAGTGCGATGGCGATCGCCAGGAGAACGGCGTACGCAATCGAGACGAAGCGCACGTCGCGCAGGGGCCGCCAGACGAACGGTGCGGCGAGCCCGCAGAGCCACAGCGGCACGGCAACGGGATTGGTGTACAGTACTTGCTCGCCGATGAACGACGCCGCGTTTCCGGCGAGATTTTGTGACTCGAGGAGCCAGCCGTTATTGAATGCGTGGCGATGCGCGGCGTCGCCCTGCAGCACTGCCACGAACGGCCAGCCGTGCATGGCCTGCCACCAAAGGTTCGGCAGCATGAGCAGCACGACGATCGCGGCTGCGATCCAGACTCGCGGTGTGGCAAGCGCGCGCCGCTGCGCGATCAGCAGACCGATAAGGAGCGCCGCAAGCAGCAGCGCCATCGAGTATTTTCCGTAGAGCCCGGCGGTCGCCGCAGCGGCGGCAGCGATCCACCAGCGCCGCATGGCGCACCAGGTGACGAGCGTCCACGTGAGCGGTTCGAACGACGTCGTCGTCAAGACGTTGCCGAGCAGCAAATAGGCCGGCGTCAGCGCGACGGCGACGCCCGCAAGCGACTGTGCGAACCGTCCGCCGCCGAGGTCGCGCGCGATCGCCACGGCAACGAGGACCGTGAGCCCGGCTGCGATGCACGGTAGCAGCCGCAGCGCAATCAGATCGTCGTGGAACGGCTGCGCGATCCAAGCCGCGAACGCCACCAGCGGCGGTTGGTCGACGTAGCCCCATGCGAGATGACGGCCGCAGGCGATGAAATAGAGCTCGTCGCGAAAGTAGCCGTAACGCCACGCGGTACCGAGATGCAAAAGGAAATCGGCCACGGCGATCGCGATCCCGATCATCGGGCTCGACCCATCATGCGGCAGGATTTACGCTCGCTCGAGTCCGACCCTTCGCTAGCGTGCGTGTCCCGAATCTTCTCACGATTCTCGTGCTGGTCGCTGCGGCATTCGGCTTTGCGGCTTTTTGGGCGCCTCGAATCGGTATCCCGGGCTTCTGGTCGGCGATTGCCGCGATCGTCGCGGCGTTGCTCTGGCAGCGCTTCAACGCAGGTGCGGCGTCAAAGCGCTGGCTCGCGCGGGCCTCGCAGCGTCCCATCGTCTTGCAGCCGCCTTTTCGCGATCGGTGGTGGGTTGCCGCGGGTGGGCCCGATCCGCGTCACAATCATCATCAAAGCGTAAGCGATCAATACTTCGCCTACGATTTCTTACGATACGACGGTGATTCGTGGGATCAGGCGATTCTCGCCCCCTGCGACGGAATGGTCGTCCACGTCGAGAATCGCCAGCCGGACGCACCGGCGAACGAACGGCGACGCAACCGGAAACGGCCGTTCGGCAATTACGTATCGATCGAAACGCCGCGTGGCTACGTCATTCTCGCGCATCTCGAACAGGGGTCCGTGACCGTGCGCGTCGGCGAAACCGTGCGCGCCGGCGACGAGATCGCTCGCTGCGGGAACTCAGGCAACACACGTGGCGCGCATCTCCACTTGCACGCGCAAGATCAGCCCAGCCAAGCCGTCGGCTCGGCACAAGGGGTCCCGATTGCTTTCCTCGATCGCGGCGCTACGGAGCCGATGTTACTCGAATATCGCGATCGGCTAGGGTAAGCGGCCGCTTCCGTCCGAGCGCAAAGGCGAAGAACATGCCTCCGAGACAAACGATCGTGCCGATGATTTGGTACGCCGCGAACGTAGCGTGCAAGATCGGAACGCTCAAGACGCCGGTGAGAATCGGGAGTAAGAACTGCGCGATCGAGCCCTTGCCGGATCCTACCGCATTGAGCCCCCACGTCCACACCGGATAGGTGAGCAAAATCGGAAACAGCATGGCGTAGATGATGCGCCACCAGACGCCCCATCCGAGCGCAGCGAGGTTGGTGTGCAGCAGCGCGCCCGTGCCGCCCGGGATGAGAAAGATGGCGCCGATCGTCATCGTGATCGCCAGCAGTTCGAGCGGCGTATAGCGCGCGAGAAGCCTCGCCCCGATCACGTTGTATCCGGCGAACACGACCGCCGCCCCAAGTACGAGCATGTCGCCGATGCGTAGCGCGGCTTCACCCGAGAACGCGCCTTCGAAGATCGCGACGCCGAGCAGCGCGAGGGCCGCGCCGATCCAACGGCCCGTTCGAACGTGTTCGTGTCCGGCGACGGCAACGATCGCAAGCGTGAAGATCGGCGAGGTCGAGCCGAGCAGCGCCGTCGCAAACGGCGTCGTGTTCGCGAGGCCGAGCACCCACAGGTATTGGTAGATGCCATAGCCGCAGGCGCCGCAGGCCAGCAGGGCCGGGATGTCGCGCCGCTCGATGTGGATGCGGCCGCCGCTGATCCACACCAGCACGAACGCCAGCGGGACCATCACCAAGAACCG
>Ga0335074_10011350_pt1 | contig 12453 bp, 11 predicted proteins | sample Lox_Sample_23_FD_206715 | JGI IMG/M metagenome (GOLD analysis project Ga0335074, IMG submission 206715) | Soil microbial communities from Loxahatchee National Wildlife Refuge, Florida, United States - Lox_Sample_2.3 | ecosystem: Environmental > Terrestrial > Soil > Wetlands | place: USA...
TCGACACCAGGTCGGCGCCTGGTGCCTCGCCCTCGTACTGGCCGCCCGAGGAGGCACCGTCGCCGGCGATCAGGCCGGCCACGAATGTGCCATGGCCGTATTCGTCCTGGAACGGATCGTTCTCACCGGTGAGGTCGACACCGCCGATCAGGCGCCCGGAGAAGTCGGGCAGGTCGTCTATGCCCGTGTCGAGCACGGCCACGGTGACGCCCTGGCCGGTGTCGCCGCTGGCGAACAGCTGCGTGGCACCGGTCTGCTGCAAGAACTCATCCGACGGCGTGTGCGGGCCCGTTGACTCGACCGTCGACTGGACGTCGACAGAAACGTCGGGGGTCACGGTGATGCCCGGCAACGCCGCCAGCAGCGGTTCGAGCACGGCAGGGATCGACGCCTCGACCCCGTTGATGATGTGAAATTTCGTCAGGACGGTGCCGAGCACGTCCGTCACCGCGGTGACCGGGCTCAGCAGCCCGCTCGCGGTGACGATGACGGTCTCGGTGCTGCTCGCCGACGCCGCGGGGGCGCCGGCGATCGTGGTGCCGACTAAGGCGGAAGTGAGCAGGCCGGCCAGACCGGCTAGCAGACCCTTCCTCCGCCAGATGAACGATGGTCCGTAAAGGATGCGCCCGGGCGACCCGCCAGTCAGCCTCATGCCGACCCTCCCCTGAATGTGCTTTTTAAACGCAACCACCGTACGCCGCGAGAGACATCTTTAAGCCTGAAATTTCATGCAAGGGTCGAAGACTTTCGGGAATAAAAACCGCCATCGGTCTAATGCTCTACCAAAAGTGCCCGGCACCTCTGTCGAAGCCGATGACCCGGTATTGGCCTGCTCGTCCAGTACGTGGCCTGCGGCAATGGCGGCAGCTCTCCGCCTGGCGGTCTGATGACCGGACAGTTCCGTCATGTGCGGCGCGGTAACCGTCGTCTCTCGGGACCAAGCGGCCTATTTAGCGCCATTACCGGGGCCAACTCTGCCTGTATACCAGTGATTTGGGCCATTAACGGCGCCGGGTCCAATAGGCCTGTGCAGGAGCAATTAGGGCACGGGTATCGCGGAACCATAGGCGCACAGGTCGCGCAGCACGCACTCGTCGCAGCGTGGCCGCTGCGCCCGGCAGACTGTCCGGCCATGAGTGACCAGTGCGACGTGCAGGTCGTAGCGGATGGGGGCCGGCACGATCTCTGCGAGCAGCCGGTGCGCCGCGTCGGCTGTTGTCTTCGCCGGGATCCAGCCGAGCCTGATCGCGATCCGGTGCACGTGGGTGTCCACGGGGAACGCGGCCCGGCCAAGGGAGAAGACGAGCACGCAGGCCGCGGTCTTCGGGCCGACCCCGGGCAGCGACTCCAGGTAGGCCGCCGCGGCCGCGTCCTCCAGCCCGGCCAGCCGGTCGAGGCTGATGTGGCCCTCGCGCTCCTCGATGGCCGCCAGGATCTGCTTGATGCGCCGGGCCTTCTGGTCGGCGATGCCGCCGGAGCGGATCGCGTCGGCGAGATCCTCGGTGGGTGCGTCCGCGGCCTGCTCCCAGCTCGGGAAGACCGCCTTGAGCCGCGCGAAGGCGCGCCCGGAGTTGATGTCGGAGGTGTGCTGCGACAGCACGGTCGCGACGACCTCGTCGAGGGCCGGAAGCGCCGGCTTGGGGATGAACCTGCCCTGCTGGGCGCGCAGCCTGCGGCGTACCTCGGTGGCGTCGGCCGGGCCGGGCGTTGTCACGGCCCCACTAAACCACGGCATGGCCCGGCCGGCACCACGGCTGTCGTCCCGGCACCGCTCTGCTGCGTCGCCGTCGCCTTCGGCGGCCGCGCGCTGGCTCTTCCCGGCTAAAGTGGGACGCTGCCGTTTCTGCCTGCGGCAATGCGAGTCTGAAGGAGCGATGGGCGCCGTCATTGTGTGTGGTCGTGAGTGTGCGTGACCAGACAGGTCATCAAGCTCGGGTCTAGCTCGATCGCCAGCCGCGACGGGCTGGCCCTCGACGTCATAGCGGGCCTGGTCAGCCAGATCGCCGCCGCGCAGCGGGCTGGCCACGAGATCATCCTGGTCACGTCCGGTGCCGCACGGCTCGGGCGACGCCTCCTCGCCTTCGAGGGGCCGACCGCGGGAGCGGCTCCGGCGCTGCAGGCCCTGGTCGGTGCCGTGCGTTCCTCGCTGAGTGAGGCCTCACCGGGCCGCGGCCGCGCTTCCGGGACCTCCGCTGGGCATGGCCGGCTCGTCGCCTCGCTCGAGGAGATCCTGCAGCAGTACGACGGGCCCGGGGAAGGTCCTGAGGCCGTGGCCACAGCCATGCCCGCAGCGGTCGGCCAGCCCGCGCTGATGGCGCTCTACCGGCAGCTCGCCGCGGCGGTCGGAGTCGAGGTCTGCCAGATCCTGGTTTCCCGCAGCGACCTGGCATCGGCCCCGGCCATGGCCGATCTTGGCCGCCTGCTGCGGGAGGCGGCCGGGCGGGGACTGCTGCCGATCGTGAACGGCAACGACGCGGCCGACCCGCTGTCGGCGCTCGACAACGACCAGGTGGCTGTCGCCGTCGCGGTGGCGGCCGAGGCTTCGCGGCTGTTGTTCCTCACCGACGTCCGCGCCGCCTACCGGGACTCCTCGCTCAGCGAGCGCCTCGTACGGCTCACACCGGACGAGGCGCGAGCGGTGCGGGTGACCGGCGGCGGTACCGGCCGGGGCGGCATGGGCTCGAAGCTCGGCGCCGCGGCGAGGGCAGCCTGCTGCGGCGTGGAGTGCGTCATCGGCTCGGCCACCGAGCTCGACGTCGTCGCCCGGAGCCTCAATCCGCGCGCCCGCGTCGGCACCGTCATCCGCGGGACCGGCGGCCAGCTCGAGCCCTCCCGGCGGTGGATCGGCGGCATGGCGTACTCCGAAGGCTCGGTGCACGTGAACCGCGAGGCCGAGGCCAGTCTGCGCAGCGGCAGCACGCTGTTCCTGTCCGGCGTCAAGCGGGTCGACGGCCAGTTCCCCGCCGGCTCGGTGGTCGAGCTGGTCGACGTCCGTCATCCCGAACGGCTGATCGGCCGCGGCTCGGTGGCCCTGCCCGCCAGCATGCTGCGCCTGCTGCGGGCGCTGTCGCCACACCAGGTCGCGTGCGCGATCTCGATACTGCTGCGGCTGAGGTACGCCGTCGCCGGCGAGCCGGCCGGGCCGGCTGGAGCTCTCATCAACCCAGACGTCTACAAGGACTGCCGGGAACTGGCCGACGGCACCTCACGGGCGAGCCAGGAGGCGTTCGCTCAGCTCGCGGCCTTCTCCCCGGACCGGGTCAGCGAGCTCGCCGACTCGCTGCTGCTGGCCCAGCCCGGCCTGTGCACGGCGTTCCTGCTCGACCGGGGTTTCCTGGATGGGCAGGTTCCGATGGGACACGCGGCCCGCCGGGTGGTCCGCAACGTGCACGCGGTGCACCGAGAGTCGCTGGTCGTCTTTCCCGGCCCGGCTCAATAAACGCTGGGACGCCGCCCGCGGTCTGGCTACTGTTGGGCCGTGCCTGAGCTGCAGCGCCTGCGCGCCGACCACACCGCCGCGCTCCTGGCCTTCGAGCGCGCTAACCGTGCTTACTTCGCCGCGTCGATCTCCGACCGCGGCGATGAGTTCTTCGAGCGGTTCACCGACGGGATCAATGATCTGCTGGCCGAGCAGGAGGCCGGCGTCTGCGCCTTCTACGTGCTCGTCGGCGACGACGGCTCAGCGCTCGGCCGGTTCAACCTGTATGACATCGCAGGCGGCACGGCCAACCTCGGCTACCGCGTAGCGCAGAACGTCGCCGGGCGTGGCGTGGCGACCGCGAACGTGCGGGAAATGTGCCGGCTGGCGGCGCAGGACCTCGGGCTGCGCACGCTTCGGGCGGAAACCAATCACGAGAACGTCGCGTCCCAGAAGGTGCTGGAGAAGGCCGGGTTCGTGCCGGTCGGCCCGGCAAATCCTGGCGGTCGGCCCGGCACCCGGTATGAGCGCGAGCTGGCCGCCGCGTGATGCTGAACGGACCGGGCCGATTCAGACGGCGGGGCGGCGCGGGATTACCGCGTACTGGCGCAGGTAGAGGTCGCGGAACGTCACCGGCCCGCGCGGCCCGGGCACGGCGTCGATGTTGATGCCGGTCTCCGGCAGCGAGAGCAGCTTGAAACCGTCCAGCAGGCGAGGCGAGGCGTTCCAGAATGCCCCGGTGCCCGCGTAGGCGTCCAGGAACTCGCCGGCCGCGGCGGGGTCCTCCGCCACTATCGCGGCGGCCAGTCCCGACGTCTCGGTGTTGGCGATCGCGGCGGCGTCCGCCGGCCCGGCCGCCGGGGCCACGGTGATCGTGGCCTCCGAGCCTGTCTCCAGCGCCCACTCGAGGCCGAGCGGATGCTGGTGCGGCGGCAGCGAGACGGCGATGCCCAGCCGCTGCGCCAGCTCGGTCACCGAGGGGACCATGTCGTCCCATATCTCCTGGTGGACGAGCAGCAGGTTCAGCCGGTTGCAGACGCCGAGGCGGTCCAGGCTCGCTTCGATCAGCCGCAGGGCCAGCCCCCGGTCTGCCGACGAGTGAAGATAGATCACCGCACCGCCGTCGGCGTGGGCCAGCGTCCGCACCCCGTGCAGCGCGGCCTCGCGGGCCAGCGCCCTGGTGCTCTCGCCGCTGCCCCGCAGGATGACCAGCGGTATCAGGGCCGGCTCGCGGACGAGCGCGAACGCGCTCTGGCGGCCGGGTGAGCGCAGCAGCTGGACGGCAGCCGGGTTCAGCCCTGTGCTGGCCATCGCCGGCCCGACGACCTCGTCGATCAGCACCGCGGCCGACCCGATCGCGCTCGAGCCGGTGCGCAGGACGCCCGCGTTGCGCGACTTGATCAACTGTGACGCGATGTCGACAACCACGTTGGGGCGGGCCTCGAAGTTGGCCCCGATGACGCCGACGGGCCGCCGCCACTCCTGCAGCTCGAGGCCGTCGTTCAGGTCTCGGATGCGGATCCTGTCCTGGACGGCGCCGGCCTCGGCCAGCGTCCTGAGCTGATCGGCCATGGCGGCTATCCGGCCCGCGTCAAGCGTGAGCCGGTCCACGAACGCGCCGGCCAGCCCCTCGGCCCGGGCCGCCCGCACATCCTGCGCGTTGGCGGCGGCCACCTCGGCCGCGCGCTCGCCGAGCCGCGCCGCGATCGCGCGCAGCGTCTCATCCAGCCCTTCGGCGGGCATCCGCCTGAGCTGCCCGGCCGCCGCGCTCGCGGCCCGGCCCGCCGCGGCAACCGCGGCGGTGGCCTCCTGCTCTGCGGCGGCGTCGCCCCGGGGGGCGGCGACCGAAGCCTTGCTCGCCATGTTGCTCTCCAGCGGCATCGTCAGCCGGGCCGGTGCGGAACTAGGCCTGCGGGTACGAGGCGACGAATTCGGTGTCCACTCCGACGACGCCCGTCCTCGCGGCGCCACCGGGGGAACCTATCGGCTGATCGCGCCCTGGCAGCGGCTCGGCGAAGAACCGCGCGTTGTCGGCGAGGAAGGGCCCCTGGTCGTCGGGCAGGTCGTCCTCGTAGTAGATCGCCTCGACCGGGCACACCGGCTCGCACGCCCCGCAGTCGACGCACTCGTCGGGATGGATGTAGAGCGCGCGTGCGCCCTCGTAGATGCAGTCGACCGGGCATTCTTCGATGCACGTGCGGTCCAAGACGTCGATGCATGCTGCGCCAATGACGTAGGTCAACGATGCTCCCCGGTTGATGCGTCAGCCTGATCAGCTGGCCGGTCAATTTTCACGAATACGATAGTTGAAATGCTAACGCTGGCCAACCAGGCAGCCGGGGCCGCAGCGATGATCCCGAGGTCGGCGTCGGCCTCCGTGCCTGCTCAGTGCGTTCATGGTTTCTATCATCGCAGGCCAGCTGGTCATGGCCAGCGGTGTGCCCGCTCGTCACCCACCCCGGCCGCCTTCAGCACTGCGCCGACGCCTTTCCTCCAGCTCGCGCGTTGCCGATGCTGAGCCGCGCGATGCAGGTCCCCGGTTCAGCGAACGGCTGCAGGCTGTCCGCATTCAGCGGTGCCCGGCTCTTCTCCAGCACGCCCCGCAAGAGGCCCAGGTGCATGGCACACACGACATCCTGGTGCTGCTCGGCAACCTCACGGAACGGGCACTGGCGCAGGCGGAGCAGGTAGCCCCCGCTCTCGGCGACGACCTCTGGGGCGAACCCGATCTCCTCCAGCGCCGAGGCAAGCCTCGTCACGGCCTGCTCGGCGGCCAGCCCGCGGTAGGGAGGCGGCTGCTCGGTGAGGTAACGGCCCCATTCCCGTCCTGCCTCGGCGGCAGCCGTCTGCGGCTGGGACACCATACCGGCGATCATGCTGGTGAGCATCTCGGCGAGCAGCCGGTACCGCCGCTGCCCCATCGGCCCGTCCCCGTCCGTGGCCCGGTAGGCCATGCTGGGGCGCCCAGGGGTTTCCCGGGGCCGTGGCTCCCTTGTTGCGAGGCCCGCGCCCACGAGCCCATCAAGGTGGAAACGCGCGGTGTTGGCGTGCAGCCCGGCCCCGTCCGCGACGTCCTGCACCCCGAGCGGGCCTGGAGCCCCCCGCAGCAGATCGAGAACCCGTGCGCGGCTCTCACCGAGCCTCGCACCGGCGTCGGGTGCAATAAGAGCCCGGACGTCCATGGGCGAACTTTACTCCAGGCCGGATAGTTTACACGACACATTTCGTCTAAATTCACCGCGCCGTTCGGTCGCCGACACGAAGGGGCGGTGCCATCGTCCGGAGCCGCCGTTGACACTGTCGCCCGACTGGGCTTACGTTTCTGGAAACGCTACCGGAAGCGCTATCGGAGAACGCTATCGGAGGTAGCCCGTTGGCCTCGGTCGAAGAGACCTATACCCGCCGCACGAGCAAATCGAAGACATTCCACCGCGGGATCGCCGCTTCGCTGCCCGGCGGCGAGACGAGGTCTGTAGCGGGCTATGACCCGCACCCGGTCGTGCTCATCTCCGGGTCCGGGCAGGTAGTGCGCGACCTTGATGACAACCAGTACCTGGATCTGCTGAACAACTACACCAGCCTGGTTCACGGGCACAGTCACCCGCAGATCACGGCGGCGGTGCTCGGTACGCTGCCGGGCGGGACCGTGTTCCCGGCCCCGCATCCGGCCCAGGGGCAGCTCGCGCGGCGCCTGGCCGCCCGTCTGCCGGCCGTGGAGCTGACCAGGTTCACCAACTCGGGCAGCGAGGCCGCGGTGCTGGCGGCCCGGCTGGCCAGGCACGTCACCGGCCGCGACCGGATCGTGGCATTCACCGGCGGGTACCACGGGACCGGGGAGCGGTTCGCCGACTCCTGGGACACGGTGATCCGGCTGCCGTACAACGACATCGCCGCGGTGCGGGCCGCCGTCGACGGCACCGTCGGCGCCGTGTTCGCCGAGCCGTTCCTCGGCAGCGGCGGAGTCGTCCCGGCCCGGGAGGACTTCCTGCACGCCGCGGCGGAGTCGGCCAGGGCAGCGGGTGCGCTGTTCGTCCTGGACGAGATTCAGGGACTGCGGAATCACTACCACGGCACGCACGCCGCGCTCGGCCTGTCCCCCGACCTCGTCCTCATGGGAAAGATCATCGGTGGCGGGTTCCCGGTCGGGGCCGTCGGGGGCCGGGCCGACCTGCTCGATAACCTGTCGACCTCGGCACCGCGCCAGCTCGCGCACTCGGGCACGTTCAACGGCAACGTGCTGTCGATGGTCGCCGGGGACGTCAGCGTGGAGCTGCTGACCGAAGCCGCGGTAGCCCGGCTGGACCGGATGGCGGCAAGGCTCCAGGACGACATCATCGGGGCAGGCAAGCACGCCGGCCTGGACGTGACCGTGACCCGGGCTGGTTCGGTCATGCACGTCCACTTCCTCGCCGACCAGCCCGCCGACTACGAGGCCGCGGAGCGAGCCGACCGTCGGCCCGCCGCGCTGCTGCACCTCGCGCTGCTCAACCACGGCGTCTACACCGCGCCCCGGGGCATGCTGAACCTCTCCACGGCACTCAGCGACGGGGACCTCGATGTGGCGGCCGAGGCGTACGAACGGGCATTCGCCGCTGTGGCCATTGAATGGGGGCCGACGGCGTGACGGCGGAGTTCAGCGGCCGCATTGTCCTGGTCACCGGCGCGGCGTCGGGAATCGGCCTGGCCACCGCTGCGGCCTTCGCGGCAGAGGGCGCCATGCTTGCGCTTGCCGACGTGAACGCGGCAAAGCTGGAAGCGGAGACGGCGCGGCTGGCCACGGCCCATGAGCGCCAGATCCGCGGCTATCCAGCGGACCTGGCGTCGGCGCAGGCCGCCGGGCAACTCGTCGCGGCGGTGCTCGCCGACCACGGCCGGATCGACGTGGTCGTGAACAACGCGGGAATCGCGTTCATGGGCACGGTGCTCGAGACGAGCGTGGCGGAGTGGGATCGTGTGTTCGCCACGAACGTGCGGGCCGCGTTCTGCGTGTCCAAGGCGGTGCTCCCCGCGATGATCGGCCAGGGTGGCGGGGTCATCGTCAACACCGCGTCCGAGGCAGGCCTGGTCGGATTCCTCGGCTACGCCGCGTACGCGGCGTCCAAGGCCGCGCTCGTCAACCTCACCAGGTGCATGGCGCTTGACCACGCGGGCCACAGCATCCGGGTCAACTGCGTGTGCCCCGGATCCATCGAGACACCACTGCTGCGTGACTATTACGCGGCCATGCCCGACCCGGACCAGGCGCGCGCCGCGGACGTCAAGACCCATCCGCTCGGGATCGGTGATCCCGAGCACATCGCCGCGGGGATCTTGTACCTGGCCTCGGACCGGGCGGGCTACGTGACGGGACACGCGCTGGTCATCGACGGCGGCTACACAGCCCAGTGACTGAAAGGGTCCTGCATCATGCCACAGACGCTCGACAAGGACACCCAGCGGGTCACCCTGCGCCGGGGCGCGATCGGCCTGGTGGCCGTGGCGTCCCTCGGCGCCATCATGATGTCGCCCGCGCTCGGGATCTACAGCTGGTTCCCGGCAATCATGACGACCGCTGGCGGGATCGTCCCGTTCATCTTCGTCCTCGCGCTCGTCGTGTCGATACCGACCGCGATCAGCTACGCAGTGATCAGCCGGACCCGGCCCTCCGCAGGATCGGCTTACACCTGGGTCGCCGAGGCAGCCAGGCCGCGCGTGGGAACCTGGCTTGGCATCATGCTGGCGCTGTATTACCTCGGCGTGCTCGCGACCATGCCGGTCCAGTTTGCCCTGTACTTCAGCGAGTTCCTTGGCTACTTCGGAGTGCACGCCACCGGCTACGGCTCCTTCGCGATCGGGGTGCTGCTGAGCAGCGGCGCTGTCGCGCTGCTGTCCTACCCCGAGGTCAAGATCTCCGCGCGTGGCGCGGTGACCTTCATGGCCTTCGAGAGCCTCGTCGTCCTGGCGCTGTCGATCACGGTGGGGTTCAAGCACGGGTCCTCGCTGGGCGCGGGGCCGATCAACCCGGCCGCCGGCACCGGCGGCGCGACGGCCATCTTCGGTGCGCTGATCTTCGGGGTGCTGGCCTTCACGGGCTACGACGCCGCGACGACGGTGGCCGAGGAAACCAGGACACCCAAGCGGCTGGTGCCCATGGCGGTCGTCAGTGCTCTGGTGCTCACCGCCGTCTTCTGGATCGTCTGCTCCTACCTGCTGAGTTACTCCGCGAGCGTTGGCCAGGTCACGAAGGACATCGCGGAAGGCGTCACGCCGTTCGGGCCGATCGCGAAGGTGTACTGGGGGAAGGGCAGCATCCTGGTCGACATCACCGGCATGACGGCGTCCCTCGGGGTGTACGTCGCGGCGATCGTGGGTGTCGGACGGGTGCTGTACGCGATGGGCAGGGACCGCGTCCTGCCCCGCTCGCTCGGGCGGCTGCACGCCCGGCACCAGACCCCATGGAACGCGCTGCACGTGCTGTTCTTCCTGGCCGTCGCGACCAACCTGATCGGCGGCGCGATCCTCGGCACGTACAACTTCCTGCTCTGGGTGGGCAACGCGACGGTCTGGTTCGCGCTGATCACGTACATGTTCGTCAACCTGGCCAACGTGCTGCTCCACCGCGGGGAGCAGTTCAACTGGCTGAGTAACGGAGTGGTTCCCGTGCTTGGCGTGGCCATCTGCATCTATCTGATCTACAAGGGCTTCTTCGTGTCCTTGTGGGACGCGGGGTTCAAGACCGGCCGCAGCGTCGTCCTGCTCTGCCTGCTGCTGACCGTGGTGGCCGCCGTGATCGTGGCGCTGCGCCGCGACCTGGGCAGCAGGAAGCCCTCGCCGGGCCTGGCCGATGGCGCCGGGGGGTAATCGAGCATGACCGGCGAGATCAGGGCCGATGTTCGGCTCGAGGCGGCCCCGGCATGAGCGGCCGATGGGCGCTGTGGGCGCTGCGCGCCGGGCACAGCACCGTGGACCAGTCGATGCTCACCTACCTTGACGGGCCGGGCAGGGCGGTCGAGATACCTCACGTGGTCTTCCTGGCGACCGGGCAGGCGAACGTGCTGATCGACACCAGCTTCCGGTCCGCGGCCAGCGTGCAGGCGAGCTACCCGCAGGACATCGGCCGGCCGGCCGGCGAGGAGCTCGGGATCCTGCTCGGCCATGTCGGCCTGGTCCCGGCCGACATCGAAATGATCGTGCACACTCACCTCCACTACGACCACGCAGGGAACAATCACCTGTTCCCGGGCATCCGCCCCCTGGTACAGCGGACGGAGATCGAGTACGCGGCGGCACCGAGCGTGACGATCATGGAACGGGAGTACTTCGCGCCGTCGGCAGGATTCACCCCGCCGTTCGATCCGGCCACGTTCACTCCGGTTGACGGCGACCTGGCGATCGCCGACGGGCTGCAGCTGCTGCACCTGCCCGGGCATACGCCCGGCTCCCAGGGCGTACTCATGGAAACCGCGGAAGGCCCGCTGTGCATACCGGGCGACCAGGTGATGGTGCACGAAAACATGCGCGCCGAGCGACCCGTCGGATTGCACACCGACCTGGAGGCCTGGGAGCGGTCGCACGGCCGCCTGGCGGGCCTGGAAGCGCGGATCATCCCCAGTCATGACGTGCGCGTCTTCCCCTCGGGAAGCGTGCAGAGGCTCGCCTGATGACCGGGGAGCGCGGGCGGCGCAGCCATCCTCGGAGGCGTTCTTGACTGCCGTGCAGGCGCAGTTTTACGCTTCCGGTAACGGTACCGGAAGCGCTACTAGTCGCCGGGTTCCCGCGAGACGCTCCGAGGAAGGCCACATCGAAGGAGATGGACATGCTCAAGGGCGTCGGCCGCAAAGATGCGACCCGTTATGAGCTCCCTGGCCGGGACTGGTTCCTGTGCATGGGGCCGCAGAACTCCGCGGCGGCGAACCTCACCGTGGGGCTCGCCGTCTTTCCCGAGGGCTCGGCCCCAGCCGGGCACGTGCACGACGCTCAGGAAGAGGTCATCCACGTCACTACCGGCCACGGCCGGCTCGTCACCCCGGCGGGCACCGTCGAGCTCGAGCCGGGCACCACGGTCTACATCCCCGTCGGCCTGCACCACGCGACCGTGTCGACCGGCCCGGGGGCGCTGGAACTCGTCTGCTCGTTCTCGCCCCCCGTCGTGCCGGGTTCGTACGAGGCTCGCAGCAGTGATCAAGGCTGAGCCTGACGTCGGCGACCTGGAGGCGACCGCGCGCGCGGTACGGCGCGAGATTGTGCTGTCGGTGGCGCACGCCGGCGGCGGACACATCGGGGGGCCGATGTCGGCGGTCGAGATACTGACCGCTCTGTACTTCCGGGTCCTGCGTATCCGCGCGCAGCAGCCGGGCTGGCCGGACCGTGACCGGTTCATCCTGTCCAAGGGGCACAGCGCCATCGGCCTGTACGCCGTGCTGGCGCTGCGCGGTTATTTCCCGGTCGCTGAGCTGAGCACGTTCGACGCGATCGATTCGCGGCTGCAAGGGCATCCGGACATGAGGCTGCTGCCCGGCCTGGACATGTCGACGGGATCACTCGGGCTCGGGCTGGCGGCCGGCGTCGGCGTGGCGCTCGGCGCGAAGCTCGCGGGGCGGGACTTCCGTACCTTCGTCATGGTGGGCGACGGCGAGTGCAACGAGGGTGTGGTGTGGGAGAGCGCGCACGTGGCCGAGCGGTACGCGCTTGACAACCTGATCGTCGTCGTTGATGGCAACGAGCTGCAGCAGTTCGGCTGGCGGGATCCGGGATCGGGCCGCCGCATGCCGCCGTATCAGGGCAGCCAGCTTCCAGACCGGTGGGCAGCCTTCGGCTGGCGCGTGCTCGAGGTGGACGGGCACGACATCGCCTCGGTGATCGGTGTACTCGGCCAGGCGTGCACGCCACAGGGCGTGCCGGCTGTGGTCATCGCCAGGACCGTCAAGGGCAAGGGCGTGTCGTTCATGGAGAACGAGTACAGCTGGCACAGCCGGGTGCCGACCCCGGGCGAGCTGCGCGCGGCTCTCGATGAGCTCGCGGAGCCGGTGCCGCGAGCACCGGGGCTGGCCGGCCGC
>Ga0335074_10011351_pt1 | contig 12452 bp, 9 predicted proteins | sample Lox_Sample_23_FD_206715 | JGI IMG/M metagenome (GOLD analysis project Ga0335074, IMG submission 206715) | Soil microbial communities from Loxahatchee National Wildlife Refuge, Florida, United States - Lox_Sample_2.3 | ecosystem: Environmental > Terrestrial > Soil > Wetlands | place: USA: Florida...
ACCCGGAACAGCGGCGCGGCCGCATACACCCTCAACCCGCCGTCCACCGCCGCCATCACCCGATCGCGAAGATCCTGCGAATAAGCCACGCCCATGATGCTCCCCCAGCGCCGAATCAATCGGCGCACAGAATCATGAGCGCAAGCCAAATGGAATCGGCCTCGATTCCATCAGTCCTGAAAGTGCTCTAAGTCGGAACTTAAAGCCGCGGAGGACGACTGATGGTTATTTGACGCTTCGCGGCACCGGCTAAGCATCGCGGTCATCCTGTAAGGCGCTCCCTCTGAGGTAATATAAGCCTCCCGTGGCGTGAACTTCTGAATCTCGCCGGTCACCGTTTGCGGGAAATGGTCGACGAAGCGCCAAACGCTCGGGACTTGTAGGAGGCGAGCCGCTCGCGGCAGAAGACCTCCAGCTCCTCCGCTGATGGCCGCGCCTTCGGCGCCGTTTGCACAAAGGCTACGGGAACCTCGCGCCAGTGCGAATCGGGCGCGCCGATGACCGAGGCTCCGAGCGTGGCGGGGTGCGCGTGCAGCACGTCCTCAAAGATCCCCACCTTTTTCCAGCTCCGGGCGCGTTGCGTGGAGCCCGTCGTCGATTTGCATCACCGAGTGAGGACGACGCGCCCGCGGCTTCCGGCCAGGACGGCGTGATAGGCGTCCTTGGCTTGGCCGAGCGTGAATGTCTTATCGACCGTGAAGGGTCTGAGAGCACCGACTTCGAAGTTCGGCGCCAAGGCCGAAAGAATCTCCGCGCTTGCAACGGCGTCGAGGGCGAGAGTGTCCACGCCGAAGAAAGCGTGTCGACCTCGATAGAAGCTGAAGATGTCGAAGCAGACCGCCCGGTCGATGGTCGAGATGAAGATCTGACGGGCGCCCACGGCCATGGCCTTGCAAGCGCTGTCGAAATAAACTGAGCCGACCGTATTGTAGACGATGTCGGCGCCCTGACCTCCAGTTTCATCCCGCACCGTCGCGGCGACGTCCTCGCGCGAGGCGTCGATCATACGGACCGGCAGACTGGCGTGTCCGCGATAGGCTTCCGCGCGTGGCTCAACGCCGAACACCCGGGCGCCAAGCATAGTGGCGATCTGGATCGCCGCCTGTCCGACCTTGCCGTTCGCTCCCAGAACCAGAACGACATCGGGGGCCTTCGGCATGGCGGCGCGGCGATAGCCCTCGTAGGCGGTGACGAAGGGCACGCCGACCGCTCCCGCCTCGACGAGCCTAATCGACGAAGGCTTGAGGCAGACCGCCGCCCGCGGCAGCACAATGGCTTCGGCGTGGGAGCCGTCCTGGGATATTCCGAGATCGCCGCCGGTCCCGAAGACTTCGCGGCCCTTGAGGTCGGCTGGCCCCTCCACGACGATCCCCGACCAGTCTCGGCCGGGCGTGCGGGGCCACGTCGCGTGCGGCATGGCGCCGAGCGCAGCCTTGACGTCGGACGGATTGACCCCGGCGCTATGGATTTCGACCAACACCTGATCAGGCTCGCAATGCGGCTCGAAGGATTCAAGCGCAAGGTCCAAGGCGTCGAGGTCGTCCGCTTTCGAATAGAGGCGTACACGTTGCACAGCAGGGGACCTCAAGAAAGGCCGAGCGCGGCTCGCGCCTCGGCGGGGGTTGCGGGAGCAGCGCCAAGGCTGCGCAGGATTTCGACGGCGCGCCCGACAAGTTCGGCGTTGCTCTTGGCGAGCACCCCCTTGGCCAGGTGCAGGTTATCCTCCATGCCGACGCGGACATGACCGCCGAGCAACCATGATTGGGCCACCATCGGAAATTGCGCACGGCCGACGCCGAAGCCGGTCCAGATCGCGCCTTCGGGCAACAAGCCGCGGGCGTAGATCATGGTTTCGGGCGTTGCATTGAACCCGTACTTCACGCCGAGCACCAGCGAGAACAGGCCCGGCGCGGCGAGCGTTCCGTCGGCGAGCAGATCGCGCGCCAAGTGACAGTCGCCGCTGTCGAACAGCTCGATCTCGGGCAAGGCGCCCGCGGCGCGGATGCCTTCGGCCATGCGGCGGACGTTGCGCGGCGTATTGATGACGACCTCGCCGCCCGAGTTCATGGTGTTGAGGTCGAGTGTGGCGATATCGGGCCTGAGGGCTGCTATATGCGCGATGCGCATTTCGGGCTTCACGAGCGTCGTGCCAGGACCGGCGATACTTGGGTTGTCGTTGGACGGAACGAAGCGGCCGCCTGGGCCGGTGGTGATGTTGATGATGAGGTCCGGCGCGCCACTACGGATTCGGTCGACGGTCTCGCGGTAAAGTTCGAGATCCATCGACGGACGGCCGGTCTGCGGTTCGCGCACGTGGATGTGAACCACGGCCGCCCCGGCTTGCGAGGCCGCCAGGGCGCTGTCGGCAATCTGCGGCGGCGTGATTGGCAGGTAGGGCGACTGCTCCGGCCTGGTGAGGTTGCCGGTGAGCGCGCAGGTGATCACGACCTTGCTGTGGGGCGCGTGGGTCTTCATCCGAGGCGCCTCCCGCCGTCCACCTGGATGACGCTGCCGGTGGCGGACCGCAGCATGGTGGCGCAGGCGAGGACGGCTTGAGCGACGTCCTCAGGCGTGCAAAGCCGCTTCAGCGGCGTCGTCGCAGCCATCTTCTCGCGCCAGCTTCGGTCGCGACCGGGCACGAATTCGGTGTCGACCAGGCCGGGAGAGACCGACAGGACGCGAATCTCTGGCGCGAGCGCCCTGGCGAGCGCCATGCCCATGACGTCCATGCCGGCCTTGGCGGCGCAGTAGGCGATGTTGGAGCCGATGGCGGTTGTCGCTGCGATCGAGGAGATCTGCACGACCAGGCCGTCGCCGCGGGCGCGAAGCTGGGGCGCGAAGGTCCGGATGACGGAGAACGCGGCGCGGGTGTTGACCTTGAGGATCCGGTCAAAGGTCTCGTCGTTGAGCGCCTCGAGATCCGCGTGGGGAATGGAGCGGGTGAACCCGGCGCAGTTCACCAGCATGTCGGCGCCGCTCATGTGCGTGGCGACGGCCTGCGCCAGGGCGGCAAGTTCGGCTGAGTCCTCGATGCGGCAGGCATAGCCACGGTGGCCGAATCCGTCCAGGGTTGCTGCGACGCCCTGCGCTTTGGCGGCGTCGCAGCTCGCGACGACCGCGACGGCGGCGCCGGCCTGAGCGAGCAGTCTCGCCGTGGCCAGACCGATGCCGCCCGTGCCGCCGAGGATGACCGCAGTCTTGTGGGCAAGAGGTGTGGCGGGAAGGGACATGGCGGCCTCAGCGGATCGGAGGGGTCGGGAGGCGGCTTTCCCCGCGGCGGAGGGCGAGGTCGTAGACGAGCGAACCCCAGGGAGCGGTGAAGCCTGCGGGCGCGCGATCCAGACTGTCGTGTATTTCAAGCCGGCCGACCAGCGTCGGCGTGACGGAGAAGGTGACATCATTCTCGAGACGGCCCGAATCGTCGACGAAGACCTGCGTGATCAGCGTCGAGAATCCCGGTTTCGACACCATGAAATGGATGTGCGCCGGCCGGAAGGGCGAGCGTCGCTGTGCGCGCAGCAGTTCGCCCGAGGGGCCATGGGTCGGGACTGGGTAGCCCGCCGGTCTGACCGTACGGAATTGATAGCGCCCCTCGTGGGTCGTGCGAAACTGACCGCGCAGGTTCATGCCTTCGAGGCCTTCAATCTGGTTGTCGTACATTCCACGAGGATCGGCCTGCCAGATGTCCACGATTGCGTCTTCGATAGGCTGGCCCTCGCCGGTCACCTGACCACTGACCAGAACCGGAACACCCGGAGTACCTCCGCGTGCGATCGACGCGCCAAAAGGGAGTTCCGGCGAATTCATTCGCCAAAAAGGGCCAAGCAGCGCGGATGCAGGCTCGCCACCCCACGTCGGATTGTTCTGCATGCCGACGAGGGTGCTGAGACCGAGGATGTCGGACGCCAGGATCGTTTCGTTATGCGTGTCGTTGGTCGCCTGTCCGAGGGCGGTCACGAACGCCAGCCCGCGCTCCCATTCCTCGTCTGTCGGCCTGACCTCTCGCACAAAGGCGTGGAGATGGCGGACGAGCGCGTCCATGACCGCGCGCAGGCGCTCGTTCGGCGTGTCGGCCATTGCCGTGCGAACGGCGTCCGTGAGCTGGCTCTCATCCTGGATGATCATCTGGGTCCTCCTCATCGTTCGGCGCGGGGCTTCGATTGCGACAGGTATGCGTGTCCAACGAAGTCCGAAACGCGCGAAATCGGAAGGCTTCTTTTCGTGTGCCGGAAGCACAACTGCCATCTTGCATCGCTGACGTCGCGGGTTGTCGGTCGTCAGGCGGACGACACATGTTCCGCGTGGAGAAACTATCGGCAGCGGCTTCCCGCCGTCGCGTCAAACCACAGTGTACAGTTCGACGGGGTCGGAGAAACCCTTTAGCGAGCAGAAGCCGATGGACCGAGCTTCCACGCAGCGCATGAGCGCAGCGAAATGGGAGGACATGAGGAGCGCGCGCCCCGTGGTGGCGGTTGCGGCTTGGATTCGGCTCAGAAGATTGACGTCGCGTCCGATCACCGTGAAGTCCAGGCGATGCAGGGAGCCGATATTGCCGTAGGCGACCTGTCCATGGTGCAACGCAATCCCCGCGCGTAGCGGGATTTCACTGCGAGATATCGCCTCGAGGCTCGACAGGGTTTGCCGGGCCGCGTCGAACGCCGCTGCGCAGCTTTGAGCCGGCCGACCCAAATCAAAGATGGCAAGCACGGCGTCGCCCATGAACTTCAGCACCTCGCCCCCTCTCTCGGTGACCGCCGGAACAACCTGATCGAAATAACGATTGAGCCGTCCCAGAATATCCGTGGGAGGGAACCGGTTTGACAGGGCGGTGAAGTCTCGGAGATCGCAGAGAAAGAGAGCAGCCTGCAAGGTTTCGACTTCGCCGCGTCGAATCCGCCCGTTCAGAACTCGCCGGCCCGTCACGGGTCCGACGTACGTATCGAGCAAGGTCGACTCCGTCTTTCGCAACATGCGGATCTCGCAGGCGCACCGCAGGGGCGGCACGACTTCAGCCAATACGTCGATCGCCGCGGACATGAATTTCCGAGTTGAACGCGTAGCGAACACCGCGACACCCGCGGGACCTCGGTGCATCACCAGAGGCGCCGCCACGAACCCCTTGAGCCGATAGCCCTTGTAGACGTCGAACCACTCGAGCAGCGCGTCGTCGCTCTCGGTATGCTCAATCACCCACTCCTGAGCCTGCCTCACCCGCTCCAGAAGATTGTGGAGAGAACCCGGCAGATGCCCTGTAATGGCTTCCCTATCCACGATTTGCACCGGCTCGCCTGGCGACCACAAGATGCTGCGAGCCAGGATGTGCGGGTGCAAAGTTCGAAGATGGAGACCGACCCGATCGATCGGCATGCCGAGAGTCCTGAGCCGTTCGCCCAGTCCGCTCAGCATGGCTCCGTCATCGAGTTCATGGCACGCGTCGCTCGACAGCCAGCGAGCCGTGTCGACGCCGCCGTTGCTCTGAGACGCTCCTGTCTTCATCGCCTTCATGATCGTTCCTTGTGCAGAGGGCTAAGCCCTCTGCTCTGCCAAGGTCGCTCCGATCGAGACAATGAGGGTGAGCCAAGAAACCCTCGATTCCTCAGCCGAGCGCTGCCTTCGATTGCGACAGATAGAGATCGATCGCAATCCTGCCCTCGCGCAGCTCCCACTTGTGGAGGGTGTAACTTCGTAGGCCGAGCTTGGTGAGCGGCTCCTCCGCCATAAGCCGCCGGACTTCGCCCGCGTCCGCGACGTTGAAGATCGTCAGGCCGTCGCCAACGAGGACACCGGGCACGACAAAGGGTCCGGATCCCCAAAGCAGGCCCTCCGCTTCGAGACGGCTCATATAGCGCAGATGCTCGGGGGCGTGCGGCTCCATCTCGGCGCTCGACGCTTTGGCTGCGCTCAGCACCACCCAAAGCGTCTTCCGGATCATCGGCGCCAGGAGGGCAGCGGTTTCCTGGGATGCGGTCGTCATGAAGCGTGTCCTTGGGCGGTTGATAAGCGCAAATAGCGAGGAGCTCAAAGGAATGGAGCAAGTCAAGCCGGTGCGGATCGGATCTGCGCCGACGCGACCGGGGAACCGAAGACGGAACAGCGAGGGCGACGGAGTTCACGACGGCTTCGTTCGTCAGACCGGGGGAAGGGTCGACGCCGACAGAAAGATGCAACGGGCTTGGGCCCTTCCGAAAGCGGCGCTGGCGTAAGCGATGCTTGCGCTCAGTGGAAAGGAACAACCTTCGGGAAATCACGGACCCACGGGCGCTGGGGGCGTCCTTCGAAACAGCCTATGCTTCCGCCTGCGGGAAGGATGAACGGAGGCGCAATTGGCCGATGGCGTCGGGGACCTCGAGCTCTTTAGGACTGTGGTTGAGGCCGGAGGCATCTCCGCGGGGGCTCTGGCGCTGGGCTCCTCCCCACCTGCTGTCAGCCGTCGCGTGTCGGCGCTCGAGGCGCGCCTCGGGGTGCGCCTGGCGGAGCGCAGCTCGCGGCGATTCCGTCTAACCGAAGAAGGCGCTCTTTATTACGAGCACGCGCGGACCCTGCTGGCGGAGCTGCGGGACGTCGAAGCCGAAGTCTCGGCGCATGGCTCCACAGCGCGAGGCATGCTGAAGGTTGGGGCGCCGACAGAGATCGGTCGGCGCCGGATCGCCCCGCTGCTCGCCGAATTCGCGCTGCGGCATTCCGGGCTGCAGGCGCACCTCGTGCTCTCGGACGCTGGCCTCGAGCTTGAGGAGGATCGACTTGACGTCGCGCTGCGATTTGACCGTCCCGACGATCCAACCGCAGTCACGCGGAAGGTCGCGTCAACCCAACGCGTACTCTGCGCCGCGCCGTCCTATTTCGCGACGCGCGGTACGCCGTCCAAACCCGCCGATCTCGCCGGCCACGAATGCTTGCGGATCGCGCGTCGGCGCCACCTTCATGATCACTGGCGATTCCGCTCCGACAGCGGCGTCGAGGAGGTGAAAGTCGGCGGCCATCTATCGAGCGCCAGCGGCGATGTCGTTCACGGTTGGGCGCTGGAAGGGCTGGGCATTTCCCTGGAGGCGTTCTGGGACATCGAAGAAGATATGCGCGCCGGCCGCCTAGTCGAATGCCTCGCCGAATATGGCAAAGACAGCATCGAGCTTTTCGCCGCCTTTCCGCCCGGAAAGCCGACTCCGCCACGCATCCGGCTCTTCGTGGATTTCATCGCGGCCGCGCATGTGATCTGAAGGGCCCACTCCGATCCGCGACGCCATCGATCGGCGCCGAGGCGAACGACCGATTTTGGTGCATCCTGCCAGTAGCGCCGACGGCAGCTTTCCGGCGCACTCCGGCCGTACCGGGTCCAACTGAGGAACGCGTGCTTTGGGTCGAGGGCGGTCGGACGCCGGGCGATCTGCGATCGTCTCAAAAGGGCGGAAAGCGCCCCTACACGGGCCGCCTCGGGAACGACCGCAGTCCGCGCCATAGCCCTAGCTAATTCCCATTGCGAGCGCGAATAGCGTTCACTGCTTGAATCAGCCCTACGCCAAACGCTCCATCAGCGCCTGCGCTTCGGCGATCTCTGGCATCTCCGGCGTCGACGCGAAACCTTCGAGCGCGGGGGTGAGGACGGCGTGCGCTTCGGCCGCGCGGCCGGTCGATTGGTAAAGCTTGGCGAGCGACAGCGCCGCGCGCAGGCCAAAGCTCCGCGTCCCCTGGCGCCGCGCGACGGCGATGGCGGTCTGAAGCGCTTCCTCGGCGGTCGGCCGGTTGGCTGGGTCACGCTTCAACAGCATTTCGCCGCGGACACGATGCAGCTCCGCGTCGAAGGCATGATGCCCGGTCCTCTCTGGCGACGCCAGCGCTTCATCGAGAATCGCAACAGCGCGATCGACGTCGCCGGCCTTCGCCTCGGCGTCGGCCAGCGCAATCTTGAGCAGCCCATCGAACGGCAGAACGTTCTGTTCGCGCAGGAGGTCGGCGCCGCGACGCATGTCCGCGAGCCCGTCGGAGGACGCGCCACTCTGCACTCTGGCCCAACTCTCGAGAAACGCCGCGTACGCCCGCCAGAACGGCAGATCATGTTCACGCGCGAGTCTGGCGAGTTCGAGGGCGTTCAGCGAGGCGCGCGGCAGCTCGCCCCGCATGAGTTCGAACCAAGCCGCGTGCATCATCCCGAATGCGTGCGTCCCGGTATGTTCGAGGCCCGCAATCCGCGCCTCAGCCGCGCGAACGAGGGAAACCGCACGTGCGACGTCGCCCTGGGGCCATGATACGATCGCGAGATAAAGCATTACTGTGACGCCGTCGTCTTGTCCGAAACGAAAGGCGAGATCGTCGTCTCGCCCGGGCTTGAATAGCGCGAGCGCGCGTTCCAGATGATTGCGCGCCTCGACGTACTCTCCGGTGAACCAATGAGTGGTTCCGTTGACCCGATGCGCGACGCTGGCCTCGGATGAATCGGGGCTCGCCTCGACATCGTGCAGGAGGGTCGCTGCGCGCGTCCTCATTGACGGCAAGTCGCCTCGCGCGTAGCTGGCGACCCAAAGGCCAAAGTCAGCCGCTAGGCGGCCGGGCGCATCCTTCTCTCCATAAGCCGCGGCCTCGCGCGCCAATGCAAAAGTTTCCATTGTCTCCGGCGCCCCGTAGCCGCGCGTCGCGATCAGGGCGTTGCCATAGGCGACACGCAATTGCGCCAATCGCTGCCGCTGCGCCTCCGCCTGTTTGACCTCGGCGCCTTCCGCCAGCGCCGCGAGCAGCGCCTGCGCTTCGGCGATCTCTGGCATCTCCGGCGTCGACGCGAAACCTTCGAGAGCGGGGACGAGGACTTCGTGGGCTTCGGTGGGTCGACCGGTCGATTGATAGAGCTTGGCGAGCGCGAGCGCCGCCAGCAGCTCGTAGCTGCGCCCGCCCAGCTGTTTCGCGATGGCGATGGCGGTCCGGTAGGCGTCCTCGGCAGGCGCGGGATCGGCAGGGTCGCGCTTGAGCAGAATGTCGCCGCGGAGGCGATGCAGGAACGGGACGGAGGCGAAGTTCGTAGCCTGATCCGCGCTGACTAAGGCTTCATCGATCCGTGCGAGAGCGCTATCCGCGCCCGGAATCTCGAGTTCCAGTTGCGCAAGCAGCCCTTGAAAGAATGCAACGAGGAGCCGCCCGCGCCTGTTGATCAAGGTAGCCAGCGCCGGTCGCATTTCGTCCGCGCCCGCGGCAGGGTCGCCGAGCCGACCGCGCGCCCAACCGACGACCATTTCGACAACGGTGCGCCACTCGCCCATCCCGTGCTCTCGGCACAGAACCCCCAGAGCCTCGGCCGTGGTCAGTGCGGCTGTGGCGTCGCCACGCAGGATTTCAAGAATTGATTTCCAGTAGAGCGGATGGACCTTCGACGGGGCATGGGCAAGCTCCGCCGCACGCTGGTTCGCCGCGTCGATCAGTTCGTTCGCGCGTTGGACCTCGCCCAATTGCCAGCTCGCTATGGCAAGGATGGAGAGCGCGACCGCTCCCGTGTCGTCGCTGAACCGCTCCCGAGTCTCCGAATCGCGTTGATTGCCGCAGGCGGCGAGCGCCCGTTCGCAGTGGATTCGCGCATTGAGAAAGTCGCCGGAATAATAGCAGATGATGCCCAGGCTGCGACGGGCGACGCCGGCTTCCACAGTGCGCCCGGCATCTTCGGCTTCGCACAGGAACGTTGACGCCAGCTCATGCGCCTCGCGCAGTTCGCCGCGCACGATCGCCTGGGTCCATTGACCATGGCGAACCCTGGAGCGCTCCGAAAAGTCGTCGCTGTTCGCCTCGAGCTCGGTCGCGCGCGTCCAGGCTGCCGTAGTCTCCTCGGAGGAGAAGCCGCTATAATACCCTACCGCCTCGCCGTAGTTCGTCTGCAACCTCAGACGCCGGCTCGCGGCCGCCGCGTCTCTCGTCCCCTGCGCCGCGCCTCCCGCCTTGTCCGCCATGGCGATCGCCTTGCCGAGATGGGAAATCGCCTCCTGGAACGCCGATCGGCGCAACGCCTGATCGCCCGCCTTGCCCCACCATCCGATGGCGAGGTCGTCGAGGCTGGCCCCGGTGAAATGATGGGCGATGAGTTCCGGCTGCGGGTCGGGCGCGGCGATGAGCGCCTCCGCCGCCCGGCGGTGCAGCGCCTGCCGGCGGCTCTTGAGCAAGCTGTCGTAGGCCGCGTCCTGGATCAGCGCGTGCTTGAAGCGGTAATTCGCCTCATGGCTCGCGCCTTCGACAAACAGGATGTCGGCCTCGGTGAGCCGCTCAAGCGAAGCCTGCAGAGCCGGCTCGTCCAGGCCGCTGTAGCCGCGCTCGCTGAGCGCGGCGCCGCGGTCCAACGGGCGTCCGGAAAGACGCCCGTCTACCGACGGGCTATCGACCGAGGCTACAGCCACGTCGCGCAACAACGGATAGGCGAACTCGCGCCCGAGCACCGCGCCGATCTGCGCGACTTCGCGCGCTTCGCCCAGCCGGTCGAGCCGGGCGGCGAGCGACTGCTGTAAAGTCAGCGGGATTAAGTGCGCGCCGCCCTGCTCGCCGCGTTCCAAGAGAAGCCGCGTCACTTCCTCGACGAACAGCGGCACGCCGCCGGTGCGCTCGCTGACGCCGTCGATCACCGCCTTTGACAGCGCGTGGCGCGAGGCGAGCTCGCCGACCATTTGGACCGCCTGGGCTCGGTCGAGCGGAGCAAGCGAGACGACCCCGTGATGCGAGCGCAGGCCCCAGGGGGGACGAAACTCGGGCCGCGAGGTCGCGATCAGAAGGAGCGGCGCCTGTGCGCCGCGCTCGGCGAGCGCGCGCATAAGGTCGATCGAGGTCGGGTCGGCCCATTGCAGGTCCTCGAAGGCGAGCACGATGGCCTGCGTCCGCGCCCCGGCCAGAATCCACGACACGATCGCCGCCAGTTGTCGTCGCCGCATTTCCTCGGGCGCAAGGGTCGCCTCGCGACCGTGCGGAAGAGGGATCTCGAGAAGGGGCGCCAGCAAGGGCACAGCCTCATCGGCGTCGATCTTGACCTGCCGCAGGGCGTTCTCGAGCTCCGCGAGGCGCTTCTCGGCGGCAACGTCCGTAGCCCCGAAGCGCTGCCGGCCCCACTCCGCGACTGGATGAAGAGGCGTATTCTGCAGGAGCTGCGAGGCGCTCCACTCGACCCAGGTGTGCGGCGTTTCCGTAAGCCGCGCCCGGAACTCCTCGATCAGCCTCGACTTGCCGAGGCCCGGCTCGCCCACGATCATGACGAGCTGGCCATCGCCTGCCCGCGCGCGCTCCCACCGGCGGGCGATAACGCTGAGCTCCTCCTCCCGCCCGACGAACGGAGTCAGCGTCCTCGCGCCGCTGCGACGCGCGGCGCCGCTCGCGCGCACGATGCGGAAGAGCCGCACCGGCTCGGATACACCCTTGAGTTCGTGCGCGCCCTTGTCCTCGGCGACGAACAGCCCGGCCGCCTGGCGCTGAACGTTCATGGTTGCCAGCACAGCGCCGGGGTCGGCGAGACCTTGAACGCGCGCCGCGATATTCGGGGCGTCTCCGAACACCTCGCCCGTCGCCTCGACCACGACCGGCCCCGAATCGAGGCCGATGCGCGCGGCGAGCGCGGGCGCTCCTTTCTCCGCGTTCCGGGCGTTGAGCTCGGCGAGCGCGCGCTGGATCGCGAGCGCCGCCTTGACCGCGCGCTCGCCGTCGTTCTCCTGCGCCCGCGGGTAGCCGAACAGGGCCATGAGCCCGTCGCCGAGCCGCTTAAGGACATGGCCGCCAAGACCGGCCACCGCGGCCGAGGCCGCGTCGAGATAGGCGTTGACGAGATTGCGCCAGTCTTCGGCGTCGAGCTGAGACGCGAGCCCAGTCGAACCGACGAGATCGCAGAACATCACGGTGATCGGGCGGCGCTCGGCGTCGGGGCGGAACGTTCGCGAGGGCTGCGAAGGGGCGGCGGACTGCTCGCGCGCTGCGTTACCCAACTTCGCGATTGCTTTGATGAGGCGCTTGCGGTGCCCGAACGGAACGCCGAACTTCTCCAGATCGCCTTCGGTCAGCTCAGGCAGGACTTCCGCGTCGATCTCATGCTCGCGGAAGGTCGCTTCGTATTGGCCCAGGCCGATCCCCTTCAGCCACTCGCCGACATCCATGGCCGTGCCCCACATGGCTCGGTAGGATAATGGTTCGGTTGCGTCAACGTGTCCAGCAGCGCGGTCGGCGCTCCGGCAAACGACGAAATCAAGGGGCCGCTTTGGTCGATCGGACCCCGTTAAGGAACAGCTAGGAGCCTGTCTGAGTAGTCACTAGCCAAGTTGCGACGAGTCTGATTCTTTGCGTGGCCATGAGCAAGCAGTTTCGGCCCTGGAAGATTGACGAGACGCATCTGCTGCCGCCGAGCGTTCAGGATTACGTGGCTGAGGACCACCTGTCGCGGCTGATTGTTTCGCTCGTCAGAGAGAGCCTCGATCTGAGCGAGATCGCCGGCAGCTACACGAGCGGGCTCGGCCAGC
>Ga0335074_10011352_pt1 | contig 12450 bp, 7 predicted proteins | sample Lox_Sample_23_FD_206715 | JGI IMG/M metagenome (GOLD analysis project Ga0335074, IMG submission 206715) | Soil microbial communities from Loxahatchee National Wildlife Refuge, Florida, United States - Lox_Sample_2.3 | ecosystem: Environmental > Terrestrial > Soil > Wetlands | place: USA: Florida...
TGACCTCGCGCAGAGCGCGTTCGTAGTCCAGGCCGTCTTGGGTGACTTTTCCTTTCAGGGCCACCAGATCGCCGTTCTGCCGGTCGGCTGATAGATCCATTGCCGAGAGTTGCCCCTGAAGGCTTGCCAGCTCCTGCTCGGCGATAATCAGGTCCGGATTCCGCGCCGCCGCGAACTCATGCATGCCCCGAATCTCAACCTGCTTAGCGGCGATCTGACCGCGCAGCAGGGCGGCAGATTCGATCATGGCGCCTGCTTGACCCTCGATCGTAAATACTCCCGTGCGCTGCTCAGTCTGCTTCATGCTTTCCTCGGCCGCGGCAAGAGCTGCGTGCGAGGCTTCCATCTCCCGCTCGAAAAAGAGTCTTCGCTGCGATGCTTCGCTAATCGCAAGTGTCGCGGCGAAGCGCCGATACTCATCCACCCAGCCATTGGCAAGTGCCGCTGCTTGTCCCGGGTCTTTGTCGGTCACCGAGATGCGGAGAAGCCCATCCTTCAGTCCGCTTTCAATCTTCGCGGCATGCTCAAGGCGTTTGCGCGCCGATGAAAGGTATTTGCGATGATAGACCGTCTGCAGATGAAACCGATTCACTAGCGCATCCTCCACGGTTTGGCTCTTCAAAAGACCTACCTGCAAATCGTTGGGGTTTTTCAGGCCTAATGCGCCCATTGAGGCCATGGCTCCCAGGTTGCCGAGTTGCGACAGCATCGCAGCGCCCGTTGAATCGCCGCTTTGCGGCGGCAGAACCACTGCGGTGGCTGTGTATCGATTGGGCAGCAACCCCGCGGCTAGCGCAGCCAGCAAAACGATGGCAGCCGACGCAATCCCGATCTGCCTGTTCCGCTTGATCGCCACTCGCATCAGGAGAATCAATGTTCCGGGGGCTGTTTCGGATGCGTGTATCGATTCCTTGATTTCGGTCGCCACCCTTACTCTCCTTACTTTGCCTTTCCCTGTGAGCGGTGAAGAGTTCGCTCGTGCTGGCGCTCACCGGATGCAGGATCACCGGTTCACGCGCCGGTGAGACTGCACTCAGATTAGCGAGGAGGCAATGGAAGCAAGGGTGGAATTCGAGAACGATTTTGTATGCGAAACCGATTTTGGGACGCGCCTGGCGCTGCGGTCCGAAATTGGGACAGCGGGCTTCACAAAAAACAATCCTCCGCGCGTTTTATGTGCTGGCTGCGCTAAACAGGAACTGGGATGCTTATGACAAACAATTCGCCGCTTCTCTCCGATCGCTGCCGCCCGGCCAGGATCGCCCTCGTCCTCGCCGCGATCGTGGTAATTCCTGCATCGCCATTGTGCGCGCAGTGTTTTCCGCAGGACGATCCAGAGTCGTACACCTGCCAGATGCAGCAACAGCAGCAAGCCACGCCGACAGAGGACACAGAGTCAAGGTTTTCGCTGCAGGGTTTGCCTCAATCGCAAACTCCGGCAGCGGGGCAGGGGCAGGAGCCATCGGCATCTTCGAGCTTATCGGGAGGCACGGGCTATTCCGAGAGGGGGTTGCCGCAGGAACAGACTAAGAACGGCCGAGTTCCCGCGGGCCTCGTTCCACCAGAGCCGCCTACCGAGTTTCAGCGATTTGTAGCCGCCGATATGGGAGATCTCCTACCCATTTATGGGGCAAAACTCTTCGCTACGCAGACGTCCAATTTTGGCCCCCTTGACAACGCGCCCGCTTCACCGGACATGGTGATTGGCGCGGACGATGAGCTGCGTGTTCGCATCTGGGGTCAGCTAAACGTTAGCGCCGATCTCCGGGTAAGCCGCGAAGGTGACATCTATTTGCCAAAAGTGGGCGCAGTGCATGTTACCGGGCTGCGCTTTGCCGAGGTTGCCAGCCATCTGCGCGCCGCCATCGACCAGGTTTACAGAAACTATCAGCTGACAGTTGACGTGGGCGAGATTCACTCCATCCAGATTTATGTTGCTGGCCGGGCCCGCAATCCGGGTGAATACACGGTCAGCGCCCTCAGCACCCTGGTGAATGCGGTGTTTGCAAGCGGCGGTCCGGCCGCGTCCGGATCTATGCGCCACCTCGAGCTCAGGCGTGAAGGCAGAGTCACCACGGATTTCGACCTTTACGCATTGTTGACCAAGGGCGATAAAACCGGCGACGCGGCGCTGCAATCGGGAGACATTCTTTACATACCAGCAGCGGGGCCTCAGGTGGCTCTGCTCGGAAGCGTTCGTGAGCAGGCAATCTTCGAGTTGCGCGGACGGGAAACGGTTGGGGAGTTGCTCGACGCTGCGGGCGGCCGCACGGTACTGGCCTCCGGGACCAGAATTTCCATTGAACGGATCGCGGACAACGGCACGCGCAGAGAGCTCAATATCGTGCCCGGCGCATCCGGGCTCGATACCGTGCTCGCGGATGGCGATGTTGTACATGTCGATGCCATTATTCCAAGCTATCGAGACACGGTCACGTTGCGCGGGTCGGTGGCCAATCCGGGGCGATTCCGCTGGCATCCGGGCATGCGCTTGAGAGAGCTTATGCCCGATCGTGATTCGCTCCTGGCCCGCGACTATTGGTGGCGGCGGGCTCAACTCGGATTCCCCGAGCCTGAGTTTTCTCCCTCCGTCGAAGCCATTTCTCAGAGCCCCGGCGGGGATCGCGCATATTCTGTCAATCTGCAGAAAGGGGTCCATAGCTCGTCGCCGGCTGAGCAGCAGGAATGGCAATTGAGTTCGTCGGGCGCGCCGCCTTCACGTCCCCCTGGCGATCGCGGCAACACCACGCCGATGAGTTCGTCCGAGCCGATGACAAGGCCGGAATTGGAGAGCGGGGACGAGCGGCAGCCGCTGGTGCATCGGCCCGATTCTGAGACGAACTGGGACTACGCGGTCATCGAGCGGCTGGACCCCTCCACGATGACAACCTCGCTAATTCCCTTCGACCTTGGAAAATTGGTGCTCGACCAGGATCCTTCACAGAATCTCGACTTGCTCCCAGGCGATGTGGTCACGGTGTTTTCACAGGACGACATTCATCTTCCGCTCGAAAGGCAGACGCAATACGTTCGTCTGGAGGGCGAATTCGCCCATGCCGGTGTCTATAGCGTCAGGCCCGGCGAAACACTGCGTTCGCTTGTTGCCCGCGCCGGTGGTTTGACCAGCCATGCCTATCTCTTTGGCGCCGACTTCACCCGCCAGTCGACGCAGAAGCTTGAGCAGCAGCGATTCGACGAATTCATCGACCGGCTTGACAACGAACTGGCCCGAAACTCGATGTCCATGGTGGGCCTGAGCGGTGCCGACGGCGCGGCGGGAGTGCAGCAGAGCCAGGTTGAGAACATCGACCGCATATTGATCGCAAAGCTACGTCAGTTTCATTCCAACGGGAGAATCGTCCTCAATCTGAATCCGCAAAGCGAGGGAGACGGCGCCCTGCCTGACCTGCCGCTTGAGGATGGCGACAGGTTTGTTGTTCCGGCGCGACCTGCCACGGTCCAGGTTATCGGAGCGGTTTTTGATCAGGACGCATTCCTCTACCGTAGTGACGCCCGTGTGAGCGACTATCTGCGGCTCGCCGGCGGGCCCACTCGCGATGCGGATACCCGGCAGGCTTTTATCCTGCGCGCCGATGGGTCTGTTACGAGCCGTTCAATGGACCAGTCGGTCTTCGATTCGAGACTTGGACGGCTCCGCCTCAATCCCGGCGATACCATCGTGATTCCTGAAAAGGGCATTCACCTCGGAGCAATGCGCGGATTTCTCAATTGGGCCCAGTTGTTCTCGCAAGTCTCGCTTGGCGCCGCGGTGGTCGCTGTTCTCAAGTAGCGTATCGGGCCAAGTCGAGTTCGCCTGCGCGTCCCTGCAAGCTCGCGCAACGAGTCCGGAAGGGGCGTCGGGCGATTGTCTGGAGTTCTCACCATTCCATCACGTCCCTGAAAGGCAGTGCAGCAAAGCAAGAGTTGAATGAAGAATCACGAGACTGGAGGGCGGTTTGTCGAAGTCAGAAGAACTGGATCTTCGCGCATTCAAGAAAGAGCGCGGACCTGCCGATAAGGTCGCCAACAACTTTCCCTTCTATCTCATGTGGGGGAACACCGTTCTCCAGGGCCTGTTAACACTACTGGGGCGGCTGGCGCCGGGAGTGTTAACAGTCCCTAGGGAATCCATCATTTAGGGGTAATTTCGTTATGAGTCTGGCAAGTCAGGTTTGCGAATCTGGAACTGTCGCAATTGGACACTCGTCCATCCCGCCGCGAACGCACCGAGGGATCGCCTCGTACTCCGCGGAAGCCGTCGTGAGCCGCTGCGAGGGGAGCCCCTGGAGCCTTTCGGCGTCCAAGCGCGCTTTCGATATTCTGGTTGCTTTGTTAGTTCTCGCAATATTTGCGATTCCGATGCTGGCCATGGTGGTCGCGGTCCGCCTGACCTCTTCCGGGCCGGCACTGTTTGTCCAAAAGCGAGTAGGCCGCCGTGGCCGTCGATTTTCCATTTACAAGATCCGCAGCATGGCAGTCCCGCAGCCGACCAGCGTGGGACCCGGGCTCACCATGGATGGCGATCTGCGTATAACCAAAGTGGGCCGGTGGCTGCGAAAGCTGAAGCTTGACGAATTGCCGCAGTTCTTCAACATCCTCAGGGGAGACATGAGCCTCGTCGGTCCCCGACCGAAACTGCCTCGGTACGCGGCCCTCATGAATATGCCTTATCGACCGGGCATCACCGGCGCGGCAACGCTCGCCTTTCGCGGTGAGGAAGAGATCCTGAGCTGTGTCCATCCCAGCCAGTTGGAGACGTTTTACACCCAACACATTCGCCCCTTGAAGGCGCGCATGGACGTGCGCTACATGTCACGTGCGACGTTTTGGTCGGACATGCGCTTGATTGCGGCAACAATTCTCTCCTGCGCGAAGTCAGCACGTGTTCCGCGGTCATTTGTTAACCTGCGTCGCCCGGCGACGGCAATGCAGTTGCAGGCGGAGCCCGCCGTCAACGGAGATTGAAAGCTCGACTTGAATCCCCAATGAGATTCGAGGACCATCACCTGTGGTCGACAACACTGACGCTGCCCAATCTACGTCTACTGCCCTGTGCGCTGGCTTTGCCGCCGGCGGCCGCATTTTTTGCAGGCGGCCTTCCTGATGATTGAGGGCGACGAGCTGATTGCGGACATGGTCAACTCGATCAATATTGGTAAGCTGACGTGGCCGAGGTGAAAAAGTGCGCCCAGGAAGACCAATCGGAACGCCAGTATTCGATGGAAATGACGTAGGATAGGTGCGATCCCGATTCTCACTGCAAAGTGAACGCGAGCGCCAATTCGCCGTTTGGCCAAGCGGCAGCATGCAGCCGCCACCCAAGGTTGAGAATTGTTTCCGCAGTGCTTGCCGGCGTCGGCATTGCAGCTCTCCTCATTATGGGCGTGGGGCCGGCTCGGCAGAAACTTGTTCATTCCTTCACCCGGCATTGGGGCGGGCCGGCCCCGCAGGCAATGGCCCAATCGCGACCGCGATCCGATTGGGGCGACCGCTTTGGCGACGGGACACCCGATTTTCTGCGCCTGAGCGATCCGGCGGACCAGGCCGCTTTTCGCCGCTGGTTCACGTTGATAGCCGAGTACCAGGCGGCTCGGCCAAAGGCCGAGGTCCCTGCCGAGATCACCGATTGCGCGAGCCTGCTGCGCTACGCCTATCGCGAGGCACTGAAGCGCCACGACGAAGGCTGGTTTGAGTCGACCAGGATTGAGGTAGCGGCGCCGCCAGGCGAAATTCAGGCCTGGAGTTATCCGCACACCCCGATGGGTGCCGAGCTTTTTCGCGTGAGACCGGGAACATTCGATCCTGCCGACGTGAGCGATGATGCCTTCGCGCAGTTCGCCGACGCCAAAACGCTTGTCGAGCGCAATGCGTATTTTGTGAGCCGGGATGTGCGCGCGGCGCTGCCGGGAGATCTGCTCTTTTATCGCCAATTCGGTCAATCCTCGCCGTGGCATTCGATGATTGTGGTGCGAACCGGCAACAGTGCCGAGGTGGTCTACGACACCGGGCCCGACCACGGCCATCCCGGGGAGTTACGACGCGTTACGCTTAACGAGTTGCTCGACCACCCTGAACCGCAATGGCGCCCGCTACGCGGCAATCCAAACTTTCTTGGCGTCTACCGTTGGAACATATTGCGAGGAACCGAATGAACGACCGGAATCTCCCGCTTCGCAAGCCTCTGCTGGCCGCATTGTTTTTGCTGTTGTGCGCCGCTGGCGCAGCGCGCGCCGCAAGCAAAGACCTGCCGCGATCATTTTCGCTCTCAACCTCGCGCACATTCGCGCCGGGCGAGAGCGTCAAGATCCAGCTTTATGCAAAGAACGTGCCGGAGCTGGAGTTTCGCGTTTACAAGGTGCGCGATGCAGAGAAGTTCTTCGCCGGATTAAAGGACGTACACAGCTTTGACGTACACAGCTACTCGCCGGCGGAACAGATTGACCAGCGCACGCTGCTGGAGAGACTGCACGACTTCAAGGCGCATCTCTGGTGGCTGGTGCGGCGGTTTTTCCGAGGCCAATTCACTGACGATGCACGCGACAGCTTCCGCGAGAGCCAGGCCAAGCTGGGCAAACGCAGCCGGGTGGTGGGGGTGTCGCAATTCGCGCGGATTCCGTTGCTGAACGAGAGCCAGCTTGTAGCGCGATGGAAGTTGGAGACGCCGCCGGCCATTGTGAGCGAGACGCAGCAACTGCCCATCGATGGCCTGGGCGAAGGCGTGTACCTGATTGAAGCCACCGAAGGAACCTACAAGGCGTACACCGTCGCGATTGTGACGAAGATCGCCGTGATCGAGCGGTCGCTGAGTGGGCAGGCTTACCTCTACGTCGCTGATCGCAAGACAGGCGCGCCGGTTGACGGCGCTGACGTGACATTGTGGGCCGATGGGAAGCAGCAATCGTCGGGCAAGAGCGACCAAGACGGCCTGGCAACGCTTGCTTCGAACCTGCGGGGCGGCGCACAGGCTGCGGAGCCGGAGAATCTCTGGATACTGGCGCGGCACGGCGCGGATGCGGCGATGGTGACGCCGTTCGGTTATGGCTTTGACTGGAATAGCGCGCAGCGGGAGCGTGCATATATCTATACCGACCGGCCTGTTTACCGGCCGGGGCACAAGGTCTACATCAAGGCAATTGTGCGAAAGGAGCAAAACGACACTCTCGTGCTGCCCGACGAACGCACGCTCACGATGCGTGTCACGGGGCCAGATCAAAAAGTGGTATTTAACAAAGAACTTCTTGTATCGGCGCACGGGACGGTGACGGCGGATTTCGATTTGGCGACGGATGCGGCGCTTGGTTACTACAACATCGATTTCGGCGGGAACCAACCCGGGTGGGGTCAATTCTACGTGGAGGAATACAAGAAGCCGGAGTACCAGGTGACGGTCAAGGCGCCGGTGGCACATTTGCTTCAGGGAACTCCGATTCAGGCGGTGATTGAGGCGCGGTACTTTTTTGGCGAGCCGGTGGCCGGCGCCAAGGTGACGTATGTTGTGCACAACTCGCAGCATTGGTGGTGGGATGAGGACGAAGAGGACGACAGCGGCGAGGCCGGCGAGGCAGAGCCTGAAGGCTCTTACGAGCAGGACGACGAATATGCCGGAAACGAGCAGCAGGAGCAACACGGCGTGCTCGATGTGAATGGACGGCTGACGGTAACGCTGCCCACGGCGGTCGACGACAAGCACAACGATCAGGACTATCGCATCGAGGCGCGTGTGACCGACACGGCGAATCGCGAGGTGAGCGGGCACACCACGGTTCTGGCGACGTATGGATCGTTCCGCGTGAGCGTAGAGCCGACGAGCTACATTTTTGAAACAGGCAAGCCTGCGCACGTGAAGGTGACAGCGCAGGATTACGATTCGAAACCGTTGCAGACGCAGGTGCATATCACTGCGCTGCAAACCTGGGATTCAAGCACACAGCGGAAAGCGCAGACGAACGCGGCAAGCCAGGATGTAACCACTGGAGCGGATGGGACGGTGCTCGTCGATCTGCCGCTGGCTGGCAGCGGAGATTTTGAGATTACCGCGGCAGCGCAAACACCTGAGAATCGCACGGTACAGGGCCAGACCTGGGTATGGATATGGAACGGTGCGGGCGCGCGGTACCAGGCCAATTCGCAGGCAAAGATTGTGGCCGACAAAAAGAGCTACCAGGTAGGCGACACCGCGCACCTGCTGCTGGTGACCGGATTGTCTGAGAGTTGGGCCGTGGTGGGGACTGAGGGCGACAGCGTGCAATCGCGCAGGGTGATTCACGTGATGGGAACAAGCGCTGCTTTCGATGTGCCGATTACAAGAGAGGCACAGCCAAACTTATTCGTGACTGCAATGATTGTTCACGACGATCAAATCATGACGGCCCAGAAGAATCTGAAGGTGCCGCTCGTGGAGCGTACCCTGACCGTCACGGCGACTCCCGCAAAGACGCAGTACGAACCAGGCGATAAAGCGAGCTACGATGTGTTGGCGGTGGATTCGACGGGCAAGCCGGTTGAGGCCGATCTGAGCTTTGGCGAGGTGGATGAGGCGCTCTACTCTGTGCGGCCCGATACGAGCTGGGATATTGTTGGGGCGTTCTACCCGAAGCGCGAGGTTGATCTTGAGCCGCAGACTTCGTTTGAATTCTTCTTCTCGGGCGAGGCCGGTACAAAGAGCCCGCTGCTGTCTTCGCTCGACAAGGGTCTGTACCATCCCCGCATGGCGCAGGTGAAACCGGGTTCGGATCTGGTAGTGCCGAAGGTGCGCAAGGCGTTTCCCGACACGGCGTACTGGAACCCGAACGTGCGCACCGGCGCTGACGGCCATGCCCGCGTGGAATTCAACTTCCCAGATGCATTGACTACCTGGCGAACAACCATTCGCGCCATGACCGATGACGGAAAGGCGGGCGGTGTTGTAACGCGCGTGCTGGTGCGCAAGAACCTGATCGTGCGCCTGGCAGCTCCGCGGTTCTTCCGCCAGGGCGACGAAACCGTGCTACGGGTAATTGCGCACAATTATCTTGAGAGCACAAAGGACGTAACGTTTGCGCTCGACGTAAGCGGCATAGACATAATGAACGGGCAAACGCAGAAGATCAGTATTCCCGCAAAGGGCGAGAGCTATGTGGACTGGCGCGTGAAGTCGCGCGTGCCGGGCAACGCGGTGCTCACGGCCAAGGCACTCACCAATGAAGAGTCTGACGCGCTCGAGATGACGCTGCCGGTTCTGCCTTACGGCGTTAAGCAGCGGGCCGCGGGCACGGGAGTAGTCTTCTCTGGCTCCGGACAGAACCAGTGGAACTACAGCTACCCGCCGAATTCCGACGCCGGTTCGCACGGGCTCACAATTACCGTGTCGCCGTCGGTTGCCGGCACAGTGTTTGACGCGCTCGACTACCTCACTAGTTATCCGTGGGGCTGCACCGAACAGACCATGTCCAGCTTTTTGCCCGATGTCATCGTGTCGCAGGCCGTGGATAAGCTGCATCTGAAATCGCCAATCGACAAGGCCACGCTCAACGACATGGTGAACGCCGGGCTTGAGAGGCTCTATGGATTCCAGCACGACGATGGCGGCTGGGGATGGTGGCCCGACGACCAGAGCCGCGTGTTTATGACGGCGTACGTGGTGAACGGACTGGATCAGGCAAAGTCCGCCGGCTACGCGGTCGACGATCAACGCGTGGACAAAGGGCGCGCCTGGCTGCTCTCGACGCTCAATGCGCACCCGAATATGATTCCCGATCTGCGCGCCTACTCGGTTTATGCACTGGCCACCACCGGTGGAGCGCCCAAGGACGCGCTCGATCTTGTGTGGAGCAGTCGCGACAAGCTTAGCGACGAGGGCCTGGCGCTGGCCGGTATTGCCATGGCCGCTGCTGGAGACAGCCGGGCTCGCGATGCGGCGATGTTGCTCGAGAAGAAAGCCAAGGTGACAGACTTTGGCGCGAATTGGGAAGGCACCTACGACGGGTTGCTGGAGTATTGGGACGACACGTCGGCGGAGACAACAGCATTCGCGCTCAAGCTGCTGGCGCTTGAAGATCGCACCAGCGGTCTGATGCCAAAGGCCGCGCGCTGGCTGGCCGAGCATCGCGATGGCGACTACTGGTACTCCACCAAGCAAACGTCGATGGTGATCCAGGGATTGGTGGATTACCTCTCGTTGAGCGGCGAACTCGCCAACAGCAGTGACGTTGAAGTGCTGGTCAACGGCGTTAGCGTGGGCAAGCGCCACTTTGGCTCCGACGATGTATTCGCGCAGCCGTGGCAGGTGCAGATAGCAGCGGCGCAGGCAGGGAACGGCGGGCAGGTTACCATCCGCAAGAGTGGCAACGGCATTACCTACTGGTCGGCTGAAAGCAATTGGTATACGGCAGACCGCAAAGCATTCCAGCAAGGCCAGCTCTCGCTGAATATCACGCGCGACTATTACCTGCTCAAGAAGCGGCAAGACAAACCTGCCGATGCCATCACATACGATCTGGTTCCGCTCAACGGACCCGTGCACGTGGGTGACATTGTGGCCGTGCGGCTGGCGCTGAATGGCACGGCATGGAAATACCTGCTTGCCGAAGATCCGATTCCGGCGGGCACAGAGTTCCTGCCTGAGTCAGGGCTTTACCAGCTCAACAGCAAACCCGCGTGGTGGAACGACTGGTTTACGCGCAAGGAGTTCCACGACGATCGCGCTGCGTTCTTCAACACTGACTTCGGGCCGCGCACCGAGTATGTTTATCTGCTCAAGGTCGTGAATCCCGGCAAGTTCCAAATCAGTCCGGCGCAGGCCGGCCCCATGTACCAGCCGGGCGTTCAATCGACGACCGATCCCGCAACGCTGGAGGTGCTGCAGTGAGCGAATCCGCAGCCGTTAGCAATCAAGCAGGGACAAGCGAGTGGAGTGACTTGTTGCGCAGGCTTACCTTGAGCGCTGGGTGGGTCGCGGCGCAGTGCTGGGCAACGCTTCTAATCATCCTGGCGGGTATTGCATGGACGCGCCTACCCGACAAATACGCGTGGCAGGTGGGTATCACGTTGCTGGTTCCACTGGTGTTGCTTGCAGCGTTTTTGGTGCTCGAAGCCGGGGCGATGCGTAAACTTGTGCACGACGAGCAGGACCGCGCTGGATTGATTCACGGCGCGCTGACACTGCTGGTTTGGATTGCGATTGTGGGTCTGGCGTGGGTGTTACTGGATATATGCGACGACCGGACTATTTCGTGGTCGGGATATTTGAACTCGCGCGCCCCGGTGCATCTTAGGGCTACGTTGTTTTCGTTTGTGCATATTCAGCTTTGGATCACAACTCTGATCTGGATCTTCAGATGGATTGTTGCTCCGGCAAAGGTGCTTCCGCATGCCGTTGCATCGGCGCAGTGGGGTTGGCGGTTGCCGTGGAGAAAATCGCTTCGCCTTTTACTGGACTGGCGGTGGTGGATTGCCGTTGCAGTTGCGGCGCTGGTGGGAGTGTTGCTACCTCAGCATTTCTTTACAGCCGAACCCTCGGGCACAGTTTCGCACCAGGTGTGGGCTGTCAGCATCAAGCTGGCGGGAGCGTATTTGCTGGCGATCGCGAGCTGGGTGCTGGTGTTGGCATGGGCCGCGGTGTTGCTGGGGCTTGAGACGCAGTTTGCCGCTGCAGAATTGATTGTGAGTCTATTCGGCTATTTAAGGTCGAGCAAGAAGTGGATTGCAGGTTGGGCCGGTTGGATTGCCGTGTCATGGCTATTCGATTTCGTCGCCGATGCGCTGCCCGAGAGGCTTCGTAGCAGCGGCTGGATCATTGCCCCTTTTGCGATCGCGATGATGACTGCAGCTTTCGTGCTGCAGATGGGAATGATTCGGGCGATGACGCGGCAGGAGGAAAAATGGGTGCGGCCGGTTTGGGGGGCATTGAGTGCGCTGGTTTGGCTTGCCGCGGCAGTCGGGCTGTGGTTGCTGCGCAGCCTTTGGCATCACGAGATTGCAGGATGGGTCATTGACTGGATCATTATTCCCGCTTTGCTCATCCCGCTGGCTGCTGCTTCCGCGCGGTGGAGTTTAAAGCTGCCGTGGAGGCGGGTCTTCAGCGTAATGTATAGCTGGCTCTGGTGGGTTGGCGTCATCGTTGCAGTGATTGTGGGTGTGGGCCTGCCTGACTTGATCAAGGCAGTAGTGACCGGGGGAAAGTCAACGCAGACGGCTTGGGTGAATACATTTTGGGACGACGTGCCTGATTTGCTCACATTCGTCGCGTGGATTTTATTAATGGGCTGGTACGCGGTGCTGATGGCGCGCACGAAACCGCATGTAGAAGCGATGCCCGACTCACCGCTGCCGGAGACTGGCGACAGCGCGGGTGGGAACGCCTGAGTGCAGCCAGTCGATCACCTGGTTTCTGCCATAACGAGCGAGCAACTCGGCGGCGTACCACTCAGAGGCGCGATGGGCTTGCTCTGACTCGGTCTCAGTTGAGGCGTG
>Ga0335074_10011353_pt1 | contig 12450 bp, 11 predicted proteins | sample Lox_Sample_23_FD_206715 | JGI IMG/M metagenome (GOLD analysis project Ga0335074, IMG submission 206715) | Soil microbial communities from Loxahatchee National Wildlife Refuge, Florida, United States - Lox_Sample_2.3 | ecosystem: Environmental > Terrestrial > Soil > Wetlands | place: USA...
CCGCAGCGGCCGCAAACGACTCCGCCATCCCGCCGTCGGCGAGCTCGACCTCAACTTCGAGGCCATGGAGCTCCCCTCCGAGCCCGACTTGCGCCTCAACCTCTACACCGCTGACCCTGACACCCCTACGGCGGACGGGCTCAAACTACTTGCCAGCTGGGCCGCCACCCGCGCCGTCGACAACACCGGCACGCGACCCGCTCACGGCATCCGCTGATCAACCAGCGCCCCAGCAGAACCTGCTTGCCGGCGCGTCCGACAAGGCCACGACTGCAGCTCCTCCTCCCGGCTGACCGCACCCGTGCCGGTCCCGCGCACGCCGAGCGCCTGGGTGTCCGGCGGCGGGTACGCGCGCAAGCTACGCCAGCGGCGGCGGCGGTGCGTCACGGGTGCCGCGGATCGCAGGCGACGTGACCGCCGGCCCTGCCCTTGTCCGCCGCGTGCTGGGCTCTATGCGCCGTGCGCGGAAGGGCGCCGTTTTTGATCTGCTCTGGCGCGGCGAGAGCCGCCGGGTACCAAGCCGGATCCTGCGACAAAACACGACTTACGTGGCGGCACTCACATCACAGGGACGAGGCTGCTACCTCCGGTGAGGAAACCACGCTTGACCCGATGTCCCTTCACCAGTGGTGTCGCGGGCTGGTTCCACATCAGGACGGACGACATGCCGACGCTGGCCGCGGGAGTGACATCGGGACGCATGAGCAGCACGGGGAGTGCTGCTTCGGCCGCCGCCATCGCCTCGTCTGGCACCGCGAACTCGACCCTCGCCTCGTCGGCGCCCGACATCAGGACCGCCCCGGCGTTGGTCTGGATCACCTCCGTGATGAGCACCCAATCGCCCTGCCACTTGCCCTCGCGTTCAAGGCCGAGGAGCTGGTCAGCGAACCCGTCGGGCTGCAATCTGCTCGTCGCAGTCGTGCGAAACACGGCTAGGAAGGCGCCGAAGTCGCCGAACGCGATGCGGAGGATATGTTTCGCCGATGGGGCCTTGGCCAGCAGGCTGAGCGCGTCGTGGGGGTCGAGTTCCACTCGAGCTCGACCGTACGCGATGCTCTGGTCGGCGACCTGCTCCTCGATGGTCGAGGCCACCTCCAAGCCGAGCTCGCCAAGGCTGCTGACGGGAACGAGGAGCTCGTCGCGAAGTTCGGCGATGTCCCCGACGCTCAAATGCGTATCGGGAGGCCAGATTGCGCGGAAGCCCGTTGTCTGCTGAACGTGGATGAGGTAGCGGGTGACCAGCGACCGCATGGGGCGGATGTTGAGCAGGAGATCGGCGACCTTGTCCCCCTGCAGAGCCCGCTGGCCGGCGTCGTACGCACGCTGAAGCACCCCACTGGTGAACGCCTCCGGATCGTTGCCGTACGCGGCAACCCCTGGATTCGGCTCCCCCCTGGCGACCGCATCAAGGCTTGTGGTGTGGGATCGCTCGGTCATCCATCGCCCTTACGCTTGGGGTTCACGATCGACGGTAGTACAGCTCGGGGTTAAGGTCGAGGCTGAAGTACCGCTTGCGGCGAACCCAGACGAAACCCTCGATCTTCGAAGCCACGGCCACGTCCACTGGCAGGCCGACGGTCTCGAGGTCGGGACCGATGCGCTGCCGGAGCGCCGATAGTGAGACGAGGGCCTCGGCAGCCGCCACCAGTTCCGGTGTGGGCAGGTTGGCAATCATGTCCTGGATCGAACGTGCGCTCTCTTTGCGCTTCTGCTCGAGCTGGTCGAGTGCATCGTCGATCGCCGCCGTGACCACACTCTTCAGCGCGTCACCGTAGGCCGTCGCCTCGATGCCCTGGCTCCTGAGCACGCTGAGGACGAGCGTTGTCACCGTCTCGCCCAGCCCACCGACGATCTGATCTGCCACCGCCTGGTATTTCGGCTGCGAGCCTCCAAGGAAGGCTTCGACGATCTCGCTCTGCCCAAGGGGCACGATTCGTGCCGGAGGTGCGCCCTCGGCATTCGACTTCCTGGGGTCCTTGTCGCGGACGATGGAGGCGTTGAGGACACCACGCACGTTGTAGACCACGAGCTCAGGGTGGAACTGCCTCGACCCGATGCCGGCGAAGGCCACCCCGCTGCTGCCCACCGAACCTTGGCTGAGTGAGCGTCGCCGCAGGGTCTCCGCGGCGAGGTCACCGATGCGCTGCCAGGTTGCGTCAGCAAGGCCGAGCCCGCGCAACTGGTGGACGCTCATGCGCGCGTCGAAGATGTCGGCGAAGAGCCGCAGGGTCTCCTGCCGCTGCCGCGGCGCCTGTACGTCGACCTGTGAGCTGCGAAGCTCGGCATCGACGTAGGCAATCGCCGCATCGTCCGGCGTCACGTTCTCGGCACGCTGGCCCACCGCGGTGAACACGCTGGCCAGGCTTTGGTCGGCCGACTCCACGGCTCGCCGCTCCTCCAGCTGGCGAAAGAGCCAGTCAGCCTGGTTGTCGATCCAGGTGAAGAAGTCGTCGGCCACGTCGGCGACGGTGTCCTTGGGATGATTGCCCCCACGGAACTCATCGCTGTACATCCGCTTGATGCTTTCCCACGGGATACCCAGAATCTCGCTGTCGCCGTAGACCAGGGCTCCGATGGGCGGGTCGTACGAGAGTGCCGCGATCTTGCTCGCCGAGTTGTACGTTTTAGAGCCGTAGTCGCCGCTGATCGTCACAGCGCTGTCCGCCGCGAGCACCGCTGCCGATTTGTTGACCAGCACGACTTCTGCCGTCATCCGGCGTCCCCGCCCTCGTCCTCGTCGTCGTAGTCGCGTATGTCTTCGAGAATCTGGTCGGGATCGGGCTCGTCCGCGCTGGCGAGTTCCTCCAGGTCGACAGAGAAAGCCGGAGCGACCTCATGCTGCCCAACCAAGAATTTGCGGCGCACCCGGACGGCGCGGAATAGCGGCGTCACACGGTCGCCGAACACCTTGGTGGCTAGTTTGTCAGAATGGGTGAAGGAGATGTTCGCGTTGGCTGTCAGGGCCTTCAGCCCGGCCACGCCGACGTCCGTCCCCACGCTGAACTCGGCCGTGCCGCAGTCCGACTCACAGACGAGGATCACCGCACGCTCAGCCCGCAGGATCTCGGTGACCACGATCCAGTCGCGCTCCCACTGCTTGGCCTTGGCGCGGCGCGCCATCTCCCGCGCTAGGGAGATCTGGTCCTCTATGCGGTGAACAGTGACGCCGCCGAGTTGAAAGAAGGTGGCGCCGGAGCCGCTGAACCGCATGCCGATGCCCGCTTCGTTAATGGGGATGTTCGGTGCCAGGACGGATGTCTTGCCCTGCAGCTTGATGCCGTACTCGAAGCCCGCAGCGGACTGATGGCTCCACTCTGTGTTCGACCGGCCGTCCATCACCGTCACAGGGATTCCCAGCTTTTCTAGGGTGCTCTCCGGATTGAAGAGCCTGCCCTTGAGGAACCGCCCCACAGTCCCGGGACCGATCTCCGTACCCGGGTACCAGGTGGCCAGGTAGTCGTACCTCTTCGTGATCTCGCTCGTATAGCGCTGTGCAATGGACACCGGGGCACCTCCGCCATTCGCAGTGTCGAGGCCATAACTGTATGGCACCTCGTTACTATTGGTGCCGGTCGGCGCACCGTGTGGAGGGTAACCAGCGGTCGGGCTCGTCCGCCTACGGGACGGCAAACGTGCTGATCAGCCGCAGGTAGCATCCCCGCCACGGCGGCCAGGCCGCGAATGTCGTGGACTCGGCCCGATAACCATCGAACGCCGCGACGTCGACTCACCCCTGCGATCATCGACTCCCAGTCGGTCAAAGGTTGCGGGGGCTTCATGACAGGCCTGCCCGGACCAGGCCGGTCTCGTAGGCGATCACGACCAGCTGGGCCCGGTCTCGCGCGCCGAGCTTGGCCATTGTCCGGTTGACGTGGGTCTTGGCGGTCAGTGGGCTCATGAACAGGGCCGCGCCGATCTCGTCGTTACTCATGCCCGCAGCGACCCGGGCGAGCACCTCCCGCTCCCGGTCGGTGAGTACCGACAGCGGGGAGGCATCGACTGGCCGGGCCGGACCGCGCCCGGCGATGCTGGAGATCAGCGTCCGGGTGACGCTCGGAGACAGCAGGGCATCGCCGCGGGCGACCACCCGGATCGCGCTGATGAGGTCCTCCGGCTCGGTGTCCTTGACCAGGAAGCCGCTCGCCCCGGCGCGGATCGCCTCGAAGACATACTCGTCCGCCTCGAAGGTGGTCAGGATGATGACGCGCACGCCGCTCAGCTCGGGGTCGGCGGCGATCTGGCGGGTTGCCTCCAGCCCGTCGGTGCCAGGCATGCGGATGTCCATCAGCACCACCTCGGCCCGCAGGCGGCGGGCCAGATCGAGGGCGGCCGCCCCGTCCGCGGCCTCCCCGACGACCTCGATGTCGGGCGCCGACCCGGCGATGAACCGGAAGCCGGCCCGGACGAGGGCCTGGTCGTCGGCGAGCAGGACCCTGATCACGGCCGGCCCGCGATCGGGCGGGCGCGCTGCCCGCCAGCACGCCCTGTGCCGCCAGCGTCCTGGCTGACAGCGGCAGGCGCGCGACCCGCGGCCCCGCCGTGCGCGACCGCGGCGGGGCCTGGCGTGCCTGCCGGACCCATGGCGGGGGCCTGTGGTCCCCGGGCTGGGGAGGCTGCTGCGACCGGCAGCCGGGCGTGGACGGCGAACCCGCCACCGGGACGCGGTCCGGCATCCAGGGTGCCGCCCAGAGCGGCCGCCCGCTCTCGCATTCCGGCCAGTCCCGCCCCGGTCCCGTCGCTGAAGGCCACGGGCGCGGCCCGGCCGTCGTTGACCACGTCCACATACAAGTATCCGCCGTCGTGCCGCAGGCCCACGGTCGCGGCGACCCGGCCGGCGTGCCGCACCACGTTGGTGAGCGACTCCTGCACGATACGGTAGGCGGCCAGCGTGACCAGCGGCGGCAGCGGGACCGGCGGCTCGGCCAACTCCAGCGTGGTCGGCGTGCCTGCGGCGCTGGTCGCCTCGACGAGCGCGGCGATGGCGCGCAGGTCCTGCACCGGCACCGCAGGGCTCCCGCCGTCGGCTTGCCGCAACACCTCAAGTATGGTCCGCAGCTCACGCAGTCCGGACTTGCTGGCCTTGCGGATCGCCTGGATCGCCTCGGCCGCGCTCGCCGGATCGGCGGCCAGCTGCATGCCCGCCGCCGTGGCCTGGACGTTGATCATCGCCATCGAGTGCGCGACCACGTCGTGCAGCTCGCGCGCGATCCGCATTCGCTCGGCGTCGACGCGCCTGCGGGTTTCCTCCTCCCGGGCCTGCTCGGCCCGGGCCGCGCGGTCAGACTCGGCAGCCAGCCACTGGCGGCGCGCCGCCACGTACGCGCCGACCGCGCCGGCGGCGAGCAGCTCCGGCCACATCGTGGCGTTCGGGCCTCCGAACCAGCCGAACGGCCCCAGCAGCCCCTCGGTCACGAAGATGGCCGCCGCCGCCGCGAGCCCGGCGGCAACCGCGATGCGCCGCGCGCGGGTAAGCGCGACCCAGTACACCCCGACGATGACCGGAACGAGCGCGGCACCGTCGATCTGGCCGAGCGCCGCCCACCCGACCGCGCCGCCGACGGCGAGCCCGAGCACTTCGATTGGATGGCTGTTGCGCCAGATCAGCGCGACGCAGGGCACCGCCAGCAGCAGGTAAGCGGCCAGCGGCGGATGGCCCGCCAGGTGCAAGCCACCGTAGTGGTGCACCGGGTTGGCCTCGACGTAGGCGCCGACCACGGCCAGCGCGGTCACCAGCGCTACGCCCGCAGCGTCCAGCCAGCGCCGCGGCAGCCTGACCATGCTCTTGATGCCCATCACCGGGAGCGTATACCGGCAGCGTGCCGGCGTCATCGTCGCTGCGCAGGCGGGCGAGCTACTGCGCTGGGAGTACCCGCTGCTGCCGGTGCGGTAGCCCAGCGGGCGCCAGCAGGCCGATGCCCGATTACCTCAGCCCGGGAGAGCCTTCGATCAGCGGCGCAACCGGGCGCCGCGAGCCACATAAGGGAGTGCTCACATGCTCACCACCACCACCGCCTCCGCCGTGCCGCACATCAAGCAGGGCCGCGCGCGGGCGCTGTGCGCTGCGGGCGGCGCACTGGCCGCTGCCCTCGCCTGGATCGTGGAAGTCCCCCTGCTGGGCATCCACCTGAACGTCCGCTTCGGCCCCGGCCACATGCACTTGGGTGCCGGGCACATCCAGACGATCGCGATCGGCCAGGTCATCGGGGTCACTGTGGCTGCCTCACTGGCCGGCTGGCTGCTGCTCGCCCTGCTCGAGCGGCGCACCCCACACGCCCGCCTGATCTGGACCACCGCCGCGCTGGCCGTGCTGGCCGCGTCGCTAACGCTGCCGCTGGCCTTCGCGACGACCACCTCGGCCGCCACCGGGCTGATCGTGATGCACCTGACCGTCGGGGCCGCCGTGATCCCCGCCATGGCGTACACCGCCCGGACGCGCTGACAGCGCACCAGAAAGCCGGGACGGCGCGGCCCGTCCCGGCGGCGCTACCCCTGCCAGAGCAGCCGGCGCATTTCGCCTGGACGCGGAAGCCGCAGGCGGGCCTGGCGCGTGTCAGCCGGCGAGCGTGCCGGTATCTACCGGGATGCAGGCGCCGTTGATCGCAGAACCGCCCGCGCCGGCCAGGAACGTGATGAGCCCGGCGACCTCGGTCGCTTCGACGAACCGCCGGGTGGGCTGTTCGGCAATCATGCTGGCGATGACGTCGTCCCGGCTGATCCCGCGCAGGCGCATGTGATCGCGGATCTGGTTCTCGGCAAGCGGCGTGCGCATCCAGCCCGGGGCGACAGCATTGGCGGTCAGGCCCGCCTCGGCGCCCTCGAGGGCGGCCACCTTCACCAGGCCGAGCACAGCATGCTTGGCCGCGACGTACGCCGCCTTATACGGAGCGCCTACCAGGCCGGCCGTGGATGAGGTCACGATGATCCGGCCGCCCGGCTGCCGGGTCAGCTGCGGCCACGCGAACTTCATCGCCAGGTACGGGCCCTTGACCATGAGATTCATCAGGCGGTCCCAGTCGGCCTCGACGTAGCTGGCGATCGGGTTCATCGCCTGCGCTCCCGCATTCAGGATCAAGATGTCGAGCTGGCCGTGCCGCTCCAGCGCCACGTCAACCATCCGCCGGTTGCCCTCGGCTGTGGCCACGTCGGCGACCAGGCAGTCATCACCGTGCACGTCCACGGGCACCACCGTGGCGCCGGCGCCGCGCAACGCCCGCAAGGTCACGCTGCCCAGGCCACCTGCCGCCCCCGTCAAGATCGCCACACGCCCGCTGAGCGGTCCAGGACCGCCGCCGATGGACGCTCTCCCGTCACGCCATGCCTGATCCGCCACCTCGGCACCTCCCTAACCCGAACCGCCCTACCCAATTCGTGCCACCGGCACGTCAGCTTCAGCGACTAAATCATTGCGGCCGGCGTCCTCACCGCGTCACTGGTTAAACACGTCGGCCCCGCCCGGGCGACGCCCGGTCATTTGATTGTCAGCGTCGGTTCAGCCGCCCCCGGCGCAGGCGTCGGGGCTAACAGGACGCCCACTATGCGTCACGAGGTCGGCCGCGCAGGACCCCCGCTAGCCCGGCAGCCACAATCGATGGCAGCGACCCGGACCCGGGGCGCCCGGCCGCGTGCGCCCGCGCGCACAGCGAAGGAGATAAGAGATGGAGCACACCCGGCTCGGTGACACCGGGCTGAAGATCAGCCGGCTCGCGCTGGGCTGCATGAGCTACGGCGACCCCACGACCGCAGGAGCACACCAGTGGGCCCTGGCCGACGACGACGCGCAGCCGTTCTTCCGCCAGGCTATCGAGCTCGGAATCACCTTCTGGGACACCGCGAACGTCTACCAGGCTGGCACGTCGGAGGAGGTCGTCGGCCGCGCGATCAGGCGCTATTCGCGTCGTGAGGACATCGTGCTGGCCACCAAGGTGTTCGGCAAGATGCACGACGGTCCCGGCGGATCGGGCCTGTCCCGCAAGGCGATCATGGAGCAGATCGACGCCTCCCTGACCCGTCTCGGTACCGACTACGTCGACCTGTACCAGATCCACCGTTTCGACCCTGCCACCCCGGCCGCCGAGACCATGGAGGCCCTGCACGACGTCGTCAAGGCCGGCAAGGTCCGCTACCTCGGCGCATCGTCGATGTACGCCTGGCAGTTCGCCAAACTGCAGCACGCCGCTGGCCAGGGCGGCTGGACCCGGTTCGTGTCCATGCAGAACCAGTACAACCTGCTACGCCGCCAGGACGAGCCAGAGCTGATGGCCATGTGCGCCGACACCGGCGTCGGCCTGATCCCCTACTCCCCCCAGGGCAAAGGCCGCCTGGCCCGCCCCTGGGGGGAGCAGTCCACCCGGTCCAGCGTCGACCACGTCGTGCAGGCCTTCGACTCACCTCAGGACGAGCCCGTCATCAACGCCGTCCAGCAACTCGCCCACGCCCGCAGCGTCACCATGGCCCAGGTCGCGCTCGCCTGGGTGCTGCGCAACCCCGCCGTCTGCGCCCCGATCGTCGGCGCGACCAGACCGCATCACCTGCCCCAAGCCGTCGCCGCGCTTGACCTGGAGCTGACCGGCGACGAGGCTGCCGCCCTCGAAAAGCCCTACACCAACCACGGCCCGTCCTGGTACTGAACAGGACTCATCCGCCCGCCTCCCGCTGCGGACGCACCGGGCCCGCCTCATGGACGGACCAGAGCTTTGCCAAGCTTTGCGCCATCGAGCAGCGAGAGGAGTGCCTGCGGCGCGCTGGCCAGGTCATCAAAGATCGTCACGTCGGAATGGAGTGTCCCGTTCTCGACCATCGGGAGTACCTCCTCCTCGAATGCGGCCCTGCGGTGTAGGTGATCGAGGACCAGGAAGCCTTCGAGGCGAAGGCGCTTGATGATCAGCTGCGTGAGGTTGCCGGGACCGGGACCGGGCGGCTTTCCGTAGCCTGAGATCATCCCGCAGATAGCGGCCCGGCCTGCCGTGCGCAGAAGGTCGATCGCTGCCTCCAGGTGGCCGCCGCCGACGTTGTCGAAGTAGAGATCGATGCCCTCGGGCGCAGCGCCGCGCAGCTGTTCAGCGAGCTGGCCGGCGCGGTAGTCTACGGCGGCGTCCAGCCCGAGTGTGTCGGTTAGGTACCGCGCCTTCTCGGCGCCCCCGGCAGACCCGATCACCAGCGAGGCCCCGCGGGCCTTGGCTAGCTGGGCCGCCACCGAGCCGACGGCGCCGGCTGCGGCCGATACCCAGACCCGGTCGCCCGGTTGCATGCGCGCGACGTCGACCAGGCCGATGTAGGCGGTCAGTCCCGGGACGCCCAGGACGTGCAGCCAGGTGTGGGGCGGCAGGCCGCTGCGCGGCTGGATGCGGATCCCCTGGCTGGCGTCCACTACGGCGTAGTCACGCCAGCCTCCCCAGCAGAGCGCCCAGTCACCTTCCGACCACCCATCCGCGGTAGATTGGACGACTTGGCCGACAGCCCTCGCCTCGACTGCGACTCCGAGGTCGAAGGCCGCCGCGTAGGTGTCCACCGAGAGCCGGGGGATCATCGACGGATCCACGCTGAAACAGTCGACCCGGACAAGCAGCTGACCCTGCGCGAGCGCTGGCAGCTGCCGCTCGGCGAGCGTGAAGCACCCCGGTTCGATCCGTCCCTCCGGCCGGCGCGCGAGCACCAGCTCACGGGCGGTCACCATCGCCGCTTCCCGGTGAGCATCGCACCCCGGCCGGGCCGATCGCGTGTGTGCGTCGCACGCATCGAGACAACAGCGCAGCTGACGTTCATGTCTTCGCAGGCTAAGCCGCCCGGCCGGGCGGCACTTGACCTGACGCGCAGACCTGATTCTCCGCGCGCACCGGCGGCTGTCACCGGCCCGGGGGCGGGGGTCCGGCGGCGCGATGTGCGCGGCAGCGCTCGCGGGTGTCGGTCGGCCGCTCGCCGAAACGCTCGCGGTACGCGTTGCTGAACGTGCTCGCGTTGCCGAACCCGGACGAGCGGGCAATGTTAGCGACGGTGCGGTGGGCCCAGCCCGGGTGCTGCAGCCGGAGCCGGGCAAGCTCAAGCCGTTCTTCCCGGATCAACATCGACGGCGTGGTCCCGATGTGCTGCAGCCGCGCCTGGATCTGGCGCAACGACCAGCCCAGCTCTGCGGCGACCGCCGCACCGGTCAGCGAGACATCATCGGCATTCGCACGCACGAAGCAACGGATCGTGGCGACGAGGTCGTCCTGGGTCTCGTACACCGGCGGCAGCAGTGCCCCTTCGCAGGCGAGGCACAGCAAGTCCACGGCTCGGTCGGCAGCTGCATCGAAGCCTAGCCCGCCGATCGTGTGCGCCTGCCGGCGCAAGCTTCCCAGCAGATCGACCACGATACGGCCCATGCCGCGCTCGGCGCTCAGCCCGACCGTGCGGGTCAGCAGTCCGCCGATGCGGGCGTCCACGCGGGCCCGCGGAATCACCAGGGCAAGACATGAGAAATTGTCGCTGTGCCACATGTCCATAGGCGCATCGAGGGTGGCGAGCGCCAGGCCGCCGGGCTCGAGCTCGATGGCGACGTCCGCCTGGCGGATCATCATCGAACCCGTCACCGGCGCCAGCAGCTCGTAGGCCCCGTGCGGATGTCGCCGGACATCGCTGCCCGAACGCTTGATGAACTCCTCGTCGCCCCACCACCGCACCAGCTGGTAGGCCTCGGTGTGCTGGTGCTCGATGCGCCCGCGGTAGTCGTCGCGCAAGCGGAACGCCATCCGGCTATGGATCGAGGACACGAGGTCACTCCACCACTCGGCACGATCCGTCGTCGCCACATCGCTGCAGCGGTATGCGTCAACTGCGTACACGCAGACCTCACTGAGCCCAGAGCCTCACCGCCACGATAGCGCTCACGCCGGTCCAAGCAACTCCCAGAGCCCGCCCTTACCTTAGCGTCTCACCATGTCCAGTCGTAGGCCGCGCCGGCCCGTTGCGCGAGCGGCTTGAGCATCCGCTCTTCGAGGACCGTGACGGTGTCGTAGCCCTCGACCGGCGCGGCGGTGATGACCCGGCCGAACAGCCCCGGGTCCAGGTGCGGCTCCGGGATGCCCGCGGCGATCGCGTACCGCTGGAGATGGTTGCGGAGAAACTCGGAGTTGCACGGCGGCATCGCGAAGTGCGCCGGATGGGACATTGCCTCGTGTAGCGGTATGAACTCGACGCCGCCCTCGACGAACGCGTCCAGGATCGTGCCGAGCGTGTCGGTCGCGATGGCAGTGCCGTGGATCAGCCAGATCAGCGGAATGTCCTGGCCGAACAGTCTCCGAGCCAGCTGCGCGTGCGCTGCCAGCTGCCCGACCGCAGAAGAGACATAGGTCTCTTGCAGCATCCGCCTGGCGTCCTCGTCCTTCGACAGCACCGCCCGGTAGTACGGGACGATCCACGCGAAGTCGCCGAACCACGCGGTTATCGGCGCGTTCCGATAACCGGACGCCCGAAGATGGTCCTCCACCAGACCGCGCTTGCTCTCGGACTCGCCGGCCATGTCCATCGCGTACCGGAAGTAGCGCTCGGGAGCCATCCCGATGAGGTTGCCGATGAGTCCCTCGGCTTTGTCGATGTCCGCGCAGTACTGGTCCCCCGACATCCATCGGAGCGGGGCGTGCAAGTGCGTGTGGTTGCCCAGGTGGTGTCCGGCCTCGACCCAGGCCTCCCACGCGGCCATCAGGCTGGGGTCCGAATCGAGACGATGGGTGTGGCAGAACCCGTACACACCCGTGATGCCGTGGTCGGTGAGCGTAGCAGCGATCGACTTGGTGATGCCGAGCGGCGTGGTGCCGTCCGGCATCGGCACGCCGTCCCAGAGCACGAAGTCATCGACCGTCACCGCAACCTTGACTGCACCCTCCGGCGAGATATTCGGCATGGAAGATTCCCTTCGACCGCAGACGCCTTGACGGCTCCCACGAGGCTAAGAAGCGACGCCGATCACGTCTTGCCTGAACGCGCAGCGCACTTTCCGGCCGCGCAGAATCCGCTGCCCGGGACCCGGTTTGCTCGCCGGCAAAGAAGCCGAGCTGGCCTGGGTCAGGGCGGCCGGGTTCTCCAGCGCGATGTTGTGACCGGAGTCGGCGATGACGGCACCACGGACGTCGCGGGCCACTTGCGCCAGCTGCCTGGCTACCTGGTTCCCGAGATAGGCCTGCGCGCCGACGGCCAGGACCGGGCAGCTGATCGGGTCGGCGTAATGTGGGCGGTTCTGCCCGGCACCGTTGCATCTGGAACCCCGGTCACCTCGTCAACGCGACGGCGGCGTCCGCGGCCGAGGCGAACAGCTGCCGGCGCGCTGACTTGGCCGTCATCCACCCACGGTGCTGCCACTCCCGGCCGGCCAGTGAGTCTCCGGCCATCACCACCTCGCCGAACGGGATGGAGCGGTAGCGGGCGATCGCCATCAGCGCGGACGCTTCCATCTCGACGACGAGACACCCTTCCTCCACC
>Ga0335074_10011354_pt1 | contig 12450 bp, 9 predicted proteins | sample Lox_Sample_23_FD_206715 | JGI IMG/M metagenome (GOLD analysis project Ga0335074, IMG submission 206715) | Soil microbial communities from Loxahatchee National Wildlife Refuge, Florida, United States - Lox_Sample_2.3 | ecosystem: Environmental > Terrestrial > Soil > Wetlands | place: USA: Florida...
TCAGGTGATCGACATAGCCTTCCGCGGCCTCTACCAGCGTGGCCGCATTGAAATGCCGGTAATGATGTTTGATGAAATTTGTAATCGGAGCCTGATTCATTTTCCTCTTCTACAGTACCCTCACCGCGCAACGCGTTTATAGTAAGTAGAATGCTCTTCACCCGAGCCCTGTTGTGCTGCTGTGCCGTCGTGCCGTTGTTTTGCAGCCTCTCTGAAGCCGCTTCTGCAAATTCGAGTAACGCTACATCGGCCGCGCCAGCCAAAAGCTTGCATCCTGCCACATCGCCGCTTCTCAGGTCCCTGTCGCTGCACGACCGCATTGCACAGTTGATCGTGGTGCGCGGTTATGGCGATTACCCTCCTACAGAGGATGCAGAATACCGAAAGTTCGCGCATTGGATCCGCGATGATCATGTCGGCGGCTTCATCGTCGCAGGGCGCATTCGCGGAGGCAACGTGATTAGCGCGCAACCGTTTGAAATGGCTGCGTTCATCAATCACATGCAACGGCTGGCTAGGACGCCATTATTCGTCGCTTCGGATTTTGAGCGCGGCGCATCCATGCGCGTTGCCGATACTGCGCGGTTCCCGTACTTGATGGCTTTCGGAGCGGCGCATGATCTCGCGGCCACGAAGGAGCTCGGAGCGGCCACTGCTCGCGAAGCCCGGGCGTTAGGCGTCAACTGGGTCTTTGCGCCCGATGCTGACGTCAACAACAATCCCGATAATCCCATCATCAATGTGCGCTCTTTTGGCGAGGATCCGCAGGAAGTTGCAGCCGGCGTTTCCGCCTTCATCGAAGGCGCGCATTCGGAGGTCCGGAATTATGTACTGGTGACCGCCAAGCATTTCCCCGGCCACGGAGACACGGCCCAGGACAGCCACATGCAGATGGCAATACTCGATCAGCCGAAGGAGCGCATCGAGTCAGTCGAGTTGACGCCATTTCGTGCCGCCATCGAGCATGGCGTGGATGCCATCATGACTGCGCACGTGGCGGTGCCGGCCTTCGACGCGGCGGATATGCCCGCCACTGTTTCGCAGAACGTGCTCACTGGACTCCTGCGCCGCGAGCTTGGGTTTAAGGGCATCATTGTCACAGACGCCATGGAGATGCAGGGGCTCGCCTCGCTCTACTCGGAGGGCGAAGCAGCGGTCCGTGCTATCGAAGCGGGCGCCGATGTGTTGCTTATGCCCACCAATCCCGAAGTTTGTATCCGGGCTCTGACGCAAGCAGTCGAGCGCAAGCGCATTTCCGCTGAGCGCATCAATGCGAGCGCCGCTAAAATTCTCGCCGCAAAAAGGGCCGTCGGTCTCTTTCGCTCGCATGTGGTGGACCTTGATTCGATCAGCGACGATCTGGAGGAGCAAAAGCTCGGGCGTTTGGCGCAGAGTGTCGCGGACCGAGCCCTCACGCTGGTGAAAGACGACAAGCATCTATTTCCGATGGACCCGGAAGATGGCTCCTGTTTGGTCATCATCGACGAGAGACAGTTCTCGCAACGCGGAGGAGCGCTGTTCAATGAGCTTCACCGCCGCATACCGGCGCTAACTGCGTACGTCGTCAATCCAAGCATTCCAGATAACGTGCTATCGTTCATAGCAATTGAGGCATCGCGCTGTAAGCAGATCTATGTCGCTGCTTTCGTAACCGTTGCGGCCAACCGGGGTAGCGTGGCGCTCGAGGGAGGGCTCAATACGTTCATGAACACAATCGTGCATAGCTCCGTTCCAGTCGCGCTCATTTCGCTCGGCAGCCCTTATCTGTTACGTGACTTCCCGGACGTTTCCGCCTACCTTGCGACATTCAGCACGGCAAGTACCTCTGAAACAGCTGCAGCAAGAGCGATGCTCGGCGAGATTCCGATCAGCGGCAGAATGCCGGTATCCATTCCAGGCCTGGCGAAAATCGGCTGCGGTCTGGATGTACCAGCCAAACCCAACGTGGCATCTAATCGAGCGGAATGACACAGATCACCTGGCTGGGACACGCCACATTCGAATTCCGATTCGAATCCGGTGAAGTTTTGATAATGGATCCTTGGATTGAGGGGAATCCCGCCTATCCGAAGGGCTATACGATCGATCGCGTCGACGTCATCGCGCTGTCGCATGCGCATTTCGATCACATCAATGATGCGATCCCTCTAGCGAAAAAATTCAAGCCGAAAGTGGTGGCGATTTTTGAGACTGCGGCGTGGCTCGAAAAGAAGGGCGTCAAGAACACAATCGGCATGAATAAGGGCGGCACGGTCGATCTCGGGTTCGTGAAGCTGACCATGACTCACGCGCTCCATAGCTCTGCGATTAAGGACGGCGACGAACTGCTGTACGGCGGTGAAGCCGCTGGGTACGTCATTACTGAGAAGAGCGGGCGCGCGGCCTACTTCGCCGGGGACACGGCCTTGTTCTCAGATATGGTCCTGATCCGCGAACTGTATCATCCCGAGCTCGCGTTGCTTCCGATTGGCGATCATTTCACGATGGATCCGTACCAGGCCTGCCATGCCGCCCGTTTCGTGAAGCCGAAGCGCGTGATCCCGATGCACTATGGAACATTTCCCGCCCTGACTGGCCGTCCCGAAGATTTAGCTAATAGGCTGGGGGAAGACGATATTGAGGTCTGGACCTTGAAGCAGGGCGAGACAGTGGAGTGGTAGGCACTGCCGGCTCTGTTGAGGCTGCGTTCCGGTTCTGCGCTCGTTCTCCTGCTCACGGTTGCCAACGCCGTTCTCTACTGTTGTGTGCTGCCGCTGTGGGAGGGCTTCGACGAGCCGTTTCATTACGGTTATGTTCAGTCGCTTTCCGCCGGCCATCGCTTGCCCGTAGTGCATCGCACGCCAGTTTCGCAGGAGATTCGCGAATCGCTGCGGCTGGTTCCGGTGAGCTGGTTACTGCATAACTCGCTTCCGGGCAGCATCTCCTTTGAACAGTGGTTTCATCTCAGCGCCGCGAAACGCCAAGCGCGTTCAGCCGCGCTGGCCCAGCTTCCGCCTGCACTCCAGCACGAACCTTCGGATCTCCTCAACTATGAAGCGCAGCAAGCGCCATTGGCTTATATACTGCTTGCGCCCATCGATGCCGCGATCTCCGGTGTGCATTTGCGGCTGCGGATATTCGTGATGCGCCTCTTGGTGGCCGTCGTTTCCTCGGCGGCGTTGTTTTTTGCGGCCAACTTGCTGTTACGCGCTCTCGGTGTAAACGGCGCTTTTCGCATTGCCGCCCTCGCCTGTATATTCGAATCGCAGATGCTTTGGGCGTCTATCGCGCACATCGGCAACGATTGGCTCGCGATTCCGCTGAGTACGTGGTTCCTTGCCTTGCTGGTATTGGCGACGAGGGAGAGCCGGCGCAAATATGTCCTGGCGGTGGCCGCCGCGTTAGCCGCAGGCTTGTTGACCAAAGCGTATTTCCTTGCGTTTGTTCCCGTTCTCGTTGTATTCGGCAGCATGCAATTCTTCCAGCGGCGCATAAAGAATCGTACAGCCCTATGCGGTTGTCTCATCGTTGCGCTTGCGGCGCTTTGGTACGCGCGCAATCTGACGCTTTACGGAAGCTTGAGCGGTACCCAGGAAAGCATCGCCGGTGTAAGTCTTTCGAGCGCAGCGGACGCATTTTTTCACATCAATTGGCTCACCAGCACGATCGATTTGTTCCGATGGGCCTTGTGGACGGGCAACTGGTCTTTCGTTTCTTTTTCGCGCCTCACGCTGAATCTCGAGTTGATCCTCTTGGCTGCGGCGTTTGTGCTGTTCTTGTTGCGTTTTCGGGGAATCACGATTGGCGAGCGGTGGGCCCTGCTCGCCTGCGCCGCGTTCTTCCTTGGAATGGTCTATCAAACGTGTGTGACCTGGGTTGCCACTAACGGCCAGTCGCGAAACGCAGAGCCTTGGTACATGCAGTGCATCCTGCCTTGTCTCTGGGCGCTCGCATTTCTAGGAATGCAGCGCGGTGGACGAGCCGGGCGGATTCTCGCTGCCGGTATTGTCCTAATCGCTGCCTGGATCGCGGCTGCCACCTACTTGTTGAAACTTATTCCGCTGTACGGCGGATTCGCTGGCCGCTCGACTCTGCCGGCGGTCTTCGCCTGGTGGAGGCACGTACCGTTCGAAGCTTTGTCGGTAACTCTGCTCGGCCCGCTAACGCTGATGTTCGCTGCGCTAGGCGTCTTCTTGTTGCTACTGGCGGTGTTGAACACGATCCTATTGCGCCGCTTACTTGCACCCGCCGGCGCTACGCCGCATAACTGATTGGAACCCGCCGCACCTTACTGGATTCTAAGATGTTATTAGTCCGCATGCGTCTTACGCGTCTATTCGCGATCTTCTTCGCGTTTTATTCGGCGGCCTGCTCGGCCCAAACCGCCGCGCGCTATACAGTTAGCGGCACGGTCCTCAACTCCGCGACTGCTGAGCCGATTCGGCGCGCGCTGGTTGCAGTCGGCGCCTCCTTCGTGTTCACGGGTGCGGATGGCCGCTTCCAGGTGGAGGGAATTCCTCAGGGACAGATCATGATCGCAGCCCAGAAACCCGGCTACTTCGATTGCGCCAACGTATTCTGCTCGAACGGGTCGCCGGCAAGGGTCACTATCAACGTCCAATCCGGGGCCAACGAAGTGGTTCTGAAACTGGTTCCGGAGTCGAAGATCGAGGGACGCGTGGTCGACGAAGAGGGAGAGCCCATCGGCGACATCCAAATACAGATCCAAGGCGAGCACATCTTCAACGGTCAGAAACAATCCCGTCCTGATGGCAACGCGGTCACCGATGAAAACGGATCTTATCGGGCCGAAAACTTATCGCCCGGCACTTACACCGTGAGGACCATGGCGCGTCCGGCCTTTTGGCCCGACCCCGGGACGCCATCGCCGGCCCAAGTCTATCCGCAGCGTTTCTTTCCGAATGCGCCCGATGCCGCTTCTGCGCAACAACTGGATGTGACGCCCGGACAAGTGGCCATTGCGGACTTCGCGTTGACACCGGCGGCCGCGTTTCGGATCACCGGCACCATCGCGCCCGCCGTGCCGTCCCTTTCTTTGAACGTCCACGATTCGGATGGGGCAGAGATGAACGCGCCGCTCCGGTTCGATCCGAAATCCGGCAAGTTTTCACTTTCCTTCGTTCCCACCGGTATATGGAATCTGGAGTTTACTTACAACCAAGCCGACGGTCACAGCCTTTACGCCGCTCAGACAGTAACTGTGGACTCCCACGATGTGAAAGACCTCCGCATTGCGCTCCAGCCACTTCCTTCCGTATCAGTGAATATAGTGAACGGGCCTGCACAGATACAACTGGTGTCGACGGATCCCCGCTGGGAAGGTGGCATATTTGGCGGCATGGATCCGCCTGGCACACCTGAGGGTCCCCGCGTCGTTATCGTGCCACCGGGCGAATACAAGGTTTTTGTGCCCGCTCCCGGGAACGATCGCTGTCTCGTTTCGCTGACGTCCGGAAACATCGATTTGACGCGTGAAGATCTGATAGTGGCCCCCGGTTCGCAACCACAGCCCATCAATGCCATTCTGCAGAATGACTGCGCGACGCTCCAAGTGACGGTCCATCAGCAAAACCGGAATGCCCAATCGACCGTTCTTCTCATCCCGGCTTCTCGCGCTATGCAACCCGTTACTGCCCAGCTTGACTCCACGGGCAGTTACGTATTCACCGATCTCAGCCCGGGCGATTATGAGGTCTATGCTTTTTCGGGCATCGACGGGCTGGAATATGCCAATCCGGATGTCATGCGCGATTATTCCGGCCAGCAGATCACGCTTTCGCCAAATCAACACGTCAACGTTACACTCGATGTAATTGCCAGAGGGGCGAATTGATGCGCAACTTTCTCGCGCTTCTGTACGCTTTACTGGTATTCGGCTCGTCAGCTCAGACTACTTATACGATTAGTGGAACGATAGTTATCGGCACAAGAAATAAACCAGTCAGAAATGCATTGGTGACTATAACCGAAGTTACTGCGAGGTCACTCAAATTCTCTTGCCTTACTGGCGAAGACGGCCGATTTACGTTCAAGAATTTGCCCACTGCGAAATTCTCGCTCAGCGCGGAGAAACGTAACGCTGCTCCGGAATTATTCCATGAAACTGAAGGCTACTCAACCGCTATCGTTACCGGCCCAGGCCTTAATTCTGAGAACATCTTATTCCCACTTAGGCCAACCGGATCCATTTCCGGTACGCTAAGAGACGAAGAAGGCGATCCGGTTCGTGACGCTCAGGTCATGTTGTTCCGCCGTGGCGTCTTCTCAGGTAAAGCACATACCAATCTCCAAAACCAGCAACAGAGCGATTCATCCGGAGAATTTCATTTTGGTCGATTGGCGGTCGGAAGTTATCTGATTGCCGTTCAAGCGAGGCCCTGGTACGCGCAAAACGCCTTTAACGTGACCCAGCCCGCCGTTGGTTCCGAGTTGGATGTTGCGTACCCGATCACTTACTCCGGTAGCACGACCGACCCGAACGCCGCCTCTCCTATTAGCGTCACCGAAGGCGCCTCAACCACAGTGGAAATCACTCTGCGCGCCGAACCAGCGGTGCACGTTCAGATATTGCGCCCAGACACTGAAACGCGGAATCCAGGCTTGATGCTTTTCGCGATCGGCCCCGGCGGATTCACAATTCCTATGAACGGCTCGTTCATCGATACGGGCAAGCGGCAGGAATTGACAGGCATCCCAGCCGGGCGCTACGAAGTTGCAGAGCAGGGAGGCCCCAGGAAAACCGCTGATCTCGATGGCGACTCGTCCCTCGCAATCCGCGACACGCCCGGTTCTTCCATAGCTGCCCATGTGATCTTCGAGGGCCAGCCAACAAGCGCCGGTACATCCGTTGTATTTTCCAATGAAACCGCGACCATACAGCCGGGAGTCGCGCCGGACGGATCTTTCCTCGTGAGCGGCGTGGCGCCCGGCCGTTATCAGGTCGAACTTGCAAACGGGCCCTCGTTCTATGTCAAATCTGTCGATGTCGGCGGCCACCCATCTCCTGACGGAACGATCGAAGTGCCGGAAGGCTCCGCTGTGGAGGTGTCCATTCTCGCTGCGGCAGCCGTCAACCACGTCGACGGGATCGCGCTCAGGGATGGGCAACCGTTTGCTGGAGCTATGGTCTTGCTATTACCCAGCGACGTCAGAAGGACGGATCTCATCCGGCGCGATCAAAGCGATAGCGACGGAACGTTCACGCTGCCGAACGTGCCGCCTGGTCAATACACACTACTCGCGATTGACGATGGCCGGGATATCGCCTACGCCGACCCTGCGGTGATCAAAGTCTATTTGAGCCGCGGGCAGCGTATTCAGGTTCCGCTCTCGGCCAGTTCACCCATGAAAGTGAACGTTCTCACCCGGCAACATTAGAGCTCGCAGGCACGCGATCCAGCAGTTCAATTTTGTGAAGAATCACATCGATCACTGCCTCGTCGCCGCTCTTCGTGTTGATCATCAAATGATAAAGATCCCGCTGCGGCCAAATGCGATCGAAGTACTTCTTGACGAACGCGGCGCGCTCCCGGTCGACTCTCTCGATCAGTTCTTCAGCCTCTTCGCGGCTCTTGTCCTGCGCCATGATGCGGCGGATCTTCTCATCGTACGGCGCGTACATAAAGACGGAGAAAACATCGTCGCGTCCGCGCAGAAAATACGGCGCGCCCCGGCCCACAATTACGCAATTGCCCTTTGCCGCTGCGTCTTGAACGACTTTCTCAAACAGCTTGGCCAGGTGCTCGGCATCCAGCAGTTCTACATTGCCGGCGCTCAAGCTCTCTTCGTAACTGCCACGCATGAACACTTTGACCAACCGGTAGAAGGCAGGGTCCGGCCGCTCCTCGCGCTTTTCGACCGCCTCCACTTTGCATTTGAGGCGCCGTGCAATGTCGCACGTGATGTCACGGTCCCATAGCTTCCAGCCAAGACGATCCGCAAGCTTCTGCGCGATCGCTGCCGCTCCACTGCCGTATTCCCGCTCTATTGTAATGATCCTGATCATGCCCGGCTTTCCGCAGCCGTCATCTATTTTATAGGTGTTTCGCTGAGTCCGGCGAATCTCAGCCGGTCAGGATGCAATGCTCAGCGGCCAATCTTCGATACCGGCGAGTACCAGCGCCGCACCCAACAACGCCATGTTCTTGCTGAAATGGATCATCTCATTCTGCTGTTGTTGAGGATCGTGCGCAGTCCAGAAGTCATGCATCACGGGTGACACGGCCGCCAGGAAACCCAGAATGGCCAGAGTGCCCACTTGAGGTTTGACGCCAAGAATGACGCTGGCGCCACCAGCGGCTAACGCCGCACCGGAAGCAATCACAGCTAGCTCCGGATAGGGCACGTTTTTGGAGCCGGCGTATTGGGCAAGCCCCTCTTTCTGCTTAAAGTGGTTGATCCCGTTATAGAGAAAAAAACCGCCGAATACAATCCGGCCAATCAGGAAAGCTGCTTTCATGCGAGTTGGATTCGCGAGCAACGAACGCGTTACAGACCGCGCAGGGCCGGGAAATGGTAGGTGGTCGATAATCAGTATTTCGGACCACTTGCCCAGAGGAGAAATTTATGTGGATCGTTCGCCTGGCGTTACGGCGACCGTACACGTTTGTCGTTTTATCGTTGATGCTGTTCATATTGGCGCCCGTCGTTATCTTGAGGACGCCCACAGACATCTTTCCCAATATCGATATTCCGGTGGTCAGCGTGGTCTGGCAATACACGGGATTTTCCCCGGAGGACATGTCAGACCGCATCGTTTACATCACGGAGCGGGCGCTGACGACCACGGTAAACAATATCGAGCACATCGAATCGCAATCGATGAACGGTATCGCGGTAGTGAAGATCTTCTTTCAACCGCACGCGAACTTGTACGCGGGCATCGCGCAGGTAACCGCCATCTCTCAAACGCAGTTGAAGCAGCTACCAGCGGGCACCACGCCGCCGCTGATTATCAGCTATAACGCCTCCACGGTGCCCATTCTTCAGCTCGCGCTATCGGGCCGGGGCCTCAGCGAACAGCAGCTAAATGACTTGGGACAGAATTTCATCCGTACCCAGCTCGTAACAGTGCCAGGAACCGCTATCCCGTATTCTTACGGGGGCAAGCAGCGCGAGGTGATGGTGGATTTGAATACCCAGGCCTTGCAGGCGAAAGGTTTGGGGCCTTCCGACGTGGTGAATGCCATCGGGAGCCAGAACTTGATCCTCCCCGGCGGGACCTCGAAAATCGGCAGCCTGGAGTACAACATCGAGATCAACGGTAGTCCGGCAAGCGTGGCCGAGCTGAACGATCTTCCGATTAAGACGCAGAACGGCGCCACCATTTACGTGCGCGACGTGGCGCATGTGCGGGACGGCTTTCCGCCGCAGACCAATGTTGTTCGATCCGACGGCCAGCGCGGGTCGCTCATGACGGTTCTGAAATCCGGTGACGTTTCAACGCTGGACATCATCGCGGGAATCCGGAAAATGCTCCCGCAGATCGCTGCCACCATGCCGCCGGAACTGAAAATCACGCCGATTGCCGATCAGTCCGTCTTTGTGCGCGCGTCGATCAATGCGGTAGTGCGCGAGGCGGTGATCGCCGCTTGCTTGACCGCCATCATGATTCTGGTGTTCCTGGGAAGCTGGCGCAGCACGTTGATCATCGCTATTTCGATTCCGTTGTCGATCCTGTGCTCCCTCTTCGCATTGAGCGCGCTGGGAGAAACCATCAACATCATGACCCTGGGCGGCCTTGCTTTGGCGGTGGGCATTCTAGTGGACGACGCGACCGTCGAAATCGAAAACATCAACCGCAACTTCGAAATGGGCAAAGAGATCGAACAAGCAATCCTCGACGGAGCGGCGCAGATCGCAGTCCCGGCCTTCGTTTCCACGCTCTGCATCTGCATCGTATTTGTGCCCATGTTCTTCCTCACCGGGGTCGCGCGCTATTTGTTTGTTCCGCTGGCGGAAGCGGTTTCGTTCGCCATGCTGGCATCTTATCTGCTGTCGCGAACCATCGTGCCGACGCTCGCCAAGTACTTGCTGAAAGGCCACTCGCACCATGAAGCCGTGGCGCATGCGAATCGGAGAAATCCATTCGTCCGGCTGCAGGCCGCTTTTGAGAACGGTTTCGAAAGAGTTCGGGCACGCTACCGGGCCCTGCTCGAAGCCTGCATTCGCCATAGTGGCGTGTTCGCGGTGTGCTTCCTTCTGGGCTGCGTGGCTTCTTTCGCTTTGCTGCCGTGGCTGGGCCAGGATTTTTTCCCGTCGGTGGACAGCGGGCAATTTCGCCTGCATGTTCGCGCCCGCACAGGCACGCGGATAGAGGAGACAGCCAAGCTATGCGATCTGGTGGAGCAGCGAATCCGCGACGTGGTGCCCGCCAATGAGCTGGTAAACATTCTCGACAATATCGGTCTGCCGTACAGCGGCACCAATACGTCCTACAGCAACAACGGAACCATCGGAACCGCCGACGCCGATATCCTGGTTTCGCTTGCCGAGAAGCACCGGCCGGATGCCGAATACGTGTCGGAGCTACGCGGCCATCTGCAACAGGAGTTTCCGGGCGTGACCTTCTACTTTTTGCCGGCGGACCTGGTCAGCCAAATTTTGAACTTTGGCCTGCCCGCGCCGATCGATATCCAGATCATTGGCGCAAACCTGCAGGCCAACCGCGAGTTTGCCGACAATCTGTTGGATCAGGTAAAGTTCATTCCGGGAGCTACAGACCTGCGCGTTCAGCAGCCGTTCAACCAACCCGAGCTGTACGTGAGCATCGATCGTACGAAAGCGCAGGAGGTCGGCTACAGCGCACGCGATGTTGCGGGCAACGTCCTGGTCTCGCTCAGCGGAAGCTTCCAGACCGCGCCGACGTTTTGGTTGAATCCAAAAAACGGCGTAAGTTACAACGTCGCCGCACAATCGCCGCAATATGAAATGGACTCGCTGCAGGACCTGCGAAACATTCCAATTACAGTGAACAATGGCTCACCCCAGATTCTGGCCAGCCTGGCGTCTATTAAGCGGGGGACAGGTTTGGCGACTGTTTCGCATTACAATATCGCGCCGGTGATCGATATCTACGGGAGCGTGCAAGGAACGGATCTCGGCAGCGTATCGCGCGAGATCGACAGGCTGGTAGCGAACAGTGCCAAGCGGCTGCCGCGCGGCTCGAGGGTGGTGGTGCGCGGGCAGATTCAAACCATGCGGTCCTCCTTCGAAGGGCTGCTCGGCGGCCTGGCGTTTTCCATCGTGCTGGTATACATGCTTCCTGTTTGTCACGCACACCACCATGAGCGTGCCCGCTCTCACCGGATCCATCATGTGTATGGGCGTAGCGACCGCGAATAGCATTTTGGTGGTCAGCTTTGCGAAGGAGCAACTGCCTGATGCCGATACCCCGGCGGATGCGGCGATATTAGCCGGTTTCACGCGCTTCCGTCCGGTATTGATGACCGCGCTGGCGATGATGATTGGCATGCTTCCGATGGCGCTGGGCATCGGCGAAGGCAGCGAGCAGAATGCGCCGCTGGGGCGCGCGGTGATTGGCGGTTTGATGTTTGCGACCGTAGCGACGTTGTTCTTCGTGCCCGTGTTCTTCAGCCTTCTACACGGCAGGCGCAGGGGATGAGCAGCCGAGCGTCGCGAATTCGGGCGATCCTCATTTTGGTCGTGGTCTTAGGCGGCGTAGCCGCTTTGGTAGCCTCGGGCATCCTTCCACGATTGCGAGCCAGGCAGGCGCTGCGCAAGCAGACGACTATCTCTGCTGAGCCAGCCGTGACGGTGGTGCATCCCCAGCGTGCGAACCCGGCCGAAGAAGTCGTACTGCCAGGCAATATCCAGGCGTTCATCGACGCTCCCATCTACGCGCGCACCAACGGATACCTGAAGAAGTGGTACTTCGATATCGGCGCGCACGTAAAACAAGGGCAGTTGCTGGCCGAGATCGAGAGCCCCGAGGTTGACCAGCAGTTGCAGCAGGCGCGCGCCGACCTGGCCACGAATCAAGCCGATCTGAAGCTGGCGCAGATTACCGCCGATCGCTACGTGGGATTGTTCAAGACCGATTCCGTGGCGAAGCAGGATGTAGACAACGCGGTGCAGAATGCGGCCTCGAAGGCCGCGGTGGTGAAATCGGCGCAGGCGAATGTGAGGCGGCTGGAGCAAATGGTCGCCTTCGAGAAGATCTACGTGCCGTTCGATGGAGTGGTTACCGCCCGCAACACCGATATTGGCCAACTCATCGACTCCGGGTCGTCGGCCAATCAGCAGCGCGAGTTGTTTCATGTTGCGGCGATCAACAAGCTGCGCGTATTTGTCAACGTTCCGCAGGTTTATTCACACGCGACCAAGCCGGGCATCAAAGCAGACTTGACCCTGCCGGAAATTCCCGGGCGGAGATTCGAGGGCACGCTGGTGCGAACCGCGGACGCGATCGACCCGGCGACGCGGACACTG
>Ga0335074_10011355_pt1 | contig 12449 bp, 13 predicted proteins | sample Lox_Sample_23_FD_206715 | JGI IMG/M metagenome (GOLD analysis project Ga0335074, IMG submission 206715) | Soil microbial communities from Loxahatchee National Wildlife Refuge, Florida, United States - Lox_Sample_2.3 | ecosystem: Environmental > Terrestrial > Soil > Wetlands | place: USA...
CGGGCCTCGGCCGGCTTTCGCTCTTCGATCTGCCGTGTCAGCTCCCGCGCCAGCAGCCAGGAATTTCCCGCTTCGAAATAGCGGGCTGCCGGGGATGGCGCCTCCCGGTAGCGCGCGAGAGCATTCAGCAGCTCCGACTCGGGCGCGATCCCCGCGGCCACCCGCAATCCCGTCATGCGCTCCAGACCCCAGGCCAGGCTGCGATCGATGCGGCTCGCAAACGCCAGATAGAGGAGCTTGCCGGCCCGGATGGAGACCGGCAGAGCGTCGCTCGCCTCGGTGAGAATGCGCGGCGCCACCCATCCAACCTCGTTCGCGTTCCATCCTGCCAGCTCAAAGACCGGACAGTTCCATTGCGCACCGAGGCCACGGGTCAGGGCAGCTTCGGTCAGCACTCCGCTCCGCATCAGCCATTCGCCAAGCCGCTCGGCTTCTCCCTCGTTGCCGGCGCTCCGGCGCTGCTCCGCCAGGGCTGCCCGCAACTGGACCTCGGTAATCCGGCCCTGCTCGAGGAGCAACAATCCCACCGGCAACCGGTGCACGAGCTCCGGCACCGTCTCGCCATCCATTTCGCGGCGCACCGCCGCCGCCACCAGCTCCTGCATGCAGGCCGCAGAACATGCCCACTGCCCCTCGAATCCCGGCCCCTGGCGGCTCCTCCACAGGCGCATCCACCCGGTTGCGCAGCGCGGATTCGCACAGCGGGAAAACAGCGCCCCGGCCCCTTTGTCCGGCGCCGGTTCGCGCCGGGCACGCGTCCGCCCTGCGCCTAAAAGACGCATCGGATGCTCTCCAGGCGCCGCACCGGCTCGGCGACCTCGGTCACGCGCAGTCCAAAATTGCCGTTCACCAGCACCACCTCACCACGGGCCACAATCTTGTCGCCGACGATGAGATCGACGGCGTCGCTCACGCGCCGGTCCAGCTCCACCACATCGCCGGGGCCCAGTTCCAGCAGCTCCTGCAGCTCGATCTCCCGCGATCCAAAGCGCAGCTGAGCATCCAGCTCGACTTCGAGGAGAAGATCGTAATTCCCGGGTTCCCGCGTCGCGCTGCGTGCGGCGGTCTCAGAGGGCCCGGCCACGCTCGCCGCCGCTTCGACCAGCAGCGCCATGCGCATGGTGGCGTCAGCCAGATGGAGCGTGCACGGCTCCGCGGCCCGCGCCGAGGACAGGGTTCCCGACGGCGTACCCATGCGGCCCCCGAGCCGAGCAGCGACGCTGGTCAGGATGCCGTTCCACAGTTCCTCGACCGTCCCCGCGGTGGCCGAATCTTCCTCGATCAGGCGCCCGGCCACGAAGATCCGGCTCAGGTCTGCGGGATCGACGGCCAGCGCCAGCCTCGCTTCGGGAAGCTCCAGCACGGTTCCGAGGCTGCCCTCGGCCTCGGGCAACTGGCCCCCGCCGGCGATCGAGACCCGCTGCCCCAGCTCGCGCGCGATCTCGGCCTCCAGCCTGGCAATCCACTCCCCTGTACTGTTCATGCCCGCGCCTCATGGGCGGCCAGTAACCTGGCTGCACGGTGCTCGGCGCGCCCGACGGCGGCTGCCGAAAATAAGGTGATCCCGCCGGCGCGGAAGTGCGCGGGCGTGTGCGCGGGCAGATTCAGCTCCAGCAGGCTGCCCGGACGCAGCCCAGCCAGCAGTTCGGCCGGTACCCGAACCCGCGGCAGGTCAAGGGCTGCTTTCGCATGACAGCGCAGGGCCCGAACCCGGATGCGCTCCCTTGTTTCTGCCGCATGGCGGCCCATCCTGCTGCGCTCGCCCGCCAGCCGCCGCAGAATGGTGTTCGCCACGACTGCGGGAAAGGCCAGATTCAGAAGGCCGCTGGTCTCATTCAGGCGCAGCTCGAAGCTCAGGCACAGGGTCTTCTCCGATACCGGGATCAGCCGCGGAATCTGAGTCGGCATCTGCCGCTTTTCGAATGCGAAGGAGAGTCCCACCGGTTGCCACGCGGTGGTCAGTTCGCGGCAGATCGCCTCCACCACGCCGGAGAGGATCGACTCCTCGATGTCGGTCAGCTCCCGGGGCGGCGACGGGCCGCCCTCGCCGCCCAGTAGGAGGTCGATCATGGAGGGCGCGGTGGTCAGGTCCATCTCCAGCACCGACACGGCGCGCAGCGGATCCAGATGCACCGAGGCCACATAGGCCAGTTCGGGAATGCGCTGCAGAAACTCGCTGAAGGGGATCTGCTCGGCCGAGACCAGGCTTACCTGCACGCGGCTGCGAAACCAGGCCCCCAGATGGTGGGTCAGGTTGCGGGCGAAAATGTCGTTCAGGATGCTGATCGCCCGCAGCTGTTCGTTCGAAATCTGCCCGGAGCGCGAGAAGTTCCAGGGCATGACCCGGCTGTGCGACTCGGCCGGATTCGCCTGGTTGCGCTGCCGCGCGGCCTGAAACAACGCGTCGATCTCTTCCTGGCGAAGTTCCTTTTCCATGCCCTTGCCTTATTTCCTGCCGAGTTCCTGCTGCGGCGATTTCCCGCCGAACTCCCTGAGGCGCGCGCGCAGATGCACCACGGCGGAGGAGTGGATCTGGGAGACGCGCGACTCGACCACGCCCATGGCCAGGCCGATTTCCTTCATCGTCATCTCTTCGTAGTAGTAGAGGGTCACCACCAGTCGCTCGCGTTCGGGCAGCTGCTCGATGGCCGCGGCTAGGCGCTGCCGCATCTCTCCGCGCAGACAACGAAAGAGCGGATCCTCTTCGGGAGAGTTGGGAATGTAGGCGAGGTCCTCCTCGCCGGAATCCTCGGCGCGCTCCAGGTGGAGGGTACCGATTTCGAGACCCTTCAGCTCGCCCAGCAGCTGCTGGTACTCTTCCAGATCCAGCCCCATTTCCCGCGCCACCTCAGGCTCCAGGGGCGCGCGCCCGTACTGGGCTGTCAGCTTGTGAACCGCCTCCTCGACCGCGCGGCCCTTGCGGCGCAGATCGCGGGGGCTCCAGTCGAGGGTGCGCAGGCTGTCCAGGATCGCCCCGCGGATTCGGAACTGCGCGTAACTGCGAAACTGAACTTTCTTTCCCGGATCGAACTTGCGGAAGGCGTCGATGAGCCCGAGGGTTCCCGCGCTGACCAGATCTTCCAGATCCACATGCTGGGGCAGGCGCTCGTGAATGCGCCGCGCGATCCAGCGCACCGCCGGCATCTGCTCGAGCATCATCCGCTCCTGGTCGTCCTGCTCCGGTGCGCTCCGCATCGCCTCTTCGGCGGGCGGCGGCGCCGGCCGCGCCCCCCGCACAACCGGCTTTGCCCATCGTTCCCGCGTCTGACTCGCGTATTCCATGGCTCCCTCGTGTGGCCTCCGCGATCACCCTCGGCGCACCACACCCACCGCGCGAACGCTGATCCCCGCCGGAATCTCCGCGGGGGCAATGACCGGCAGACGCGGCAGTGCCGGCTCCAGCCACCGCTTCAGGTAATACCGTGCGGGACTCGGACAGAGGAGCACGGGCGGGACCGAAGCCGATGCCGGCCCGATTAGGCGCTTCACAGAATCGACGATCTGCCGCAGGATGGGACCGTTTCCGCCGGCGGACAGCAGCCGCGCGCCGGAATCCGGGGCGGCCAGCTCCACCAGCTCTTCTTCGATGGCGGGCTCGAGTGCGATTACCCGCAGCGTGCCGTCTGCATCCACGAGGGGCTGGGTGAGCCGCCGTCCCAGAGCCTGCCGCGCCGCTTCCACCAGATGCGCCGGAGCGCGGTTCTGCGGAGCCGTCTCCAGCACCGCTTCAAGAATCGTGCCCAGGTCGCGAATCGAGACCTGCTCCCGCAGGAGCTGCTGCAGCACCCGCTGGATCTCGCCCAGCGACAGCACCTTCGGCACCAGCTCTTCGACCAGCTTCGGATGGCTTTCGCCGAGGGAATCGAGCAGCCGCTTCGTCTCCGCGCGCCCCAGCAGCTCATGCGCGTGCCGGCGGATCAGCTCCGCCAGATGCGTGCCGATCACCGTGACCTGATCGACCACGGAGTAGCCCGCAGCCAGGGCCTGTTCCTCCAGCGCCGGCTGAATCCAGCGCGCCGGCGCGCCGTAGGCCGGCTCCCGCGTTTCTTTGCCGGGCAGCGCACGCGCTGCCGCCTCGGCGTGTACCGCCAGCAGGCAGTTGCCCTCCGTCTGCCAGCGCCCGATCTCCATGCCGCGCAGCGAAACGACGTATTCGCGCGCCTTCAGCCGCAGATTGTCGGAGATATGCACCGGAGGGATCAGGAATCCCAGTTCTCCGGCGAGGTGCCGCCGCAGGGTGCGCACCCGCTCCAGCATCTGCCCTCCCTGCTTCGCGTCGACCAGCGGGATCAGCTGGAATCCGATCTCGAGGCTCAGATCGTCCAGCCGCAGCGCCGCGGTCAGATTCTCCTGGGGCGCCTTCCTGGCCGTTTCCGCCGCCTCCGGACCGGGAGTTTCGCGCTTCACCCTGGTCCCGGCGTAGCCCAGCGCCACTGCCGGCAGCAGAAAGGCGAGCTTGGGCAGCCCGGGAATCAGGCACAGCGCCCCGAGCACGCCGCTGGCCACGTACAGCGTCGTTCCTTTGCCCAGCAGCTGCGTTCCCAGCTCCGTCGTCAGTTGCCCCGACGAGGAGGCTCGCGTCAGCACAATGCCGCCGGCCACGGAGACCAGCAGCGACGGGATCATCGTCACCAGTCCGTCGCCGACCGTCAGGATGGTGTAGGTCCGCACCGCCTCGCTGAGGTCGATGCCCTGCTGCAGGGTCCCGATCAGCAGCCCCGCCACGATGTTGATCGCGGTAATGAGAATCGTCGCCAGCGCGTCGCGCTGATTGAAACGCGCGGCCCCGTCCATGGCGCCGTAGAACTCCGCCTCCTGGGCAATCGACTGGCGGCGCTTCCTCGCCATCGACTCGTCGATGAGCCCGGCGTTCATGTCCGCGTCGATCGCCATCTGTTTGCCGGGCAGCGCATCGAGGGTAAAGCGCGCGGTCACTTCGGCGGTTCGCACCGCGCCGTGGCTGACCACCAGAAACTGAATGGCGATCAGAGCCAGGAACAGGACGAAGCCGACGACGTAGTTCCCGCCCACCACAAACTGCCCGAAGGCCTCGATGACGTGTCCGGCGGCCGCCGTGCCTTCATTGCCGTGCAGCAGGATCCTGCGGCTGGAGGCGATGTTCAGCGAGAGGCGGAAAAGGGTCAGCAGCAGCAGCAGGGTGGGAAAGACGGAGAAGTCCACGGCGCGGCGCAGCTGCACTGCAGAGAGAAAGACCAGAATCGACGCGGCCATGGAGCAGGCCAGCAGCATGTCCATCGCGAAAGCCGGCACCGGCACGATCATCACGAACAAAATGCTGATGGCCGCGACCGGCAGCGCCAGGCTGCGCAGCATTTTGCCGGATTCGCCGGCTCCCGCCGCGCCCCGTCCCGGAGCAATCACCGCCGCGCTCATGACGTGCTCCTCGCCTCCCGCCGCGCCGCGGCTTCAGCCCGCTCTCTGCGGACGCGTTCTTCCACCTCGCGCCGGTAGAGCCAGGCCAGGATGCCGGCAACCGCCGCATACAGCTCATAGGGAATCGCCTGACCGGGTTCCACCTGCCGGTAAAGCGAACGCGCCAGCGGCGGATTCTCGACGATCGGCACGCCCGCCCACTGCGCCTCCTCGCGTATCTGCGCCGCCAGGAAGTCGCGGCCCTTCGCCACCACCCTGGGCGCCTCCATGGTCTCGAAATCAAAACTCAAGGCAACCGCGTAGTGGGTCGGATTGGTGACCACGACCGAGGCCCGTGCGATATCCGCCTTCAGTTGCCGGCGCCGCATCTGCCGGCGCAGCGAGCGGATGCGCCCCCTGATCTGCGGGCTGCCCTCGGTCTCTTTGAACTCGTCGCGCAGGTCCTGCTTCGACATGCGCAGCCGGCCTTCGCGGCTCCGCCATTCCATCACGTAGTCGATCCCTGCCCAGCCGAGACAGATCCAGGCTGCGTCGAGCAGCAGGTTGTACATCAGCGCAAACAGGTCCGGGTAGCGTTCCATGCTCATGGGCGGAATGGCCGTCTGCGCCGCGATGGCCCGCGCCGCACAGAATCCCAGGGCGCACACCGGCACCAGGGATTTCCCCATGCGCACCGCGCCGCGCAGTGAGACGATTTGCTTCAGGTTCTCCGCCGGATTCAGGCGCTCGGGCTTCAGCCCGAGTGCCTGAACGTTGAGCGCCCATCCCCCACCCTGGGCGATGCCGGCCAGCAGAGCCGCGGCCAGCGCGGCCCCCAGAACCAGCACCACCGGCGCAAGAGCGGTCAACATCGCCTGACGGAGCGCTGCAACGACCTCCGCCGAGGAGGCGCGTTCCCAGAATCCGGGCTGGCCGAGAACCAGAAAGGTGCGGTAGGCGCGCGACCACCCGATCGTCAGCCGCTCAGCAACCGCGCCCAGAGCGGTCACGCCGGCCAGCAGAGCCGCGGCAGAGGTCAGGTCGCGGCTGTGCGCGCGGTCTCCGCGTTGAGCGGCCTTCTGCCGCTGCCGCGGTGTCGCCTTTTCGGTGCGGTCCCCCGGCATGGCTCAGGCCACCCCCGCCAGCAGATGCCCGGCGGCATCGAGGAGCGCGGCAAAGCGTACTTCGATCCAGTGCGGCCACAGGGCCAGGGACCCGATGAGCACTCCGTAACCGAGCAGAGTCTTCACCGGCACGGTCACCGACATGACCGGCAGCTGCGGCGCCAGCCTGCCCGCCAGCGCCACCGCCAGCTCGGCCAGCAGCGTGGCGGCCATCACCGGCGCCGCCAGCTGGAGCGCCGCCGAGAAGATGCCGCCGGCCATCGGCACCAGCGCCAGCCCCACCCGCGGGTTCAGCGTGACCGCGCCCACGGGAGCCGCGACAAAGGTGCGCAGCAGCGCCGCCAGCATTAGCCGGTCGAGGCCGGCCCCAATCACCACCAGCGTCCCCAGAAGCCCGAACATCTGCCCCAGGAGCGGGATCTGCACCGGGGCGTTCGGATCGAGCAGATTCACCAGCGAGAAACTGAACTGGAATCCGAGGATCTGGCCGGCCAGTTCCAGCGCCTCAAAGAGCAGCGACAGCGCCATCCCGAAGACCAGCCCCACGCTGAGCTCCCCCACCACGGCCATCGCGCTGAGCTCCACGTGCGCCCGCGGAAAGGCGGCCACCACCGGCGCGGCCAGGACCGCAACGGCGACGGTCAGAGCTGCTTTCACCCGGATCGGGATGGCTTCGGAGGAAAAGACCGGGGCAAACACCATCAGCCCGCTGATGCGGACCAGCACCAGCGCCATGGCGGTCAGCACGCTGCCCCAGTCGGTCGTCATCCCATCCCCAGAAAGCGGTGGAAGTCTCCAAACAGCGTCACGGTGTAGCGCACCAGACGGTCTACGTACCAGGGCAGCGCGGCCAGCAGCAGCCCGACCACCACCAGCAGGCGCGGCACAATCGACAGCGTCTGGTCCTGGAGCGAGGTCAGCGTCTGCACCAGGCTGATGGCAAAACTCGTGATGCAGGCTGCCAGCAGCACGGGCGCGCCGAGAATCAGCGCCTCGCGCAGCAGTTGCCGCATCAGTTCCGCCGCCTGGTCCGGTCCCATGGTTCTCTCGTTCCTCAAAAGCTCTTCAGCAGCGACCCCGCCAGCAGATTCCAGCCGTCCACCATCACGAACAGGAGAATCTTCAGCGGCGTTGAGATCACCACCGGCGGCAGCTGGAACATCCCGATCGAGGTCGTAATCGAAGCCACCACCATATCCACCAGCAGAAAGGGCAGAAACAGCACCGCCCCGATTTCGAATCCGGCTTTCAGTTCGCTCAGGATGTAGGCCGGCACCACCACACGCATGGGCAGGTCATCGGGTTTCGCGGGCCGCGAGGTCATCGAGGCCGAGACAAAGAGCGCCAGGTCCTTCTCGCGCGCATAGCGCAGCATGAAAGCCTTCGGGGGTCCCGATCCGCGCTCGATCGCCTCCCATCCTGAGATCTGTCCCTGCCGGAACGGCTCGACCGCCTGCTGATCCACCTGCACCATCACCGGCTGCATGAGAAACCAGGTCATCATCAGCCCCAGCCCCATCAACACCTGGTTGGAGGGCGCGGTCTGCGTACCCAGCGCCTGGCGCAGGAAATGGAAGACCACCAGCAGCCGCACCATGGGCGTCATCGACAGCAGAATCGCCGGCACCAGTGTCAGCAGCGTCAGCGTGAAGACAATCGTCCAGGGGATCTGGTTGTTGCCGCCCAGATTCAGTCCGGGCAAACCCGGCTGCGCCTTCAGCGCAAGAACCAGCAACGGGCTCATCGCCGCGCCTCGGAACTTCCGCGCCCGACTGCCGCGCGAGCGGTCTTTCCCGTGCGCGTTGCAGGCATCTCCAGCAACGGCGCGATGGAGTCTCCGGCAACCGCCAGCAGGAGCTGCCGTCCCTGACAACGCACCAGCACCAGGGACTTCTTCGGCCCCAGGCTCAGGCGCGCCTCCACGCGCAGCGGCGCTTCCGCCCTGGCCCGGGTGCTGCCGATCCGGCGCAGCCATGCGGCTGCCCGCCCAACCCATCCGGAGCTTCGCAGCAGAAGACCTGCCGGATCGAGAACCTGCTCCATCGCTTCCCTCCGCTACGCCAGCCGCGTGATGCGCACGGCCAGGTTTTGCTCCACCATCTCGAATTCACCCCAGACCAGCAGGGTGTCCCCGCAACACAAAGGAACATCCTGGCCATGGTCATGAACCGTTTCCACGATGCTGCCCCGGGTCAGGCTCAGCAGATCCGCGACCCGCAGCGAACGAACCCGGACCACCGCATCCAGCTGCATCGGCAGGCGATCGAAGCGGGAGTCGCGGCCTGTCTCGGCCGCGGGCTGTTCTTCTCCGTCTGCGCGCAGCGCCAGCGCCGTTCCCGGATCGCCGCGTGGTTCCGCGGGACCTCGAGTTCCCCGCGCGACGTTTTGCGGAGCAGGAGACGAGCCTGCAGCCCCCGCCGCACCGCCTGCATTCAGTTTGTTTTCCGATTCGGCCACGTTCGCTCCACCACACTGCGAACGGATGCCCTGGATTTGGACAGATGGATTAGAGAATTCTCAGAACCGCTTTCAGCTCTGCGCTTACGCTACGGCCGCGGTTCGACTCTTCAGCGTGAACCAGAAGGTGGCACCTCTTTCAACCTCTCCCTCGGCCCAGATGCGGCCGCCGTGGCGCGCCAGGATGCGCTGCACCGTCGCCAGGCCGATCCCGGTTCCAGGAAACTCGCTGCGGCTGTGCAGACGATGGAAGGGTTGAAAGAGCCGGTCGTTGAGGCGCGGGTCGAAACCCGCCCCATCGTCGCGCACGTAGTAGTGCGTCTCCCCCTGCAGGCGCATGGCGCCGAATTCGATGCAGGCGGTGGAATGCCCCGAGGTGTATTTCCACGCGTTGCGGATCAGGTTATCGAGCGCCACCCGCACCAGGCCGCTGTCGGCCTCAGCCTGGGGCACGTTCTCGATCCTGAACTCAACCAGGCGCTCGGGCTCCGCGCGCTTCAGTTCCTGGGCGATCTCCGAGGCCATGGCGCTCAGATTCACGGGTCCTTTGCGCAATTCGACCGTGCTGGCTCGCGAAAGGTTGAGCAGGTCGTCGATCAGGCTCGCCATATTATGCGTGGAAGTTCGCAGCTGGGCGAGGATATCGCTGCGCTCGTCCTCGCCGCTCTCCGGGTCCATGTTCTCGAGCAAGTAGACCATCCCCTGAATCGCATCGAGGGGTCCGCGCAGGTCGTGCGCCACGGTGTAGGAAAACGCCTCCAGCTCGCGATTGGCCGCCCGCAGCGCGGCCGTCCGCTCCTGCACCCGCAACTCGAGGTTGTCGCGGGCGCGGGTGAGGGCCGAGTCCTGCTCTTCGATCTGCCGCAGCATCTCGTTGAAGGCCTCGATCAGCGCTGCGATCTCGTCCTTATCCGGATGCGGCCCCGCGCGCACCGAGTAATCATGTTCCACCGAAACGCGGCGCGCAGTCCCGGCCAGATCGATGATTGGCCGCGCGATCAGCCTCCGCGCCGAGGCACTCATCAGTAGCGCGGTCCCCAGGCACACCAGCAGGATGAGGCCCGCGATCAGCAGGTATTGCCGCGCGCGCCGTCCGGTCTCGGTCAAATCGGCCTCGATATAGACCGTGCCGGCCGGCTTTCCCTGAAAAATAATCCGGTGGGCCAACAGAACGTGGTTGCCCTCCGTGCGGTCCGCGTCGATGCGTCCCGCGGGCACAGAAAGGCTCTGGGGGAGCTGCTCAGCGCCGGGCCGCTGATAGCTGGCAAAGACTTCTCCCTGATTGTTGACCAGCGTGGCCGAAACCACATCGGGGGAACTCCCCAGAGCTTCGAGCGTCGTGGCCGCGCTCTGCGGATCGTCGAAGAGCAGTGCCGACACGCTGTTCGAGCCTACGATCTGGGCCGCCGTCTCAAGGTTGCGAATCAGGTTTTGCCGGAAGGAGATGAGATCAAAGGCAAAGAACGCCACCACCGCCAACAGGAGCGCGAGACCGCTCACCAGCAGGCTCATGCGGGTCAGCTTCGCGGAAATGGAAGAGGAACCGGACTTCATTGGTCTCCTCCAGTCCCAGGCTGACCCTGCACCGCGAGCGCAACTTTGAGCAGTTCCGAGCTCAGCTGCAGATTGCTGTGCGTGGCAGCAGCCAGATTCACGGAGAACCGCACGTGGTCCTCGACGAGGACAAACTGGATCATGCCGCCGCGCACCAGAAAGTCCGGCGTATCGCCCACCGTCAGCACCGGTTTTCCGCTGGCGGCGGAGAGGAACTCAGCCACACGGTCGCTCTGCGGCGCACCGATAAACAGGATCGAGCAGCCTTCTACCCGCTCGGCGCTATCCGGAGTGCGCACCTGGAGCGGCCGCCCTTCGATGGTCTCCCCGGTCACCAGGCGCGCGATCTCCTGGCTCATGGAGTCGCGGCCGGCGACGCAGATCGTCAAGGGTCCCTGCGCGGCTATTTGCGGCCAGCGCACGAATTTTCCAAAGTTATAGAGGTAGGCGGCCTCCACGTCCTGCTGGGAAGGGCGCTCTGCCTCGGCGGCATCGCGCGCATTTGCCGCGCCGATCATCCAGATCAGTGCCAACAACACGCCGGATGCCCGGCGCCAGACAGACCGCCTCAGCATCCGGATCCCGAAGCCGCAGCCAGGCCATGCCCGGAATCCGGTGCTCACGCTCGCTTGTTCCCCGCTCTCTGTCAGCGCAGACGCTCCGGAACCGCACAGATATTCTGTTGAACTCCATGCAGGACCCAACTTCCTCCCGCAATACCGGAGGGAATCACCCGCAGGTTCCGGCCGTTGAGGGCAGGTTGCCGGTGCTTCGGAACGGGCAGAGAAGTACGGCCACCGGCAGTCAGAGAACACAGCTCATTCTCCGCGGACAAAGCGTTCATACCTCGATCGTCGGGCGCGATCTTACCAGCTCGCGCACAGTCGTTATGCGGGCCGCCGTCAGGCTTACCGTGAGCCCGGGTTCTGCTGATTTCCGCCAGGGTAACGGGTTCAAAACGATAGCTTCGCAGTTGGATGAACCCCACCGCCTGAAGGGTTGTTCGGATATCTGGAGATTCTTGGCGGAATTCACGCAGTGTCCGCAAACCCTTCGGACCGATTTGAGAACTTCGCCAGGGTCTCGACCAGTTTTGCCGGCTCCCCTTTCCGGACAAACGCCTGTGCATACGGCGCGATATCGGAGGGGAGATCGTAGACGTCGGACAAAACAATGATCGGCGCGCCCGGGTAGAGCGACTGCGCCAGCTCAGCCGCCTGCACGGCGGTGATTTGGCCCGTGAGCCGGTAGTCCATCACCACGATATCGACTCGCTTCTGAGGAAACTCGATGCGATCCAGATTAACCAGCGCCGGCAAAGCCTCATAACCGGCCGCATTGACGATCCAGCCGTAAATTTTCAGGTGAGTTGGATCGTCATCGATGATCAGGACTGTGGCCGTACCGTTCACGCTTGCTCCGCTCGTCATCCGCCGAGGCAAATCGCCACGACGGCTTGCAGGATGAGTGCAAAGGGCCGCACCGACCCGCGGACCTTCGCCGGGAGAACCAAACCGTCATCCTACTTCGACGTTTGCGATTCGCACAACTGCGGAGGCGCGCCCCTGATCCGCTCTCCCGTCACCGGTTCTCACCGGAAATTCTGTGCGTAGGTATCGCGCGGCATGCCCAGGCGCACCGCGCGCCCGCGTTCGGCGTAGGCTTCCTCGCGGGTCATCGCTCCGCCCACCGTAACCAGCCAGGCTCCGCCCCGCGTGGCGTAGACATCCGCGCGCATCTGCGGATAGCGCTGCTCGATCACTTGAGCCTTGTGTTCTGCCTGCGACCGATGCCGGTAGGTGTAGACGACCACCCGCCATACCCGCTCCGCCGCTGCGCTGCTCGCCCCGGACGCCGCAATCGGCGCCGTCTTCACTGCCGGTGACGCGTTCGTCTTTCCCACGACGATCACGCGCTGCGGCGCGGGAGCGGGCGCCCGAT
>Ga0335074_10011358_pt1 | contig 12449 bp, 11 predicted proteins | sample Lox_Sample_23_FD_206715 | JGI IMG/M metagenome (GOLD analysis project Ga0335074, IMG submission 206715) | Soil microbial communities from Loxahatchee National Wildlife Refuge, Florida, United States - Lox_Sample_2.3 | ecosystem: Environmental > Terrestrial > Soil > Wetlands | place: USA...
CCGCATCCGACGACCCGCACCCCGCCGCCGCCAGCGCCAGGCCCGCCACCGCCAGCCCGGCCAGTACCTTCTTCATCGGTCCACCCTTTTCCGATTATTAAACTAGGTTTTGTTCGAGAGATCGCAGCCTACATTACCGATGGGAATTAGGTAGGCCACAGAACTGTTCCGCAGCAGGATCCAGGTCACCGGTCGCTACAACGCCGCAGGTCAGAGGCAGGGCGGCAGGGTTCGGTAAAGAATTCGTATGCCCCCAGAACGGGCAGCGACGGCCCTGTTCGCCAGCACGGCGCGTGGCCGCGAGACCTCAGGGCGTAAGGAACCGGCGAGCGTCCGAATGCTCCGCGCTAGCTGCCCTCGTCGCCGGTATCCTCCTGGTCCGTAGTCTGGACCGACTTGTACTTGCCCAGGCACGCCTCAAGTTCCGCCAGCTGCGCGGGCGACGAGTTCGTCGTGTCGTACCGCACCCCGTACATAATGTTCAGTTCGGTGTGCTTGCCAGGCGGCAGCGCCATCGGCGGCGTGTTCTGAATGTGGCCGCATGCCTCCCGGACATGGAGTGCGGTAGCAATCGTCGTGCCCGGGTTGAAGTCGACAGTGACCCACTGCTTGCTCAGCGCTGCGTCCATCTTCGCGCAGCCGGCCGTGCCGAGCAGGAGAGCCACCGCGGCCGTTCCGCCGGCCGTACAGCGGAGCCACGCGCCACGTGACTGCCCGCAGACCTTGCTGACACTGCCGACGGTGCTCTCCGCATGATCGGCCGTCTCGCCTGGCCACTGACGTCGCGCTGTCACGGCGCCACTCTACGACCTGCCACCGTCTCGGTCCGTGCCGTGCCACGCTTAGTCTCGTTATCACGTGGCCTGCGCCGCAGCGGGCCGCGCCGGACCTGGAGGCGCCTGTGGCGAGCCTGATCGAGGATTACGCGCTGATCGGCGACATGCAAACGGCGGCGCTGGTCAGCCGCGAGGGCTCGATCGACTGGCTCTGCCTGCCGCGATTCGACTCGGACGCCTGCTTCGCCGCGCTCCTCGGCGACGAGCACAACGGCCACTGGCGAGTTTGCCCTACCGTCAGCGACGGACCAGTTACCCGGCGCGGCGAGGTGACCCGCCAGTACCAGGGTGACTCACTCATCCTCGAGACGACCTGGCGCACCTTCAGCGGCGTCGTGCGTGTGACCGACTTCATGCCCCCCCGCGGCGAGGATGCCCCGGTGCTCGTCCGGCTCGTTGAGGGCGTCGAGGGCACGGTCGAGATGGAGTCCGTGCTCCGCCTCAGGTTCGGCTACGGCAAGGTCCTCCCGTGGGTTCAGCGGCACGGCACCGAGATCCGCGCCTTCGCCGGCCCGGACTCGGTCTGCTTCACCAGCCCGGTCCGGAGCATCGGCCAGAACATGACGCACCAGGCTACGTTCGACATCAAGGCCGGGGAGCGGGTCCCCTTCGTCCTCTCCTGGCGACCGTCCCATCTGCCGTCCGAGGTGTGCATGGACGCCGACATCGCGCTGGGGCTGACGAAGTCCTTCTGGGCTGACTGGGCCGCCGGTTGTACCTACGACGGCACGTACCGGGATGCCGTCATGCGGTCGCTCATCACGCTGAAGGCGCTGACCTACGAGCCCACTGGAGGCATCGTCGCGGCAGCCACGACCTCGCTGCCTGAAGACATCGGCGGCGTGCGGAACTGGGACTACCGGTACTGCTGGCTCCGGGACGCGACGATCACGCTGGAGGCGCTGCTGCGCACCGGCTACACCACGGAAGCGACGAGCTGGCGGCAGTGGCTCGCCCGGGCGATCGCCGGCGACGCCCAGGACGTGCAGATCATGTACGGCGTCGCGGGCGAGCGGCGGCTCGCCGAGTGGGAGGTGAGCTGGCTCTCGGGCTACGAGCGGTCCGCGCCGGTCCGGATCGGGAACGCGGCCGTCGAGCAGCGGCAGCTGGACGTCTACGGCGAGGTCATCGACGCGCTGACCCTCGGCCGCGAGGCGGGCATCAACTACGACAAGCACACCTGGAGCCTGCAGCGTCAGCTCCTGGACTTCCTGGAGAAGCACTGGCATGAGCCCGACGAGGGCATCTGGGAAGTGCGCGGCCCGCGCCGCCACTTCGTGCACTCCAAGGTGATGGCCTGGGTTGCCTTCGATCGCGCCGTCCACCTCGTCGAGCGGGGCAATCAAGGGCCCGCCGACCGGTGGCGCAAGATCAGGGACGAGATTCACGCCCAGGTCCTTGAGCAGGGCTACGACGAGAAGCGGGGCGTGTTCACCCAGTACTACGGCAGCCCCGAACTGGACGCCTCCGTCCTGCTGATCCCGGAGGTGGGTTTCCTGCCGCCGGACGATCCGCGGGTCATCTCGACAGTCCGGGTGATCAAGCGCGAGCTGATGCGCGACGGGCTGCTGCTCCGGTACACGCAGCCGGCTGCGGCCCTGACCCAAAGCGGCGCCATGACTGTGGGGCGAGCGGACGTCGACGGGCTGCCCGGTGCTGAGGGCGCCTTCCTCGCCTGTAGCTTCTGGCTGGTCAACGCGATGCAGATGATCGGCGACTATGACGAAGCGGTGTCGATCTTCGAGCGGCTGCTCGCGCTGCGCAACGATGTGGGACTGCTGAGCGAGGAGTACGACCCGCGGTACGGCAGGCAGGTCGGGAACACTCCGCAGGCATTCAGTCACGTCCCGCTCATCCAGGCCGCCATGAACCTCACCGGCCACGCAAGCCACCACAGCCGTCGCACCGGGAACCGCCGCACGTAGCCAGTGCCAGGCCCTCAGCAAGATCACCTCGCCAGGGACGAGGCACCTCGCGGTCAATGCCACACTGATGGGTAGCTATGCCACCCCGCCCGCACATCCTGGTCGTGAACGGCCGCAAGGTCCGCCAGCCGGTCTTCGCGATCGGCGCCCCGCATTCGGGCGCGGACCTGCTCGGGCGCGCCCTGAAGCGCTCCCGTGGCTTCCACATCACGATCGGCCAGGAGTCGGTCCAGAAACTCGTCTACGCCTTCGCCCGCAGCCCGTCAATCCAGCGCGGCCGCAGCGACGCGGCCGCCACCGTGCTGCGCGACGCGTTCGCCCAGGCCTGGCAGGTGACGGCGCACTGCTGCCTGAGCTGCTCGCCGTTCTGCCGGGAGGCCGGCGGCGTCACCGGTCCGTCCTGCTGCGTGAGCGAGCGGGACATCGTGCGCTACGGCGATGCCAGCCCGGACCTGATGTACTGCGCGGACGCACTCGTCGACGCGTTCGGCGATGCCAAGCTGGTGCAGATCGTCAGGGACGGCCGCGACGTGGTGGCGGCGATGCTCTCCGACCCGCTGGCACTGGCGTGGTTCCGGCCCGGCATGGTCAACGTCGAGGCCGAGTTTCCCAACCCCTTCCTTGGCATCGAGACCGAGCAGGACCTGGCGATGTGGCCGGAGCTGAGCGTGGCCGGGAAGTGCGCCTTGCGGTGGCGCGGATCGGTGCGCACGATGGCGCGGCTGCGCACTGCCCTGTCTGCCGATCAGCTCACCACCCTGCGCTACGAGGACATGGTGGCGCATCCGGCGCGGGCCGCCTCAGGCATCTCCGGCTTCGTCGGCGATCAGGTCGATGCCGTGGTCGTCCGCGCCGGCCGCCGCGAGAGCCTGCCGGGCACCCACCCTGGCAGCTGGCGCCGGGTGCTCAATCCCGCGCAGCTCGCCGAGATTGACATGGTCGCCGGCCAGGACCTGCGCCGGGTCGGCTACGCCGACTGAGGGTCGGCTGAGCGGCTCAGGCTGCCGGTACCGCGGGCTCCTGCCGCGCGAACTGCGTCTGGTAGAGATCCGCGTACAGGCCCCCGGCCGCGAGCAGATCAGCGTGCTGCCCGCGCTCCACCACCCGGCCGCCGTCGACCACCAGGATCTGATCCGCCTCCCTGATGGTGGAGAGCCGGTGCGCGATGACAAGGGAGGTCCGCCCGGCCAGCGCGGTCTTGAGCGCGCGCTGTACCGCCGCCTCGGACTCGGAGTCCAGATGCGCGGTGGCCTCGTCGAGCACCACGACGGACGGCGCCTTTAGCAGCAGCCGGGCGATGGCCATTCGCTGCTTCTCCCCGCCCGACAGCCGGTACCCGCGATCGCCGACGACGGTGTCCAGGCCGTCCGGCAGGCCCGCCACGAGGTCCCAGATCTGGGCCGCCTGGCAGGCCAGGATCAGCTCGGCTTCCGTCGCGGACGGCCGGGCGAACAGCAGGTTCGCCCGGATGGTGTCGTGGTACAGGTGCGCGTCCTGAGTGACGACGCCGACAACCTCATGCAGGGACTCCAGCGTGACCGCGCGGATATCGGTGCCGCCCATCCGCACCACCCCGCTGGTCGGGTCGTACATTCTGGCAACCAGGTGCGTGATCGTCGTCTTGCCCGCGCCGGACGGGCCGACGAGAGCCGTCAGCTTGCCGGCCGGCGCGGTGAAGGTGACATCGGTCAGGGCGTGCGTACCCGGCCCGGCGTGCTCCGGGGCAGGCAGCGCGATCGACTCAAGCGACGCCAGCGACACCTCAGCGGCAGCCGGATAGCGGAAGCTGACGTGATCGAACTCGACCTCGGGCGCCCGGCGCTGACCGTCAGCAGCGGCAAGGCTGTCAGCGCCAGCCAGCCCGTCGGCCCGCCGCGCCTCAGCCGCCGGCAGCGGAACGGCGTCAGGGCTGTCGGCGATCAGCGGCTCCAGGTCGAGTACCTCGAACACCCGGTCAAAGCTGACGAGTGCCGTCATCACGTTGACCTGGACGTTGGACAGCGAGGTGATCGGGCCGTACAGCCTGGTCAGCAGCTGGGCCAGTGCCACCAGGCCGCCGATCTGCACCGCGCCCTTGATGACCAGCCAGCCGCCCAGCCCGTACACCACAGACGTGGACATCATCGCGAGCAGCCCGAGGCCGGTCACCAGCGCGCTGCCCCAGATCGCGGTGAGGACGCCGATGTCGCGCACCCGGCCGGCCCGGCCGGAGAACAGGTCAAGCTCGTCTCTCGGCCGGCCGTACAGCTTCGACAGCATCGCGCCGGCCACGTTGAACCGCTCCGTCATCGTGCTGCCCATCTGGGCGTCGAGCTGCATCGACTCTCTGGTCAGCCGCTGCAGCCGCCGCCCGACCCGGCGGGCGGGCAGCAGGAAAATCGGGATCAGCACGAGCGTCACCAGCGTCACTTGCCAGGAAATGAGGCACATGGCGACCAGCACCAGGGTGAGCTGCAGCACGCTGGACACCACGGACGAGAGCGTCGACGTCAGCGCCTGCTGGGCACCAATGACGTCGCTGTTCAGCCTGCTCACCAGCGAGCCCGTCTGCGTCCTGGTGAAGAACGCGATCGGCTGGCGCTGCACGTGCGCGAACACCTGCGTGCGCAGGTCGTAGATCAGGCCCTCACCCACCCTTGAGGTGAAGTACCGCTGCACCACGCTGAGGAAGGCGTCAAACACTGCCAGGCCGGCCACCGCCACGGCGACCCAGACCACCACGTCCGGCTTCTTGTGCAGGATGCCCTGGTCGATCACGACCGCCAGCAGCAGCGGGTAGGCCACCGTCACCACCGCGTCCAGCGCCGCAGCCAGCAGGAAGATAACCAGGTCAAGCCGGTACGGACGCGCGTAGCCGGCGATGCGCCGCACCGTGCCGGGCTTGAGCTTCTGCTGCGTCACCGACGGATCGCGGGTGAATCCGCGCATCGCGTGGAACTGGACTTGCATGCTCATGACCGGTGAACCTTACACTCTGGGCGCATCATCCCGGCTTAGCTAAGGGCGAACCCAAGGCTCCGGCCCGCCACGCTGCACCAGCCGGCCCGGCTCCGCTCAGCCGCCCAGTCTGGCCGCCAGCAGCCTCGCCTGCGCCGCGCGCTCGGCTGCGGACTGCTGCTCGAGGGTGTTGGCCGCGGCCTGGGCGAGGAGGCCCTTGGTCGCCCGTGCCGCCGCCGCGTCGGTAGACAGCAGCGCCGCGACCAGGTCCTCGACCGCGCCGTCAAGCTCGCTTACGGGCACCACCAGCTCGGCGAGCCGCAGGTCGGCGGCTTCTGAGGCGGCTACGTTTCTGGCAGTAAGGCAGATCTCGATCGCCCGCGGCAACCCGACAATGTCGACCAGCGGCTTGGTTCCGGTCAGGTCTGGCACCAGGCCGAGCGCCGGCTCTCGCATGCACAGGGTCGCGTCGTCGGCCAGAATGCGCAGGTCGCAGGCAAGCGCGAGCTGGAAGCCGGCACCGATCGCGTGGCCCTGGACCGCCGCCACCGACACGAACGCGGGGTTGCGCAGCCAGGTGTAGCCGGCCTGGTAGCCGGCGATCGTGTCCTCGTCCGCCGGCCCGGCCGCCTGCTCCTCCCCGGGCACTCCCTCGGGGCTGAACATGCGCAGGTCGATCCCGGCGCAGAAGGACGGCCCCTGTCCGCGGACGACAACCACGCGGACGGCCTCGGGCAGCGCGGCCCCGATCCGCGCGAGGCCATGCCACATGCGAGGGGTCATGGCGTTGCGGCGCCCGGGCCGCGCGAGGGTGACCGTTGCGACCTGGCCGGAGATACTCAGCTCCAGGCCGGTCCCGGCCAGCTCGACAAGCTCAGCGGACATGGCGTCCATCCTGGCAGGCGGCACGCGGGCCAGGTGCGTCAGGGCGACCCGGATTACGCAGGACGGCGCCTCAGGCCTTGGCCTTGGCCTTGCCCCTGGTCGCGCCGCCGCGACCGCGCAGGGCCACTCCGCTCTCGCTCAGGATCCGGTGGATGAAGCCGTAGGAGCGGCCGGTCGATGACGCGAGGGACCTGATGCTCTCGCCCGCGCTGTACCGCTTCTTCAGGTCAGCCGCCAGCTTGGTCCGGTCGGCACCGGTGACCCTGGTGCCTTTCTTGAGAGTCTCGGTCACGCGAACCTCCCGTGAGCTGAGTGACCGCTGCGTTGCGTATCTGACCATGATCACTCATTAGCTCTGCCTCGGCTACCCAGACAGCGGCGAAATGATCAAACTTTTCCGGCTGGCTGCCGGCTGGCTGCCGGCCGACTTGCGGCCGGCTTGCGACCGGTCAGGCGAGCGCCACCAGGTCGGCCAGTTCCTCGCTCCAGGCGTCCTCGACACCATCAGGAAGGAGGACCACCCGCTCCGGCTGCAAGGCATCCACCGCACCCTCGTCATGGGTAACGAGGACGATGGCGCCGCTGTACTTGCGCAGCGCGGCCAGGATCTCGGCGCGGCTGCCCGGGTCGAGGTTGTTCGTGGGCTCGTCGAGAAGCAGCACGTTCGCGCCGGAGCAGACCAGCAGGGCGAGCGCCAGCCGCGTCTTCTCCCCGCCAGACAGCACGCCGACCGGCTTGCTCACGTCGTCGCCGGAGAACAGGAACGAGCCGAGGATGTTCCGGTGCTCGCTCTCGGCCAGGTCCGGGGCGGCGGATCGCATGTTCTCCAGCACGGTGCGCGCATTGTCGAGTGTCTCGTGTTCCTGCGCGTAGTAGCCGAGGCGAAGCCCGTGCCCGGCCAGTACCTCACCGGTGTCCGGATCCTCGATCCCGCCCAGCAGCCGCAGCAGCGTGGTCTTGCCAGCTCCGTTGAGGCCGAGCACGACCACCCGGGCGCCGCGGTCCACCGCGACGTCGACGTCGGTGAAGACCTCGAGGGACCCGTAGGACTTCGACAGCCGCTGTGCGGCCAGCGGCGTTTTGCCGCAGTGCGCCGGCACCGGGAACCGCAGCCTGGCCACCCGCTCTGGCGCCCGGTCCGCGCTTACCCCGGCCAGCAGCCGCTCGGCGCGCTTGGCCATGTTCTGCGCTGCCTTCGCCTTGGTGGCCTTGGCGCGCATCTTGTCGGCCTGCGACTGGAGCGCGGCCGCCTGCCGCTCGGCGTTCATCCGCTCGCGGCGGCGGCGGCGCGCGTCGGTCTCCCGCTGCTCAAGGTAGGCCTGCCAGCCGAGGTTGTAGATATCGAGCTCGGACCGGTCGGCGTCGAGGTGGAAGACCTTGTTGACCACGTCGCCGAGCAGGTTCGTGTCGTGGCTGATCACGACCAGGCCGCCGCGGAAGGCGCGCAGGTGGTCTCGCAGCCAGTTCACCGAGTCGGCGTCCAGGTGGTTGGTGGGCTCGTCCAGCAGCAGCGTGTCGGAGCCGCCGAACAGGATCCTGGCCAGCTCGATCCGCCGCCGCTGGCCGCCGGACAGCGTGCGCAGCGGCTGCTTCAGCACCTTCTGCGGGAGGCCGAGGCTGTTCGCCAGAGAGGCCGCCTCGGACTCGGCTGCGTAGCCGCCGAGCACGGTCAGCCGCTCCTCCAGGTGTCCGTACCGGCGCACGCCCGCGTCCCGCCGCGCCGGGTTGGTGTCGGCCATCTGCAGCTCGGCTTCGCGCAACCCGGCCAGCAGCGAGTCGAGGCCGCGCGCGGACAAGATGCGGTCCAGTGCCAGCGCCTCCAGGTCGCCGACCATGGTGTCCTGCGGCAGATAGCCCACCGAGCCGCCGGTCGTCACCTGACCGGCCGCGGGCTGCCCCTCCCCCGCCAGCACCCGGGCAAGAGTCGTCTTGCCGGCGCCGTTGCGCCCGACAAGACCAATTTTGTCGCCTGCGGCGACCTGAAACGTGGCGCCGTCGAGCAGCAGCCGTGCGCCAGCGCGCAGTTCGACATCGCGTGCCGAGATCATGGGGAGAAACTCGCTTCCGGTACCGGTTCGGATTCCGACGCTCTGGTCTGCCGCAGGAGGGCAGACTCCGCCCCTTAAGACGGGGCGCGGCGTCAGTACAGAAGCGGTTTCACGGTCGCGAGTTTACCCGAGCCGGCGACCCGCGAGCGAAGCGGTTTTCGCCATGATCTCCAAGAGCTGGGGTTCGCCTATGACCCCAAGTCCCCGCCCTAGCTGCCATCGCCGGCCTCGCCGGCCTCGCCGGCCTCGGTGAGGGTGATGCGGATGGCGCGGAAGAGCCGCGGCGTCCCCTGCAGCACAACCAGGCGGGGGTCCGGCACGGTCAGGAACCGCTCGACGGCGATGGCGAAGTACGGCCGGAGCCGCGCGTCTTCGCGCAGCGCAGCCATCGACCGCTTATCGCCGCCGAGCACGAGGGCGTCGAGCTTTCCCTGATAGCCGGCGAACACGGCGACGGCATTGTCGGCTGCGGCCGCCAGGGCCTCCCGCGCCTGCTTCTCCCGGCGCCGGGCGAAGCGATGCTGCGACGTGCCCCCGGCCGCGCTGCGCCCGTGCACCAGGCGGCTGCCTACCTTCGAGGCCACCAGCTGCGGCTTCGAGCCGGTGAACACGCCGGCCGCGTATCCGCCCAGCCGGACGAGCAGGACCGCCACGGCACGGTCCGTACCGGCATGCGCAGCGAGCTCCGCCGCGCTGCCGGTGCTGCCGGGCGGCAGCGGCGGGAACGGCACCTGACATTCGGCCACGCTGCCGTCGGCGGCCCGCACGGTCACCACGGCCCGGCCCGGATCGACGTTCGCGCTGGTGGCGCCGTGCCGGACCGCGAACGAGCCGAGCCAGCCCTCGATCCGCTCCGGGCCGACGTCGAGCCAGCGGCGACTAGCACGTCGGCCGTTTTCCATTACGCACCGCCCTGGAACGCTTACTATCCGTCAGGTGACACGTGCGGCCAGTGATGACTGGCCACCTGATGGTGCTGGGTTCGTGCACCTTCTCCAGGCCATCAACTCCGCCCGAAGGAAGGTCCAGGTCCAATGAGCATTGCTACCGGTAGCAACACTGCCACGCCGACGCCGGCTGCCGCACATCCCGCCAGCGGCGGGTCCGATAGCCCCGCCGCCGCCAATGTGGCCGGGATTGTCATCAGCACTGCTGTTGGAGCCCTCAGCAGCGATGCGGTCGCGGACAGCGCTGACGCTGCTGCGGGCAGCGCCGTTGCTACCGAAACTGACCTGGGCCTCGCGCCCAGCGCTGGGGTGCCGGACAGTGCCTCGCCGGAGGGGGCAGTCGAGCGCGCGCTGGCCGCCGCCGTGCGCGACGCCGATCGCATCGGGGACCTGCTCGACGTGCTGCGGACTGCGCGGCTGTGGCTGCCGCTGCCGGACGACGGCAGACCGGTGGTCCGCGGCACTGCCGTGACATTGCCGACGGTCTCCTACCTAGGCAGCGACTTCGTGCCCGCGTATTCGTCGCCTGAACTGCTCGCCCGGCTAGCCGACCTGCACCCGCCTGGCGTGCCAGCAGAGCAGGAGTCGTCCGGCGGCAGCACCCAGGTTGACGCGCAGCGGCCAGCGCAGTCTGCCGACGCGGCCATCGCCGTCCTGCCGCATGTCGTGGTTCGTGCCGCCGATCTCGCCAGGCTGCTGCCGCCGGATGTGGGCATCGCGCTGAATGCCGGCGCCAGCGAGAGCGTCCCGGTCTATCCGCAGGGCGTTTCCTATCTCGCCGCCGGAGCGGACGATGACCGGACCCGGGTGCGCGTCGGAGCGCTGCCCGTGCGGCCGGACGGCCTGCTCGCGAGCATCGCAGCCGAGTTGATCCGGATCCCGGCGGTAGCGAGCGCATCGGCCGCGTGGCTGTCGGTACAGTTCGCAGGCGAGGGCCTGCTGATTGCGGTCACGCTCGACAGCCCTAACGATCCGGAAGCCAGGGATAGCGTCATCGCCGCAGTCGAGCGAGCCGCCTGGCAGGCGGCCGTACCGGACGCCGGGTTCCCCATCGACGTCACCTTCCCCGGCGAGAGTGAGCCCGACGACATCGACCAGCAGATGACCGACGTCGGCACAGCCTTCTACCGCCGGTAGTCAGTGCTTGCCCGGCGCGACCCCGGTCCCCGTCGCGTTGGCCCGGCGGGCGGACGAACCCGGGGCTAGCCGATCCGCAGGGGCAGCGCTCGCGGTCCGCGGATCTGCCCGGCGGACCACGTCACCGCGTCGGGGTCAGCCAGGCTGAACTGCGGGATGCGTTCCAGCCAGACCTCGAGCGCCACCCGGAGTTCCATGCGCGCGAGATGCGAGCCCACGCAGCGATGGATCCCGAGGCCGAACGCCGCATGCCGGTTGACTTCACGATCGATGACGACCTCGCCCGCCCGCTCGAACTGGTCGGGATCCCGGTTGGCGGCCGGGAACGACAGCAGGATCCAGTCATCGGCCTTCATGTCCGCGCCGTGCCAGCTGATGTCCTCGCGGACCAGCCGTGCCATGGTGACCGGGGCATAGGCGCGGAGGAACTCCTCCATCGCCGTCGGCAGCAGGCTGGGCTCGGCGACGATCCGCTCGCGGTCGGCCGGGTTTCGTGCGAGGTGCCACAAGGAAGCACCGATCGCGCTCCAGGTCGTGTCGATGCCGGCGATGAGGAGCAGTGCCATCGTGCCGACAACGTGCGACGGCTGCAGCTTCTGGCCGTAGAGCTCGGCGTTGATGAGGTAAGTGGTCAGGTCCTCGCGCGGGTTGTCCAGGTGATCGTGCACCTGCGCCAGTAGGTAGTCGAACAGCGCGCTCATGCGCTCGATCCGCTGCTCCGGCGGCAGGTTGACGCCTTCGAGCGTGTTCTCGACGAACACGCGGAACTGCGGCCCGTCCGCTGGCGGGAAGCCGAGCATGTCCGCGATCACGCGCATCGGGATGTGCTGCGCGTAGTCGTGCGCGGCGTCGACAACGTCGCTGCCCCCGAAGGCGTCGATCAGCGAGTGGCAGAACGCGCGGGTCGCGGCCTCCTGCGTGCTCACCGCCGTCTTGGTGAACGCCGGCAGCAGCAGCTTGCGCGCATCGTGATGGAACGGCGGGTCGGAGGAGATCGGCGGTGAGCCACCGATCGGAGCGATCTCGCGCGGCGGGCGGAAGTTGCTCATGATGATCGCCCGGGAGGAGAAATGCTCGGTGTCGTAGGCGATCGCGGCGACGTCCTCGTACCGGGTGGGGAGCCAGCCGCCACCGAACCGCCCGGTGTGCGCGATCGGGCAGCGCTGACGGAGGTCATCCTGGATCAGATACGGGTCAGCTGCCCATTCCGGCTCGAGATGCGAGAAGTCAGTTCGCCAGTCCGCGACCGGACCGGTGACAATCTCGTTCCGCGTCCCGACCCGCCGGTCCGTCTCGGATTCCCTGAAGTCGCGCGAGAACCGCTCGTCGATCGCCATCTCAGTCCTCCTCGACGAGCGTGATCGCCCGCTCGGGGCAGTTCGCAACGGCAAGGCGCGCATCGCGCTCGGATTCGGGCGAGACAATGCCGTCGCCCAGCACCTGGCCGTATCCCTCGTCGTCCTCGCCGAAGAGGTCAGGAACCAGGTCGTAACAGCGGCCGTGGCCCTGGCACAGCTCAGGATTGATCTGCAGCCTCACACGCAGCTCCGGTCAGCAAGGTAAGGGTGTCCGGTGACCCATGCAAAGAATTAAAAGAGCGTTCATCTGAATCGTCAAGTCCCAGGTCGCCTCGACATTCGCACGGCGCCGGCTGGGGCGTGAGGTGCGGATTGGGGCCCAGCGCCGAGCTGGCTGGGGCGTGACGCACGGATTAGCGCCCTTCTAAGGGCGGTA
>Ga0335074_10011359_pt1 | contig 12448 bp, 11 predicted proteins | sample Lox_Sample_23_FD_206715 | JGI IMG/M metagenome (GOLD analysis project Ga0335074, IMG submission 206715) | Soil microbial communities from Loxahatchee National Wildlife Refuge, Florida, United States - Lox_Sample_2.3 | ecosystem: Environmental > Terrestrial > Soil > Wetlands | place: USA...
TCTGATTATGCGGCGCCGCTCGATCGCAATCGCGAGATGCTCGAGTTTTATCACGCCGAACTGAGGCGGCATGCTCTCGATTACGTCATCTTCGGCCATATCGGCGATGCGCACGTGCATGTCAATATCCTGCCGAATTCGCATACCGAATTTGAGACCGGGCAGCGGTTAATGCTCGATTTTGCTCGGAATGCCGTGAGCCTGGGCGGCGCCGTTTCGGCCGAACATGGGCTCGGCAAACGCAAACGTCATCTGCTCGAACTGCAATACACGCCCGGGCAGATCGAAGCGATGAAGAACGTCAAGCGGCGGTTAGACCCGCACTGGCTGCTCGGCCGCGGGAATCTGTTCGCGCCCTAGTACGGCTGCAGGTCCAGTGTCGCTTTCCCCGCGGCGCCGCTATACACCAGTTCCAGGCCTTTGATGTTTTCGGACTTCCCGGCATGGCGGAAGAACAGCAGGCCGGCCTGGGGCAGAGGACGGTCACCCTGCTCCATCATGGATCTTTGGACTTGCAGTTCCATGGCGCGCTTTAGCGGGAAGGGCATTTTAGGTGGAAGGGGCGGGAGTTTATCGCCGGCGCCGCCGCCGCCACCGGTGGTCAGGCCGCCCTTGGATCCTTTGTCCTTGTCCTCGTCAGTCTCCGGCGGCTGCCACTCCGGATCCTTCAACGATCTCATCACCAGCTCGAAAGGCTCGCTCTCCAGCGGCGTCTTCTTGCCGACGATGCGGAGGGTGAAATCGTCGCGCGAGAGCATGATGTGGGCGCCGGCAGGCCCGAAGAACCCGGCTTCCACCACGATGAAATCGTCCGAGGAGAACGTATGGTCGGGCGTGGGAATGGAATGGCCCATGAATTCAGCCCCGATGGTCACGGACCCGGCTTGTGCGTGCGCTTGGTATTCGCTGGCAGCCACTCTGGGCGGCATTCCTTTAATCTGAAGCTCCCGGGGCTGAACGGCATCGGTCGGCTGATTTTGGTCGTTTTGTACCTTGCTCGTTTGCTCTTGGGCTTCCAAGAAAAACACGGCGGACATCAAAATGCCGGCGACGCCCAGACCGGTTCCCACTGGCACTATGAAACGCATTTCCATTACAAACTATCACAGTCGCAAGCGTCCGGATTGCGCACGTGATAGCATGCCTACGGATGCGCAGATTTTCACCTTATATGATCCTGGCCGGATGCACCTTGCTGGCATGTTCGGCCGTTATTGCCGATGCGGCGTCCGCCAAGGCGGGGAAGACAACACCGGAGAAGTTCGGCCCCGGCGACTGGCCTTCCTACGATCACGATCCCGCCAGCACGCGCTATTCGCGGCTGAAGCAAATCAATACCGGAAATGTCGCGAATTTGAAGTCCGCCTGGACGTTTTCCCTGAGAGGCGAAGCGGCGCCCCCGCGCTTTGGCGGCGGAGGGTCGGAGGAGACGCCTATCGTGATCAACGGGGTGATGTACATCACGGCGTCGGCTCGCGTGGTGGCGCTGGATGCGGCTTCGGGCAAGGAAGTGTGGAGCTACAAGGTGACGGGCGCGCGGCCATCCACCCGCGGCGTGGCATATTGGGCCGGCGATAAAGAAAATCCACCGCGCATTATTTTCACCGCGGGACGCAATTTGATTGCGTTGAATGCGAATACCGGTAAACTCGATCCGGGTTTCGGAAAAGAAGGCATGGTGGATATGGTGATCGGCTACGGCGGCGTGCCCACGGTGTTCCGCAATGTAGTCACGGTGGGGGCGGCGGTTATGGAAGTTCCCACCGGCCCGCCCGGCGACACGCGCGCCTACGATGCGCGAACCGGCGCCAAGCTATGGCAGTTTCACACCGTTCCCGGGCCGGGCGAAGTGGGCCACGAGACGTGGCTCAACGACGGCTGGAAGGATCGGTCCGGCACCAACATCTGGGCATGGCCAATGACCGCCGACGCCGAGCGCGGCATCCTCTATATGCCGATTGACGGGCCGGCTTCCAATTACTACGGCGGCGACCGGCCGGGCGCCAATCTTTTCGGCAACAGCCTGGTGGCCGTGGACGCGGAGACCGGAAAGCTGAAGTGGTATTTCCAGACCGTGCATCACGATTTGTGGGACTACGACAATCCGCCCGCGCCGGTGCTGATCGACATCAAGGTGAACGGCAAGAAAATTCCCGCGATCGCGGATATCGGCAAGACCGGCTGGATGTTCATCCTGAATCGCGAAACCGGCAAACCGGTGTTCGGCGTTGAGGAACGTAAGGTAGCGGCCGGCGATGTGCCGGGCGAATGGTATTCTCCGACCCAGCCGTTCCCGCTGAAGCCGCCGCCGCTGGGGCGCATCGATTACAAGCCCGAGGACCTGGTGACGGCCGCGGACACGACGCCCGAGCACGCCGCCGCCTGCAAGGCGCTGGTAGAGAGGAGCGGCGGATTTTATAACGCGGGTCCGTTCACGCCGTTCCTGTATCACGAGGAAGGCAAGCCGCCGAAATCGAGCATTATTTTTCCCGGCGCCACCGGCGGGACCAACTGGGGCGGAATGGCCGTGGATCCGACCGATGGGTATATTTTCGTCTACTCGCAGGATCAGGGCCAGGTGGGTTGGACCGAAAAGAAACGGCCGGGCGTGGAGTATTCGTTCGATGAGCATGGTTCGAAGCTGGAATACACGCGGTCCGGCGTGGACGCTCCTCCCGGGCCGTTCCATACGTTCAGCGCGCCTGCAAAACCGGGCGATCGCGCGGCGGGCAGCTGGCCGTGCCAGAAACCACCCTGGGCTCATCTGACCGCGGTGAACGCGAATACGGGCGAGTTTGCGTGGCGGATTCCGTTCGGCATTACCGCAGAGTTGGGGCCGGAACGAGAGCATACCGGACGGGCGGGAGGATTCGCCGGACCCACGGCGACAGCGGGAGGCCTGGTATTTGCGGGTATCGTGAACGACGACTACTTCCGTGCGCTGGATTCCAAGACCGGCAAGGAACTGTGGTCGGCGAAGCTGGATGCGACCGGGAATGCCGATCCGATGACCTACGAAGGCAAGGACGGGAAGCAATACGTGGCGATCGTTTCGGGACTGACGCTGAACGTATTCGCGCTGCCTTAGGAGCCGCGTTCGTTTCGCTATCGGCAGGGAACAAACTAAAACGGCCGTTCCTTCGCGGAGCGGCCGGTTTCGAGTTGGTGCGCTTCTACGAGCGCTCTTTTTATGCCAGGCTAACTTGCTCGGCTTGCAGCCCTTTGGGACCGCGCTTCACGACGAAGGACACACGCGCGCCTTCATCCAGGGTGCGGTAGCCGCTCGATTCGATGGCCGAAAAATGCACGAACACATCCTCGCCGTTCTCGCGCTGGATAAATCCAAACCCTTTTCCGGCGTTAAACCACTTTACTGTACCTGTCTCTTTCACATTCTCTCCTTATTACTGTTCTGTTGCTGATCACTCAAGCGCGCAGGCCGCTTAAATGGATTGCGATGCTTCGCTCTCCTCTGATTGCGCCGCATCCTCCGAAGATAGCTGTTCGGCTAAAGTACCGTCTTCGCTATCGGGAGACTCTTTGGGCTGATGCTTGCGCTCCAGCCGCCTGGCCAGCTTTTCCCTGTGCTTTTCGGCACGGGCGACTTCCTTTTGTCTCTTCTTGAACGTGTCGCCGGATCGGCCAGCCATAAATCCTCCTAAAACACAAAATCGTCCCGCAGGACCTCGATCATTCGATCATATTCGCCGTTGGAATGGAACGGGGGCTACCAGCGGCGTTCGCGCCGCTCGCCGCCGCCGCCGCGCGCGCGGTTATCGGTTTTCGGCCGCGCTTCGTTGACGTTGATGGCGCGTCCGCCGAGGTTGGTGCCGTTCAAGCCGTTGATGGCGGCATCGGCTTCCGCCGAATCGCTCATTTCGACGAAGGCGAACCCGCGGGAGCGGCCGGTGTCACGGTCGGTCATCAAGCTGACGCGCTCAACGGCCCCGTATTGCTCAAACGCGCTGCGAATGGTTTCCTCGGTAGCGCCGAAATCCAAATTTCCTACAAACACTTTTTTCATGAACTGTTCCTTCAAAACTTACAAATACATTTGATGGTGGGCTTTGCGAGGGGCAAGAAATACTGCGGCCAAGCGTGGGCGAGACGATCAAACTGAAGTTTAGTATAGCATGCCATTTGGCGTTTTGCGCCACAAGACCGTTACAGCCTTGTCACTTACTTTTTCGACTGTGCCCGGACGGCCGAACCAGCGTTTTGGACCGGTTCGCCCATCACTCTTGGCCTGTAAACTGTTGAAAACAAGCTGTTGGCCTCTTGGGGTCGTCGACGGCGTTGAGCCCGCCGTTGGACATGCCGGCGATGTGAAATTTACCGCAGTCCACTTTGAATCGGACATCACATCGACCGGGAACTGGAGGAACACACGGACGCCCGCTTCGAAAAACAGGTCGCCATCGGGAGCGGCGGGTACAGCCCGGATTAGGTTTCCGGTAACATGAAGTTTTCCCTCAACATGTTCCGTTTCGAAACAGCCGGTGAATCGCATGGAGAGTGCCTGGTGGCCACTCTGATGGGGCTGCCCGCGGGCGTTCCCATATCGCTCGACGCAGTAAACCGCGAGTTGTGGCGCAGGCAGCAGGGTTTCGGCCGCGGCGGCCGCATGAAGATTGAAACAGATCGCGCGGAAATTGTCGCGGGCGTGCGGCATTCGAAAACCATCGGCGCGCCGATCGCGATCATCATCCAGAACAAGGATTGGAAAAATTGGACCGAGGCGTTGCCGGTGGAGGAATCCGGCGAACCGCGGAAACACAAGCCGGTTTCGCGGCCGCGCCCCGGACACGCCGACCTGGCCGGCAGCATCAAATATAATTTTCCCGACGCCCGTTACATTCTGGAGCGCGCCAGCGCGCGCGAGACCACGGCGCGGGTCGCGGTCGGAGCACTGGCCAAAGCATTTCTGGGGCAATTTGGCGTTAGCGTGCTGAGCCACGTAATCGCCGTCGGCGAGGCGTGTCTGGGGCGGATGGCTGAGTGGGAGGAACTGGTGGCGCTCAGCCGGAAGGAAGATGTATTGCTGGCCTGCGTGGACGCGGGCGCGGAAGCGCGCATGAAAGAGGTGGTGGATCAGGCATATCGGACCGGCGACACGGTGGGAGGCGTGTTTGAAGTGGTGGCGCATGGCGTGCCTCCGGGCCTGGGCTCGCATGTGACATGGGATTCGCGGCTGGACGGACGCCTGGCGCAAGCCATCGTATCGATGCAAGCGGTGAAGGGCGTCGAGATCGGATTTGCGGAAGAAGGGGCGCACTCCTTCGGATCGCGCGTGCAGGATACCATCCACTACAATCGCGAGGAGCGGCGCTTCACGCGGGGAGCGAACCGTGCGGGAGGCATTGAGGGCGGAATGACCAATGGCCAGGATGTCGTGGTGCGCGGCCTTCTGAAGCCGATTTCGACGCTGCGGCGTCCACTGGAGTCCGTGGATCTCACCACGCGCGAACCGGCGCTCGCGGCCTACGAACGCAGCGACGTGTGCGTGGTGCCGGCGGCCGGGGTGATCGGCGAGGCCATGGTGGCGATCGTGCTGGCGCAGGCTTTCTTGGAGAAGTTTGGCGGAGATTCTCTGGTTGAAACCCGCCGCAATTTCGAAGGTTACAGGGAGCAGGTTAGAAACTTCTGATGACGTATTCGATCGTGTTGTATGGCGAGCCGGTGCTCGAAAAACAGGCCGAGACAGTTACGGATTTCGACACGCCGGAATTAAATAAGCTGATCGAGGACATGTTCGAATCCATGTACGCCGCTAAGGGTGTCGGCCTGGCCGCGCCGCAGATCGGTGTGGGGAAGCGCATCGCGGTGATCGATCTGTCGGTGGGCGAAGATCCCCAGCAAAAAATCGTGCTGATCAATCCGGAGATTATCGGCAAGGTCGAGTTTCAAACCGGCGAAGAGGGTTGCCTGAGCCTCCCGGGATTTCGCGAACAGGTGACGCGTCCGAAAAGCGTGCAGGTGCGCGCTCAGAACGCCAAAGGCGAATGGTTCGAGATGAACGGCGAGGAGCTGCTGGCGCGCGCGTTTTGCCACGAGATCGACCATTTGAACGGGCGCCTGTACATCAGTCATGTGAGCGCGCTCAAGCGCGACTTGATCCGGCGCAAAGTGCGCAAGCTGGCGAAGGCTGGAGAATGGAGCTGATCTTTTTGGGCACCCCCACGTTTGCGGTTCCCACGCTCGAACGGATTGTCGAGGACGGCCATCGCGTGCTCGGGGTTTTCACTCAGCCGGATCGGCCCAAAGGGCGCGGCGGGCAATTGAATGCGTCGCCGGTGAAGGAAGCCGCTCTGCGATTGGGATTGCCTGTGCACCAGCCCGAGCGCATCCGGCGGCCGGAAGTGATCGAGCAGTTGAAGCAGATGCAGCCCGATGCGATGGTGGTGGTGGGTTACGGGCAGATCATCCCGCAGGCCATCATCGACATACCTCCGCGCGGCATCATCAACGTGCATGCGTCGCTGCTGCCGAAGTATCGCGGAGCCGCGCCCATCCAGTGGGCCATCGCGAATGGAGAGGCGCGCACCGGCGTTACCACCATGCAAATCGACGCGGGCCTGGACACCGGCGACATCCTGATGAAGTGGGAAACGGATATCGCGCCCGAGGAGAATGCCTTGGAACTCGGTGCCCGGTTAGCGGCGGCCGGCGCGCAGCTTCTGGTCGACACGCTACGTGACAATCCCACGCCAGTGAAGCAGAATCCCGCTGAAGCTACGTATGCTCCGATTCTCAAGAAGGAAGATGGGGAGCTCGACTGGAACTGGCCGGCTGCGAAAATCTTCAATCGCTCACGCGGGTTCTTGCCGTGGCCGGGAGCATATAGTTTTTTTCGCGGGCAGTTATTTCACATTTGGAAATCGCGTGTGGCGGCCGCGGTTCGGGATGGCGAGCCAGGACGGATGATTTCGCTGAACAAGCGCCTGTTGGTTGTTTGCGGCGAAGGCACGGGCCTCGAACCGGTCGAAGTTCAACTGGAGGGTCGCAAACGGATGAGCGCGGGAGCGTTCCTGAACGGGCAACACTTGAAAGACGACGAAATGTTGGGAGCGAAAGCGGCATGAAATTACCGCTGGGGTATCGATATTCGGCCGTGTACGCCGGAATCCGCAAGGTTAGAAAAGACGATCTGGCGCTGATTATTCCGGATGTCGCGGCATCGGGAGCGGCCGTTTTCACGCAGAATCGCGTACAGGCCGCGCCGGTTCGCATCGCGCGCTGGAATCTGACGAAGTCGCGCGGCCTGGTGAGCGCGGTGCTCATCAATGCGGGCAATGCGAATTGCGCCACACGCACGGGGGACCGCGTCGCGCTGGCTTGCTGCGATGGGGTGGCCAATCAACTTCACGTGCCGCCCACGCAGGTGTTTCCTGCATCCACGGGTGTGATCGGCGTGGAACTGGATGCGCATCTGATCGTAAGCGCGCTGCCGGATCTGATCGCGGGGCTTGCGCCGGATCGCTTCGAAGATGCCGCGCGCGCCATCCTGACGACGGACCTGGTCATGAAGACCGCGCACACTCAGGTGCGGCTGAGGAAAGGCTCCATCCAGATCGCGGGGATGACCAAAGGCTCCGGTATGATTCATCCGAACATGGCCACCACCCTTGGCTTCGTGATGACGGACGCGGCGCTTCCCCCCGCGGCGCTCAGAACCATGCTTCGCGCGGCCGTGGAGCGCAGTTACAATCGCATCAGCGTGGATGGCGACACGTCGACGAACGATACGATGCTGGTGCTGGCCAACGGAGCGTCAGGGATTCAGCCCAATCAGAAGGAAAGCAAGAAAGTGGAAGAGGCGCTGGCGCAGGTGATGGAGGATCTGGCGCGGCAGATCGTGCGCGATGGCGAGGGCGCGCGGAAGCTGGTGACGATCGACGTAACCGGCGCCGCGAACGAAGAGACGGCCACGCGCATTGCCCGCAGCATCGCCAATTCGCCGCTGGTGAAGACTGCAATCGCGGGCTCAGATCCCAATTGGGGCCGCATTATTTCCGCCGCTGGGAATGCTGGTGTGCCGCTGGACCCCACGAAAGTAGATATCGACTTCCAGGACGTGCCGGTCTGCCGCGGAGGACTGGCCGCCGAATTTTCGGAAGCCGAATTGAGAAAGAAACTGGATGAACCCGACATTCGGATTCGATTCGCGATTCACGGACGCGCCAAAGGCAGCTCACGCTTCTGGACGTGCGATCTGACCGAGAAGTACATTGAGATTAATGCGAGCTATCGTACGTAGCGCCGCGCTGCTTTGCATGGCGACCCTGTTCGCCGGCGCCGACGCGCACGACGACGTGATGCAAGTGATCTCGAAAATGGCGGCCGCGCTCACGGGGGAATCCGGTGACGGCGGAGCCAGGAGCGGGAACGTCCCCGAGTTCATGTCGGTAATCAGCAAGAGCATGCCGGATTACGGCACGCTTAAGCTGAATGTAACTGGCCTGGCGCGCGATTCCGAGGTTTCTTCCTCCGTGGTTCCGTTGACGGAAGACTTGCAGGGAGAAACCTACAAGATCGACCTGGATTGGACGCTCCAAATCCGGAGCCTCGAACAGGACGGTCCCATCGTGCGGCGGCGTGAGGTGGTGCATTGTGAACTACGCAAGGAAAAGAAGCACTGGAAGATCGTCGCGCTGAAACCGATCGGTTTCTTCGCCGCTCCCAACTTAGGGAATTGATGAAGCGGTATGCTCTGCTGCTGGTCGCCGCTGCCAGCCTGGTCGGCGCGCAAGAGCCGGCGCAATTGAACCTGATGCCGTGGCCGGCCAGGATCGAAATGGGGCAGGGAAGCCTCGCGATCGGCACGGGGGTTCGGGTGGCGTTCGCCGGCTACTCAGAGCCGCGCCTGGAAAGGGCAGCCCAACGTCTGGGAGAGATAGTTTCAACCCAAGCGCTCGCGAACCTGGTAATCCAATGCGGCCACGCGTCCGATTCCGTTCAGCAGCTCGGAGAAGACGAGAGCTATCGGCTCACCATCACGCCGCAGCAGGCCGCCCTTTCAGCGCCTAATGCGCTCGGAGTACTGCGGGGGCTTGAAACATTTCGCCAGTTGCTTGTCGCTACGCCGCGAGGCATCGAAGCGCCCACGCTGGATATCCAGGACGCTCCGCGGTTTCCCTGGCGCGGATTGCATCTGGACGTCGCGCGCCACGCGATGCCGATCGAGGTGATCAAACGCAATCTCGACGGCATGGCCGCGGTGAAGCTCAACGTGTTCCATTGGCATCTGTCTGACGACCAGGGATTCCGAGTGGAGAGCAAGCGCTTTCCGAAACTCCAGGAGCTAGGTTCCGACGGCCTGTATTACACCCAGGATCAGATTCGCGAGGTAATCGCCTACGCGCGCGACCGCGGCATTCGCGTGATCCCCGAGTTCGACGTTCCGGGCCACACGACAAGCTGGCTGGTGGGGTATCCGGAACTGGCGAGCGCGCCAGGGCCGTATCGGATCGAGCGCGAATGGGGCGTGTTCGATCCCACGATGGACCCAACGCGCGAGTCCACGTACCAGTTCCTGGACGCCTTTATCGGCGAAATGGCCGCGTTGTTTCCCGATCGGTTCCTTCACATCGGCGGCGATGAGGTGACCGGTAAGCAATGGAAGAACAGCGCGCGGATTCGGGCGTTCATGCGCAAGAATCGGCTGAAGACGACGGAGGAACTGCAAGCGTACTTCAATCGGCGGCTTCAAAAGATCGTGGCGACACACGGCAAGCGAATGGAGGGCTGGGACGAAATTCTCGATCCGGATTTGCCGCACGATATTGTGATCCAATCCTGGCGCGGTGAGAAGTCTCTGGCCGAGGCTGCGCGGCATGGATTTTCGGGCATTCTCTCGGCCGGCTATTACCTCGATCACATGGAGCCGGCGTCCAAGCTTTATTCCGTGGATCCGCTTGCGGGCGACGCTGCTGCGCTTTCGAGCGAGCAGAAGGATCGAATCATCGGAGGCGAAGTCGCGATGTGGGGCGAATTCGTGACGCCCGAAAACGTGGACTCGCGCATCTGGCCGCGTGCCGCCGCGGTGGCCGAGCGCCTCTGGTCGCCCCGAAACGTAGCGGATGTGGCGTCCATGTATCTGCGCTTAGCCGCGGTCAGCATGGAACTGGAGCAGCGAGGACTGAAAGTCCATGCGTATTCGTTTGCGGAGCCCTTGAAGACCCTGGCCGATGTGGTGGAACCGGCGACCTTCGGGCAACGCATCCGGCTGCACAAATACAATCAGCAGACGCCGCTCGATGGCTTGGTGGATCGAGTTTCACCGGAGAGCGAGGTCGCGCGGCAATTCGCGAATCTGGTGGAGCGCATGGATGTGGCGCGGATGCGCGCCTGGCTTACGCGCTGGCGCGACAATCAGGCTCCATTACAACCCGCATCGGCAACGCTCAGCCGTCTGGGAACAATCGGCCTTCAGGCTCTGGACTACCTGGATCGCAGGCAACCGCCGCCAGAGGCCTGGTTGAGGCAACAGGAGGAGTTTCTCGAAACATTAAAGAAGCCCCAAAATGAGCTGCGTTTCGCCATCGCGCCTTCCATCGCCAGGTTGATCGCCGCTACGGCTTCGCAGCAGTAGGCACCGTTCTAGGGGTGTTGAGCGCCTGCTCCACCGAGACATGATTCACTTCGAGCGTTCGTCCTAACACCTGATCGAGTGCGATGCGGGCGTGGGTGTAGGCGGACGCGGACGCGACTTCGGTTTCCTGCGCCGTCACCAACGATACCTGAGCCGCTTCCAGATCGCTGATGGTAGCCGCGCCGAAGGAAAACGACTGCTGCGCTTTCTTGAGTAATTCGTCCTGGAGCTTGCGCGAGTCTACGGCCTGTGAATAGCGCGCGCGAGCCTGGCGCAGCGCCACCATCTCATTCGATATGTCCACGACAATCTGGTTCATGCTCCGGCGCTCCACCAGATCGCCCTGGCGCAGCTGCAACTGGTCGATACCGTAATCGCCTTGCGCGATGTGGTTGTGTATCGTGCCGCCAAACAAAGCTCCTATGTGGCGGCTGGGGAAGTTATCGCGGAACACCTGCCCGAGCGCGTTACCCAGGCCGCCGACATAGTAAGGCGAAGCGGTTTGGCCTTCGAAGGGAGCGGCCGTTCCGGATAGCCCTGCCGCGCTGACGGCCGCGAACGCCTGCAGACTCGGTAGAACCCCATTGGCAGTTCCCAGCGCTGAGATCGCGGCCGTTTCGTCGTTGATCTTATCGAGCGCAACGTCCGGACGGGTTGCAAGCGCCCTGGCCACCAGATCGCGAAGAGGGGGTAAATTGTCCTTTTCAGGTACCTCGATGCGATCCATCGGCACAATGTGGGCTGAATCCAGGAGTTCATCTTCCAGGCCATTGCGGCTGATGGCGTTCTTCAGGAGGATCTCCTGCTGTTGCGCGGTAGTCTGGGCGATCGCCAGCAGTTGCCGGCTATTAGTCACGTTCGACTGCGCGCGCGAGGCCTCGAATCTGGGAACCACGCCCAGCTCAATCTGCCGGCGCGTGTCTTCGGAAAATTTTTGCGCCTGATCCACCGCGCGCTGCCGCACGGCCAGATCGTCGTCGTCGGTGACCAGGTCCCAATACAGGTTCAGAACGTTTGCAACAAGATTCAACAGTTGCGATCGAAACGTTTCATTGGAGGCTTGTATGTTCTTTTCGGCTACCCGGATGAAACGCCCGTTGACGCCTGTGCCGAAGCCTTGCAGCAGGTTGTGGCGAAGATAGATCTGCGCCACGGGCGCCACCGAAGGATTCAGATAGTCCGACGGCGCGTTTTGCTTCAAATAAGATTCATTCGCGGTCACCTGGACATAGCCGCCGGAGAGCAATCCCTGCTGCACGAACGAATCGATCACATGCTGGCCGCTCACCAGAACCGGCGTTGCGCTGACCACGGTGCTCGCATATGGGTAGCTGGTGTGGGAAAAGCTGGTCCCGTTTTGAAGAACAGGATCGAGGTTTTGCGTCACCGGACCGATCTGCGAGACGGTAGCGCCGGAGCTCCCTCCGCCGCCGCCCGAATTGCTGGGGGCAAGCCCCGCGGCCACTTCGCTGCCGAGAACGCCCTGGCCGCTCGTGACCTGGTTCACCAGCGTACTTCCGTTGGTGACGCCGCGCAGAGGGCCGCCGCCCTGGGCCCGCTCCAGATTCCATTGGGCGCCCAGGGGGCCATAGCGATCCACCTCGAGATCGAGATTGTTTTCGATCGCCAGTGCAATGGCATCTTGCACCGTCAGGTAAAGTTCACCGGCACGGATAAGGCTGTGCAGGTGGTCCGAGTTGCGGAGATTCACCGGCGAGGCGGATGCGGGCATATAAGACCGGACCAGCAGCGGGCCGTGCGGTTTCTCTACCTCAGGAATGGCTTGCGCCCAGCATTGGGTTGCCAGAAGGCTCAAGACGGCGAGAGCGGAAATTGGTTTTTGCCAGATCATTTCCG
>Ga0335074_10011360_pt1 | contig 12448 bp, 13 predicted proteins | sample Lox_Sample_23_FD_206715 | JGI IMG/M metagenome (GOLD analysis project Ga0335074, IMG submission 206715) | Soil microbial communities from Loxahatchee National Wildlife Refuge, Florida, United States - Lox_Sample_2.3 | ecosystem: Environmental > Terrestrial > Soil > Wetlands | place: USA...
AGCACGATGCCACAAGCCGGGGTGCTGCATCCTAGCTGGCGTCGGGTGGTGCTGAAGCTGTCCGGCGGGCTGTTCGCGGGCGCCGAGCCCCTGGGCATCTCGCCGGACGTGGTCGCCCACCTGGCCACGGAGATCATCGTCGCGGTGCGGGAGGGCGTGCAGGTGGCCGCGGTCGTCGGCGGCGGCAACATGTTCCGCGGCGCGGCCCTGGCCGAACGGGGCATCGACCGGGCCCGCGCGGACTACATGGGCATGCTCAGCACGGTGATCAACTGCCTGGCCCTGCAGGACGTGCTGGAGAAGAACGGCGTCGACACCCGGGTCCAGACCGCCATCACCATGGGCCAGGTCGCCGAGCCCTACATCCCCCGCCGGGCCATCCGGCACCTGGAGAAGGGCCGGGTGGTGATCTTCGGGGCCGGGCTGGGCGCGCCGTACTTCTCCACCGATACCGCGGCCGCGCAGCGGGCCCTGGAGATCGGCGCCGCCGCCGTGCTCAAGGGCACCAAGGTGGACGGGGTGTACGACGCCGACCCGCACACCACGCCGGACGCGGTGCGCTTCGACCGGCTGGATTACGCCGAGTACCTGAGCCGCGGGCTCAAGGTCATGGACACCACGGCGGTCTCCTTGTGCATGGACAACGGGCTGCCGATCGTGGTGTTCGCCCTCATGGGCGAGGGCAACGTGGTCCGCGCCATCCGCGGCGAGAAGGTCGGCACGCTGATCAGCCGCACCACCCCGCAGGAGCACCCGGAGGACCCCCTCGGGCCCTAAAAGCCAGTGAAAGCCAGCTAAGCTCCATAGGCAGAACGCTCACAACGGAGCCGAACATGATCGATGACACGCTCCTCGAAGCCGAGGAGAAGATGGACAAGGCCGTCACGGTGGCCAAGGAGGAGTTCGCCGTCATCCGGACCGGGCGTGCCCACCCGGCCATGTTCAGCAAGGTCACGGTCGACTACTACGGCACGCAGACCCCGGTGAACCAGCTCGCCTCGTTCCACGTCCCCGAGCCCAGGATGGTGATCATCCAGCCGTTCGACAAGAACTCGCTGGCCGCCATCGAGCGGGCCATCAGGAACAGCGACCTGAGCGTGAACCCCGCCAACGACGGAACCATCATCAGGATCGTCCTGCCCGAACTGACCGAAGAGCGCCGCCGCGAGTACATCAAGACCGCGCGGCACAAGGCCGAGGACGGCCGCGTCGCGATCAGGAACATCCGGCGGCACGCCAAGGACACCCTGGGCAAGATGATCAAGAACGGGGACGCTCCCGAGGACGACGTGCGCCGGGCCGAGCGCGAGCTCGATGAGCTCACCCATACCTACGAGGCCCAGGTCGACGAACTGCTCAAGCACAAGGAAGCCGAGCTCCTCGAGGTCTAGGTGGACCAAGCCGGCCCGCAAGCCAAGGCCCCGGAAGAACCCAAGGGACGCACCGGCCGCAACCTGCCCGTCGCCATCGCGGTCGGCGTGGTCCTGGGCGGCCTCGTGGTCCTCACCCTGCTCACGGTCAAGGCCACCTTCCTGGCCTATATGGGCATCGCGGTGGGCATCGCGCTGGCCGAGCTGACCAGCGCCCTGGCCAAGCGCGACATCAACATCCCGGTGATCCCGGTCGTGGCCGGCGGGGCGGCCATGATCACCTGCGCGTACTGGCTCGGGTCCCGGTACGCGCTGGCCGCGACCGGGCTGACCGTGATCGGCATCGTGGCCTGGCGGCTGTCCGGCGGGGCCTCGGGCTACGTCAAGGACACCACGGCCGGCGTGTTCGCCGCCGCCTACCTGCCGTTCCTGGCCACGTTCGTCGCGGCCATGCTGGCCCCCGCCGACGGCCCGCGCCGCGTGCTGACCTTCATCATCATCACCATCTGCAGCGACATCGGCGGCTACTTCGCCGGCATCACGGCCGGCCGCCACAAGATGGCCCCGGTCATCAGCCCCAAGAAGACCTGGGAGGGCTTGGCCGGCTCGGCCGCCGCCTGCCTGATAGCAGGCTGGCTCTGCGTGACCTACCTGCTGCACGGCCACCCCTGGCAGGGGGTGCTCACCGGCGCGGCCGTGGTCCTGGCCGCGACGACCGGCGACCTGGTCGAGTCCATGATCAAGCGCGACCTGGACATCAAGGACATGGGCACCCTGCTGCCCGGTCACGGCGGCGTCCTGGAACGCCTCGATTCCCTGCTCCTGGCCGCCCCCGTGGTCTGGCTGCTCCTCTACCTTTTCATCCCCGCGCACTAGTTTCATCGCCCCGTAACAGGGCAGTTGACGGCCGCGTTTCGGATCGGTTGTGGAGAGGAGCCGAGAAGGCGATGACCGTCCGGTTCAGAAGTCTCGCGGTTCTCATTTACGTGATCATCGGCATCATCATTGCCTGGGATCGCGGCTACATCTTCCTGGCCTGGCTGAAGACGACGGCCAGCATCCTGCTCGCGATCTTCCTGTGGTGGCTGGTCCTGCTCGGCGTCAACCTGCACGTGCACTAGCTAGCCGATCACCCACGAACGATGCTGGGTGGCCAGCCGGGCGACCAGCGCCGATGAGCCGCGCTCCTTGGCCAGCTGCCGGTCCCGCTCGGTGATCGGGATGATCCACAGCCAGCGCACGGGATCCCCGCCGAACGTGAACCCGGACAGGTCCGGGGGCTCCCCCCCGCCCAGCGCGCCGGGGGAGTCGAGCAGCAGCACCGCCTCGGCCCCCGCGGAACCGCCCAGCGGGAACGTGGAAGGCTCGTGGTACCACCGCACGCTGTGCCCGGGCCCGAACCACGTGACCGCGTGCCACGGGTAGGTGGCCAGCCACAGGAACACCCGGGCCACCTGCGCGCCGGGCAGCGTGGTCGCCACCGCCAGTTCGATCCGGGCGTAGCCGCTCGGGTCGTCCAGCACCTGCTCCACCGCCGGCATCCGCTGCGCGCTCATGCCCACGGTGGACAGCACGGTGTAGGGCCGCCGGGCCGAAGACGGCCGTTCGGTGATCCCGGTCAGCGGCTGCCTGCCCGCCGAGGCGTCCCAGTAGTGCCCGCCCGGGCCCAGCCGGGACTGCAGGTGGCCGAGCAGCGCCTGCTGGAACTGGCTCCAGCCGTTGGCCGAGGCCCGCCACCGCCAGTAGGCCCGGGACCGCTCCAGCCGGGGCGCCAGCCCCTCCATGGCGTCATCAAGCGACCAGCCGAACGGCGTCTGGCCGATGACGTCGCTGCTGTAGCCGGGCATGCCCCGGTCCATGTCGGACCAGCCGGCGATCACCGCGAGCGGCTTGCCGCCCTCCAGGATCGCCACCCCGTCGCCCTCCTCGAACCACAGCGCTTCCAGCGCGTCGGCCTGCAGCGGCGGCCGCCCGCCGGGATGCTTGGTCCGCGCCGCGGGCATCAGCGGCGCCCGCCCGGCGTCCAGCCGCGCCTGGTCGGTGGCCTGCGGCGCCGGCCGGTGGTTGGCGATCCAGGTCGCGGAGATCGCCGCGGCGTCATCGTGCAGGTAGGCCGCGGTGACCAGGCCGTCGTACTCGACGGTGACCTTGCGGCTGCCGTACGGGCTGGAGCTCTCCAGCAGCGTGACCGGAACCTGCAACGTGCCCATGAACGAAATGTACTGACAAAACCGTCAAGCTCAAACCCGGCCCCGCACCGGCCTGCCGCCGCAGCCAGCCCGCCGTCCTATCCTGGTGAAAACCCTTTTTCTACCGAACGGAGCTCGGTGTCACCCGCCCGTTATCCGGCCCGCGAGGCCATGGTCCCGGCGCAGCCGGCGCTCCCCCTGGTGTCGGCCGGACCCCGGCCCAGGAACCGCCAGAAGCCGCCCCGCCACCTCGCCGACCTGGACCTGCCTGCCCGCCGGGCCGCCGTCGCCGACCTGGGTGAGCCGCCGTACCGCGCCGTCCAGCTGTCCCGGCACTTCTTCGGCCGGTACACCCAGCACCCCGAGGACCTGACCGACCTGCCGCTCGCGTCGCGCGCCGCGCTGGCGCAAGCCCTGCTGCCCCCGCTGCTGACCGCCGAGCGCGAGCTGTCCTGCGACGACGGGACCACCCGTAAGACGCTGTGGCGCGGCTTCGACGGGGCCCTGGTCGAGTCGGTGCTGATGCGCTACCCGGACCGGGTCACCATGTGCGTGTCGTCCCAGGCGGGCTGCGGGATGGCCTGCCCGTTCTGCGCCACCGGCCAGGCGGGCCTGACCCGCAACCTGTCCACCGCCGAGATCGTGGCCCAGGTCGTGGCCGGCGCCCGCCTGCTCGCCGCGGGCGAGGTCCCCGGCGGCCCGGGCCGGGTCTCCAACGTCGTGTTCATGGGCATGGGGGAGCCCCTGGCCAACTACGCCAACGTGGTGGCCGCGGTCCGCAGGCTGACCGACCCGGTGCCCGCGGGCCTGGGAATCTCCCAGCGCTCGGTCACCGTCTCCTCCGTCGGCCTGGTCCCCGCCATGAACCGGCTGGCCGCCGAGGACCTCTCGGTCACCCTGGCCGTGTCCCTGCACGCCCCGGACGACGAACTGCGCGACACGCTGGTCCCGGTCAACCGCCGGTGGCAGGTCGAGGAGGTCCTCGGCGCCGCGTGGGACTACGCCGCGGCCACCGGCCGCCGGGTCTCGATCGAGTACGCCCTGATCAGGGACATCAACGACCAGGCCTGGCGGGCCGACCTGCTCGGTGAGCTGCTGGCCGGCCACCTCGCCCACGTCAACCTGATCCCGCTGAACCCCACCCCCGGCTCCAAGTGGACCGCGTCCCGCCCCGCCGCCCAGCGCGAGTTCGTCCGCCGCCTGGAAGCCCACGGCGTCCCGGTCACCGTCCGCGACACCCGCGGCCGCGAGATCGACGGCGCCTGCGGCCAGCTCGCCGCCCAGGCTAGGCCGTGAAACAACTCCGCTGGCGGCTGGTCCACCGGGCCTGGGACGCCGTCCAGCGCGCCGGGACGATAACCGCCGATACCCCGGCGGGCCGCCGGTTCGCCGCGTTCGGCCCCGGGTCGATCGCGGCCTTCCCGCCCGGGTCGGTGTTCGGCGAGCGCTGGATCGCCGTCGGCGAGGGCACGCTGATCGGCGCCCAGGTCTCCCTGTCGGCCGGGATGGTCCCCGGCCAGGACCTCGGCCCGGTCCCGGTGCTGCGCATCGGGAACCGCTGCGTGATCGGCCGCGGCAGCCACATCGTCGCCCACCATTCGCTGGTCATCGGGGACGACGTGTTCACCGGCCCGTACGTCTACATCACCGACCAGAACCACGGCTACGCCGACCCGGACATGCCGATCGGGCGGCAGATGCCGCACAACGCCGCCGTCCAGATCGGGTCCGGCAGCTGGCTGGGCGCGGGGGCGGTCGTGCTGCCCGGATCCTGCATCGGCCGCAACGTGGTGGTCGCGGCCGGCTCGGTGGTCCGCGGCACGGTCCCCGACCGGTGCGTGGTGGCGGGCATCCCGGCCCGCGTGGTCAGGCAGTATGTCCCCGGCGGCGGCTGGCCCCGGAATGGGGCTACCCCTCCGCTAGCCGGTCCCGCCGCCGAAACCCTCCAGGGCGTCACGCAGCCGCCCCACCCGTCCGGCTAGCTGCGCCGCCGTCTCGGCCGCCTCGGCGTCCCGCAGCACCGCGGGCAGCTTGCGCAGCAGGGCCAGGGTTTCCTCCACCGCGCCCAGGCCCGCCGACATGCGGTCCAGCGCCGCCCCGCTGAGCTTGAGGTACAGGTCGACGAACACCGACACCTTGGACTTCAGCACCCAGGGATCGAACGGCTTGGCCAGGTAGTCCACCGCGCCGGCCGCGTAGCCGCGGAAGGCCTGCTCGGGCTGCATGGTGGCGGCGGTCAGGAAGATGATCGGCACGTCCCGGCTCTTGGCGTGCCGCTTGATCTGGGCCGCGGTCTCGAAGCCGTCCATCCCCGGCATCATGATGTCCAGCAGCACGACCGCGTACTCGTCGGCCAGGACGGCCCGCACCGCCTCCTCACCGGACCCGACGGGCACCAGGATCTGGTCTAGAGGAGACAGGATCGCCTCGAGCGCGACCAGGTTCTCCGGCCGGTCGTCAACCAGAAGGATCCGGGCCTGCCGCGACACTGGACCACTTCCTCTTCGCTGCCCCGGACCTGCAGCCGCCCCCTGGCTCCCTCGTTCACATGATCTCACGTCGTCCCGGAGCGTCACCGGGCCGCCCGCTTGTCCTGCATCTTCGGCGAGAACACCTCCCCGCGCAGCGCCCGCTCGACGAGCCCGACCGCGCGCGCGGTGGCCGCCAGCCGGGCCCCCTCCTTGCGGTAGGCGGCCAGCACGGTATCGATGGCGTGCGGCGGCAGGACCGCGGCCAGCTCGGTCCGCGCCGTGCGGTAACCCTCGCGCGCGCCCTCCACGGACGCCTTGGTGTGGTACCTGGCCATAGCGGCCAGCGCCACCGGGTACCGGCGCAGGACTCCGTGCAGCCGGTAGTCGGGCGGCACCACGTCCAGCAGCCAGGTGACCGCGGTGGACTCGAACTCCTCGCTGTCCGGCGGGTGCACCCCGGCCGGCCACCCTGGCGGTGTATACCCGGTCATCCTGACAGCATAGCCGGTAATCGAACGCGTATTCTAGGATCAGGGTCATCGTTCCTTTTGCCCATCCATCCCATCGAGCTCACGCGCCCCACGGGTTACCCGCGGCCTGATCCTTCCCGAACACCTGCCGCTGCAAGGCCGAGGCGGTCACTGAAGGACCGCAGACCTGCGGGGGCAGTTTGTCGTTGGCCGCCGCCCACTGGGCCCACTCCGACAGCGTCTGGCCCGCCACGCTGATCCCGGAATTGGCCCGGTACCATGTGCTGAACTTCGCCGCCGTCCCCGCTGTGATGACGATGTTCCCGTTGCGCAGCCAGCCCGGCGAGCCGGCGAAGATCGAGTCGGATCGGCCCAGGGTCCCCTGGCTGAGCATGCACTGGACCAGCAGGGCCGGAGCATCAGAACTCCGGAACTGCCCCACGCCGCTACTGGTCGGCGTCGGGATCGGCGGCGGCCCCGACGAGCACGCCGTCGCGGCGCAGGCCAGCAGGAGGCAGGCCGCCGCCGGTGCGCTCCGCCGCCGCAGCCGAACTGCCGCCCCCGGCCCTGCCGGACGGCCCGGGCCCGGGCCGGGGCGGCCCTTGCTGCCGCTCATACGGCTCCCTGAGTGTGATCGGCTCTACTACCGTCACGGCCGGCGGCGCGGTCGGGTTCGAGGCGAAAGACGCGGTTAGTCTAACCGCCGTCCCGGATATCTGGGCCCCGGCCCGGCGCCTTTCGATAGACCCGCTGACCCTTGGCCTTCGTGACCCGCGGGAATCGTAAAAGATCAAGAAATCTTTGCCGCCTGACCCGGTTATTTTCGGCGTGGCGTTCCGGGAAATGTCACTGCTGGCAGATAAAGCCGAACTAGAAGTCGATAAAGATCATTCATCAGAACGGGTCGTGGTTCATGAGCGAAACGCCGGTTCCCCCGGACCCGGTCACCTTCTGTGAGTCGAGCTGAGCGGCTGAATTAGAAAGACCAGCCTTGCAATATTGAGCTTGCAAGGTTAGCCTTGGTATATGGACGCGGAGCAGGAAGTCGAAGAGGTGGCCGCGGCCGTGTACCTGAGCGTGGGCCTGTTCAAGCGGCGGCTCCGGCAGGTGCCGGCCCCGGGCGAGCTGTCGCTGCCGGAGTCCTCGGCGCTGCGGAAGCTGGAGCGCGGCGGCCCGGCCACGGTGACCGCGCTGGCCAGGGCCGAGCAGATCAGCGCGCAGTCGATGGGAGCGACGCTGAGCACGCTGGAGGCGCGTGGCCTGGTCAAGCGCCAGTCCGACCCCGCCGACGGCAGGCGCGCGGTCATGTCGGTCACCGAAGCTGGCCTGTCCGCGCTCAGCGACAAGCGCAACGCGCGGATCGCGCAGCTGGCGCGGGCGCTGGCGGCCGGGTTCACGCCCGCGGAACTGGGCCAGCTGATGGCGGCCGCACCGCTGATCGAACGCCTGGCGGAGAGCATCTGAGGGCCGGGCGGCCCCGGGGGCGATACGAGGAGCGTGGATGGGGAAGACGCCGGCCGCGGTGAGCGATCGCTACCGGTGGGTGGCGCTGACGAATACGACCGCCTCCATGTTCATGGCGACGCTGGACGGCTCGATCGTCATCATCGCCCTGCCGGCCATTTTCCGCGGGATCGGGCTGGATCCGCTGGCCCCGGGCAGCATCTTCTACCTGCTGTGGATGATCATGGGCTACCGGCTCGTCCAGGCCGTGGCCGTGGTCAGCCTCGGCCGGCTCGGCGACATGTACGGCCGGGTGAAGATCTACAACGCGGGCTTCGTCGTCTTCACTCTCGCCTCGGTCATGCTCTCGTTCGACCCGTTCCGCGCTGGTGCCGGGGCGATGTGGCTGATCGGCTGGCGGTTCCCGCAGGCCATCGGGGGGTCCATGCTGATGGCGAACTCGGCCGCGATCTTGACCGACGCGTGGCCGGCCGACAAGCGCGGCTTCGCGCTGGGCACCAACCAGATCGCGGGCCTGTCCGGCCAGTTCGTCGGCCTGGTTGCCGGGGGCCTGCTGGCCGCCATCGACTGGCGGCTGGTGTTCTGGATCAACGTGCCCGTCGGCGTGTTCGGCACGCTGTGGGCTTACCTGCGGCTCAAGGAGATGGGCGAGCGCCACCGCGCCCGCGTGGACTGGTGGGGCAACCTCACCTTCGCCGCCGGCCTGGGCGCGGTCCTGGTCGGCGTCACCGTGGGCATCCAGCCCTATCACGGCCACGCCATGGGCTGGACCAGCCCCATGGTGATCGGCCTGCTGGCCGGGGGCCTGCTGCTGCTCGTCGCGTTCGGCGTCATCGAGAGCAGGATCGCCGAGCCCATGTTCCAGCTCAGCTTGTTCCGGATCAGGGCGTTCACCGCCGGCAGCATCGCCGGCCTGGTCATGGCCATCGCCCGGGGCGGCCAGCAGTTCATGCTGATCATCTGGCTGCAGGGGATCTGGCTGCCGCTGCACGGCTATGCCTTCAGCCAGACCCCGCTGTGGGCGGGCATCTTCCTGCTGCCGCTGACCGCCGGGTTCCTCGCCTCGGGCCCGGTCGCCGGGATCCTGTCCGACCGGTTCGGCTCCAGGGGTATCGCCACCGCCGGAGCGGCGGTGGCCGGCGCCAGCTTCATCGGCCTGATGCTGCTGCCCGTCAGCTTTCCTTACTGGGCCTTCGCGCTGATCATCGCGGTGAACGGGATCGGCAACGGCATGTTCGGCGCACCCAACTCCTCCTCGATCATGGGCAGCGTCCCGGCGCGGCACCGCGGCGCGGCCTCGGGCATGCGCTCCACCTTCCAGAACTCCGGCACGGCGCTGTCGATCGGCGTGTTCTTCTCGCTGATGATCGCCGGGCTTGCGGCTAGCTTGCCGAAGACGATGACCCACGGCCTGGAGCAGTACGGCGTCCCGCACGCCGTCGCCCGCCAGGTCGGCTCCCTGCCCCCGGTGTCGTCACTGTTCGCCACCGTGCTGGGGGTCAATCCCGTGCAGCACCTGCTGGCCCAGGCGCACGCGCTGTCCTCGCTCCCGGCTGCCAGCCAGCGGGTGCTCACGGGGCGGGAGTTCTTCCCCGCGCTCATCTCGGCGCCGTTCCACCACGGCCTGGTCGTGGTGTTCGTGGCGGCCGCCTCACTGGCGACGGCGGCAGCATTCGCGTCCCTGCTGCGCGGCGGCCGCCCTGTCCCGCCGGGGCCCGGACCCCGGCAGGAAGCCCAGGTCCCCGCCGACGGCGAAGGCCCTGTCCTTACCGCACCGCCGAGCGGTACCCGCAGGGGCGGCGTCGCGGGCGGTCAGGTCCGGTCGAACGGTTCGGGGTAGCTGAACATGCCGCGCACCGAGGGCTGATAGCCGGTCAGGACGCGAACCTGGAAGTGCGGCTGCCATTCCGGTCTGGGCGGCGTGATCTGGTAGGCCGCCCCGAGCCGGAATCCGAACCGGCGGTAGAAGGCAGGGTCGCCCAGCAGCGCGACCAGGGGCCCGCCGAGTGCGTCGGCCGCGCCGAGGATGGCGTGCATCAGGGCGCTGCCCACGCCGCGGCCCTGGCGGTCGGGCCGGACGCTCAGCGGGCCGAGCGCGAGCACCGGCGAGCGGCCGACGTGTCCCCGGGTGCACAGCACGTGGCCGACTATCTCCCCCCCGGCGTCCGCCGCCACCATCGACAGCTCCGGCAGCCACGCCGGGCCGGCCCGGAGCTCGTCGACCAGCCTGGCCTCGACGGGCCGGGCGAACGCGGCCGCGGTAATGGCGCGGATGGCGTCGGCGTCGCCGTCGGCCTCGCGCCGGATCAGGGCCGGCGCGCTCCGGACGGCTCCGGAGTCCCTGGTAGCCGCGCGAACACAGGCCCGCAGGAGGCCCAGCCGGCCGGCCGCGTCGGTGCTGTCGGTGAACTGGTCGATCGCGCCGGTCGGCGGCAGGTCCCTGACCTGCGGGTCACTGATCGCCTCCCGCAGCGCCGCGGTGAACCGGGCGGCGTCGATGACCTGATAGGGCCGCTCGTAGAACTGGCGTACCCGGCCCTCCAGCGGCGGGGTGAGGCCAAGCTCGTTGTGCCATCCGGCGACGGTCTCGTAGGCCCGGCACAGGTGCGCCTCGCGGGTCCGCCCGTCCCCGGCGGATATCGCGGCGGCCAGCGCGGCGCGCAGGTCGGCGGTGCCGGGGAGCCGCGCGAAGGCGGTACCCAGCCATTTGCCGTAGGGCGGGTAGCGGCGGCGCATGAGCAGGCCCAGCCGCATCAGGTCGCGGGCCAGCCGCGCGGTGACGATGACCGAGCCCAGGTCATCGCCGGCCTCGGCGCACCGGCCGGGGAAGGCCTCCTCCTGCCCGATCCGCTGCCACTGGCAGGCCAGCACGTACAGCCACACGTCGCGCGGATACCACGCCAGGTCGGCGCGCACCCGGGTCAGCTCGCCGGGCCCGTCGTGAAACACCTCCCCGGTGGTGACCTCCGCCAGCCGCTGCGCCGGGGTGGCCAGCCAGTCCAGCAGGGTGACCTCGTGCCGCGGGTCGAACCCGAGCCGGCCGGCCAGCCAGGCGCCCAGGCCGGTGACCTCCACCCGGTGCCGGGCGATGCCGCCGGGTTCCCGGGTGACCGGAAACGCGACGGGATAGCCGTGGAAGGACTCGGGCAGGCGGTCGGCCAGCATCGCGGTCACCCGCCCGGCCTGCTCGCTATCGCCGTCGGGGAGGAAGACCTGCAGGCGGGGGCCCCAGTCATGATCGGCCGAGCGCTGGCTGTCGAAACCGGTCACCTCCGATCCCGGTCCGAGCAGCGCTGCCGCGTACGGCACCTGCGGAACGTGCTCGTCCAGGAGCGGCCGCACCACGGTGCCGTAGAACTCCCGGGCCAGTTGGAGACCGGGAATGTACGCGGGAATCATGTCCGCGATCCTGCCCCCTTCGCCTCCGGGCTGTCGCCTGGTTTTCCGGCGCGAGACCGGGCCTCCGGCGCCGTGAAGCCATCGACGCCACGAAGCCGTGTAGCGGACCGCCGCGCCCCCCAGGCCCGATAATGACGCCATGCGGGCCGAACTGACACGCGCCAAGGTGATGGTGGCCATGACCTTGGGCGCCGTCGCCTTCGGCACGGCGGCGGCGCTGCTGCTCGGGCCGGTGTGGGCGGTCGCCGGCGTGCTCATCGGCTCGCTCCTCGGCGCTGTGGTCCTGGGCGTCCTCTGCGCGGTGGTCAACCCCGACGCGACGAAACTGCTGGGCAACGACCGGCCGGACGAAGCCATCGCCCAGATCCGGCACGAGATGTCGAGCTGGCGGACCCTGGCCCGGATCTGGCCCCGCCAGTTCCGCGATGCGCTGGCCAGCCGGCTGCTCGTGCAGGCCGGCGCGCTGCAGGCCGTGAACCGGGACGAGGAGGCGCTACGGCACGCCGACGAAGCGGTGGCGATCTACCAGGACCTGGCCGCCGAACGCCCCGGCAAGTACGGCCCGGACCTGGCCCACGCGCTGGACCGCCAGTCGCGCCTGCTGGCGGCCGATGACCGGCAGGCCGAGGCCCTGGCCGCCATGCAGGTGGCGGTGCGGTTGTACCGCAACCTGGCCGCCGCTGAACCGGAGAAGTACCTGCCGGTTCTCGCCGGCTGCCTGACTCGCGAGGCGGGCTGGCTGGCCGAGATCGACCTGGAGGGCGAGGCGCTGGCCGCCGTGCACGAGGCCACGCACATCTGCCAGGACAAGCTGCCCTGGCAGCGGATCCCGCCCTGTGCGGCCCAGGCCATGCTGCTGGAAGGCGGGCTCCTGTGCGGGCAAGATCGCTACCGCGAAGCGGCCCGGCTGCTCGCCCAGGGCTGGCGCATGGCCGCCGGGCAGGGCCTGGATGAGGCCCGACGGGACGCGACGCCCGCGATGAGGGCCGCCTACCGCGCCGATCCGGACTATTTCTCGGCCGTCTGGCAGGCCGAGACCGGTATCGAGCCCCCGGACTGGCTGACTACTTAGCGCGGCACGCGCG
>Ga0335074_10011361_pt1 | contig 12448 bp, 11 predicted proteins | sample Lox_Sample_23_FD_206715 | JGI IMG/M metagenome (GOLD analysis project Ga0335074, IMG submission 206715) | Soil microbial communities from Loxahatchee National Wildlife Refuge, Florida, United States - Lox_Sample_2.3 | ecosystem: Environmental > Terrestrial > Soil > Wetlands | place: USA...
GAAGGACTACCCCTCATACGGCCCATTGAACACATCCCGGATATCTTTGGTGTTCTTTGCAGCTTTAGATGACCCTAGTGGTCTCCCAGGGCCTTTCCTGCGCTTCTCTGGCGGCCCAGCTGGTGGGCTTTTCGTGCCACGGTTGCTGTTGCTAACTTGGGTCTAATTTTGCTCGTCTACAGCCTGGGCTGGGCTGGCTGGGTCTGAGCTGGAGCTGGAACTGGAGCTAGCCCTGGAACTAGAGCTAGCCCTAGAGCTGGGACTAGGCCTGGGACTGAGAATCGAACACGTCTGTCATTACATGCCTGCTTTGCCATAGTTGTACGCTTAACCTGCACTGGGCAGTTCCTAGCCTAGGACTGGTGATCGCTGACAATTCACGCATCTATATTTCAATTGGTCCTATTTTCCAAGGCAGTCGTTGGTGACATGGCCAGGGGCAGCGTAGCACCCACATCAATGTAGGTTCTAGCATACCTCAGCCACGTGCCCGTATTAGTAGCATCTAAAGCACTGTGTGACAATGCAGTCCCTAGTAAAGGGCTTGCAGTCATAAAGTTCATAATGCCAGACTAGCCCTGCGTCGATCAAGCAATTAGCCTGCTCTGGCTCTGCTACGCTAATGACCAACGGGCTAGTCGTACGGCCAGACTGTAAAAGTTTCTTTGAAAAAGCTATCCGTAAAATCTCTACAGACCCACAGAGTCCTAGATTCTGCTTGTATATCTCCTCAATTGCGTTACCCTGTACCTAATTGACCCGTGTCCCATGTGCTATTACTGCAAACTCCTTCTTCACCCTAGCTCCCTCCTCAAACGCGGACAGCCAGCTCTGGTTAGTTAGCAAGCTCGTACGAGCTTGTTCGCTGTCTATAGCTAGCACTATGTCTCCGCTAGGTAGCTTGCGGACTGCAATAGCCTTGCCAGCTACGTCCTTTTTGTTCACTTGCTCTATAATCTCCTTGTATGACCTGATCTTTTGTGTGTTTGACTCTTTGCCGCGTATAACAATGATCTTACGTTTGTGGTGCGTCGGAACAGGTTTCGAGAAGGGGGGAGGAGGCTGGGCAAGGCCCTTTCGTGCAGCTGCAACATGGTTAGTACGCTAGGTGTTTGCAGGCGCTGCGCTCGGTGCAACTTGCGCTATAGCGAGTTGGAGTTTCTGTATTGCGCTCTCAATGCCTTCAGCATGCTTGGCTAGGCAGGTGATCTTGTCTAACGCGTCTACTATCTCGTCTAGGGCTCCAATCTCTATCAAATAGATGTCGTTTCGTTCGTAATCCATTGATATTGTAGGCAGTTTGAACTAGCAGCTATTTGTAGCAGGTTCTACCTTTAACTGCTATTTTAAGCTTTATATTTATTTAAAGGCTAAATTAATAACAATTTAATAAAGACAATAGCTGCTAGAAATCGCCCTTTAATAAATAAAGTACTATTAAAAACAACATAAGGAAATATAAATAGGAATCGGCTTAAAAGTCTATTATAGATTATTTAGAACTTGATTTATTTATTTTAAGTGACTCTTACTGCGTCTTTCTAACCTCCTTTAATTATAAAGTACATGTATATTTAGATATTAATTATAACTACTACTAAGATTAAGGCTGTATTTCAAGTAATACTGTGATGGTTCGTTACATGTACGCAATAACTACCGTCTCAGACTAGCACCGAAACCGCCAAGGGCAGTTATAAGGTCAGTTACGAGGGACTGTGCTGAAAGTAGGTAGACAGCTTAAGTGTATAAGAGCCACTCTTCCGCCCTTCTTCCCTCTTCTTCCCTCTTTAGCTTAGTATCTTCGAATAGTGCAATCTACAAAGCAGATTACTCTCGCATTTTGTACGTGCAGTCACATGGCAGTCAAAGAACAACTTGGCGACCGTGATACGCTCCTATAAAACAGTTCCATATATCTTCACGGTATCTCCTAGAACCCGAAACAATTTTTCGCAACTTGTGAGTTAAGGGCAGGGCTTGCAGTGGATTAGTGGCACTTAAATCTCAGCTTTATCCTTCTTCAAACTACCTTGATGTCTCTTTCTCTGTTACGTGAGCTATTACTGGAGTTTAGCCTAATAGCTGGGAAGGTCGCCATTTCTGGCGATGATGCCACACTTTTAGCGTTAAACCTGTTCTGACCTCAATTTGGAGAATTTATACTAAAATAATGTTGATACAGCAATAGGGGAAATTGGCATCAGGTCTGAACATTCAATAATTTTATGTTAGCCTACATTTTAGATGCACTAGCACTATTATGGCTAACTGTATCTTAGACCCTGTATTAGCTTACGTTCCCTGCTCCGGGGTATCACACGTGAAAGTTAGATAACTGCCTAAAGACTCCCAGTATTAGCGGACATGAACACCGCAATCAGCATTAGTTCTATTATATCATGTGATACAGTGAACTTCTGCCTAAGGATATGTAGTTGGGCTTGTAGAACTGCCAGCAGGGCGAAGCACAGCGGTCCAAACATTCATGCACTCCACTCCTTCCGCTCCTACTTCCACCATCGAAGCCTCCAAAGAATCAGCATGCGCCCTCAAACTCTCTAACCGCACACTCTCCTCACTCCTCTCCCTATCCACCTGTACAGCTTTCTCTCTAATCTGTCTATTCCCAGCAACTTCCCTCGCAAACCTTACTTCCCACTTTCCATCCTCCAGCTCCGCTGCCGGCGTTAATGTTCTAGTACCTATAGCCTCCCAACCAGCACGCTTTGCGGCATTAATGTACCCAGAAGGTGAGAGAACAGTTCTAATGTTTCCATCAGCGAGTGGATCCATAGACTGAAGTAGGACTGCTAATAGGTGTGGCAGAGCAGCAGGGTGGGAAATAGAGAGGGACCATTCGGCTATTAAGAGCGTTTGCACACCAGCATCCAGCAGGGACTTGAAGGTTTGGACCACAGTTGCCGAGGAGGGAAAGTAGTACAAAGAGTGCGCAAAGTATGCTGCTGTGTAGGTTCCTACAGGTTGAGAAGCTACAAGTGCTGGTGCTGTGATTTGCTTAAAGGATAAGTAGCCTCCAAAAGGGGTAGAGGACAGTTCGGCTTGGGCCTCGCCGAGGGTCCACGGTTCTCCTAAAGTTCCTTTCGGTTAGGATGACGTAGTAGTAAGACAAGATCAAAATTGCCTACCGTAGTCAAGGCTTGCCGGATCAACCCCTACGACCTTGGATCCAATGTTGCCTTGCTCTTTCAATGCTGCTGCAAAGACAGCAATCATATCGCCTTGCCCGCATCCAATATCAAGTGTCTGTTTTCCGATGATGTTTGATTCGAGATCATAGGTACAGTCTTGAGCTATATCTAGCCAAGATTTCAGAATTTCCACCCGATGCGTGGCTTGCGAATTTTGAGTATGTAAGGCTGATGCACGTAGTGATTCCCGAAGGGTAGACATATTTTTCTAAGTATAGGCTTTCCTTTTTCTTGAGATTGAATAATTCCGTGACCGTGAGGGATTTTACGAACAGTTTCCAACAACGGTTCACCTTTGCTCTGGGAGGAACCAAGTTCGCAGGCCTAAGGCATAAATCAAACCGAAATTCCCTAGTCTTATCGCAGAGATAATGCTGGGTTGGATTGATGTCGGCTGATGTGTTTGAATCCTCAGGCAACAGTGTATCTTTCATATACAAAGCTGGGGAAGAGAGCTAATGTAGGATCTAAACCACCGCTAGCCATAATAGTGCTAGTGTACTTAAAATGTGGGTCAAACATATAATTATTAAGTATTCGGACTGACACCGCCGTACCTCCCTGACTTCAAATTTTAGCTGATAGTAGGTTTCATTTTATGACGACCCCCTAAGTGACTAACCCCTCCCCCAATACTGTTACCTATAAACTGAATAATCTTGAGATGCGCACAATGAACTTCTAGATAGGGTCTAATATCTGCCCCTTGCCTTACGCTCCTTATCGTACCAACCCTGATTGAAAGGCTGATCTTGTTCATCATTCACTTTCACGTTCGTTACAGTAAAATTCGAAATCGGCTTCAGCCCTAAACACTTAATGATTTTATGTTGACCTACATTTTCAGATACATTATCACTATGATGGCTAGCTGTGTTTCAGACCCTGCGTTAGCTTCCTTCCCCTGCTCTAGGGATGTCACATGTGAAATTTGGATGGCTGCAAAACTGCTTTTACAGACGGAGTCACGTGCGGTTAGTTATAGTTAGTTGGCACTAGTGGTTACGGAGGGTCCGTAAGCGACACGTGACCCCTAAAGGGCTATATAAACCCGTCTGTAAACTACTATCCCCTCCCTTTCTTCCTTTCTTCCTTAGCTTTAGATTCTTGTATATTAAGACTACCAATCGCACCGGCTTTGCCCACTCACTGGCGTCCATGTGCCACTTATTGACTGAGTTCGTGGCAGTACTTTTAATTAAGTTAAGGTTTTAGACTTAATATATCTTAGAGTAAGAGAAGGTTTATGTTGGATGTTGAACGGAATACATGATCCACTCCATCTCTCGTGACCAGAGCACGTGATGTCACAAGATCATATTACTAATACATAGAATGTTCTAGATTATACAGACTGTCTATATATATTGCTCTTATATCTCTGTATGTAGTTGTTAATCAATCTAAGTTGCACCTGCACCGCTGTATCACAACATTGGAATAACAGCTGCCGTGGCTTGACTAGCTACTTGGTGACCTACTTTGTGACCTACTCGGTGGGCTACTCGGTCTGTCAACTCGGTCAGTCTACTCGGCTTTACTACTCGTCGACTAGGCTATTGCGGTGAATAGTGGCAACTCTACGGGTATATATATGGGGCTGGGTGCCCATTAATGTTATAAAAATTTAATGCAATTCTATTCTATGCTGCGCACTGAATCACTACTCTATTCTCATGATTCTAATAGTTTAAGACTAAGCAGAGCTAGTCCGTATAAGACAGTTAATAAGCTAAGATAAGGACTTAGAGGAGGTACTTTTATGAAAGTAGAGGAAGCAGATAGAGGGTAAGGAATCCTTTAACTAGACCTATTAAATCCACTAGACAGAGACTAAGGAAGGGGATTTAATCCTCTAGTACAACTCCTTTGCTGAAATTGATATATCACTCTGACGGCACGTACAAAATGCAAGAGTAATCCGCTTTGTAGATTGCACTAATCGAAGATACTAAGCTAAGGGAAGGAGAAAAGGAAGGAAGGGTGAAGGGTAGCTCTCTATATACACAATTGTCGATTGGCACTTGGCAAAGCCCCTAATAACTGCAGTTATTAAGGATCCTTAGCTGACGCAGTTGAAGGGTTTAGTGCTGGTGTGAGACCGTGGTTGTTGCGTACATGTGACGAACCGTCCCAGTCACAAAACAGAAAGCTCTCTTATAAATAGCTAGGGCTGTACTAGGTCTGTAAAGCAACTTCTAAGAAAGGAATATATCTCCTAGAAGAATGTAATAGGACGTTGCTAGCTAGCACCTATTTAGGAGATCGTCTAAAGAAGTTTATAGAGTAAGACTGCTTTTACACTCTAGTTACAGACGAGGACACAGAAAGCAGTAAAGGTAGTATCTTTACAGACGAGTTTGAAGGTGAAGGCTTACTATTAATTAAAGTCCTTGTCTGAAAGAGCGTCTGTATCCGGCAAAATGCTTAGCGACAGTAAAATAATGTAGACATCCTAATGCCAAACGCAGAATTAGAAGATGAAGCCTTGAGAGGAGTCTATAGAACCTAAGCTAGAGGCGCTTGGCTGTGGATTTAGGGTCTAGAGCGCAAAGAGGTTTTTTAATGAACTTAGATAAGGCAGGGACTACAAAGGACTTACAGACGAGCGATTACTATAAAGATTACTATAAGGATTTTACAGGAGGTTTTTGTAAGAGAATGGAATTTACGGGCGACTAATGATGTTTTACAGGTGGTTTACGGACAGAAATTGAGGTTTACAGGTCTAGGAATTTCAGAGGGCCGTAAAGCGTGCGAAAAGGGGAATTGAGGACAACAATTGTAATTAGGAGGCGATCACTAAGGCAGGGGGACGCATGTGATATGGTTCCGTGGTCCCCTATAAAAATCACATTACCAGGGCCCGCACTAGGGTATTAACGTATTTAGCTAGCTTGTAGACTACTTTCAAACATCATTATCTTGATAGTTGTCTTTCAGGTTGGACAGTTTGTTTTTAAGGGAAGTTTACGGGCGTGAGTCAGGTTTACGTGTTTCAATAGGAAGTTTTACGGACATGGAATACTGTCTTTTGTTTTGTGTGTTTTGAGCGCTGCGTCAGTCCTTATTGCCAGCTGTTCTGTGGCTTCGAGCTTGTGCGCTATCCTACCCGTTACTCTGACGATCGTGCACTTCGACGGCACATTCATCCTATCCCTTCACAATGGTAGTTTAGATGAGCTGCAAAGGCCGCATCTAAATCAAACAATGAATATCCAAGCACTATATGAATCCAAATTGATGTGCATAAACTTTGGTTTGCGTCGGACAGGCGTCCATTAGAGACGATAAGTATCCTATAACCACAATGGTCAGCGTTAGAGTCTCAACCTGCTGCTAAGTGGTTCCAGAGAATTGAGCTGTTCGATGCCAATCTCGTTTCCAGGCTAGGAGAGATTCTAATAAATAATGCAGAGAAGCCATACACTGAATTCTCTACCATAGCAGATGGTCACAAATATAACAGACTCCTCTTCCGATGCTAACTGTGCATTAAGTTGAAATATACCTATTAGATATGTTCTACCATGCCGTGCAATCTCTAAACGGATATCCTTGATAAGTCCTCAGATTGATTCTTAAGGTATTTGCAAGCTCCTATCTTACCGTGGGTCTGCGATATTGTCCAGCTTAGAGACAAACTCTACGATATTGTGGAACACGCATTCCACTCCGACTCCAGGATCCCCACGGCAAGTCTCTCCGCATTCTCTGACATGATGGAAGAATACAACAAATTTGGATAATACCTTGTACATTTCGTCGACGAAGCATTAATAGAGGGCCGCCAATAGCTAGCCCTTCGCCCAAGAACTTACTATCTCCAAGCGCGGTGAATATACGGTCTCCCCGCTAAGCCGTCATTAGAGGCAGCATCACGACAGTCGAACACCGTGATAGGTTATGCGAGGTACGTCGAGCTGTATACCACTTTACGCTAGGCTAATTCTGTGGACAGATTCTTCGCAGCATCGTGAAAGCATACCGCATTAATTGCTGCTTAAGACCATACTGGAACGTAATACCCCTTAGTTTATAAAACTAGGTTTTTTCAATCGATCTCAACGTATTTAGATAATTGCTCTGTAAGATTATAGTCTTGTAGCTATTTATAGTAATTAATGCCCGTGATTAGAGAAAAGAGTGGCCTATGTTGTATTTTGGTGCCGCAATTGCTGTAGGCAACACCCTAGGTTGCTAGCAGGGTCATTAAATGAGCCAATAGCTGAGTCAGTGATCGAGTCAGTAATTGAGTCACTGTAAGTAGGCTATGGGAGCCTAAATCCTAGGGCAACTAAGCACTATAAATACAGTGTACGTATCACTGTAGATAGGGTAACTGAATCAACTTCTTCACCGAGCCCTTGAACACTATATCACTACATTGCTGCCTGAGTTTGTGCTTAAAGCTACCCTCGTAGCCTGGAACAACAGTCTGTATAGCCCCTTTCTTCGGTGCTTTCTTGCTCTCCTGCCTACCCATTCCTAATACCTGGGCAGCTTAACTGCTTTAGAAAATTGAGTGCTAATCTGTAGTGTTGAGCGAGTTGACGAGTTGACTCGAGTCGAGTCTATCAAAATGTCAACTCAAGTCTATTCATCGACTCAGCGAGTCTGATCACGTGCATTACTACTACCAGGCAGCGTCATGTGAATTAATTCTCTAACTTGGAAACTCAGGTGCGAAGTTATTTTGGCTTTTGCAACGCTGTGAATTGCAATGAATTAAGCAGGAACCACAACAGAATACAATAATCAGGTTTGGCAGAAAGCAACTATAGTGTATTTAATTCCTCTGCCGTAGACAACTTATCTTAAAGTTTATTAAAATGTACCCAATTTGTAGTAACGTAATGAAACTCGGCGAACCGACTCGCCGACTCGAGTTTATGCACAAGTCTCTGTTGTACCCCATTGATCAATTGCTCCGATTGGTCAATTGGGTGCCAATTTATGTACCGTACGTCAATATCCACCATTTGATCAATTGGTCTACTATTAATAAATGGCAAATGACGTATGGCTAGTACTACTAGAAATGCCTAACGCCTACATACATTTTAAAGGAGATTCCTAAAGTGCCAGCACTTGCAGTACTAAAATATAGAGTGATTTACTTCATGCTCCGGAGCTTTCTTGGTCCCACATCTACTTCCCCGTGATCTTCCACTAATACCTTCCGCTTTTAAGTCTTTTTGGCTGGTTCTGCTGCTAGTTGTCGGATTGGCAACAACTATGATTGGGTGAATAGCTGTCGTCTTAGCCTTAGTCTTAGAGTTGGATTTTGGACATCCCCTTAGTTCAATGGCGTCTGGTTTGGTTGTATCAACTCCTCTGCGTCTGACTCTAACTCAGAATCTCCAGATCCTAGTCCCATGGTTTTAGTTGCTCGGCCGGCTTTTTGGGCAGCAGTAATACTACCCCTATTGTTTTCCAGAGCTACTACCTTAGTCAATTGAATCTGAACCTTTTTCCCAGCTTTATACTCTGCTTCTATTAGTATATTACCACCTAAAAGCTCAATCAAATCATTATTGACATTGTTAAGTTCTTCAGCAGGCCACCGTCTAGATATCCGACTATGCTAAGATATTACTTTGTATTAGCCATAGTCACCCAACAAAATCCGAACTAGCAGCCGCTTGCTCTCAGTTTTAAGGCGCATTTTAAGTGGAATTAATAGAGTTGCAATATCTCCGTCTTTAAACTTAGTAATAACACTATAAGCCCGGCTTTGTTTAACCATTTGGGCTTGTATTCGGCAATTGTGCTCAGCCACTCGTCGTTCAATTTCTAAAAGCACAGGATCATTGCCGAATTCCTTGTTGTTAATATATAACAAGTTATTAATCCCAGCTGGTTCTTCACCAAGATAATCTGCTCTTATCCATTAAGGTTTCCGTCCAAACCATACTTTAAAGGGTGTTTTTTTGCCTAGTAAAGTGCGAGTTGTTGTAGTATTAATAATAAGTGCAAGCTTAAGTAGTAGCTCAACCTAATAGCTTGCTGGAAAACCACGTTCTCGTTGGATAGATCGAAGTTGTTGCTTAAATGTTTAGTTTGCTTGTTCAATTAAGCTTTAAGTTTGTAGATGGTAAGGCCGTCCCCGAATCATTTTAATACATAGCTTCTTAAGAAGTTCTTTGACTTTGCTTATAATTTACAGCTAAGATCAGCAAAATAGAATTATAAATGAAAACCTTTAAAAATACCTTTAAATTCTCTGCTATTATTATTGCAAAAAGCCTAAGGATGCCTATTATTTCCAATTTAATCCCTTAATGCATTTTAAACTTCTTTAGAAGACTTATCTTTAAGCGCATACAACTAGACGTGCTATGAAAAGGTATCCTTAATTTGAAGAATCCAAGTATACTCGCTATCGCTCAAGCTTTAAAAATCTATTAAATCAATCTTAATCCTATTTATACAACAACAAGTCTTAATAGGCTTTACAACAGCTATACCTTGCTTGTTCTTATTAAGTGTACAACTAGAGCACTTATTAAGAACCCACTTAACATCCTCTTAAGATATTCTATATCAAACCTTAAAAATTGCATTATATGTAAGTTGTACTCCTATAAATTTGTTAATAAAATACATATAAAATTGTAAGAAGACTTACAAGCATGAGCAAGCTTCCTATAAGACGTACAAATTATCTTAAAAGTATTATTATAACAAGTTGCATATCGTAGTTTAATTTAGCGTCTATTCATTTGCTTTGCATATTGATATATCTAACTAGATTGAAGTTCGAAGTTTTTATTAGTTTACGCCTTGTCGTTAGCAAACTTTTATCGTATTGCTAGATTTAGATCTTGAGATATTCTGTCTGGGTGTAACAACCAATCTTTTATGTCGGCTCGTCGTCTTGCAGTTAAGATCCTCTTAGATTTTACTACCTGTTCTACAATGAATTTTTCAGGAAGATTTGCAGTCTAACACTCCAATCCCAACAGCTCTAGTAGTAGAGATTTAGGCATATAATATCTGCCTACAAGCAATAACGAGTTTGGCATAAGAATAGACATCTTAGATGAAGTTAAGTATGTAAATGACAAGTTGCAATACAAGAGATAAAGCGAGATTGAAGAAAACACATGCGTAAATGTAGGATTTTATATAAAACTCAATACAACTTTAATAGAAACTTATAAAGGGTATATACGTCAAGCTCAGCTTACCTTCTTTTCCAGAATCAGCTCTTACGTATGTCATAAGCCAGTTACAGCTTCATAAAGCTTTTTGGCGACAGTGAGGTCAGCTATCGGTAACGCCGACGGCGACACCGAAGCCCTAAATACGTATACTAAAGCACTACTAGCAGTACGTCATTTGCCATTTATCAATGGTGGACCAATTGATCAAATGGTGGATATTGACGTACGGTACATAAATTGGCACCCAATTGACCAATCGGAGCAATTGATCAATGGGGTACAACATCTCGACTCGTAACTCGCCGAACAAGCTAAAAGTGCCACGAACAGACTCGAGTCAAGACTCGCCTAACACTCCTAATCTGATATTTTTTTATTGCAGGTTTGAGTGATTTGCCGGGAATCTGGCGATTTTGAGCGATTTGCCTCGGTCCTGGGCCCCTGTTCTACACCTCCACCCACACCTACACCCACACTCTGCCTCTGCCTCTGCCTGCGCGACTGGCACCCAGTGTTGACTTGTCCTCCTCCTCCCCTGGTGAAAAATCCCGCCGGTTATTGGGTTGGCACGGGCCAGGACCTTGCCCAGCACCCGCACAATCGGAGGAGACTTGATTACGGAGGAGGAGTAGGGTTGTAAAAAGAAAACCAGACGCATAGAGGCAGATGTTAAGAATCAATGTAGTCAGTCAACAAAACCCTAGACCCTTATATTGACTTTCCAGAAATTGAAGGAAGACATATCTCCAGCCGGACCTGAATATTACATTGCTCTTTATTGATGCCGAAGGGGTCTCCGAAGCTTCGAGGACTCAGCTGGAATCACCCGTCAGAGTTGATATCAGGATCACCGGTATGAGTCGAAGATGCCGTGATCCCCATTGCTGCGGCTTAAGCTTCAATGCAAGCCGGCTTAGATTGGGTATATAGCGTCTCAATAGTTTGTTTACTAACGTCTTATCCCAAAAGTACTATTTCTTGCCGTCATACTCCTCTTCACGATAGAGAAATGCTTAGACCATAAGAAGTGTTTGTTAAAAAGGGAGTGTTGGGATTACAGCTTCTGTGGTTTGACTAGCTACTCGGTGAGATATTCGGTGTGCTACTCAGTCTGTCAATTCAGTCTGTCTACTCGGCTTTGCTACTCGGCGACAAGGCTTTTGGGGTGAATAGTGGCACCTCTACGGGTATATATATAGGGCTAGTTGCCCGTTAAGTTATTAAGATCAATGCATTCTATTCTATGCTGCGCACTGAATCACTACTCTAATCACTATTCCAACAGGGAGATTTGAAAAGAGGATAGTATACTCATAACAAATGAGTAAATAGTGGCCGTTCCGGCAACATGAAGATGGCCGAGGCGTTGGCACCCTTTAATGCCCACAGCATCGTAGGAGGCATGGTCGCTTCAGGGGACTGCCTCACTCATATTTAGGCCATGGCTGTCAATTTGAAAACATGAACACATAAACACATACGAGAGATCAATAGTGTTATTCGGGTTCAATCCCTCGTTCATAACGCCGAGGCTAGGGCTCTGATAGGCTAGGCTGCTATTAGATATTAGCCTAGCTGAACTGATCTAGCTATTGGATCAGCGGCTCTGGGTTAGTCAATTGGCCACCCTTGTTCGCTGATTTCATAGGGCAAACTTTGCACGCAAATCTATTTACCATAAGGCTGCAGGGCTGACCTATCTGCGGGCAATGGAACGCTGGCATGCTCGTACGCGAATAGGAACCCTCAACTCACTGCACAACCTCCTTGCGCGACCTAATAAGCATCTTATACTTATCCCTAAAGTGCTAGAAAATAGCAATCGGCTCTAATGCGCGACCGCATTGGCCATTGACGCAAATCAACATGCCATACTCAACGTTCAGCGTGACTAAATACCCTAGGCTTAAATTCCAGCCCTAAACAATCTCTTTCTTTTGGTCTAGTCGGATCTTGAAAGGCTTAGACTCTCCAATGCCACGGCTATTTTCCTTAGCGCTTTCTTACACTACGGACTTCTTTGATACTACAAAATTTACAGTTCGCAAAAAGATTTAGCCTGACACT
>Ga0335074_10011363_pt1 | contig 12447 bp, 10 predicted proteins | sample Lox_Sample_23_FD_206715 | JGI IMG/M metagenome (GOLD analysis project Ga0335074, IMG submission 206715) | Soil microbial communities from Loxahatchee National Wildlife Refuge, Florida, United States - Lox_Sample_2.3 | ecosystem: Environmental > Terrestrial > Soil > Wetlands | place: USA...
CAATGGTCATCAGTTGCTGGCCGGGCGCCACGTTTTGCCCGGGTTGGACCGACCTTTGCCCCACGATCCCGCTGACCGGCGCCACGACGTTGGTGTACTGAAGATTCAGTTGCGCCTGCTGCAAAACCGCATCGGCGCGATGGGTTTCCGCCTGCGCCGCGCGGGCGCGGGATTGTTGCACCGAAATCTGCTGCGGCCGGGTGTGCGCATAGTTCAATTGGGCCTCGGCCTGGGTGAGCCTGGCGCGGGCCTGGTTGATGGCCTGTTCCTTGCCCGCGGCGGCCGAGCGGGCCGATTCCACGGCGGCGGCTGTGGCTCTCTGGCTGTCCACCGCCTGGGTGTATTGGTGCTGCGGAATCTCTTCTTTCTCCGCCAGCGGCTTATACCGGCTCACGTCATCCTGCGCCTTCAGGTCGTTGGCTTCCGCCTGCCGCAGGGCAGCCTGCGCGGCATCGAAATCGCGTTGCGCCGCCACCACGCCGGCTCTGGCGTTGTCGATCCCCGCTTGGGCCGTAGAGAGCTGGCTCGAAGTATTCACGTCCGTGATGGGAACATTGGTCGAGATCGATGCGGCGCTGGCCTGGTCATTGGCCAGTGTCGCTTTGGCGTTGGCAACGGCCACGTCATAATCTTTGGGGTCAAGCTGCACTAACACGGTGCCGGCCTCGACATACTGGTTATCGTCTACCGTGACGCGGTTGACATAGCCACTTACTCGCGAGCTGACCGGATAGATGTAACCATCGATCTGGGCATCGTCGGTCGATTCCCAGGCTTCCAAGTGGCGGTATAACGGCACGCCCGCGAATACGATGATGGCGAGAATCACCACGAGCCATAGCAGCCGCCAGAGCGCCTTATGTCGGTGCGTGGGACGGCGCCCCGGCCCCACTCCCGTGGCGCCTGGCTTTGGTTCGGCGCGCTTGGTTGTTTCCTGCTCTTGGATCACCGTTTCAGCCATAAGTTGTTCCCCTCATCCAAACGGCGGGCCGTGGTTTCATCAGGTCCGCCCCTGCTCGTACTTCGCAACCGCATCCCGAATGATCTCGACGGCCACGTCGTCACCTATACCGGAATTCACCATCAGGTGGAAGCGGTGCCTCCCGGGCCATTCGACATCGAAATATTGTTTGATGAATTCCGCCCGGTCCCGGTCCACCGTCTCCGCTAACTCCGTGGCCTTCTCCTCACTGACGCCGGTTTCCTGCAGCCGGCGAACCCTCTCCTGAAAGGGAGCGTAGATAAACACGTGAAACGCATCGGTGCGGCTTCCGAGGTAGTAAGCGGAACCTCGTCCGACGATCACGCAGTTGCCTTCGGCGGCGATCTCCGGCAGGAGCTTCCGCACCACCACGCGGACGCATTCCGTATCCACCATCTTCAACCGCGGGGCGTTCAGGCTGCCCTCGAAACTCCCGTGCAGGAAGGCCTTGAAGAGCCGGTAGTAGACCGGATCCTTGCGCTCCTCGTGCTCCTCCACCGCGCGGCTTTCGCAATCCAGGCGGCGCGCGATTTCCTGCGTCAGCGCCTGGTCCCAAAGCTTCCAGCCCAGGCGCGAGGCAAGTTTCCCGGCGATCACGCCGCCTCCACTTCCGTATTCGCGCTCCAAGGTAACCACCCGGATTGTCATATGCACCTCGGCAACTCTGGCGTAGCGCCGGCGGCGGGTTATCCGGCCGCCACTTCTCCTCCCGCCCCTGGCTCATTCTTCTTCAATGCAAACGATAGCAGGAACATAATGCCGGCTCCAATCGAGAGAACCCAGAAGGTATCGATGTAAGCCAGCGTGGTGGCCTGGCCGATCATAAGCTGGTACAGCCGCGCGTAGGCCTGGCTGGCGGCACGAGCGGCGTCCAGCCCGGAAATCTCCAGGTGCGCCGCCAGAGCTTTCAGCGCCTGGCTGAACGCCGGCTGGGCCGCGGTGACGTGCGCCACCAGATAATTCTGATGGAATTGCGCGCGGCGCGCCAGCAGTGTGGTCACCATGGAGGTTCCGATGCTGGACCCGATGTTGCGCATGAAATTCACCAGCCCGGCCACGCTGTTGCTCTTCTCGCGCGGCATGCCCACGTAAGAGGCCAGGTTGATAGGAACGAACAAAAAGCCCAGGCCGAAGACCTGTATCAGCCGCAGCACGCTGGCTGACTTGAAACTGATATCCAGGTCCAGATTCTGGGTGGAATAATACATCCCCAGCGAAAGCGTCAACCATCCAAAGGCGATCAGGTAGCGCGCCTGCACCCTCGATGCCAGCATTCCCGCAATCGGCATGAGGAACAGCAGCACCACACCTCCTCCCGATAGCACCAGCCCCGCCGATTCCGCCGTGTAACCCAGAAGCGTCTGCAGAAACAAGGGCATCATGACCAGGCTCGAGAACAGCATGATACCGAGGACGAACATCATGAAGTTGGCGCCCAGAAAGTTCAGGCTCTTGAAGAGCCGAACGTCCACAATGGGGGTTTTGTGAAACCATTCCCAAATGACGAGCGAAATCAGTCCGGTGGCCGCCAGGATGGCCAGCGTGACGATGAAGTGCGATCCGAACCAGTCGTCCTCCTGGCCCTTATCCAGCAAGACTTGCAGCGCTCCCACGCCCAGGGTGAGCAGGCCGACGCCGATGTAATCCAGCTTCACTCCGGCCCCCGCCGCCCGCTTCACCCAAGGCGGATCCTGCACCAGGCGAAACACCAGAAACAGCGCCAGGATCCCCACCGGCAGGTTGATAAAAAAGATCCAGCGCCAGGTGTAGTTGTCGGTGATCCATCCTCCCAGAGTAGGGCCGATGGTCGGCGCGATGATCGTGGTAATGCCATAAAGCGCGAATGCCAAACCGCGTTTCTCCGGAGGAAAAGTGTCGGCCAGAATGGCCTGCGCCATGGGCTGCAATCCGCCGCCTCCCGCTCCCTGCATGACGCGAAATAGAATGATCGCCCCCAGGCTGGGCGCCGTCCCACACAGCATGGAACTGGCGGTGAAGATGGCCAGGCACATCATGAAGAATCGCTTGCGTCCGAAAACCCCCGCGAACCAACCGCTGATGGGAAGGACGATGGCATTGGAGACCAGGTAGGAGGTGAGTATCCAGGTGCTCTCGTCCGTACTCGCTCCCAGGCTACCCGCCATGTACGGCAGCGCCACGTTAGCGATGCTGGTGTCCAGGACCTCCATGAAGGCCGCCAGCGCCACGACCACACCGATCAGCCACGGGTTGACGTCCGGCTTCCAGGGTGCCGGCGGAGGAGTCGGAGGCGCGCCGGCTCCGCCCGTGCCATCGTTTTGCAAGTCATTCAGCTTCTCGCCGCCGGCCATGATGGAACTTTTCTTATTAGTTGTCGATCCCCGCTGAAACGATTCGTACCATTGGCTGGAATGCGCGGCGCGCATGGATCGCTCCCCGGCATAGGTAATAAAAATCACCGAGCCGCGCCAGCGTACCACTTGCCGAGAAGCTGCGAAGGTATCGAACGCCCGCAAGCCGAAGCATGGGGGTCATGTTTCGCCCGCCCTGCCGTGACTGCCCTACCGCCGCTTCCAGTTCCAGCTCAGGTGCAGGCGGTCACGGCCGTCGGTGGCATCCAGGGTGATGGCGGTGACGCGATTGTGGGCATCGTCGATCGACAGGAACATGGGTCCCTGAACATGCCATAGGGGGCCGTCGCACACCACATCGGCGCGCAGGCGGTCCGGCTGGCGGTCGTTGATCACGCCGCTAAACGAAAGAGCCTGCTTGTTGGCGGTGTGGAAGGTGACCCAGGCTTTGCCGCCCAGATCGATGGCCACGTCCACATCCAGAAGGGCGAGGTGAACGTCGCCCACATCGGCCTGGCCCGCGCCGCGCGTTTTGTAGCGCGTGGCGTTGTTCCAAACGAAGCCCGGCGGCCCGGCCTGCCGCTCATCCAGCATACCGGCGGCGGAGAGATCCCAGTTGAGCCGCAAATCGTAGCGGCCCTCGCCCGGGGCGGTATCGCTGATGTGGACAACGGCCTGGAAATCGTTGGCCTCCGACGGCGGCGCCACCAGGCGGACCTCGCCGCGGCTCTCCTTCGCCTTGAAGGCAAAGCCGCGCACGTCGCGATCGGGCAGCGGCTGGTTGCACACGGAGCCGTCATTGCGGGCATCGTGGCCGGAAATGGTGTGGACCGACACGACGTCCCCGCGCAACGAAACCTCCGCCTCTCCACTCACGCGCAGACGAATGTCGCACTGCCCCTTGGCGATGGGCGCCTGGGTGGGCTTCGCCGGCTGCACGCGGAACTGGAGATCGGCCCGGGCCGGCAGCGCCGCGGCAAGCAGGAGCCAGGCGAGCGGGCGAAGGCGGGTGAGTACCACTGGTCCTAGAATAACAGCCGCAGATGCACAGCCGCGCAGAGCTTGCCTCACCCGCTAAGATAGTAAGAGCCGCTTCTGTTATGACCACACCTTCTGAGCGCCAGCGTGCGCTCGCCGACATCCTGGAACAACGTGTCCTCGTCCTCGATGGGGCCATGGGGACCATGCTGCACCAGGTGCCTCTGTCCATCGAGACGGATTACGAGGGGCATGAAAACTGCCCGGAGATCCTGGTGGCCACGCGGCCCGATGTCATCGAAAACATACACCGGGCGTACCTGGAAGCGGGCGCCGACATCATCGAAACCAATTCGTTCGGCGGCGCGCGCATGACCCTGGCCGACAATCAGTTGCAGGATCGCGCCTACGAGCTGAACTTCGGCGCCGCGCAGATCGCGCGCCAAGCTGCCGAAGCCTTTTCCACTTCGGACAAGCCGCGCTTCGTGGCCGGCTCCATCGGTCCCACCACCAAAAACATCAACACCACCGGCACGGCCACCTTTGAGGAATTCCGCGATGACTACTACCAGCAGGCCAAGGCGCTGGTGGAGGGCGGGGCCGATTTTCTGCTCATCGAAACCTGCTTCGATACCGGCGCGCTGAAGGCCGGGCTGATCGCGGTCGATCAGCTTCGGCACGATCTCGGCGTGCCCATCCCGGTGGTGGCCTCGGTCACCATCTTCGATACCGGCACCATGCTGGCCGGGCAGGAGATTGATGCGCTGTATTCCTCCATCGCCAATCACGATCTGCTGGCGGTGGGGATGAACTGCGCCACCGGCCCGGACCTGATGACCGATCATCTGCGCACCCTGCACCAGCTTTCGCAGTACCGCATCTCGTGCTATCCGAATGCTGGCCTGCCGGATGCCGAAGGAAAGTTTCCGGAGACGCCCCAATCGCTCGCCGAACAGCTAGAGCGGTTCATCCGGCAGGGGTGGTTGAATATCGTGGGCGGCTGCTGCGGCACCACTCCGGCGCATATCCGGATGATCGCCGCCATGGCCGAGGGCAAACGGCCCCGCACCATCCCGGCGCGCTCGCACCGGGCCTATTATTCCGGCATCGAGATGGTGGAGGCGGAAGAGAGCAACCGCCCGCTGATCGTAGGCGAGCGCACCAACGTGATCGGCTCGCGGCTGTTCAAAAACCTCGTGGCCGCGGAGAAATGGGAAGAGGCCACCGAAATCGCCCGCCGCCAGGTGAAGAACGGCGCGCACGTCATCGATGTGTGCCTGCAAAGCACCGACCGCGAGGAAATGGGCGACATCCCGCTGTTCTACGAGAAACTGGTCCGCAAGATCAAAGCGCCCATTATGATCGACACCACCGATCCCAAGGCGGTGGAACTCTCGCTGACCTGGTGCCAGGGCAAGAGCATCATCAACTCCATCAACCTGGAGGATGGCGAGGAGAAGTTCGAGCGTGTCTGCCCCACCGCCAAACGCTACGGCGCGGCGCTGGTGGTGGGGGCCATCGACGAGGACAAGCTGCAGGCCCAGGCGTTCACCCGCGAGCGCAAGCTGGCGGTGGCCGAACGCTCGTACGCGCTGCTGACCGAAAAGTACGGCATCCCGCCCGAAGACATCATCATCGACCCGCTGGTGTTTCCTTGCGCCACCGGCGACGCCAACTACATCGGCGCAGCGGTCGAAACCATTGAAGGCATCCGGCTGGTGAAGGAAAAATTGCCGCTGGTGAAAACCGTGCTGGGCATTTCGAACATTTCCTTCGGCCTGCCGGCGGCGGCGCGCGAAGTGGTCAATTCGGTCTTCCTCTACTACTGCACCAAGGCCGGCCTCGACCTGGCGATTGTCAACGCCGAGAAACTGGAGCGCTTCGCCTCAATTCCGGAAGAGGAGCGGCGCCTGGCGGAGAACCTGCTCTTCAACGCGCCGCCCGTGGATGCGGAGGACCAGTCGCTGCGCGCCGCGCCCGAAGACTGGCGGCAGCAGAGCCCGGAACAGAAGGCCGCCATCAACCAGTGGCACATCGCGGCCGTCACCGATCACTTCCGCAAGACCGGCGCGCGGGTGAAGCAGCGCGCGGCGGATCTGCCTCTCGATCAGCGCCTGGCCAACTACATCATCGAAGGCACCAAAGACGGGCTGATTGCCGATCTCGACCGCAAGCGGGAGGAAGGCGCCGCGCCGCTCGATATCATCAACGGGCCGCTGATGGCCGGGATGTCCGAAGTGGGCCGGCTGTTCAACAACAATGAGCTGATTGTGGCCGAGGTGCTGCAATCGGCCGAATCCATGAAGGCCGCCGTGAACTACCTGGAGCAGTTCATGGAGAAGGCCGACACCGCGGCCCGCGGCAAGGTGATTCTGGCGACGGTGAAGGGCGATGTACACGATATCGGCAAGAACCTGGTGGAAATCATCCTGGCCAACAACGGCTACCGGGTGATCAACCTGGGAATCAAGGTGCCGCCGGAGACGCTCATTCGCGCCTACCAGGAGCACCATCCGGACGCCATCGGGCTTTCCGGGCTGCTGGTGAAGAGCACCCAGCAGATGGTGATCACGGCCGGCGATCTGAAGATGGCCGGCATCGCGGTGCCCCTGCTGGTGGGCGGCGCGGCGCTTTCGGAAAAATTCACGCGCAACAAAATCGCCCCAGCTTACGGGGAAGCGGTGTGTTACGCCAAAGACGCCATGACCGGGCTCAGCCTGATGAACCGACTCATGGACCCCGCCGAGCGTCCGGCAGTGCTGGAGAATCACAAGGCGGAGACGGCCGCGGTGGCCGTGGAGACGCCGCCCGAACCGGCCAGCCCCGAAGGTCCATCCACCCGGCGCAGCCGCAAGGTGCGGACCGATCTTCCGATTCCGCCCGCGCCCTATCTGGATCGCCGCATCCGCGACGTCCCGCACCTGGCGGAAGTGTGGAGCTACATCAACCCGAACATGCTCTACGGGCGTCACCTGGGCTACAAGAGCAATTTCGAAAAGGGGCTGCGCGAACACGATCCGCGCGCGCTGGAGTTGTACCGCGGCGTCGAGGAAGTGAAACAGGATGCCGCCCAGTTCATGAAAGTCCGCGCGGTGTGGCAGTTCTTCGAGGCGGCCCGCGACGGCAACTCGATTCACCTCTACGAACCGGGCGCCCGCTCGCCGCGGCACACTTTCCGCTTCGGACGGCAGCGCCGCGAGGATGGGCTCTGCCTGAGCGATTATGTCCTCGATCCGCCGGATGGCGCGGATGAGGGCCGCCGCGACCACCTGGCGCTGTTCGTGGTGACGTCGGGCGCGTGCGTGCGCGAACGCTCCGAGGAATTCAAACAGGCCGGCGAGTTCTTCAAGGCGCATGCCATCCAGGCGCTGGCCATTGAAACCGCCGAGGGCGCCGCGGAATGGCTGCACCGGCGCATCCGCGAGGATTGGGGCTTCCCCGATCCGCCTTCCATGACCATGCAGGAGCGCTTCACCTCACGCTACCGCGGAAAGCGGTACAGCTTCGGCTATCCGGCCTGCCCCAACCTGGATGACCAGCAGGGGCTGTGGCACTTGCTGCGGCCCGAGGATATCGGCGTGCGCCTCACCGAAGGCATGATGATGGAACCCGAAGCCAGCGTCAGCGCGTTGGTGTTTCATCATCCGGATTGCGCCTATTTCACGGCCGAGGAATAGCTGCCGCGGCGAACCCTTTCGGCCGGCGCCCGCATCCAAGGAAGGCACCTCAAAGGAGAATACATGAAACGAACGGCTAATGCGGAATGGCGCGGCGATCTGAAAACCGGCAAAGGGAGTCTCTCCACGGCCAGCGGAGTACTTTCGAGTGCCCAGTATTCTTTTTCCACCCGCTTCGAAGAGGGCAAAGGGACCAATCCTGAGGAACTGCTGGCGGCGGCTCACGCCGGTTGCTTTTCCATGGCGCTATCGGCCCAGTTGGGTGGCGCCGGTCTGACCCCCGAGAGCATCGCAACCACCTGCACCATCAGCCTGGAGAAACTGCCCGACGGCTTCGCCATCACCGAGAGCCACCTGGACCTGAAGGCCAAAGTGCCCGGCGCCTCCGAGGAAGCCTTCGATAAAGCGGTGCAGGCGGCCAAGGCGGGCTGCCCGGTATCCAAGCTTTACAAGACCAATATCACCCTGCACTACACGCTGGAGAGCTGACCGGCCGCAAGCCGCCACCCGTAGCGGTTTGCAATTGACCCGCGCGGCGGCGCCCTCAGCGAGCGGCGGCGACCGGAACTTCGCTGGCCAGCCGCTTGCCGATTTCGGCCAGTTTGCGATCCGCTTCGACCTCCTCGTGTAGGGTTTGCTCCAGCAGTCCCGCGGCGTCGTTCATCCCCAACTGGCGGGCCAGCGCGGCGGCGTTTTCGTAGCCGGCAATTTCGTAATGCTCCACCTTGCGAGCTGAACCAGCGATGGCCGTATCCATCACGGCTTGGCCTTTCTCCATCTCGATCACGTTGTGGCTTTCCTCCACGAGGCCTTGCATCCCTTTCGAAGCCCGGCCGACGGGTTTGCGGTCGAGCGTGGCAAACACCCGGCCCAAGCGGTCCACCTGCCCCTTGGTCACTTCCAGATGCTCCCGCAGATCCGAGGCCAAGCCCTCGTCGGAAGCCGATTTCGCCATTGTGGGAATGAATCGAAGCAGTTGCTTTTCGCCATCCAACAAGTCCTGCAACTCTTCGACAAAGAGATCTTCCAGTCCTTCCTCTTTTTTCGGCATATTTCTCTCCTGTGGAGACAAATAGTGCAACTGGAGTGCCGGAGCACTGGCGGAATGCTTCCTATTGTGGGCAAAGGTACGCCGGCCGTGGTGTCGCGCAGCCGCGGCGGAGTTGTGAGGTTGAGCACCCGTGCCGCGGAGCGCTACTCTGAAGTTTCATGCCGCTGATTCCCGCTCCCACACTCAGACGATTCGCCGAAGAGATCCTGTTGGCCGCCGGCGTGCCTCCGCACAAGGCCGCTCTGGTCGCCACTACCCTGGTCGCCACCAATCTGCGCGGTGTGGATTCGCACGGCATCCAGCTCCTCACCTTCTACGTGGACCAGTTGCTGGCCGGCGAGATGGACCCGCACACCGAAGGCCAGGTAGTTTCGGAGAGCGGCTCGTGCCTGCTGTTCGACGGGCAAAACGGAATCGGCCAGTGGGTGGCCGAGACCTGCTGCGGGCACGCCGTGCGGATCGCCAAGGCGCAGGGAATGGCTATGGTGGTGGCGCGCGAATCCAACCATTTCGGAGCGGCCAACTGGTGGGCACAGAAAATGCGCGATGCCGGGCAGATCGGCATCGTCATGTGCAACGCTTCGCCGATTGTCCCGCCGTGGCAGGGCCGCCAGGGCCGCGTAGGCACCAACCCCATCTGCGTGGCGCTGCCCGGCCCGTGGCTGCTGGATATGGCCACCACCACGGTGGCCGCCGGCAGAATTTTCAAAGCCATGATCAACGGCCAACCCGAAGTACCGGCGGGTTGGGCGTTCGACGCGCAAGGCGTGCCCACCACCAATACCCAGGACGCTTACAAGGGACTGCTGATGCCGCTGGGCGGATACAAAGGCAGCGGCCTGGCGATGATGGTGGAGATTCTGTGCGCCGTGTTGAGTGGGGGCGCCATGGCCACCGAGTTGGGCGGCATCCGTTTCCGCGGCCGAACCGTACGCGTCAGCCAGACCTTCCTGGCGATCGACATCGCGCGTTTCCTGCCCGTGGAGGAGTTCACCAAACGCGTGGAATGGCTGGTCGAGCTGATCAAATCCACGCCCACCGCGCCGGGTTACGACGAAGTGCTGGTGGCCGGCGAGCCGGAGTGGCGCACGGAGGCGCAGCGCCTGAAGGAAGGCATTCCGATTGCCGACGGAAACTGGGACTCGCTGGTCAAGACGGCCACGAGTGTCAAGGTCGCGGTGCCGCCCATCTGAAAAGCAGCCCGGCCGTTGACGGGCCCGGCGCTATTCGGGACTGCGGCGTTCCAACAGCAGAATGTTATGCCCTTCCGGGTCCTGGAGCACGGCCCAGCCGCCGGTCACCTGGACGAAGCGCTCGCGCCCGATGGCGTCCACCGCGGCCGCCACATCGTCCACTTCGAAAAATAGCACGGCCTTGTCCTGGGAGGGATACGGCTCGGACCCTTTCCGCTCCAGGCAGACGAAACCCGCCCCTGCGTCGAACTTGGAATAGTGTCCCGCCTTCTCGTCGGCTACGTCTATACCGAGCGTCTCGCGGTAGAAATTCCTGGCCCGCTCCAGATCGTCGAAGTAGAGTTCCACGCCCGAAAAACGCAGCCGCGGCCGGTTCATGCCATCACGCCGCCAATTAGCCCAGTCCCGAGTGGCGCTTGAAAATTAGCGGCATATTTTGCGAGAAGGCCGAGCGCGCCAGCACCATGTCGCAGCCGGCTTCCTGCGCCTGCATCTTCAACTCGCCCTGCACGTGCGACAGGTAGCCGATCAGGCTGATGCCGCGCGTTTCGGCGCTGCCCTTCAGTTTGCCGATCAGCGTCAGGGGGCTGACTGCCTCGTAATTCAAATCGAAAATGATGAGCGACGGCCGCGACTGTGCCTTGTCTATCACTTCGTCGGCGTCTTTGACGAACTCCAGCGCCAGACCGGCCCGCTTGGCGGCCTCGGTCAGCTTGACCGAGAAGAACAGATCGCTAACCACAGCCAGAATTCTCTTCGGTTCCTGCTTTAGCATAGAGCTGTAATAATGTAGGTTTCCTTAATCTCTGAACAGGGAGGAGGGGGACTTTCCGATCTTATCATGAAATTCGGCCGCGCCAAGCTGCTCGATTTTCACTTTTTCACCTGCCCGGGCCTCACAACAAATCGTGGCGATTGCGCTTTTCCAGTGTTTTGAGCACCTCGCCCACCCGTTGCGCCTCGCCGCGCGCGGCCACCAGCAAGGCATCCGGCGTGTCCACCACAATCAGGTCGTGCACCCCCAACAGCGCCACCACCTTGCCGCGGGCATCCACGAAGTTATTGTGCGCATCCAGGCAGACCGCGTCTCTGGCCGCCACGTTTCCGCAGGCATCGCGCGGCAGCAGCTCGTAGACGGCGTTCCAGCTTCCCACATCGTTCCAGCCGAAATCCGCCGCAGCCACGCCGCTGACGCGTTTGGATTTCTCCAGCACCGCGTAATCGATGGAAATGTTCTCGCAAAGCGGAAAGATGCGCTCCAGTCCGCGGGCGAAGGCGCGCGACCCAAACCGCGGCACTCCCGCCAGCAGGGTGGCGGTCTTCGGCAGATGCGCTCGCAGTTCCTCCAGCAGAACATCCGCGCGCCAGAAAAACATACCCGAATTCCAATAGAAATTGCCCGCCGCCAGGTAGCGGCGTGCCTTGGGCAGCGCGGGCTTCTCGTGGAATCGCCGCACCGGCGCGGGCTGCCTGGCGCCGGCTTGGGTTCCGGACGGAAATTCGATGTAGCCGTAGCCCGTCTCAGCCCATCGGGGCGGAATCCCCACTACCATCAGGCGCCCGGCCGCCGCGCCTTTCAGTGCCACCCGCAGCACGCTGCGAAAGGCCGCCGGATTGCCCACCACGTGGTCCGAAGGAAATATGCCCATCACCGCGGCGGGGTCCACCGCGTGCACCACGTGCGCCGCCAGGCCGATGGCCGGAGCGGTATTGCGCTGCACCGGCTCGGCCAGAACCTGCGCCTTGGGAACCTCCGGCAACTGTTTGATAATGATGTCGCGCAAATGGTGGTTGGTGAGCACCCACATGCGCTCGGGCGAGATCAGCGGTTTCAGCCGCTCCACGGTGGCCTGGATCAACGATTGCTCGCCCACCACGTTGAGCACCTGCTTGGCGGAACGTTGGCGGCTGCGCGGCCAGAACCGCGTGCCGCGTCCGCCAGCCAGGATCAGGGCATGCAGATGCGGATTCATCTTATTGGAGAGGATAACCCCGAATCAGTTGAAACGTCCGCCGCCAGCGCGTCTTGCTGGGAAAGTGCAGCACCAGGTCGCGAACATGATCCAGGGTCAGCGAAGGGGCGATCAGTTCGTCGGTGGGTGCGTCGTACGACCAGTAAATCACCACCGGCTTGCCGATGATATTCTCGCGCGGCACAAACCCCCAGTAGCGGCTGTCCAGGGACGAATCGCGATTGTCGCCCATGGCGAAGATATACCCTGGCGGCACCACTACC